>JGI24159J19872_10000772_pt1 | contig 31545 bp, 23 predicted proteins | sample Ectturendosymbi4_FD_19872 | JGI IMG/M metagenome (IMG submission 19872)
CAAGCTTCTGAGGAATCTGCCTGCTTTCTGCTTTCATTCTTCTGCGACGATTAAAACTTGCAAGCGTATCTATTTTTCATACGCCACAAAGATGGCGGCAAGTAAATCAGTCACAGTTTATTGACGGGGAAACTTCGCGTTTTCCAACGCATCATCAGTCCTTATTCAAATAGATTTTGAAGAAAGTGTCAAAAGAAGTCAGGTTTCGACTCATACTAAATTTTTTCCTTGAAAAACGTGTGCGTAACTAAACAAACGCCCTTAGATGAGCTGAATCCGTTATCTGCAAAAAAACGGATGTGGCCTCTCACAGCCCTGAAGGTAAAACAGTTGCGTGCATTTGTTCGAACCGTTGGTAAAACGATCACGTCGGCGATACGCTCTTGATACCCAGGTCTTTTTTCGCAACAAAGAGGATTAGACAGATTGACCGAATCTCGCATCCGTTTCCTCGATCTTATCTCGTGCATTGACCCGGTTGTGTTTCCTTGCAGAGGGAGCGAGGATCGTTTCTTTGGACAATAAAGAGGAACCCTCCCGCATACATGTTCGGCACCATACATGTCCCTTACACCAGAGTGTGGGATTACGTCCCGCAAAAATCAAAGGTATGTTCTCCAGCAGGGCCAAAGACCCGCGAGACACCACGGATGTCTGTAGAGTTTNACGNCAACTGAGAATGCAAGCTGACACTTTGGCGTGCAACTCGAATCTTGTCATAAACCTTGAGTTGGCAAAAAAAGGTGNTCATAACGAGCATCCGCTGTTGAAACAGGTCAATAATTTCGAGAACTCCTTCTNGTGTGGTTGCATTTCTTAAAGACTTACACGAAACACTTGNACCAGAGGATCTTCGGCATTGTTTTCGGTCATTTTGCAAGTATTACCTTCTTGATTTGCTGTCTCGTGCCGGGCGATAATCCTGACGACTTGACTTGTGACTGATACGGCCAAGCGCGGTCCGCTAATCCTCCATTTGCGTCGACGTGCTTCCTACTTGACCGCGGAATGGCGTTTATGCGCCGGACCGCTGTAATTGTCGGAAAATTAACTCGTTAATTTATTGATTTCGGTCGCCGTCTTTTCCCGCGCGGCAAACGCGTTTAGAGCAGCGGCGATTTTACGCCGCTTCCGGTTCCGTTGATGCGTCATGTTTGTACAACAACAGCCCGAAAGCGACCAGTGAGAAAGGTGCATGCATCCACTCTCCTGGATACGACAGGCCGTGCTAGTTACGGGTAATTTTGTACTGCGCGCAGAGAGCGTTCGCCAACAGCAACAACGTCTACTTCGAGCTCGATTTGACCGACGCCAAGACGATCACGGCTCTCGCAGAATGCCAAATGTTGCCGGACGACACCAGTTTGCAGGATGTGCTGCCTGTGGAGTTGTACCAAAGGCTGAAAAATCATCTTGACTACGTTAAAAGAACAATGCCAGACTGGGTGACTGAGGAACAAGAGGGCCGAGGTATTGGAAAGTGACCAAATCGCATTAACACACGAAATGCTTTAAGTTTACCAACTAGTAATTGTAGCTTGCTCCGATGCGTGTTGATAGTAATAACATACGTAATTCTGAAAAACAAAAACGCAGTAATTCTTATCCGTTATATAAAATCATATTAGACTTTTCGAAAAACACATTTTTTCATCTTCAGCAAAGCTCCACAGTTGTCAATGAAAACAAATGCTTTTGGAAGCGTCCAATACGATTTCATTTCAATTATATTTTGTGTTTCTCATGCGACTTCGCAAGACGTCCGACTTTCATCATGTCTCAACCGGAATTTTGTATGGACGTTACTTTTGAAATTAATGCTTGTTTCAGAAAAATTCATTTACCCGGTGTGTCTGTCAGCTAAAATTGATTTTACCCTTACCCGGTCGCTACTGAAAATTCTATGTAAACTGGTGGGTTTTGCCTCGACTTCGTGTTTCTGGTGCGGAAAATTCTTTAGCAATTATTTGATCAACCTGAACGCTTTCAAAATTTTCAAAGGGCTTTATGCGGATTACTTGTTCGAAGCCATCACCAGCAATTGGGAACGCAAGAGACCGGCCTGGGTCATGCTGATGGTGAACTCACTGACCGAGGCTGACATTCGGACGCGGGGAATGCCCGTTCTCGATTTGCACCTCGCCAGGCAAGCAGCGGTGCTCGGAAAGTCGGTCGGCGCGGTTGAAAAGGTCGAAGAACAGTGCAACCCTCTTAACAGTCTGAACACGACGCAGGTATACGCAACGCGGAAAGGCTACTTCTAACGTTATTTCGAAATCTGCGTATTATTATTGCTGCTGCGCCAGCGAAGTGTGACGTCGCGAAATTTGATAGCTTTCTAGATTCGAATATTTATGCAGTACAATACGACGGGGTCACAGTACAGAGAACCATTCATTTTTCTGCCACAGTGTGCCGGATCGTTGCATTGAGAAAAGCGGATTGTGACTTTGGCCCAATTGTCTAGGATGTTTTCAATAAGCTACAAACCAAATTCTAAACTTCGGGACTGCTTTAAAACTTCCTCCATCAATTTCTAACTTGATTCCACTTCCAAATTGCTGTTTCAACGCAATGACCACAACAAAACATACAGAAAGAGATTTTTTTGCAACCGAAAAAGTCACCCGTTTTTCGTTAGCAAACAAAGTAAGCATGTCGACGCACGACAATTACGTCCTCGGTTGTCAACTTCATGCCTGTTTCTCCTCAGGTGCTGTTTGCTCTAAATCATACGCTGACGATGCAAGAGTTGGTTCGTACTGGCGGCGTGGACGTGCCGTACACGACGGACGACTTGATAGAGCAATACAACTGCGGTGATCTCAGCTCAGCATTTCTGGAGAGCGATTCGTCGCAGGTTGGCGCTCTCTTCGGATTCATTATCGTCTGTACAGCGTTTTCCGTCTACTGCGTTTTTTTTGCTGATGTAAGACTTGGCTGTGCCGGGCCCGTAGCCAGGTTTCAAGGTTTGGAAGGGCAAAACAAATTTTTTGGGGGAACGATTTTTGTTTTTTTTCTGTATGTTTACAAACAAATTTTCTGGGCACAACAAAATTTGGGGGGACACAAAAAAATTGGTGGCACTGCCCCCGGATCCCCGCTGACTACGGGCCTGGTTTGCGCAGGTTCTCCCCAAAACGCGGACACGGAAGTGGCACAGCACATGATTATTTTCAACCACTTCTACACGTTCAAGGATGGGACGACCTCAATACTTTAGCGAAGGATCTGAGCTTATCATGTCAAATACTGCAGTGTTGAGGCTAAAAATTTTGCTTATAAAATGTAGCTTCGTCTCAGCGTTTGCACTTTACCTGCAACTATAAAACCAACCAGAGTATGAGGGTACCAGCATGATCCAGGGAAAATTTTATTAACTCAAAAAGGGGTCTCAAACTCAAACTGCTCCGAGGGCCAAATGAGGACCTATAAAGTGACTGAAGACCGCTTATCAATTCCCGAGGGCCGCATTATGACCACGACGCAGAAATGACGGTTCTTAAACTTTACTGTAAATAGCTTTTACATCTTATTTCCTGCGAAGGGTATCATGACTTATAGGCAAATCATTGCTAGGCAATTCTACGTTCGTTTAATAGGAACTTGTTCACTCGCTGGCCGAGCATTTTTAAACACCGATGAATAAACTAAATAATTGGAATATTAAATATTTGAAAATTCCCAAAAAGCATCGCTGGCCACACAAAATGCCCTCTCGGGCCACATAAGGCCCCCGCGGCCGCGTGCTTGCGACCCTATTCTACACATAAAAGTCATTATAGTGTCAACTAACTTGCTGTGGCCCTATGGGACACCGCAGCGTTTGCTGTAACTTTTCATTTTTGGTAATGAATTTGTGCGATTCCAAATGACATTTAAACAACTAACTTTCATGAGCAGTATTCATTGTAACTGGAATGCGATGCTCACAAAAGCTTTTGGCGCCGTAGGATTATATAATGGTGGATTCAAAAAGCCGTAGTTAAACCACAACAACAAAACTTTCAGTATCCCATGTTAGGTGCGCACCATATCAACTGTGTCCAGCTTTGGATGTGTGGATGTGTTTACCAAGATTTCGTTTACAGGCTAAGGTTGTCAGTTCACACTGATTCCGGAAAAGGAGAGTGTTTTTTCCTACAACACGCAATTGCTTCGTTCTTTTGCCTCACATCTACCAACAAAGTAATAGTTCGTGTATTTAAATGTTTGTGTAATATGTATTTACAAAATGGAAAATGTATTGCAGATAAGCAAACTACTGAACACGAGCTCTATGACTACGATGCAAGATCAGCGCTTGAGCAATTCTTACAAGGATGACGCCATGTCCACTGCTATCGATGGGTACTTCAAGGACGAGTTGATTTACCGCAGGAACGCAAGAATGGCTCAGCGCATCAAAGCATTGCTAAGCGACAAGCCCCACGATAGCTTCTTCTTTGCATTTGGCGCAGGTTCGTACGCAGGTTTTACGCGGTTTATTAACTATCGGGATGTTAAGGGATTGAAAACTGAACACCATTTTTACTATAAAAGCATCTAGCCTTGTTTGTCTTTCAAGGACATGAACGATAGAGATTTGTTCGTAGACCTGAAATATTTGGGGTGCAGCCACGAAAAAACAACTGAAAAACTCTTGCTTTGTCTGTTTTCTTTGATCCTTTACCTTCTTTCTTGGCTCACAACACTTCACGGCGTTCTGCGTAACATTCGCAACCGTCGGAAGCGGGCGTTTGAGTTGGGTAAGATAAGGTTTTCATGGTCGTATTGCAGCTAACCGCGAGAAGCTGGAATTGAGTGTCCTTCGGTTGGACATGCATAGAAACGTCTTGTCTTGCTAAAACATCTTTTTAGCTGTTTCTTTATATCTGGCTCAAAATTATAGGTAAGATTTCCGTGAAAGATTGATTTATACGCTTTGTCGCACAACAAAAACATCCAAGGATATCTTTGGCGATCACAGTGAGCAGAGATGCAATTTTCAAACACTTGATTGTCATTTATGTCAATGAAGGAAACCGAACTATTGCTATCAGTCAGTATTAAGTCAGATTTCAAGTCCGGTTTGACCACAACGATAGCGCACAGGCCTTATCGTGCTTCCAGTCGTGTCAAGCCAGATAGGTCTTACTTAGTGCTGCAACATGTCCACAGCAAAGATTCTGTTGTCAAAACGCAGACGTGTGCATCGTGGTTTGCAGAGGAAGCTGCTGGGGAGGCGGGATGCGGCAACGATTTCGTCGTTGCTGTCTGTCTGCCAAAACAGATAAAAGGCAGTTGGCTGCAAATGTTATTTTTGCTGTTTCGTTTACATTGCTCGAATCCATGAGGTTAGCAGAGCTGAAACTTGCGGTATTTTAAGCTGGTGGAGTAAAATTTAGCTTATCCAAACTAATGTGGGTTTCTTTTTGGATAGTCTAAGTTAAAGAATTTTTACTCTTGAGGTTTGTATTGTTGCTGCATTTCTTCCTTGCCTAGAAATTGGCTAAATCAATTCGGCTATTGTGTGTTCTTGGGTTTCAGTTTGAAAATGTTTTTTTTATGCGAGGTTACTAACGCAAACTATTTGCGCTGGAAAAACATTTGTTGATTGAAGATCAAGATATTTAGAATTGCTTTATGAAACTGCAAAAATGGCACTTGATAAGAATGACGTATGCCTGCTGTGCGCGCTTCACTACGCATGAAGTGGACTTGAAAAGTTTGACAGTTTCATGGAAACGAGGAAACGCCTAGAAACTGCTAAAACTGCAAACCAGCCGATCGCAGGATTGATGGGTCTACGGAGGAAGCTTTCCTGATAAGTGTTTTTTTGGGGCCAAAGCTTGATAAGCGGTTGAGATTTTGATACGATCAACTGTAAATAGACTTGCTGTTCGCGGACTATTTTTGCAGCGACGTGCCATATTCCAGAAGGTTCCACCGACCTGGATCACTGACCTTACGCCAGATCGATTATGACCGAGGAGTTATTTGTTAAAACATTCTTTTTCAGATGAAAAGGGTGTATAAGAACATCCGATGTCGCAGTTGGTTTATCAGCAAACCTTAAATATAACCTTTATCTTTTGAAAGCTTGTGAGATGCAAATCTTCCATTGCCTTTTCTCATGGCGTGAACAACAAAAGCGTTGAGACGAATAAAACGGAAGATGCGTATCATCCCCACTAATCAAGTGATGACTGCAATATAACGCAGTAGTTGTTGTTTTCCTGAAACTACATAATCGTAGTTTTAACTAACTACCGCATGCTGTCGTTGATAAAACAGGATCTTTCGCTTTTCAAGCTTATACTGTACGTGCTTCGAAACCAAAACAGCATCGCGTCAGTAACAGCACCTCAAATTTGTTACGTGTGTGGTCAAACTTCTTGCTTTTGAAGACTTGCTCGTACGAAGTCCGATGACGAGCTTGCTAAGAAATTTACTTGAGCCCGTGGCAGAGAACTTAAACCCAATTACGCACTGTTTGCTTTGGGCGCCGTCCCGTCGCACGAACCAATTCCTTCAACTGGTGTCGCAGCAACCCCCAAACCGACGGCGCGTGAACAATCGGTCTCGCGGGCGTCTCTGCAAAATCTTTTCGGATTATTGCTCGTCTAAACACCCATCGAAAAGGTAAAAGCGATGGATTTTCTGCTGCTGCGCGTCTCTTCGTAATTTCATGGAGACTAGCACGCATTAACGGATACTGGGTGGCAGCGGGCTATCGCGGTCAGGGTCACTTGCCCTGTCCCTGATAATAGTCTGTGTAAGGTCCGAGGAAATGGTGTTTTTGACTCTTGAGCTCCAAACACAGAGTGGAACAGTTCAACTTTGCTTCAGATAACGGACAGTTGTGTGCCATCAAGAGTTGTAGTTTATCTTAACTTTACAATAACATTAAAAGTGATTACAAACTTTTCATGAGCCAAACACCAGTCGATGGCAATCAAATCACTCGCCAACATTGTTGCCGTGCCGAGGTTTGTTGCTTTTGGTCGCTGTGAAGTCATTATGAGTGTTAAAGTTGAATTTAGATAAGCTTCAGTTTATAAGATAACAAAAGGTATGCGTTAAAGAGATTTTAAGGAGGACATCAATAGCTTCATATTGTTATGGAAGATTAAGTTGAAACCTTTCGATGCGCAAAGCTTTTGACAAGCAAAAAATATATTCAGTTCTCCACAAACAATAAAACGTAAGTAATCAACATTATCTTCAGACCCTATTTCTGCGTTGAGGCAGGTCTTGGTGGGTTTCGGGGCGTATTGCTGTCTTTTGCTCTGGCTGCAAACTAGAAACGACCCTTGGGCTTATTTTGTAGCTGCATTTATTAAAGTGCATTAGGATATCTCTATTTTTGTGTAATTGTGGTTTGGTCGCATTGTTGCTATTTTTATTGGGTGAGGGCTAAATGTGCTTCCTTTCTTCGGACGTTTTTGCCACAGTTCCTTTCTTAAAATCGGTTTCAAGGAGCATAAAAGTTTGAAGAGCAAAAACTGTTCACCACAGATGCTTTACACATCACTTTTGGTGATGTTCTTCAAGTACTCTTCAGCTGTTTATTAAATCATGTTCTGCATTGCGAAACTTTGATTAACCACGTTTTTCGGTTTTCAAGAGTAATCTCAGCTTTGGCTCATCACTACCGTCACGTGGGCAAACTCCAAAGAAAAACTATTGTACGGGGTGCTTCGAATTCGAAGAGGTGAAACAATTAGCATATAGTGACAACGCGCCTGGCAGCTGCCTGCGGCAAGTGTCATTTTCTATTCGGTTTATTGCATCATTAAACTTCTCTTGATTACGTTCATTGTTACACCAGCCATTGTGTTGAGATTTAGTCTATGTAAATGTTTGCTTTAAGGGGTCTACGTCTTCATACACCTACTGCAGAAATGTCCAAGGGCTTCGTGCCGTCAAGCACATGAAGATGAAAAAGCTCTTTTGTAGACAAACTTGGCTTTTTCCTGTCATAACCCATATCCACACTACATTTAGGCAGACCTATAGAAGCAAATTCTTTATAGCAACCAAAATATTTATTTAAATTAACGAAAACTTCAATTGTGTTACATCGATTGAAATCAAACAAAAGTTAAAAATTTATGTTCAATGTTGAATTTTGTGCAAAGCAAGTAATTGTCTTTAATAAAATCTGCTTTTTCTTTACCATATATAAGAAGTTCCCTTCATTAGCAGCCGTTTGCCTATCCTTATGTTGCACAGCCAACATCGCAATTGCAGATAAGTATCTTTCAGGTTGCATATGAAAACACGAAGACGGTTGTACATGGAAATGCTACCAAAATTCCAACCTGTACCTAAGATAAGCATTTAAAAGTTGAACCGCTTGATAAAAAGTTTGTATATTTTTAAAAAGCAATAAAATAACGAATGAACAGCCAACACTTAGTAACAACATGCATCTGCCCTTTTGAAATTCCAAATATTTTTTCTAAAACTTCATCAAACAAATGAATCGCTATTCAGTTATCTGACGTAGCCTGTGACACACCCAACCTCGCTGAAAGACAACAAAACGAAACGGGAAGCAACATCTCTAGTTCTGTATAAACAAAAAAAACTCGATAAAGCCATAGAGTCATCAATCACCTTTAGCTCTGCCTGTGGCCTACAGCTACGTTACGATAAGAACGATGATTGATATTCGCGTTGCCCTGGAGTTGGTATGACAGTCTCCTGATTTTACCGTCTCCAAAGGTCACATAAAAAGAGTTTGCTTTAGTTCAGCTTCCAGTTCACGAATTTAAAATTTTGCTTTGTTCAAAGGCTTTTCAATGCTACGTATCGACTATAGTGCGCTGTGGTTTTATAACGACATCTTTCTACTGTAGGGCGTCTGCCGGAAATCTAACCGTACCTTCTTCCTGCATAATATTTTCTTAACTGGCTGAAAAATAAAAAGAAAGACAGTTGAATGCCGGTTGCTCTCTGTCCCATGCAGCTGCCTGCGAGTTTCGTGGTGCCGGTCTGCAAAACAAAAATAGGTGCATACTCTACAAAGTCGAACTTTAATTTTCATCGAGATAGAACGCGCTGAATTCAAGGCGAGAAAACTAGAAATTAATATTTCGTAGTGCAAATGCCAGGTTGCCCATCATGCTTACCGTAAGACGCCGATTTGGCTGCTGGCACTGCCGCTTCGGACGTTTGAAATGTTGCTGTGTTCCTGCTTTCCTCCTGGCATTCATCATCCACGAGCGAGCTTTTGAACTTTCTGTTTCTCCGCCGTATTTAAAAAACAGGTGTAAGGAATGACAGTGTCGTGGGAAACGGTAGTTTGCAGCCATTGTTTGTCGAAGGATTTGCGTTTCTAAGAGAGAGTCTAAACGTGTGCAAGTGCATACAATCAATATTTGTACAGCAGCCCTTACCACAACGCGCTCATCGCTCGAAGTGTTTGCAGACACGAATTGAATTGTCCGTCGTTTGCCGAGAATTCTGCAAGCAATGTGAGCTTGTTGTTGCTAGGTTAATACCATCTCGGCTCGAAAGGTAGCTTTGAGGACTATTTCAATGTGAATAATTCTAACCCGAGACCACCAGAAATGAAGTTCCTTAATCCTTTAGTAGTCTTGTTCCGCATACAACGTCTTAAGCAATTCTTAGCCGCTACTAAACATCTTGGCAAGAGATAGACTTGCATCAAGTAAGCGCAGCAGAAGGGATTAACAAAATGCACGTTTGCAGCCAGCACCTCCAAATAGTGTTTGTAATATCCTTAGTGTCATTCAACTTATGAAAACTCATGTCCTGATTGCGCTAATCATTGCAGTTGGTATGCTTCTCTTTTCAACTGGAGACTTGATCAGCTGGTTGAAATGTTATTTTGGATTTTACGGGATGTGGAGCAATCATGTGCATTTTGAAATCACAAAGGGCAGTAACAGCAATTAGAGCAATTTTCAATATATTCTGTCTCTATGTAATCCCGCTTTCATACTGAACAAGTTTGGTTTTGCTATAAAAGCTTTTCTGGCGAGATACTACTAAAAATTAAACAGCATTCTTTTCATCTTCTTTAATTCACCATTCTTCTGTATTGTATATATTGAAGAGAACGCAGAAAACCTCGGAAAGTGTCACAGAAAAAAAACAAATAGCCAGCCTGTTTTGAGGACTAAACGGAACAAGGGTGCGGTGAGGTCAGAAGCGAGGTACTTCTGCGCATCGCAGGTGACATAGCATTTCCCGTCATACAACGGGTTGGCACGAAAACTGCGAACATGCTGAGAGTGAGACCGCCCGGCTGCCCGCGCCTCGCGTAGTTGCCGTCCACTATGCCAGCTGCTGACCTCTCCGATTTTCTCATTTCGTGCGTACTAACCGTGCGTTGCTACAACAGTTATGATTCGCCACGCATTGAACAAACACACCCTTTTTATCTACAAACACTGGTCTGTCAGTCGCCACATTGGGTACGTAACCTTTAAAACCAGCTGCTGTAGCCAATGTTGGCGGTTCCAGCCTATTGAAGTGGACAGTGCTGACTTGTTGCGTACGACAAATTGATTCTTAACACTGGCAAACGTCCATTCGTTGTCATTGGTGCATCCATACAGTCAAGCACTGCGGCCTTGCTCGTCCAAAACCTTTCGAGAAAATCGTTTGGGGCGTAACCGAAAATAGCTTGCGCCGGTTCCGAGTTTGTATAAAGCAATGTTTAGTCCAGAGGTTATTGAAAAACCACTGTGCTATTAATATCGATAGTAACTGAGACACATCATGGATCGACACAAAGCGCTTTTAAAGAACGGTAATGAATTTATGCAAATTGCCAGTGCTGTTGTTTGTCACGAAAGTTTGTTTTACATCCAAGTAGCGAACACTCAATCCGTACTGAGTGGTCGCAAGTGTTTCTATTCAAGGATTAAGTGTCAGGAGTCACGACGATCGCACGCAAAACTAAAAGTTTCTCAATTTTTCTCACATTCGGCGCCAGGCAAACAACCGCTAATCCTGTCAAATTAACACTGCTCTTTTTGAGCAGACGCCGCAGGTGCGCTTCGGTCTGTGCATTACGCATGGGGACGCTTTGGAGAAATTTCCATCCCTTGTTGGCTCGTTCATCTCGCCTCAGACTTGTTCTCTGCCCCTGTGACATATTCCAAAGTGGCTGGGGCTGTCGAATCATCGTGTAAGACCCCGACCATGTGACTCAACAGCAGGTTCGCACACAAAACCGATATCCAATACATCCATACGTGGGCCCTCTTAACACTGTCACTCACCCGTGCCCACTTCCTAGTGGGCCTGCTGTCTGGATCGCCCATCATTTGCGTTGCACCGCTGAAACAAGTGGTCAAAGTGCTTGGATTTTGTCGTGGCATGCTTTTACTTGCAAGGCTCCACAATATGCCTTACTTTTATAAACATGTAGCACAGGGTCTTTTTGAGGCGTTTTAGGGACCCGATTCGGGTCCCTAGAATCAGAGAAAATTATCATCGGGTCCCTAGAATCACAGAAAATCGGGCCCCTAGAATCAGAGAAATCGGGTCCCTCCAGATCCATACCTGGTACCTAACATTTTCCTTAAAAAAAACCTGATGTGGCATGATATTTGCTTCCACTGGTAATAAGCAGGTGTTTTCTTAGCAACAACTTGCTCTAACAAGAAATTCTGGCTACTTGTTTGCACACTCTGCGAAGAATACCACTGTAAATAAGGGTTTCGGAATGTCCTGTCGTTCATTGGCTGATTTCAATACGTTTTCACTTTTTCTGAAATGTTTGTTTTTCTTTTAGCGTTAAACAATCACTAAAAATATCAGTTTTTCACCTTTTTACTCTCGGTCCAGTCAGCAGTGTATATATCTCCAAAGCGAAAGAACTAATTTGCTTCCAAAAACAAAACTGGTTATCTGGTTTCTTGCATTTAACGTTCAGCCACGAAGCAATTGCAGAAACATTTTCCAAACAACATGGGTTTATACCAAATGGCGGAACAACAGGGCAATACGCAATTTCACTTCTAGTTTTTGTGTTTTGAAATGTAAAATTAATATTACGTCATTTCGTCATTTGACGAAATGTGAACACAACCAACGATTAAAGGTGCAAGTAGCGTTGAGTAGTCGACATGGTTTAACAACTTGCGCGTGTTGTCAACGTGAGAATGTTAAGTCAGCAGTCTCAAACTGTGCTGGGAAAGAACTCAAGCCACCCACCTCGGGTTACTACAAGCACAAGGTTCCCATGCTGAGCAAATCGATCTTCAAATGGTTTGGTCTCACAAGAACGACCGAAACCTGATCATCTGTTGGCTGGAAAGCATGTTAAGCAGACCAGCGTACTGTTGTGTCAGCGCGGATGTAACATTTAATCTTCTTCCATCTTCTTGATAATAATCATAAACAATTGGAGTGTGTTGTTTACTTGAGTAGATCGCGCTTATCGTGCCTACACAGCCATCTTTAAAACCTTCTGCATTGTGCACAAAGGCTACATTGCTTAGGGTGCTTTCAGGACTTTGTGGATCATTTTCAGGTGGCAATGCTCAATTCATACAAGACGAATAAGTAACATTAAAGCAGGCGCTACCAAAAGACGCCTTTCCCTTAAATTAAAGCAAATTCCACCAAAAGAGTTGGTTCGCCGTGTGCAAGCACAGCTTTCTCCCCTGAAGATGAATGTAACAACGGGTTTTTGCTGCGTCTCCATTGACCTTTTCGCCGTCTGCGGTTGTTAAATGTAATTAATCTCTTCCGCGTTTTTGCCAGACTGGCCCAGATTTGGACGGCGACAAACAGATGACGCAGTACGATAATTGTTGCGTCAGTGCGTTGTCATGCATTGGGCGTTGTTAGGTGACATGAGGAAACTTGCTGAAGTGATTTCTTGAAGCCTTGTCTACGTAGGGTCTTCGATTTAGTTGCAGTTTAAAGCTTGCCGGAGCATACTTTCTGCATTTAATAACACACTAGCAATGACTATGAAACCCAAAATTCTGCGCTTGAACCGACATATGTCTGGCACTAATTTTTTGTTTTGAACTTTAAGATTTTATTACGGATAATGAAAGCATTTTTGGGTTTCTCTGTGACAAGTTTTAATCTACTCCAGATTGTCAGCCCATACTTCTGGTAAACCGCCACTAATATTTGAAAACAGAAGGTGAATTGTTCTTCGACTGATGAAAACTCATACGAAGTTTGCCTCAAATTAGCGCCAAGTGCAATAAAAATCATTGCTGAGGAAGAGTTGTTTTAAAATTTTATGGCAATCAAACACAAAACATTTTTGGAAGATTTAGGCCCTAAATAAAAACNAGATGTTCTCGTAGAGCAGTGTGAATCAAAATGTNCGCATCATAGAGCCCTNTGTTTTATTTGCTAAGGAACTTTATTCAGCATTCAACAGAAAAATGTTAAGTTCATCACAGAGTGTCTTCGTGCTTATCTCAATACTGTGCTGAAATTTCTACTTGAAAGAAGTGGATGTGATTACCACAAAAAAATAACATCAGAAAGCTAAACTTCTGAAAAAGAACATGAATTAAGTACTTTACACAACTCATCAAATGTGCTCACCATTTGCTTGAAAACACATTAAAAAAGAAATGGATAGGTAAATAAAGATTAAATAAACATTTAACAATTGGAAAGCATAGATATATTAATATGTTAAATGCTTCAAGTATTATATTAAGCACTGGCTGCATAAAATTAATACAATAGCTCATGAAAGTTCAGCGAAGTTTCTGCAAGCAAAATGAGCAGCCGATGTACGAAACGAGGTTCTGCTGAGATTCTATACGCCTGTACTTTCATTTACGAGAACAAGGATGTCAGTACTTCAGGTCTGGAAGTACTGCGGCATCTTACTGAAGTTTCATCGCTTGGACAAAACGTAGAAAGATGAAGTTTGCGGAAGGTTCCTAAACAAACAAAGTACAAACAAGCCTGCGATCGATCACTGCCCCTCTTCCAGGGCATTTTTGGCACCTTCGATCCGACTTGTCGTTTTGAAGCAAGACCATCCAGTGTCTTTGTACCGCCCGGGCCGTGTACATGTCCCTGGTGCTCCACAAAAGGCAAGTGGTCTTGTAACGCGACTTCGCTGAGTGTCGACGCCAAAAGATGAGACAATCGAGCCCACTTGCCGCACCAGGATGGGCAATTGAATTGTGCTGAGCACCAAAACAAGTGAACAAGAGAAGTGTTTATTCTGCGACAGGCGGCGAGATCAAACGCAACGACAGAATAGAGTTTAACGAAATCTGCTTCAGCGCACCTGACCAGCCACTGTCAGGCAGAGGCCTTTGCTGTTGCGGTGGAAACTGTCGGTCAGTGGTAATCTAAACGCGCGGTGCAAGGGAAAATCTTTAAAATTTTGCATGGTTCTGCAGACATTTTGGTGTGTAATCCATCTCCAAACGCGTAAATCTGTTGCGTTGTGACTACAGCTGAGTTAATGCTTGCTGCATTCAAAAATTGGTGTAAAAATCCAATTAACAGAATACGGAACATTTCCCAATGTCGCTAATCTGTACAAGTGAAAGGAGATTGAGCCAAAGACAATTTTTTGCGAACGTAACGAAGTGGTTGTGTGCAAGCATATGAACAAGAAGTTAGGAAATTTTGGGGCGTAAACACTTGAAAGAAATACAGTTTCGAGAAACACAGTAAAACGCGTTAAAAATGGACGCAGTTTTTCTTACAACTCTGTGAAGTTTTGCAAAATCACACAGTAAGCAAACTTCTCTTGTGAATGAATGGCATTCTTTTGGAAAAACAAAATAGCTTTCGATTTTTATTTGAAATTGAAGACTTGCGTTTTTAATTTCGATTTGATTTTCGCAAAGCCCACTTGAGTTTTGGGTCATGAGTTTTAATTCATTAAATTTGGTTGAGCGTTATTTCATTTTCAAGCTATATAAATGTATATGCCTAGTTTACGTCACCCTAATTATTATGCGATGGACACAGTTCCACAGACATCCCATGAAATCGTGTCTCCCAAAATGTCCTCCCGGTTGCGTGCCTCAAAAGGGCAGCGTTCACCAAGTCGCGTTTTGGGGAAGTGGCATGACCCATTCAAACCCCAGGTGTTGAAGTGGCGATAGAAAATTGATCCCGGTGGATGAACTTGAAGAGCCTGCGTGCAGCAACCGACCGACCCCCAAAAAAAACATAACAAAAGCGAAAACTGGGTCGAGAAGAGAACCGTCGCCTCGCCTTCAGCTCCATTTTCACTTTTTTAACTTGCGCATGCTCTTGCTGAGTCGCGCGTCGGTTCGCACGAAGTCATTCGACTCTGCTCTTGTCTTCCTTTCCACGCGCGTCGTGTTCGCTGGTGTCCCGGTTCTCGGCTGCACTTTAAACTCGCACCCAACAAAACCCGCCGGCTTGTGTCTCAGACCGAATTACAGCGAAGCACGTGGAAGTGCTACAAGAGGCCTCTTGAGCGAAGCTTCTCATTTGTCAGCTTCAAAGGCTTGTGCTCTTCTCAGTGGTCTTGTACTGACAGTTTATTTTGTGAATTGTAAACACCTCGGCCGTTTTTTTTTCGCGACGACGAGGCGCGAAAGGGTCTAAAGGTCTCGTGTTTTGCTTAGTCAGCCGCAGATTACCAGGCACACACGGAACTGGCAAATTAGCGACAACTAAATATTTGGGCCGTCCACGTCATCGCTTTCAGATAACGAAACCGGTCAGCGCTTCTGCAGTTTTGAATGCTGCATTTTTAAGCCGCTAGTGCGGGGCTGCGATACCTGATCATGCACGATCGTGTTGCTGATTATATCGATCTGCTCGCGTTGCATGAACAGATATGGTGAACGGCCGTACGCTTTGCCCACTCTCGCTGGCACCGCCATCCGTCATACGCAGGTTGACTGACGTGAGCGACAACAAGTAACATTTAAGGAAATGAAAATATCAAAGCAGGGACGCGGCTGAGAGTCGAGACCCTAAACATCTTTGAGCGTCAGTTCACAAACCGTTCTTGTTGGATGTTTGGTGACTCGGCGCGGTTTATTGTCAGTTAAAGATCAATCATAGAATTCGAGTTCGAACCGCGACGAACGTCGCATCCAGCAATTCATTCACGGTGCGTGCAATAAACGCAACTCGACTTATTAGTGCGACTTTACAAATTCGATGAAGACAAGCTGATAATAATTAAACCACATCATTAGACTCTTTCTTGGTGAGCTTCCTGTTATCTTGTTATCTTTTCTTGAGCCAGACTGCCCTCTTCAAAACCTGACTGATACAATCCAAATTTTAGTGTAAAGATCTGCTTTTGTTTTGCTGATAACATGTTGTTGGGTAGATTGTGAGGAAAATGTCATAGTTATTTTTTGAAAAAGTTTCTTTAATAGTAAATTTTATGTGCACAGGTCATTTTCTTGGAAATGGATCGGTGATCGATTTCCTGAAGAAGGATGGCTTCATAATAGAACACTCTAATTCGGATAATGACCGAAGGTATATACAAGCACGTCATTTTTGTATGGCCCCATGCGTGTCAGAACTCTGACACTTATTGCTAAAATACGTATAATTTGGGTTTTTCAAGCCACGACCCGTGATCTGGTGTAGGCCCTGTAGGAGAACCAAAACAACCGATTGTGGGCCAAGGATACAGCCCGAAGTAGCGACTCACAGTAAATATCACAATTAATTATTTTTTGTGTATTGGTCCAACATCAGGTAGACAAAGAGCTGACGAATTGCATAAGATATTGATTTGAAAATGTACGTAACATAAAACATTATAACAACGTTCATCCTTGATGCATTTTGTTTTTGTGCACCACGTACCAACGAGCTTATCTATTGCAGTAATTCGGCATTCGCATTTTGTTTCAGCCATGCGTCTGACCCTGGTCCTTTTACTGATAACAACAGTTTGCCTTCGTCCATCAAGTGGATCGAAGAGGAGGTGGTAGCGGTGCACGAACAACAGACGAGGCACAGTTCAAGGTAAATGTCACGTATGCCAGAAGGTCAAAAGCACAAGTTCGGCGGTGACGCAATTTCAGTTTTAAAAGTTTTCACGTCTTTGTGATTGCTATTTTTCTTGGTATAAATGAAAGCAAAAATCACTGGCGGCTCATGTAATGTGTTTGATAAAATACAGAAGTGGAAAAAAAGCTTTTGTCGGTTTTTGGAACTTTTTCTTTTTTCTGCAGAAGCAGCAGGGAAGAAAAAGGACGCCACAAACGTCGGGGGAGGAAGCAGAGATACAAGGATCGGCGTCGTCGCCGCAAGTCGCGTCGAAACAAAAAAACAGACAAATTCAATGATATCTGGATCAGAGCTGGAAGCGAAAGGTGAGTGGAGAAAAGATAAATTGCCATTGCTGGGTGGTACAGTTAGTTGATCACGCCCTTCCAAAGCTGGTAGGATGGGTTCAATTCCTGGTCGGGTCATACCGAAGACTTGAAAAACGGTACATGCTCCCTGTCCAGCCTCGTGCTCGGCCTTGATGGGTGGAAGGGAACGGTTCACGCATCGTGCTGCCATTGACTCGCCATCAGTGCAAGATTCACTGCGAAAGTAGCCGCGTGACCCACGACGCAAGAAAGCGGTGTTGGGCGCCACAGACCACTCATGACACTCCCGAAAGGAGTACAAAACTGGAATATAAACGATACTGAATCGAACCTTTTTACTTCCCTTCGAGTTTAATCGATTATTAAATCTTTTTAATATTTTTCGAAGTAAAGTGGAAGAAGTTGGTTTTCCTACGCTTATACTTGTCTCGGTTCGTTGTTATTAGTCAAAGTGTTCTTACTTCAGGGTCAGAGAGTCCGAGACTACTTTTGATCAGTCATTTTTGCAACCAACGATGGACAACCAGGACAACGATGATGATCTGACGTATCACAGCAATTTTGTCGGTGTACGTGTAGTTGACCGTCATCCAACCCCAGTCCCCTTTTTTGACGAGACCTGGAAGTACGGGAGCTGGATGCGATTTAAACCTCTCAGTTTAAAGCGTGGGGGTCGTACCTCCCACGCTTCGGGATACCGGACTCGAAGGCATCACACTGCTCGGAAACCAGAACCATTGAGCATTGAACTATGGGCCGAAAATCACAGGCGTTTCCGGCAAATTCGACAAATGCCAGGGGCAGCCACCAGCTGCACCTCGATTCCTCTGCAAACGTCAATGGTTCTGTTGTTGACAGTTGCGTTCTGTGTATTGCTGACTGAGCCTAGATGAAGAACATGTTCCAAGGTGCAAGTCCATGCCACGGAAATCGGAGGCAGACTCGCTGGTGGGAGACAACTCTACGTGATTGGAGCGTATTTATTTGGAAGAGTGATGAGATGTAGGATATATTTGTGGCGTGAACCCAATGTAGAGCCACTTCGGATGACGTCTGAAGGTTGTGAATATAACATTTACAACTACCGCCTTGCAGCGGAGTTGTTTGAAGTTCTTGCAGCGAACATTATAGGATGATCCGAAATTTTGAAGACACCACAACGAAATCTTCTTGCCGAAATGTTTTCTTCTTCTGCTGGAAGACTTAAAGGAAGCAAAATCAGTTTCATGCTTCGCTGCACATCAGCACTTTGATCAGAAAGTTACATGCCAGAGCGTCACATGTACACGTGATACTATGCGTCTGCGCCAGTTGCTCTTTTGGCGTTTCCAATGCAAACAGTTAGAATTTAAATCCCAAGACTTGCGTTCGATGTTAATGGCTTTTCGACTTTTGGATTTTTAGCCTCTAGTGCGTCACGCTTCATCAACCACGGCGGCTTACCTTCCAGAATTACACAAATTGCAAAATCTTATAGCAGTCGCAGCCGGGCATGGCCTGGTTTAGCAATAAGTTTTTATCTGGATCAAGATGCAAAATATTGAATTTGCTGAATCGGAAAAACTGTGGTGGTGGTGATTTCAATGCATCAAATCGACTTAGTTTGGGTTTGATAAAGTACAGAAGTCGGGAGACGTTTCAAATATATTACAACGATTGTTTGATCTATTGAAGACTGCATGTAAACGAAAAAGAATATCGCTTTACAAAATCTTTTAAGTTATCTCTTCTTTCTTACATGTCGGTCAAAACTTAACAGAAAGCGCAAGTTCACAATTTGCCTCACATACATTTTTAGATTTAATAAAAAAAGTTTTTCTATTAAAATTTCGGGCTTTAGCTTCAGTGTAACCGAAATCATGTGTTAAATAAATCGTAACTAAACTCGATTCTGGTTTAAATGTTTTATCAAAATTTGAAAGAAACTTCTTTCATGTATGAGGGTTACCTACTCTCTTCTGATCCTACATCAATCATGGCATGGAAGTGAACAACGTCTATTGCTAATAAGCAGCAGACGTGTGAATTCTTCAATTTAGATTGAGTTTTTCATGCTTTCGTGTTTTTTATTAAATCATTTCGTATTCTACATAACGCTTGTCAGTTACGCAAATATTGTGCAATTACATGAATTGCTTTTGACTTTTTCATGTCACTGTATGTTTTTTATGTTTTTGTTTCTTGACCATTACGATTAGTTGTTGCCGACTTTTACATTCCGTTTGAATAAATCACAGAGATAATTATCGTGCATTCGTGATTTTCCCTAAAACTACGGCACATAAGCTACACGTGTCATAGCAGCCAATTTTAATCCGAGTCAGGTCAACCGTTAATCTGAAAGCGGTACTCCAAGACGCGATACGTCATGGGGAACGGTGAAATGACTTTGATGCTGACTGCCTCGAAGCCTAATCAGCAGCAGGTTTTGATGCCAATTCACAATTGCAATCTTTTCGCCACAACAGGCGATTTCACGGTTCGTCCTTTTCAGTTTCCGCCGGGCAGACGGCAGTGCGATTAGCGAATCACTTCAAAGGTGCGAATCAACCAGCACACAATTACCTATGTTACCTAAGCGCAGTGGACTACAGCTGCCCACTGCTCGTTAGTGACGCATGGCAAGACCACAAAAGCATTTTCCCCTAAGGTTTTAAATGCGTGAAACAGTTTCGGAGAAACGAGATCAGCAGAAAATGAGGGGCTGGCAACATTTCCACCGATGGGTAGTGTTTTTTTGCTTTGATTTTCGAAAGTTTATGTTTTCTTGCAACGGGGATTAGATGCGTTGCAACCTGCAAGCGAGGTGGACGCTATATCCAAGCTCACAGAAGCAGCTGCAGTTGGCAGTTATTTCAATCAGATGCGTTTTATTGATGTTTTTAAAGCTCCTGCAATCGGCGGCTAATTTCATTCGATACAATTTAGGGAGTTTTAAATGAATATTGGCATGGACCAGGTGGAGGGAATACAACGCGAGCAACATTTCCACAAAAATTAATTTGGAAACGATATCAACTGCAAATGCCTAATCTTTTCCAATACGCCACTTCGACCCAGTCTTTTCCCCGGTGAAATTCAGCAAAAAGTGTCTTCATGTCAAATTTCTGTCATTGCTATTCAGGATTTACGGTTGTATGGATCCAGTCTGCCACATGGCGGAACTGGTGAATGATAATTGTCACATCGCTGTCACGTGGCATATGACAATTGTCACAGGCAGAAAAGGAAATCGTGCAAGAATACTCATGAACCGCAAGCCTTGATATTTGAGTCATCACTGGAGAGACGAGGCTTGCCTGCGTCGTTTTGACAACTCGAAACATGAAAGCACACTTTCAGCGCTTAGCGGAAATCCAGCAGACCGCTGTGACGGAATTTGAACTTTCGTATTGCATAAATAGAAACGGCCTCTTTCACTCCTATTTATTTGATTCGCTGGAGGGGAAGGAAATTTTTCATAGATAAAGCTTTGCCAAAGGAAGCTCTTATCTATGAAAAAAATTGCGTTGCACCGAACAAAAGTCGCTTGACATTTCTTGAGGAGTTTTTTGCTCAGTTAAGGAGTGTTCGCACTACTGGCGATAATAGGCTGAATACATTTGTGCTTTAGTATTTGGTGCATTCTTAATGCGCGATTTCAAGAAATTGCTATTCGTGATCCGAAGCAGAGTGCTTGTGTGCGAACAGTTGACATGATAGCTTGCTAACCTACACGGTAATTGATCGTTGTTTCCGGTCGGTCCTGTGAACATTCAACGCTGCTGTTCGATGTTATTCTACACCGAACTGTTCAATGTTGTCTTGTTCTGACTTCACATTCAAATGTATTGAAGAGTTTGTTGTATATCTGAATATATTCAAGGAAAGAAATGAAATTGGGGTTCTACTGAAGAGTTATTAATAAACAAAGTGGCCGGACCCTTTTTTTGCCTTGCTGTGGCTTGCCGGCCTCAATGCGTTAGGTTGCTTAGTTGAGAGACTGACCCGGGCTCCGGCAACAATAAGCTCGACCCCTCAACTAGTAGGGATCTTCTCGGAATCGTAAGCTACAACGTGTTCCTCCAACCTTCAAGTCTCTACCATAATGAGGCCGTAAATTTTTATCAAACAAGTGATAAAATATTGCGAAAGGTTTTGATTAAAATTTAAACAGGAAGCGAGCATAGTACAGTTACAAGGAACAGCAATATGTGAATTTACATCCAGCACTTAGAAAAATGATCAAAAGTTTACACTTTGCAGGGCAACAAAATGATACGCAGCGAAGATTTTTCCTAGATCTTATGCTGCGCTGGCTGCAGTGCGCAGTCTGGCACAATGTAGCCTTACGTGGCAAGTCAAAATTTTTTTCTGGTTATCTGTTGATTTTTCGCTCTCGTACCATTTCAGTGACGTCAGAAATATGATAATATTAACGCACGTGTCCGTTGAAACAAAAGTTTTCTTTGTAAAAGAAAAAATACTCTCTATTTTCAAACAGGAAAAAATCAGCACTCAGTTGGGAAATTTCTAAACTAACAATTTATTATGCAAGAAAATTTTGAAATCACACGTTCACAAAGTTATTTTACTTTATTTTTCTTGTTATGACTCTCTCAATGACTTGCTGAATCCAAAATCAAACATTATGTTGTCGTATCGAAGCAAGTGTTATAACTTTTGGTTGTTTCCGTTGTCACAAAAGTGGAGACTATGATATTTTATAACTGTGTAAACTAGGGTTGAGGAGACGGAGGTGAAATGTCCGACTCCAACTCCGACCTTACCGAAATGTCCGACACCGGCTCCAATTCTCGACCCCTTAGCATAACGTGAATGAAGTTTGACTGTCAACCATTTTGTAGCAACTGACAATCAATGGAAATCGTGGTACACAGCAAGAATTCTCTTTTTCAATAAAAGTTTCAAAAGAAACTGTACCATTTCAACAGGCAAGAATTATAATTCCTAAATTAGGAGGACGATATAAAACATAATTCAATTGGAAATCCGGAGTCGGACAAAAAATCCAACAGCATCTTCTAGTGCTCTTAGGAATCCGACTCCACCCAGATGCTTGCGACTCCGACTGCGCAACCCTGGTATAAATATTAAGTTTTTACTGAGTCTGTAACAAAAATGCTAAATAAATTTTTCACCAGCTATTCTCTTATAACTTTGATTAGCTGACGGCCTTGCTTGCATCTAAGGCAAGAATTAATAAGACTTCAAAAAGCGTCTTTGAAGAACATGATGATCCGACCTTTTTCAAGGTCGAACAAATGTCGTGAAAAAGTTTGAAAACTTAATAACTCACAATGTTTTTGCTGATAACCGTAAGACCTCTTGGATTATTTTGAAGCTCTTAAGCTCAAGCTTTTTCACGAAGTTCTGTTTGAGTCTTCACAAATGAAATCTAAGATTTGAGCCACATTTGTATAGATGCGTGAACTTTTTCAGGGCCCTCATTCCGGCAGGTACATTAACAGCAAACCTCTATACCTACAACTTTGACCATTCTGTAGAAACAAATTTTACGTTATTTCTATACTGTTTTCAACCTCTGAAGTCCAAAACATTTGCTATGCTTACAAAATGCGTATGTGTGAAAACTGTACTTTAACTTAAATATATCTGTATAGTTATAATTGACTACTAATATTACTTAATACGTCACACTTCAAACAGAAACAAGAGAAACTTGCATCTTGCAGATCAAGATGTCGGCTAAAGATTGGTTTGCTATTATTTTTGTGAGTTTCTTGTTTCATTTGTATTAATGGCTGATGTGCTCATATCAGCCTTACAACTCCCAGCGATGTGTTTCAATGAAAAAAAACTGTGTTTGTTTGAACAGCATTCTGCGACATAGCGTATTGCTTGCTCAGGTCTAATGGATATTTATTGTCCTAGATCAGCTATGTCCAACCCAAATGGCTTACTCAGCCAAAAATTACGTCCTTGTCTTAACCAGGGCCGCACATTTAATGACATATTAATGAGGGCCGCATATTGGATGGCTTACTTTGACCTTAGCAAACTAAAATTAGCTTAAACTAATGTACTGAAAGCGTTCTGATCCTAACTGCAATGGTCCAGGAATGATAAAGAGGTACTGAGGACCACCTGCATCAAAAATGTCAAGTTCAAGATTATCAAGAAGGACAGGATGTCAGTATGTAGGATACATCTTAATTGGGCCGCACGAAACCTTCGACAGGGCCGCGGTTGGACATAGCTGTCCTAGATAAAACAGACACTGTACAGAATTGCTAACAGTCATGGCTAAAAGCTCATTTCAAAGTAACTTCAAGCTGCGCTTATAAAATCCTTATAACCGCACAAACGAAAACAAGAACTTGGAATAAACGAACGTGTTTGACAAAATAATAAGTGTTTGCCAAAATCATTTCTCATGCAGACAATACCATTCTTCCAACTTCAAAATTATCAAAACGTTTTTCAAAGGTAAACTCCGTATTCCTGGAGTCCACACACCAGATAAAGTAGAATCACCGCACACAATCGCGTTATGCTGACATGCCGTTCGGCCAGTTTGTTCATCGGTGGCAGAAATTAAAGAAACTGACAACATAAAACCGATGATAATAATGTGTGCTTATCCACCTTCATGATCGTTAGAATTGTTGAATCATCTATAAGACTGAAATGTCAAGATAACCACTTCCATGAGCCTGTTTTTTCTTTGCTGCGATTACACTTTTATTTTTTTTATTTTTCTTGGATAATTACCCTTCCAGAAAAATCTGTGAATCCATATTTTTTAACCTTGTTGACGAACAGTAAGTGTTGAAAACAACCAAAATCCGTAGGCAGGAAGAAGAAAGGGAGGTAAAACAGGAATGCATGCCATGAAGTGTAAAATAGTCTCTATAGAACCATGGCCAAATAACAAAATGTTCTAAAGGCACCAACACTCTGTTGCAGCAAAGCACGTGTATTCCAAAACTTTTTTACGTGCAGGTTCAATCCTCAGACTGCCTTGCAAGCAGGTACAAGATTATACCAGATTGCGTATGTTGCATCCAAATGGATTAAAACAACCCATTAGGTTATATTTTAGATGATTCTTCACGCAACTTACCACCTCGGCAATAAGTAGAACTTCACGCAATCTTTCCACACAGTACGTAAGGAAAATCTAAAAATTACAGCAAACACGACTCTGGTTTCCTCAAGAAAAGTACGGCTAATCCGTTCGTTATGCAGAACAGTGATTCATTTCGTAAAAAATAAATTTGAAAATGATGCAAGCATAAAGGTTATTTATATGTTGCCGAGGGGCTGATAGCAATCATTGTGTTTTGTTGAGGTAATCTCAGGTGATCAAAGTCTGACATTTCTTAAACAGGCATTTGAGTTTACTGATAAGAAACCATCCAGTAAGAAGTCCAGTAGTCAGCCTCCTTGCTCTGAACAGCTCTCAAGTTGCTGTTTCCAACGTAACAGGAAACCACTCCTCTGCAGCCTCTTGTGTATTATCTGTTTCTCAATCCACCCTTTCACTTCTACTGATTCAAGAACTAAACAGCTGCTCATTATCTTCTCTAACTCGCCAAATCGCTAGTGATATAATACCTCATAAAACATAAATACTGAGTGCTTGCACATAAAGGCGCTATTCGGCACATACCACATAATTCTAAAATTTGGCATTTAATAAAACGAAATCTACCAATCGCTGCTTTTTGCCCCATGTTTATGAAAATAGAAAATGAACTTCAGTAGCCTGAAGTTCCTTGATTCAACCGCAAAGGAATACCGCAGAGCGATGATCTTGTTATTCACGGTCAGCCCTCTGTTTATATTTACAGTTGGTCCCGAAGCCTTTTTATTGGAAATGAAGCAGCCGCGATGGGACTTTCATGCAGCATATTTCTGCATCATTGGTGAAACTGTAGAGGTGGTCATTTTTCTCTTTGGTAAAAACAATGCGTGGAAAGCGATCAGCATTCACTCCTTGACAGTTCCATGGAATCACAATTTTTTGTCGTCCAAGGATAGCATAATTAGTTGATTTTTGCAACGATTTATGTACAATCCTTATAATAGAATGTCGGAAGTGCTCAGTCCTGCGAACTTCTTTAGCGTTGCCACAGGTCGCAGCCTTCCAACATGCCAGTGCATCCGACTAAATGTCACTTGCTCTCCAGCAGTTTATCTTTGCTTGACTAATTGCGACATCAGGAAAACAATGTAGCAGAGCGATTTGCATTTAGACATTGTAAGAAAACCGTAAATGGATGCCTGTAAATTTTCGCAACTAGGAAACCAGGATAATCGAGGTCAAAAGCTTACTGGACTGTGCGTTGCATGCCTTCCTGAGATATTGGCGAGAAATCGTTTGGCTTCCTAGTACCACCATTTTACGGCCGGTTTTTATAAGTTTTGTTGAGCAAAATGTACGTAACGATTTCGTTACTTACATTCAGCTTGCAAGTGAACGTTGAAACCAGACCCATAGCCACGGTGGGCATTCGGGAGCAGTGCCTCCCCAAATTTTATTGTGTCCAGAAAATTTGTTTTATTAAACATATAACAAAAACAAAAATCTTTCCCCTCTAAAATTGTATTTCCCCCAAACCTTAAAACCTGAGTACGGGCCTGGTTTAAACAAAGGATATGAACGAAAGTAAAAACAAAATTCCGGTAATAGCTATATGAATATATATTTAGCAAATATAATAGCTCATGAACAGATACTCATTAATATCTTGATTAATAAAAATGTTAATGTTAATTATAACTGATGAAATGCAATAGTATTTTTACAGCAGAAAAGAAGATTGTCCTTCAGGCACACTTTTTTGAAAAAGAAACATTTTTCTTGAAAATGTGCTGTGTCTTTTCTTTTCCGAGAACTGCTTGTCAAAGGGTTGATAAGATTTTTTGTTTATTTATCAAACGAAAGCTGACGTGGTTACATTGTTTGAAAATTCCGGTGGAGCTGAGCTGAATTAGCCTTGTTGGCGCAAACATTGCACAGTTTCATACAAAATAAGGTTATAGCGCTGTGACGCCAAAAAAACTTTTCGCTAGGTTGTCTCGTCGAGCACCGTCCACAGTAAGGTAATGTTCTTATCGCGTTTATGGCCGAATTGTTGGCGAATTTAGAGTTGTGATACTGTGATAGGGTTACATTTTGAAAGGGGTTGCAGTCTGCTTGATGATCAACACAGCTGCGCAGGAGTGCTGGGTCGCAACCGTTACCTCAAGGTTTTGCCCAGGTCCCCTAAGAGCTGGGCGTGATGGAGAGAGTGTAAACCCAGCTAAAATGAAACTCTGCCCGGGTTGCCATGACCATTTCGCATCCAAGCAGACAATTTTTTATCTACAAATGTCCGCATTAGTGCCAAGACAAAGCCATTTTTCCATTTTTCGTAAAGGTCAGCCAGTTGAGAGATCAGGTGAAGTGCGGTGGAGAAACTTTCAAATCTTCAAGTGTGGCGCAAAAATCTTCAAACGGCACTGGCCTGTTGGAGATGACTGGAGAAGTCCCCTTGAAGATCAAGAATTTCCTCTTTAGCGCTATAACGCCGCGCCTGTGAAAATTTATTTCACACCTTTCTAGATTAACTTATCCTGCAAGTTGAATGAACGTTTTGACGACCGATTCGTTTTACTACTAACGTCAAAAATTCAAAAGTAAATTGTTATTTACTGGTCAGTTGAAAATGCGACCTTGCTGAGACCACTTGCTGAGCACAGTGGTCTCAGCAAGGTCGCTTGTGGTAATTACGCACACGTGCAACTTCGTAAATTTCACACTCTCGATTAATACATATTTCCTGTGCAACGTGTAATAAAAACCAGGGCGACCGAATCAGGATAATGAAATAACGCTTACAGCATCAAAGCAATTAAAGAACGTTCTGATTATGTCATCGTGTAGGTAACCGCAAGAGGCTCTTAGCAGGTGTCTTCCTACAGCGGTTAACATAGTTGGCGTTTTCAGAAATCGAATGCTTCAATATGAAAAAATTCCCGATTCAAAAACTCGAATTTATCAGGCTGTAAAAAGGATGGCAGGCTTGGACGTTTTGCAATTGTATGTATAAAGCAGATTATATAATATATGTCACGTTGGTGCTGCCGAGGGAAGTAAAGGAACCGCCAGCAATTAAAAGTTGCTGACAGAAATCTAATTGCCAGTAACATGTAACGCTGATCGAATTTCTGTTTTAGATCCAAATCAAAATACTTTCTTCGTTAGATCACACGTCACTTCCCTTTTGTCTGAAATTTTTGCGTTTTTGTTTTCACTGTGTTCTACGATAGGTCACAATGGCGAAGTAACCTAAAGTAGAGTTCAAACAAGATTGTTTGGCTATTAGTTTGAAGTAAATGCAGCCAGATGTGATTTAAATGGTTAACCTGATTCCATCTCTCTTATTCTTATTCTATTTGTTGACCACAAGCGCTTTTGTTTTGTATTGAAAAGGTTTGGACCTTCACCCTTCAGAGAGAGAACCAGTTAGTTGCTACTGTATTCGCAAACGTAAAACAAGAAACACTAATAGTTGAACAAAAGTCTCTAGCAAAGCTTTTTATGGCTTGTCTAAATGCGTGCTTTCCATGTGTCCAGCTTCCGTGTTTCTACACAGTTAAACCAGAATGAACTGGAATCAGAATATCTTGCTTTTTCAAGACATTGTTTTTGGAAACGTTTTGTTGAGGACAGCAAGTTGCATCACTTTGTGCTCAAAAACGCTGTTGGGACAAATTTTCAAAGGCAAATTACGTCATACACAAGACCTGTATCTTCTGCCTCATGTCAACCGTTGGTGGCAATGTTCCACTTGCGACGCACTTGCTTTCTCTAGTTATACGTCAGCAGGTCTTTGATCTTACAAGTAGAGGAATGCTAAACACACCTCTGCTCACTTGCTTCTTCTTTTGAAATGATGTGTTTACGCCAATGTGAAGCAGCGTTCAAAGGAAGGTTTTATCAAGCCCACGTTTTGACGCTTGCAGCACTGCAAGAGGAAGGAAAGATTTCCTATAGCGAAAAAAGCAACCAACTAAGCAACGGTAGACAACAAACAAGAAGCGTTACCACCTTGGTTACTTTGGATGTGTGCCGAATTGCTGAAAGCAGGAGAAAATTTATTTGTCTACACGTCTACACGCAACCAAAGCGGAGCTTCCAGCAAGAAGTGCTTGTGCTTGCTTTGTGACTTGCTGTCAATATTTCGCTTGGCTCCAGGCTTCTGTATGACTAATGTGTAATGAGTGGCCTTATCAAAACAGCTTTATGCGGTATCTCGTATACCGAAGACGGTCAAGCCAGTAAAGCTGTCAAAGGAGCAGGCTGTCCATGCTGTGGCGTTAATCATCGCAACTCAAGGATGCAGGTAGCCTATAGCGCGGATGACAAGTGTTAAAATTGGAAAGGCAAAATGTTGTACGGAATGCGACATGGATCGTTCATCTGAGTTCATGATTCAATCAGTGTTAATCCCTTTTTCCACTGAGAGTGAGTCACGAACCTCACACGCGGTATCACTGTTCCGATCTCGTGTCCCTCGACGAATGTACGAGGCGGCTTTGAGTGATGTGCGTACCGATCCTATCCCACTGCCAGGCGCAATCAACAGCTTAGAGAACATCAATGGTCGTGCGGTTTCGTTTGCTTCACAGTCTCTACTATGATTTCGGAATCTCTCGGATAAATTTAATGTTTCGGAATTCTTTGTAAAAAGTAGAATAACGTTGCCTATGATGATATGAAGTGCTTCAGTTTGAAAATCCTAATCCCCAACACTAATGGCTCAGCTTTCTTCTCCATTAACACTGTGGCTAAGCTACGAAATTGTGTTATGAACGGTCTGATGGCAACGCAAGAGCCACAAGGGCTTGAGCTACAAATGAGAAAAAAGCTTGTATTTTGTCGAGCGAAGTGACGGCCGTTGCTTTAGATCACCGGTTCAAAAACTGTTTGGTTGTTACAGGCAGTTGCGTGTTGGAAAACCGAGAAAGGAACTGTGAAATGCTTCAGCGGTGCTGTGTTCCAGAACCATCCACTTTTACCCTCACAGCACTTCAAGTTATATTGAACTCAAAAAGGTGTAACATCGCACAGAGCTTTGCACTGCGGACAATACTGTTAAAATGACGCGAAACAAGTGATGCAAGCGTAGTTTAGCTCACGTATTTCCTCATAGAGGGTGAAAATGCACTCATATTTTGTACGTAGCATTACTTAAGTGTAAAGAGACTTTTTGTATGTACCTGGCAGTGACATTCCCTTCAACTGCCGTGCTGCTGATTCAAAAATACGCCTTACTGCTGATCACAACCAAAGTTTCATAAACTCGAAAATTAGAATTTCCATTCAGGCTGGCACCCTGGTTTGGGACAAGAAGCACATTAAGAAATCTTGTTTGCTAAGGATTCTACCTCTCGGTAGATGCCAGGTTTCATTTGTTCGGATGAGACTCACTGAGAAAATGTCAACTTTGATTCAAGTAAGCCTGTACTCCGCTATACCTGAATGTACAGCATCCGATGACTTTTACAATGAAAAAATAAAATCATTCTTCTTCCTAATTTCGGGCATGGTTGCTAGTGTTTATCCTGTTTTTTATTTTTTGAAACAGGCATCTCATGTACCTAAGTTTGAAGACCCAACTGTGCAGTTATCGCCTAAAAAAATGGTGAAAAACGGTAAAAGCAAGTTCCGGTTTTTGAAATTCTCACACTCGTATCAAATCAATCAGCTGGTCATGAGGAGGTTTAACATTAAAAACTTCAAACACTATCTACAGTCAGGGCTTTCTTGCACACAATAGAATGCGCGTTGTACCTAAATCTAATTGATCTTTGCCGCGTCATATTTTGAGATAAGCTAATTGCACTACCCAAATATGTTTTGCAGAAAACAGCCTAAGAATTGATGCGCCGCTTTAGAAATGATCTAAACATGGCAACTTGAGAAATTGGGAACGGTATGTGCGTGTGATAAATCGATTTATCAGGCACATTTCGAATGCAAACAGTTGAAAAGTCATTTTTAGCTAAAGCATTCCAGACACGCAAATGCTTTGCTTGATCACAAGCAAAAGCAAGGCATGACAAGCACGCGTGCCATTGCGAAAACTTGTTTCAGTCACGCCCCGAAAGTGAGAAGAGCGAAATGAGATCGCTTTTCATGTGACCTGAACCGGAGAATGGAGCGCCTTGTGTTACTTGGCTCTGTTCTACAAGAAAACGAAGTTTCAAACATGAAAGGCACTATGGTGGAGATAGAAGACAACTGTTTTATACGTCATGCGCAAAAGCTTTTTGTATTTTGTGTCTTCATTTAATTTCTCAAATATCTTTTCTTCCTAGAAAAGTTGTCTTTTGTGGTAAACAAATATCCGGTGTCTTGAAAAATTTATAGAGATAGTCTCAAAACGAACTGTTCTTGTGGAAATATTTCTTGAAACCCATGCTCAACCTCGAATGGTTCACTCCGCCAAACAAAACTGCTTTCAAAAATTTGAATGTTTCCCTCATAGCAAGATCCACTGTTATTCTCAAGGCACTACCCTCAAAATTTCGTCTGCACTACTTTTCCATCGATTGTTTAATCTTAAGACAAACATTGACAGGTGCTCATAGCCGATTACGATCAGAGTCAGAAAATCCATGAAAGACGTCTGCAAAGTGTCATAGAGACTTAGCTGGTTGTTGAAATTACAATACACTTAAAACTAATTAAGCTTCGCACTTCGAAGCCAAGACAGTGCTCGTGGCATTTGTTGTACAGACACTCATTACTAAAATGCCTCCGGTCGAAAGCTGTCAAAACGGTGTTCTGCGGTAAAATAGCATTAATGCAGGGTAAACGTTTTCGGCGAGCATGATACTGAAATCTACCAAAGCTTCGTGATTCAGAAATTTTATATACTGTGGTGTTTGTAAACGGGTGCTGAAGGAACTCATTCAATTGCTTTCAAAAATTTTTCTCGCTGTCAGAAGTAAAATTTCAATTCTGACGTTCCAAATGCAATGAAAGCATCTGTCTTTGTTCTTTGCAGGAAGTGACATAGATATATGTTTCTTGTTGAAACTTGAGCTGCTGGAAATATTTCACTGAAAGCATTTGCACGGAATGATTTTAGTGAAAGTTTTTATACTAGGCAATTGTTCATTTTCTTTTACAACTCTGTTTTATTGTATGTGTGTATTTACTTTTTTGTATTTTCTGTGTGCACATTCTATGCTTTTCGGCATGAAGTACACCTTTTGTTTTTTTTTCTAT
>JGI24159J19872_10000773_pt1 | contig 31540 bp, 16 predicted proteins | sample Ectturendosymbi4_FD_19872 | JGI IMG/M metagenome (IMG submission 19872)
CTTTGTGTGAAGGCTGAACTCGGCACGACCTCCACATCCTGGTCACAGCACCATTTTGTTGCGATCGGAAATCCCGAGCAGCATGTGCGCAAAGCTTTGCACCGTGACAGCAAGCAACAATAGAGATCACTCTCGTTGTCACCATTAGCAAGCACAATCAACTGGTCACCAGGTTCACAAGCATTATTAGAGGTCACTCACCAAGATCACTCCATCGGGATCACTCTGTTATTGCTTGTTCGCACCACGCATATATATTTTTGTTCTTTGCACACATCCCGTTCATGGTAAATCACACAATCAACGCAACACCACCGGAGAGGTTGCAACACTGTCATGACTTACATTAAAATGAAGCTCTGATTTGCCATTTTGCGGAGTACCTTTGCTGCAATACGGGCTTTCGAGGGAAGCGGAGCGATGTTCACCTCCAGGATCTCACAGAAATTCACTTCAGTCTAATTCCTAGGCCCACAATCATGTAAAGCTGAATTACGGTGTCAATGACATGACACCAATCATATTTGTGCAATAGGTAGATATATGTCGTAAGTAAAGTAATGACATTATAAAACAAATATATTTTCTAAAACTAAATATTCCACTCATCAACCTAACTAGCAAAAACTTCCTTTTATCAACAGAAATGTGAAGAAAACAAAGGATATAGGCAAACAATGGAAGATAATTACTGAAATATCAGGGAGAAGAAAAAACAATGATATCAGATGGCAAGTGTGTAACTGATAAACATTATCCATCAGCAATAAATTCACTACATTTTTTACAAATTTTGGAAAGAACATTAGTGAATCCTTTCCAGTTCCAGTCAATACCAATCCGAAATGTTGTTCGCACCCACTGAGTCCAACAGAATCTTTCTATTTTTCCCCAACAACTGCAGATGAAATCTTAAAACTCATTAATCAACTTGACCACAAGAAGACAGCAGGAATGGATAGATTACCAGTGAAATGCATTAAAATGGTAGGAGACATTATTTCACCTATACATACTCTGCATGACTTTCAACAGCCACATAGAAAATGGAACTTTTCCTTCATCCTTTAAAGGAGCTAAAGTAACACCTCTTTATAAAGCTGGGCCCATACAATGGCCACAAACTATCAACCCATTTCTGTTTGTCCAATTGCCAAAGTCTTTGAAAAAATAATATACTCCAGACTGAACAGTTTCTTCATTCGGAACAATGTAATATGTGAAGAGCAATTTGGTTTATGACGTGGCCATTCAACCTCCCTAGCAATAGCTGACATTTACAGCAATATACTTGACAATCTTGATCGCAAAAATTATACATGTGCAGTCTTTTTATATCTCAAAAAAGGTTTTGACATTGTTAATCATGATATTGTTGCAAAAACTCTACAAAATGGGATCAGAGGAAATGCATCTGATTTAAGGAAAAGCTATCTTACAAATAGGATCCAATACACAGTTGTAGACAATCATGTTGCATCTAACCCGCATCAAATCAAAACTGGCATACCTCAAGGATCGATGCTAGGTCCCCTGCCATTTATAGTTTATATTACTGACTTACCCTAAGCATCCAATTTTATCACAAAGCTTTTTGGAGATGATACTATTTTGCTAATGTCTATCCCAAACCTGAAAACTTTGTTAAATAATGTGAATGAACAACTCGGTGCAATAGCAACCTGCCTGTACAAGAACAAACTTTGTGTGAATCACACCAAAAGCAAGTACATTTCTTTCAACCCAACAACAATAAAAATGTAGAGGATCCTCGGATCAAAATAGTATATCTTCAGTGCAAGACCTAGAACAAGTAGACACAAATACCATGGCATAACACTTGACAAGAAACTAGATTACCACATATTTAATGTCTTTGCAAACAGTTAGCACAATCACTGGGAATCATTCAGAATATAAAAAGGTTTGTTACCCCAGAAATTCTTTCCAGTATTTACTACTCATTTGTATGCTCACATCTGAATTATGGAATTATTAGTTGGGGCAGTGCTGGGAAACAGCTTTAATGTCATTAAAGCCAATGCATCAAAAGATAATAAAAATCGTTGCTTCTAAATCAACATCAAACTGCAGCTCTAACCCACCTTCCCAAAAATTGCATTGTCAATAGCAAAAATATATGAACTAGAAATTGGTAAATTTGTGTTTCAGTATCACAAGGGAAAGCTACCAATCATTTTTGCAAAGTAGTTTTCTAAGCTAGATCAAAAACACAAATATGAAACTAGATTAGGTGATACAAAGAACTATTTTCTACCTCCATTTAATCTGAAAAAGACCCAGAAACAACTGAGATTTACTGGCCCCAAAATCTGATCCCAAATAACCTAAAATCTACTTCATTTCAGTCGTTCACAAGTGGTTTGCGTGAAATGTATTTAACAGCATCCTCTCAGGATGTTTAGACTACTGTAATCATGCAAATTGATGAAATACCTGTACGTCAATAAAATCAACTTTCTTTCATTATCATTATCTTGGTGTTAAATGTAAACTATAAACTTTTAAGTGAGGTTAGACTTATTGTTTTCACATATACCTGTTGTAGTGAAGGAGTAAGGACACCTTCACATTTTCATCAAGTGAATAACTTGTGGTTGTAATAACACTAACATGGTTGTGTGTACTATCTTTTTTGTGTGTTATTGTCTCTCTGGTTTGTAATGCTTCTTTTTTATAAAGTCTTACGTTAGATTTTTTTTCAAGTATCACTGTCAGTAAGTTTAACACATGGTAGAATAGCAGGAATGGTGCAGTTAGACCAGGTGATCGCAAGATCTTTAGCTGTGCNATTGCTAGGAAAATGGTTAATTCTCAAATGTTCTAAATGTTTTTGCATGTTATTTATTTGGCCATTACAATGTCATGTAGCTACAAAACAACACAATACAATTTTGCATGTACCCAACAATTATTGGATTAATGTTTGTTGCTAAACGTTCTGTAATTTATTCATACCCATGTTCCTTCCACCTTGTCTCATGATGCTAATGTGATAATTCAGCTTGGCTAGGATGTTAGGCATAGCAACTAATACCTACCCTATGGCATGCTACAACTTGGAATTTTTATTTTTGTGTTTTTATTCTAACCACTTTGATGTGGAACATGTATCTGAGCCTGAAAATAAATTTGTTTTGTTTACTGTTTATATTCACAAGTATCCTACAAAATTGTCCCTCGCTCTACATTTTTCAATGACTTCCTACATGAGTCATTTTCAAACTCATGTATATAATTGTTTATTGTGATTCACCACTGCTGCTGAAGTAACCTAAATAGTTTCATATTCTAAAACACAAAAACAACAACCAAGAAATGTCTTCATTTCTGATCGCAACTTGGTATTTTCAAAACATTTAAAAGAAATGTACTGCTTGGTTTATTGATTTGGTGCTCATTAAATTAGTTCTTCAGAAAAAGTCATAGCAAGAGGCCTCTAAGACTCTCAGTGCCTGGTATATGTTCTAACTTTTGATAAAAAAATAGCAGCATGCACCCATTCAATATTTTTAAAAATTGTGATAAATTTTGAAATTGACTACGGTTTGCATTTTTAATAATTGCATTCATTTCAAAACAACATATACACAGGAAACAAAATTAAATATGCCAAATGACACAAACCAAAATATGAACAAAAAATAAAGCAAACAGTACATGAAGAATTACGATATATACAGATGAAGAAGTCAGGTAGACACATGAGAAAAGTGAGTGGCAATTCCACGTAAGAAATCATAAAGCCATGCAACCGTGATGTGAATGAGAATCTGGTTAGCATTAGTAAATGACACAAGGCAAAAGCAACATTTAACAACAAAAGTGCAGGCTATAATAGAGGACCAGGTTTGGCCATTGCCCACCTAAAGACAGGAAACATAGTCAACCTAGATTGTGTAATAAGGGTGGTAACCATTTCATCCAGTCAAAATTGTCAGACTAGTTTGAAAAGGATGTATCGTTTGTGGTTGTTGCACAAGGTTATATTTATCAACAGTTAATGCAGTACTGCATTCACAAAATGATTCAGCCTCCAATGCCGTTGTAAAACGTTCTGTTTTGTTATCAACCTGCGTTGTGCAGAAAGTGTATGTTTGTACTATGGACCCCGTGTCTGCGGACAAAAATACGTCATCAAAATGGTATTCCAACCACGCAAAGCGTACATAAAAAACTACAGCTTATTTTTTAATTAAATGTAAGGAGTATTTTTAGAAGTGTCAGAGTGTCTGCTTACTGCTTTTGGGTGGATTACGTGGATAAGTTTAAGCAAGAAAACGCAGCTCTTATGTCGTTGACCGTGTCTATATGATTTATATTGTACTGATATATGGCATTCATACATTTAGCCACAGCTTAATTGTCATGATCTACAGCACAAGGGATTAGGCTGAAATGCAGTAGCAATGCATTCTGCCAGTCTTGAACCTACCATACAATTTGAGATGCTGCTTTAAATCAGGAAGCTTTTATCCCACACCAGTTAACCACTCATGATGGATGGTGACAGCAGCACACCTTGATTTTTATGCAAACAACATGATTCATTACATCCAGAATTTTTTAAGGAAAATGTTAGGTACCTGGTATGGACCTGTAGGGACTCAATTTCTCTGTTTCTAGGGACTTGATTTTCTCTGATTCTAGGGACCAGATGATAATTTTCTCTGATTGTAGGGAACCGATTTTCAATTCTAAAACACCTTTAAAAAAACTGTGATATCATTAATGTGTAAAATCACAAGTGTTTGTTATTCTGCATGTACTTTCCTTGGAAAAGTTGTTCATCGAATTAAGAGAGACGAGCCTAACGTGTGGAGTTAATAAAATGCTCAAAAAGATCACATCTGCATGAAACTCTTGGTCAGTTTGTAGCTTTGCATGTTGAATATTGAAAAGGATATTTTTAGTGTGGGCTTCGTGTGTTTTTTGCATGAATAGTTACACAATCACAATGCTATCTAGCTTTTCTTAAATATTGTAATACACTTGTAGGTTTTAAAGTTACTTTGAGTACTGTACTTAAGTGCAGATTGAGTATATTGAGGTCAAATTTTTGTAAGGTAACTATAGGAGTGATGATAAAGGTATTTTATATTTGATTTGCTTTTTTTCTTCATCAAAGTAATCTTGATCTAATCTTGATCTTCACTACAGGTGATGGGTTGGTTGTAACATTTAAACAGTTCACTAACAACTCTCACTAAAAATGGATATGGAAGAAGATGTGACATTGGAGGTATAAAAGGAGCAGTAACAGCTGTTATTCTTTATAGTGAAATATTTTGGTTGAAGTAGATTCTCGATTTGTTCCTTTGTGATATTTTTTTCAGTTATATTTGTTGCTTGAAATCATTGCCATTTTAGTTTGACTTTCTAGGTTTTGTACATATCAAGCAATAAGAAATGCTGTGCAAATACCAATTCATTAGAGGTAATCTTTGTCAATAAGATTTTCATTATTGGGTAATTAAACATGTTTTTTGAAACGTTCAGTATAATCACATGTTGATGTTTATTGTGCTGGTATTTGTTTAACAATTTTGCAAGACTTCCACTTTTCATTCACATCAAGCGATGGTTCCAAATTTTTTCTCAAGCACATTCAGTTGTTAATGAAATCATGTTGTTGTACTGATGACTACTGAAGTTTTGTTCAATGTCAAGTAAACCAGACTACTCAAATAAGATTTTGCTAAAATTGTAACAGCATTTGAACCACATTGATAAAAAATAATTTAAGAATTTTTTAATTGAAAAGATTAATGTAATTACAGTAGAAGGTGATTTTATTCACAAAAACTATTGGTTTAAATTAATATAATTATAGCAGTTTCAGTGATTTTATTAATGTATATTAATGGGGTTGATGGCTTTGCACAAATCTGCAAAGTTTGTTAAGATAAATTAATAAAAATCTACCAAAAAGATATTATGCCAGTTGCAATGCAATTACAAAGCTTCTGGAACTCAAAGGAATCATGCATCTAGACTTCTAGATCAATATAATTTCTTAAATATCTACAGCTGTTGAAACAAAAACAGCTGCATATAAGTGTAAATAAACTTAACTGAAATTGACATCTTACTGGAACTTGTCAGAATATCAAATGACATTTGCTGTAAAAATGTGTTCTTTAATTGTTTCTTTGTTGGGTCCCTGGCACATACAAGTTTATCTTCCAAATTTGGAGCTACATCATTGGTTTATGTTAAATTAACCATTAGACTAAAACAAATGTCACAGGTTATTACAGGTTTTAATTTAAACTTCTTTTATCTGTGACTGCTTACATCTGAACATTATATCCCTTGTTACTTGTTTCAGTGTTTATTATATTTGTTGTTTTTCATTTTATCTATGTCAAGTTGTTTTGCTAAGCAATCAGATTTCATTTTTGCCATATTTTATGGAATTTTCTGAGTTATCATGAGGATGAATAGTGTTTTGCAGTAACAGTGTTATGATTACCTTTGAGAAAGGTAACTATTGGTCTAGTTCAGCACGAACACAATGTTTACTCCTTGTTTTGCAATAAGGTAAGGTAACTCAGACACAAGACTGTTTAATAGTGGCTATTGCTGCTGTTTAGTTCATTACTTGAGCTTTGGCACTAAAGCTATAATAGCCTAGAGACTATCAATGGACTGCTGCTGGCAACAAAATATCAGTTTGGCTGTGGCTACAGTAGAGCTAAAATCAAGATAGACTGTAGGTCGAAAATGTTTGCTGGTAGTTTGTTAAAACTTTGAAGCTTTGCTTTTTAGTGAAGTGTGTCAAAATGGCTAAATGCACAAAGTGTTGTTCTTTTTGCTGCTCATGTTGTTATTTCATAGCATTTGCCATCAGGTTTCAAATCAAACAGATAAATTAGCTCTTCTGGCGATTACTTTTACTTGTAGCTGACATTTCGCCCACCTATTCAAGCGGGCTTCCTCAGAGCAATGATTTTTAACCACATATAACAAGCAACTTACTAATACAAAGACAAAAACGTGAAACTGACCATGACGTTATAGGAATGAGTGACAGCATGTCAGAGAAAAAACGTAGAAGTGTATAATGAAAAACACTGAGAGATGATGAAATGTAGCAACATAGTAAATAGAATATATCCTATATAGAAATGCACAAAAACGGTTACATAACGTGAAAGTATGTCTTAAAATAGAGAACAAATAAATAAAGTGTAAAAATAGTGAACAAATAAAGTGTAAAACTTGCATGTTGAGAGTTGGCAAATTTACAGGCACAAAGGCGGTCAATGAAAATACAAGCTCAAGGAAGTCCGGTAACTGATAAGCTTCGCTCATGTTTTAAAAACATTGTAATAGATAGCTGGAAAGTTTGCGCTTTTATCATTCAAAGTGTTAGTTTTTAAATTAATATACAAAGATTCTAAAAAAATGCGTTTATGATAGCTATTTACATGATGTAAAACATGGGCATAATCCCAATTGAAAGAATGGCTACTTTGGGCTGCATGTTTTCTTAACACTGTTTTTTCTAGGTTTTTAAGAATATTTTTAGATAAGGTGTCCCTGTGGTGTTTATGAATATATTAATATACAAACTTTGAATATTGGGTGTACATTACCTCTTGGCATATGCTAAACTTCTATAGCATGCTAATGGCTTAGTCTTTTAAAGAATTTCGTTTTTTCTAATAAGACTTTTTTTACACTATTTCATAATACAAAGGTGTAAGTGCAAAAATCAAATATGTAGTATCTTGTTCTTGCCTGTATAGAAGTGTGCTAATTGTTGGTGTTTTAAGTTATTCTTGAAAACTTGCGAACTTTGGTTTTTTGAAGGAGTTTGGATACTGATATGCAATGTCACATTAAGCTTCAAGGATAGTTTTTAATAATGCAACTATTTCTTATTCTGATTTCTGAGAATCAAGCCCCAAGCAACAGAATCACAAACTTTCAATCTGTGGTTGTATATCTAGACAGCAATATTGGTGTAATGTTTTTATTCCGTGCATGCTTTTCTACAGGGATCACCACTAGATGAATACTTACACAGCTTTGGTGAGGACTCATTTGCTGATGCAAGGAGGCTCCAGTGCTATAATCAGATTGTTGAGAAGAAAGCTCAATGTGTTCATGGATTTTTTTATGGACTGAATATCAAGGTGCAGAAAGATGTTGCAGTGTATGGCTATATTTTGCCCAAATGTGTTAGTGAATATTTAAGAGCACTGTAGGTCCCGTTTAAACGTTTCATATTTTAGATGATGATGGCATACAAATAGTTTTTGATTAATACACAGAGAAAGTTCTTCATTCTTAGTTATGCACATAGTTAAAGTTTTCATTCAAATCTTCCTGCTTAGTTTATCACAATCTTTGCAAATTTGACAATAGTTCACCATGTTCTGCAGGATTATTTCCAACATACCTGGAAGACCTTGCGTATGAAAATTTCTCAGCTGTTTCCGGTTTCAGAAGAAGCTGTGATGAGCATGGTATATTTTCTTGTAATGAGTAGTCATTATGAATGAGGAGATATATATATCAAATGAAATTATCAGTATATTTGCATAATTTCAGATTTAAACCATGAATAATAAAAAATTTGAAGTTGATTGCAAAGGCTTTCAGTAATTATGCTCAGAGGTGTAACTAGGAGAAGCAAGGGAGGCACAATTCCCTGGGTGCTGAATCACTGGGGGTGCCAAATGACTGTGTGGGGTGTTGAAATACCCCTCCAATGTCATAAGTACTTCAATACAGTACATTTGCTTCTGAAAGACCTCAGGTTGAAACATGGGGGTGTTAAACTTGCTTCTTGCCCTGGGTGCCATCTAACCTTGTTATGCCCAGTGATTGTGATATAGGCTTATGGTTAGACAGTTAAAAGATTATATAGCCTATTAAATCATTAGTTGCTGCATTTGAGTGTGGGTAAAAATTTTGGTAAAAACAACAATAGCTGACAAACAAGCACAAATTAAAAATATACCATGAGCTTTGGAGGTATAGTGATCTGCACTAAATGATCAGTTGGTGGGAGTACAGTGTCTTTCTGCAGAAATTTTGATAAATGTGGTAAGCCGTATGTTTCTTTCTTCAGTGTTTTTGATAGCTATCAGTTCAATTCGGTGAATTCAACTAACAGCTTGTCTAAATATAGCATCAGATTCACTGTCACAGTTGGTCAACGTGTGATAAAGCACAGGACACTGATTCTCAATGAGTTTTTGAGACTGCAAGCTATGCAGTCAAACAGTTTTTGCACAACATTTACAGCAATTATGAAGAAAGCACAATTCTCTTTTAAAGGGTTTGCAATAAAAATCAAATGGATAATCATTCTCCCATTTGCATGTTCTACTGATTTTGCATTATGTGCTGACTGCTAATAGCATTTGTGTCATCTATATGAGGGTTGCCTAATAATGTTTTTTGAAAACAGCTCAATCAGAATCAAGAAACATGCAAACCATCTCCAAACAATAAACTGTTGTTTATCAGCTAAAACTATAATGTATTGCTTCTACTGTGCTAGTGTAACAAACCTTATTTCTATTAAACTTAATACGCATCAATTAAAGCAAATGCCTCTTCTATACATATCTTGTGTACAATCTTCATATGGAACAAAGTATTTCCAAAAGTATACTGACTGCAAGCTGGAAATTTTTCTCAAACTATGTCACGACAATAACCCTCTTGTTTGTTATTTACCGTGCTGAGCGTCATACCAGGTGATTTTCATTGTTACAAAATAAAGTTAAATTTTCTTCTTTGTTTCTTGTCACAGCAGAGAGCAAACCTCACACAACAAAAGCAGACCTGCAGCACTTATAGGCAAATTTGTCATGCATATTTAAAAAACAGCTCAGATGTAAGCTTAGTGGTTGATATTAAAGTAAATTTTGAAAATGTTTGATTGTTCGGGTGATTTTGTTCATCTCATACAAGTCCCACAAAGTATAAGCTGCTACCATTAAGAAATCTTATTTGAAGTTCGAAGCTATATAATTTTGCAAAGAAACATCCACCCTGGTTGCATTGGGAGCAGCATATGCAGCAGATTTGATGATGGGTTGTATACGCACTTTAGCTCTATGAGCCATACCAAGCAGTTTCGTTGTACCTTGTAAGCAGTAACAGTTAGCCGTGTGGCTTTATTTCTGATCAATACTATTACCCATGGGGTTGAAAACAGATGTTAATTTCCTGTTTGTTTGAATAAGACTTTGTTGAGCAGCTGATATTTTGAACAGAACAGCTGATTTTATTATATACACCTTTGTGGAGATGGATTTTGAATTGTTGTATATGTAGGAAGCTGAGATAACGTACATGACATGATTTTACTTCAGGATATTACCATCTATTTGTGTGTTTTCTATGTTTTGATCTGGTACTGGTGCTCATCTTTGTGCTTTTGTTGACATAGTGACATTTAATGAACTTTGCTCGCTTCTGCAGATTGTTTTTCACTCAAACTTGTTTCCTGAACAATATACATTTTTCTGTCTTATGGTGAAAGTGTAGAAGACACTAACATGTTCTCAGGTTTTTTAATGTTTCATGTATGTCAGCTTATGTTGTTTCTTTCACTGTTAATTAAGTCAGAATCTTATCTGTTTCTACGATCATTGTTATAAAATACAACAGCTAATCCATCAAGACAAAAATTATTTGTACTTGTAGAGTGCAGTGTGAAATTTTCATAAACTAGTTTGCCATGTGAATTTATTTCATCTTGCCAGCTAATAGAATGGTACTTTTTATGTTTTTTTCAAGTTGAAAGGAATTTTGGGGAAAATTAATTTTTTTGATTGCTCTCAAAGTGCAGCCTATAGACTACATGCAGCCCACTAGCATGCGATGTGTGCCTGATGAAACAATTGCTCAAGAACAGTTCTCATAGCGCAAAAATTTTCCTTCAGAAAGTAATGCGCTGTTTCAAAATTTTTATTAACTGTGTTTTCCAACTACTGAATCACATTATATAGTGGAGCAAAAAAACGTTTGTTCATTTGTTAGCTGCAGCTCATCTCAATGTGGTAAAGAAAGTACAACATCCATTGGTTATCCACAGGTTGAGTGTCAAAATGTCTTTCGATGAATTAAAGTGTAATTGTCTCACTGAACCACTGTTTTAAGCATTGATGCATTGCAGTAAACCTCGGTTAATCCGGATTCGATTTGACTGACGATTTATCCAGTTTAGGCAAAGATCCAGATTAACTGAAGTTGTTTGTTTGTACCTGATGTCATTTAAATGCTGAGATATCAGTGAAAATTGCTTAAATTGAACACATTTACAACCCAACAGCAGACTTTCACAGAAGGAAAACGAATTTATTGATGTATTTATAATGGTACATCAGTCTAGTAATGCCATATCCAGTTAGTTACGAGCAATCTTAACACGTTGGGTACTGGCCCACGTATATATGTTCCTGCCAAAAATATATGTTATCTGGCCCTGTGTGCCAACCCAATGAACCATTTTTTAACTCAAGTTTTTTTTGGAAACTAGGCCATCATCTGAGTCTTTAGAGCCCTTGATTGGCTTTCTAGCGTATCTGGGGCCAATATTATGGCTCAAAAAACAAATTGGATGAAAATTCAAGTCCCACAAAAGGTAACCATGGCCATTTTGGCTAAAGACCATAACTCGCCAGCCAATTGAACTAGAGAACTGTTCAATACTTTAGACTCAAAGTCTTGTAGTTAGAATTAAAAATTTTTATTACTTTTGGGGTTGGGGCTTTTGGTTGATGATTGGGAAAGGTTTAGTGTTTTTTGATGATGTCATCGTCCTATCAATGAGCCAATTTTGTTGGAAATTAGGCTGTAATACGAGTCTTTAGAGCCCTTGGTGGACTCTCTAGCATTTCTGGTTCCAAAATTATGGCTGAAATATCCCAAATTTTGCAGGATTTCCCTAGGGGATTAGTGGGGACTCCCCTAATTAATTTTTGGTCTTTTGACCATAATTTTGGAACCAGAAACCCTAAACTGTCAATGAAACCAGTAGTATATCCTAGTTTCCAACAAAAACACGACTCAAAACAATGGCTCTAGGCGTTGGCATCCAGTGCTTGATTACATCATCCAAATGTAAACAAATATGCATATACACACTCCTATCAAGTCCACATCAACAAAAATGAAGATACCCAAAAATTCTTATTTGAAACTACAAGAGTTTCCGAGTCTTTAAAGGGTTTAAAAGCTCTCTAGCTCAATCGGTTAGTGAGTTATGGCCTTTATCCAAATAAGCCCTGGGTTACCTTTTGTGGGACTTGAAATTTATCCACTTTGTGTTTTTTGAGCCATAATTTTGGCTCCAGATATGCTAGCAAGCCAATCGACGCTCTAAAGACTCAGATGATAACCTAGATTCCAAAAAAACTTGAGCCGAAAAATGGCTTGTTGGACTGGCACCCAGGGCCAGGTAAAATTGGCCCAAAAAGCAAAAACATGCCCCCATTATGACATCACCCACAGAAAACCCAAAATGAAAAAACATTTTTTTCAATGTAAAGTAGAAGACTTCCTGAATCCGTTGGCAGGTTTGAACAGCTCTCTAGCTCAATTGGCCAGCGAGTTATGGTATTGCTAATCTTTGCAAAAATGTGGATTAAAGGAAAACCGTCCGGTACCGAAAGTGTCAAGTTCAAAATTTCACACTACTTGGCTGCGAAGAAATCTAGGATTTTGGACTGACGCAGAGATTTCTGCAACTGGTCCATAAGCAGTCACTCTGTTTGGAAGGTAATGCCATCTGGACATCTTACTGAGAACAATACACTCGGGGATAATGTTCTACACAAGCACACTCAACACTGATCAATAGACTGAAACTGTGGTGTGGCGGCACACCTTAAGCGTTTTGTTCAACATGATAAGCCACGCCCATGTGTGAAACAATAATCACCTGTACGATTAGTCAAATGTTGCATGCAGTTGTGGCCATTGTTATGATAATTCTATCACTCGATGCTGATCGTGAACACGCTTGTGTTTCGTCTGAAAGCTGCTGAATCTTTACTAGAGAGAAAAATCCAGATTACAAGATGTGAAAAGAGCAGATTTTATGTGGTATTGCTGAAGAAGATCCTTTAATCTGGATAAACTGAATATTTTTATAAAGAAAAACGTTAGAAATCATTCATACCAGCAGTTTTATCCGGCTATGGCAAAGATCCGGATGAACCGAGGTTTACTGTATTTTCATTCATAAGCTAATTACTCATATTAGTAACAATAAGTTCTGAGTATGATTTGCCATTGCCTTGATTTTTTAAATCAAGCATTTGCATTTAGCAAAACCCAGTACTTGATAAATTTTGCCTTGCTGTCTGTTACATCCAAGCACAAGCTAACTGCTTGTCTATATACTTTGAAAGAAACTTATTTTAAAATATGCATAAAATGTCCCTATTGAAAGGAAAACCTTTCACAGCTTAAAATCACACAATTTTACCATACCAGATTATGTATTTCACCTTCAGAACGAGCATCTTCACATCTTATTCAAATAGAATCTGGAATGTATCTAAGGTGCATCAAATTGTGATGGAAGAAAGGGAAATGGTTTTTCTTGCATTTTTTCTTGAAGACAACTGGCTTTCACGTGCTGTTGGTTCACAGTTTACAGATACAAAATACTGTAGTTGGAAGTTTTTGAACATCGTTCTTGATGTATATAACTATTTCTTGATCAATGGATTACATAGAAGTTGTTATTGGTAAAGCCACACCATTGTTTTTCTTTTGCTAGCTTTTCATAGAAAAATAATTGCATTGCCAGACTGTCAGCAAATTATTCTCCAACAGCAATCAAATAATTAGTGATATCATACTGCATATCTTAGTTCATGACCTGGTATGTTACTCATTCAGAGTGCGCTTCATTTTTATCAACAAAGCTTGAAAATATGTACTGCTTGAGTAATAGAAAATATCGGTATCGGCATCAGATATCGGCAATGAAAATTGAAAAACATTGGTATCGGCCCAAAAAAACCTTATCGGTCGAGCTCTATGTAGAATAATTACATTTTATGCTGATTACCAAGCATGTTGTGGGTAACTCAGTGACTAAACGTATGTCTGTAATTTTAATGGCATGTGCTAACTGACATATAAATTTTTTGTTCCAAAACTTGTTTTTTGGTGTGGTAGCCTAGTGTTTCCCAACTGGTTTTCCACAGCATCAAGAAGTTGCACTGAGTTTTTCTAGAGATGCCTCAAAAAGGGACAATTTTTTGTAAAAATTTTAAAGTTTTTATGTGTTGTTCATGCCAGCTTTCATTTTATTTGACCCAGGTATTATAAGTTTCCAACTGCTCCACAAGAGATAAAAAGTAGAACCCTAGCACTAAACTGTCTTATAACGTATCGTTTGTTTGCTTTTCCAGGCATAGCTTTTTAAAGATGTTCTTTGGTGCATAAACAAGTATTTTTTTCTGCAGAGCCATATCTACCATAGAAAGTATGGAAATGTTATTCTGCATAGCTCAGTTGTTCTTGAAGACGATTTGGACTACCTGTGTTTAAGATTGCCTCATCAATTTCTTGGACTTGTAAAACAAAATTCCGTAGACAACATTTTCAAAAATGGGCATATGACAACCAGAGCAAAGTAGGTGATTACTGAAAACAGTGAAACTTGGCCTGTGCTTGCTGTTAACCACTAATTTTTTGCAGATATGCAGTTTTTACTCTGTTTGTCGTCACCTGTTGTATGTCATGTCTTTCATCTGATTTTCTGCCTGTACTTGCGCGGTTCTTCATTGGAGCATGTCTTGCACTCATATTCATGTTCTACATTCGACTACAAGTAAGTTTTTTAGATGTTCATGTACTCTCCTACAGTTTCAGTGGTATGAAGGAATCGCACTACTGAGTTTTTTCAATTATAGACCAAATTTTTTTGAAATGACAAAATTTTTTTGTCAAAACAAAAAACTAAGTCAATTCAGTCACAATGTCTGAGAAGGTAGGCTAGTGAATACTATTTTGGCATGTTTTAATACTATTAAAGGACAAATGACCAAAATGTCTCAGTGAAAAACAGTGGTAGTATGAGGTACTTTGTCATGTATTTATAACTTCTACAAAAAACTGCAGCATGTGCTATATCATTTTAAAAGTGTAAATGTCCTTCTTGCTTTAGTTACAAAGGCTATGTCATAACTAAAATCTTGTATGTGGATGTGTGATTTGCTCAGTAAACTCGAGAACTGCATCTGGTAGCTTTTGAGGCCTTTGGCTTCTATGTGATGCAGTATTTTAGCTCTGAAGCGCTTATTTGCACTGTACTCATTGTTGAATTTTTCTATGTTTAGACAAAACAACATTGTACTTCATCACTTTTCTGCAACATGTGCCAGGTGTCAAAGAGCAATCCATCTGTGGTGTTTAATTGTCTCTGTATCTTAGTTTGTCCCCTCACATCAGTTTCAATATTTTATACTTAGTGGTGTAGGGTACATCAACAATTGGTCAAAGCAGTTTATTGTCCCACGCTTAATTTGCCAAAGCCATACCTATGTTTAAGTGTTTACTGTTAATTTCAGATAATAACTGAATTGTGGAAAAAACAGCATGAAGCCAATCTGCTAATGCTTAAGCACTTCATTACAACTAACGAAAAGATGAACAAGGTTATCAAGAAAAGTTTGCAGCTTATAAAAGAAATGGAGGTCGTTCTCCATGGTTACAAACTGTGAGTAAAAACACTTTTATTTCAACGGTATGTGTTGCTTTGTCAAGGCTAGTGCTAGGTTGATGGATTTAGGGAATTCGCTTTGTAATTTACCAGTCTGAAAGTTCTGCACATACACAGCCTTTGCAGATGTTCACTCCAAACACGATTACTCCAGAACGCAGCAGTTTATTTAGTGAGACAATATGACCACATAAGGTTTGTTTTATGTTTGAAAGCAAGTACTTCTGGACAAAGTTGTTGTTTTTGGTAAAAATGCTGGTGGTTAATTAAGCTCCACATTGATGTTTTATATTTCGTGGTTTGGCTTTGTGACAATGCCATTTATATATTTCGGTGGATAAAACTTGGAAAGCCTGGCTATCGCAGCTGCGGTAATTCCGAGTTAAACGATTTTTCTCAAGAGACCATCCTTCTGGAAACTCCAAGCAACCAATGAGATGCTAACTATTTAATTGAAACTGTCGAACCTTGTTATGTTTGGGAAGGTTTTTGTTATGCGACTCCGTTTTTAATATGTTTTTTCAATGCGAACCCCCGGATAGATAGCCTAGATGTTACTGATAGGTGCAAATATCCCACTACAAATCTCAAGAGGTATTTTGTCTATGGCGAAATCCTACAAATGAACACAATCCACGAAAATAACTAATCAGGAATAAAACTGCCACCTAATGGAAACAGGAAGGCCAAAAAATATTAACAAAAAACAGTTCAGTTTATAGAAGCTATCAAGCACAACTAATGGGATGGATGCACTTGATTTTTACACAGATCGTCCATTCCTAGCTTGATACAACACAGCGCAGGACAAAAGACATCCTTAACATTTTTCAAAAAGGATCGGTTTTTGGACTTTATGTAATCAATTTTGAGAATGCTGGTTCACACAGATGTTGTGCAAAAGGCTAGGGGTTTATGAACGGCTAGATGAGAAATGACGGGGCATTCGTTTCTTGTTCTTATCCAAAAATGACAGACTCTGCAAACTTCTGTCATTTTGAAAATTCCAGTTGCAAACTTTGGTTGTTTAATAACTCCGCAAACTCATCCTTGGCATAAGAGGTGTGTTGCATCCTGAAAATTCCAATTGTATATAATTTGCAGTTCCAACTTTTCCTGAATCAAAGTACAAAACACTTTTGAAACTGTGCATGAAGCTTTTAACTTTAGCCTAAAACAATGGTTTTCAACCTGGGGTCAGGACTCCCAGAGTGGTGGTGAACCATATTTGGAGGGGTCGTAAGTTAATACTTAATGTACACAACTGCACTTGCTTTATTCGAGTTTTAGATGGGGGATGTTGGTAGACTAGACCTGGAGTCCTAAAAACAAGCATGCCTTCGTGTTGGAATGAATGCAATAAGGTCAATATTATTCAGTATGTTAAAACAATCATGACGTAACAACGCATAACTCGTGGTTGGATGATTATTATCATTTGATAGCTCAGGCAGTCATTCTAGTAAACAACTGACAGCATAAATCACGGTATTGCCACTAAAAATGCAGTAGAGATAGATTCACCGCAGGCCTGCTTTTAATTTTATTGTAAAGATTACAAAAGCCTTTGTACGTGATTTGTCAAGCGTGTTTGTTCGCGACCCCTAAATTACATTTCGCGAGCCCGCTTGGGGTCGCGACCCATAGTTTGAGAAGCTCTGGTTTAGTCAACCAAGCGAAACCAATAGACACACACAAGGTGTAATGGAGTGAGACTTTTCGATGCATGTAATATTTGGAGTGTTTTAAGCTCGAGGTGAAGCCACCCCTACTTGGTCGGTCGGTGACACATCAGCAGTAACACTCGTCCCACATAAAAACCAATCAGTGTTTGTTTAACCAATGCAGAAAATGTCTCATTTTGCTCGACATCCGCTCCAGCTTTAACAATCCAACATTCGTGTTCGCTTCAACCCGGTTTCGCCAAGAAATGCTTGAAAACCCGATCCCGTTTCTCTTTTTTCTAATGTTTTGGCAGCTGTTGAAAAGAGTTAGCATGGACCAGAATGTCATCTCCGCCAAAATCCGATTAACGCGTGACTTGGTTCAGCATCCAGTGTAGTCTTTGCTTTGAGTAACTCCAGTTCATACCCAGATCTATTGGGTAGTGCGTGAGCCGGAGGAGCCACCTGAAGATTCTTTGCATTTCAAAAGCATATTCTTAAGTTTTTCGTAGATGACTTCCGTCCAGTATTTCCTGCACTCTATCTAATGTTCAATTTAATTTGCTTATTTCATGGCATGCACTAATTTCCACCACTTAACGAAGTGGTTTTATTCTCGCTCTTTGTATTTTGCTCCCAGCTTAAACGGCAGAACACCCATTACAAGAATTGAACAAGCCCATCACAAGTCGAACCGATCCTTTTCAAAGTTGAGGTGTGCTGTGGTGCGATGCGCTAAACAGTGTATTGCATCGTACCGAAAATCTTGCATCGAACTTTTGGATTACAAAAGCTTGGACGAAACTATTGACGATGCGAAGCCGATATACTTATGCCAAATACCAATGCACGAGTTTTGGAAAAATTTGGATGATGTGAGTGTTTCTGCGTCTTACGTTCCACGCATAGCAGATCATATCGTGCCCTTGGCTTAATAGATAAACGATTTTGACAAAATATTCACTAACGCAACTGAAGTTCACTGTGAACGTATGCAACATTATTACGGTAAAAATGCGCAGTTCTCGCACGGTAATCAGTTCAGAATGAGTTAAATTTTATTTTTTATTGTAATTAAAAGGAGGAAATGTACCCATTAGTTTACATAAACAAGAAAAAGTATGCTGTGTTCCATGCACGCAGCTGCTCTGCTACTCTGTGGATCTTGAATGAAATTCGTCATTGGGAAATAAGATTCTTGAAGTGATCATGGACACTAACAAAAAACTTGGAAAAAGCTGTTATCCTGAAAATAGCTACATCATTTATGACGACAAATCAAAATGATGTGCAATTTGGTCTATATGATGTATTTTTAGCAATGTTTCAACAGTTCATAGAAAAATTTAACGCCACAAGCCTGACTTTTTCGAAATTGTTGGTGCTGCTCGGGATATTTTGTTCTACACCTAGCAAGACCCTCTATTAAACTTAGCGTAACACTGAAGACCTCTTACTATTTTAGTTTTATAATTTGTTCAATTTCATCGGACGGTGTTTTTTTTGACAACTACTTTAAATCTGGCAAAGAAACTCCAAATCGAGAGCAATAGCAACTGAAGTTAAAGTAGAAACTCTCACAACAGCTGTAAGAATGAAGATGCTGGGGCAACTGACCTGATGGTAAACGTTGCAAGCGATAGACATCCGATAAAAATATGCAGATGACGAAGATCGTAACAACGATTTTTCAAAAAATATTTATGTTTAAATTCCTTGTATAGAAACTAATACAGAAATAGTTAACTCGATAGTTTTGCAAAGTCGCATTGTCAGAAACAACGCAAAATCATCAGTTTTAAGGAAATCATCTTACGCTTCATATATTGAGTTTTTTTGACGGTGAAAAGAGTTGTTTGCGAAATGTCCCTCACGATAGAGAGAATGCTTTATTATACTCGCTTTGTACTCCCTGTACAGCAGTGTTTCCCAACCACANATTTAGCAATGNCCCAACTAATCACCAAAGTCGTGATGTCCTNCCTGAGACATCACGGCTTACTCCGTGCCGGGAGCTACGCAGCCACTTTTTCGTAGTGAATATAGTGCGTTAGGGGCAAGCTGTTTTTTTCGGTTGTTGAGCGAATTTTGTTGAAATGACAGAAAGGTTAAGCCAATTCGGTCAAAAAATGTCCAAAAACGAAGATAACAGGACATTTTTAAGCTATTTCGGACAAATGACCGAAATGTCTCGGCGAAAAAAAACAGGTGGCAAGTCACTGAGTAGGACCGCGCCTGAAACTTTCTCGTGCACCCATTAATGCCGATCGTGAGGCTGGACAGATCGCGAGTACCGTTTTTCAAATCTTCGGTATGTTCCGTCTAGGATTCGAGCCCGGTTTTAGTGGCATGTTTTTATCTGAACCTTTGGTTTTTACTTTGCTGTTTCTTATGCACAGTAAAGTTGTGGAAGTCCTATATTTGTTTCGCTTTGACGCTCGGCATTACCAGCGTCCTGTCAGATGCATCAAAAGCTATTCCCTACTATTGATCTGAACAACTATTGCAGAATGGTTGATCGCTGACCTTTAGGATTTCTGGTGAATGAAAAAAAAGATTTCCTGTCAGGTTTGCTTGCAGTAGTCACTGGAAGTCCGCCGTCAATCAGTGATTCTCAACGTGGTCCAGGTGGACAGCGATGGTTCACCTGGAATTTCTAGTGGTCCACAGAGTTCCATTAATTCTTGATAAAACGTTCCTGAAAATTGTAACCTTTGCTTTACAATAATTTATGTAAGACTAGGCGTCAGCCTAGCAAAGTGGTCCATAGGATATTTTTTTAAAAGATGGTCCATGGGCCAAAAAAGGTTGAGAGCCACTGCTGTAAAGCAACGAATAGTCTAAATCAGGGGTTTTCACAAATTTATTTGCTACCCCATTTTCATCTCAGTATGTTGTCCGCGACACCCCGCATAAAGCAGCTTATGGTAACAGAACTATGCAAGAGTTTCTAAGCCATCTTCTTACCGTTAATCTGATTGTTTTCTTGCTCCCCTCTTCACAATGCGCAGTTCTCGCACGGTCTCCTTGAAACACATCGCACAATTGTCGCACATTGCTCTTCCGTTCAAATCAGCAATCTCAAAACTGATGCAAAAATGAAACATAAACATTACACCTCCGTTTTTTATCCAAAACGGAAGAGGAACTCGAGCAGCTAGTCATGCTGTTTAAGTCACTTTTTCCAGTATCTACGCAACACTCGCAATACCTAACTGAGCCTGGAGGAATACACCCCTTGATCAAAGCGCTTATATTATCATAATGTTTCCTTGTTGCGTCACAACCAAAACCCCCAGCGCTCGGCAGGTTAATTTTAGTATGTTTGGGAAGAGAGTTCCGCGTTTGAAGATAATTGGAAATTTGCTGTGATTCGAAGCACGGTAGCAACCCAGAAGCTCTGTGATCCACGCGAAAGACCTCAAAAGGTGTCGTGATCCTAGATTTGAGAGCCCTTGATCTACGTTCTAGCAAGACACATTGTCTTTGTAAATAATGTAAAATATGTTCCCAAATAAAGAAGTTTTCTGTCGCAGAGTTTCCTGCCATTTAATGTGAGCAATGGGACAGACGAATGTTCTCTTTCAACATTGAAGCAACTCAATGACTTGTTGAGCAGACAACGTTCAGAATTGCTGACACTGTTATCTTTGGTACTTTCAACTACATCGTGGGATTTCACCAAGGATGGTGCGTCCATGATATAGCTATTGTGTTTAGTACTTGAGTGCGAAGGTGACACTTTTTTCAGCGATCGATTGCACCTAGCCTTATTCTTTTTTACGAATCTCAAGATTCTGTTCGTAGTTTGCAGTCGCGCTTGGCCTCAAGGCGTGCTTTTTCCCCGCCGTATGCAAGGTCACGACCAGTTCGCCTCAAGGTCACGACCAGTTCGCCTCAAGGTCACGGCCAGTGTAACTCAAGGTCACGACCAGTTTAACTCAAGGTCACGAGGATCACGGCAAGTTCAGCTTACCTCAGGGTCACGGCAAGTTCACCTCAAGGTCACGGCCAATTCACTTCAAGTTCCTCGGCTACTGCCTTAACTAATCCGGGCGTAGTAACAGGGTTAATTTCTACTCCAGAAAAGCTAATAAAAATCGTATGAAAAGTTCGTTTATTACATTCATTTAGTGAGATTGTTGTGCGATTTCGCTGTTCCTTACGTGAAGTTGTTTGATACTTAAATCATTTTTGTGCCACAAGTGAGTTTCCGTTAGAGTATTTAAAGTGTTCAATGACTTTTTAATTGTTGTATTGAATAGCAATAAAATGAATTATAGCCTAAAGTACAGTGAGTCAAAATGTTGAAAGCCAGTGTCTAAATATTTACGTGACTGTACATCGCGTAGAATATTAAAATTAAAGACTGTTCCGTGGCTTAAACGTTGAGAAAAGTTGACAGAATCTTCTTGAATTGGCCATTATTTCCATTGGATGCTGCTGAAACCGCGTTTTCTGGCAAGACGTATTGAAAACACAAAAACGTCGCTTAAAAAGCAGGCCAATGATTTGCTATATTTCGTTCATAGCACATCGTAAACTTGCGTGATAATAAACGTAGCATGTTAACGTTACAGTAATGGCGGTCCATATCGCGTTTTGTACTTTCAGCGGAAAAGAATAAAAGTGATCGGAATGCATTTATTCATTATACTTTTGAAGACTTTGGTGAATACCGCACTCCGTGATTCGTAGTTTTTGCAACATTCGCATGGTGGTGCGATGTGCCCGCTAACCTTGTTTATCTTGCCAGGTTTCCTTTGTAACTTTCCACGCATTCTGAATGAACCCTGCCGAACGAGTTCCGATTGCTGCAAGTTCCTGCAATCGTCTTACGAAATGCACAAATATTATGCAGTCACTTCGCCAAATCAGAAAAAGATGGATTGTAGTAAAGGCGAGCATTTCTTTTTTTGGTTTTGTGAGTTTTTAACGTACGGCTTGTTTTTTCAACTAGATTGCTAACTGAATGGGCTGTCGATGATGAACAGCACGTTTTGCCTGGTAGGATCTTTTTAATACTTGGGGTGTCTTTACAATACATCAAAAAGTTCTATGAAATTGCCGTTTTCTTGTGTGAAGTTTATCACCTCATGAGCGATAGTGGTTTTAAGTGGCCTTTTTTCAAAAATATATAATAAAGCTCTTTTGCTGTGCCCATTAAATAAGTACTCGAAGTCTTTAAATGCGTTTTAAAGAACATTGTATTGTATAACTCCTGCACTCCCTCACGCAACGCTTTAGACTCAAGGAACACACAAATACATGAAAGAACACGAACATAAATATGTGGATGTAGTAGAAGTAATACGCTTGATGGCGCTAGCACAATTACTTTAATGAAACACAAGCATATATATGTGATAATAGTAAAGGTCACACGCATGGATGACGCCATCACGGTTATAATACAGTGCTGCGATGACTTCCACGTACACCGATTTATACACGTATGGGGGAGTGGGAGGCTGCGAAGGACCAGGCGTCATTTAGGACGTTCTGTTAGTCGTAAATTTCAAAGTCTGTACAGCGCAAAGAACGCATTTAAGTTCTTTCGAAATGCTTCTATCTTCTTACATCACTTAACATATTGCTAACATTTCTTGGTTGTTGATATTCACTCAAATAGTACGTGCTTGCCTGGGGATGTTTGTGTTCAATGCTATGTAAAACATGAGATCCTCCTTTTACAGGCCATCGGAAAACGTCAGCATTGACGCTCAATCTGCACAGCATGCAAGTGCATTTGAGAGCAGCCATGTATACGTAAGTTTAACATGACAGTCCTTCTCTGGCGTGGCAAACTGTTCAGTGTTCACCGCTGTCGTTCTTGCACTATCGTTGCGACTGCTCTACGGCAAGCTAATCGCGAACGACTTTCACCAGCCATCGGCCCCGTGCAGCACGTCAGCTGAGTTNAAAACAAGCTTTGTTTAGATTTTTGTCCGGGCTTCAGCTGACTGTTAATTGCGTGGTCAGCGTATGCTTGAATTCCTGAAACTGAAAGTTTTACCTCACGGCAGATATTGTTCTTGCATTTAGTGTTAAGTATTGTACTTTCTGTAGCAACATTGCGCTCAAGTACCAGCGACAACATGTCATCTGCGTGTGAGTCGGCGCTTACGCGCGTCAGTATCCAATATTTGCTTTCGTTTTCTCTGTGTTCGAAAACGATTTCATGATATCTCACATTTGCGGTTGACTTATCTTTGGAATCTGTGGTTTGCAGCACCATGCAGCTGGAGGTCGATGTAGCGAAAGGCCGCGCGATAAGTCAAGGTAGAGTATATTCTTATCTGTCGCTCTGATCGAGATCGTGTTACCTGGGAGTTTTTCTGCGGATAGTTTGCTGATATTTTTCTCTTGTGGCTTCATCAGCAGAGCCAACGCTTTTGATGAGAGTGCAGATTTTTCTTTTCTCAAAAAAACAGCTGAAAATTTTAAGTGAGTGTATTTAAAATTTGAAACCACACAAAATTTTTGGAAACCTTTCCTAAAAATAATATAAAAGACGTAGAGAATTTTTAAGAATAAAAAGTCATAAATAAACGGCCATGATGCACGATGTTGACGGCAATAAAATTTCAAACTCCTCCGAGTTTCTTTCCGGGCTGTTGAGCAGTTAATTGTTCGTGACTGCGATGTTGCAACTGGTGTGCTTGCAGTTGAACTCGACGCTGTCAAAAGGCATTTGGACTCCAGCAACGATTGCTGGGATGAAAGCTTGAAGCAGCTATGTCTGGCCGCGGCGGGCAAGCAGCCTGCTGCGAAGTGTGGCGATTGCGCTGATTCGCGTCCACCGGCACACGCCCGTGTTCTTCCAAGCGCGGTCGGCGGTGATGACCGCGTCCAACCAGTGCAGAGCGACGACGAGACAGATTTTTCCGACCAGGTGAACGGTTATGCTGGAAGGGTCTAAATCGTACAAAAAAACTCTCATTGAACCACCTTCAAAGGGCACTGATGGGGTTTTTAGGATACCTGCCTTGCTCTGCTTATCTATCCTGCAGAAGAAGTTAGGCTATGAGCTTTTCAAGGAGCTTTAAAATTCCGTGGTTTAACGGATAAAGCTGGAGACACGCAAATGCACAGTATTTTTGCAGAAGGGCAAATTATGGGCGTCTGACATTGGGAATGCGCAGAATTTAAAGCATAGTAACTACATGACAACCCTTATTATTAGTAGAAATGCATGAACCCAACGCAGATTTGTACATCTTTTTTGTCTTCGTTATTTGATTTAAATATTTTGAAACTATCTTTGTTGTTTCCCCACATCATCATCTGGATCTCAACCCAAGGTTGCTTTTTTTGTTTTTTTCTGCTGTTGTCTATGTAGCTGAATAAATTTTACGTAATGACAAACTCAAAACCAGAAAAGTACTACAGTCGTGCAAAAATATATACACTGTGTATTGCTCTGTTAAACAAATAGGCTACTTCAAATTTTTGAACTATAGTTTTCTTCTGTCTAGGTCGCTTCCGTCAGTAAAAAATTACTCTAGCGCCAAACTACCCTGTTCGTCTGAATCTTGAGCATCCGCATGTCTGTCAAAAAATCTTTATTTCAATACCCACACACTTTGTGTTACTCAGATTTTTTTGTCAAAAAAACAGAACGCGTGGTGGAGTGTGTTTAGTGGCGTGATATTATTCTGTCTGTGCGCAGGTTAAGGTGTTGATAACGGAGGTTTTAACATACGGCTGCGGTAACCCTCAATGTCGCTCGTCTGCAGATTTTCGAAGCCACCACGGAAAGTCAGGAAGGTGACGACTTGACACCAGAACGCACTCTGACCCAGGACGATGTCATGAGCAGCCAGGTCGTTGCAGAGTCATCCGAGGTGCTGAAGGAGCTCCGATCGGTACTTGCCGTGAAAACCTCGGAACAGCAACGCGAAATGTGGAANAAGCAGCTTTTTCCAACGTATGTCCCAAAAGAAGCGGCGAGCAAAGCTGAACCCCTGTCGAAAATCGACGCTGCTGAGCAACAGGAGTGCGCTTCTTGTGACCACACTCGTATCTCTGCACGTGAGACCGACGACGAAGCCGAAATAAACGTCGAACCTCCAGTCAGTGTGAGGAATCACGAAGCGATCACTGACTCACCGGAGGAGCCCGGCACCGACTCACGCCTTCCACCACAGCAAACAAACCAACTGTCTGACGATGAAGTCGACGCCGCCTTTGATGCTTACGCCGACAACAACTTAAAGGTTTTCAAGCGTGCGCTTTCTGTCGGGCGGCCGCCTTCTCTACGCCAGAGACGAAAAAATTCCCATCGCCGTCTTCCTGAAGATGGCGAGCGAACTGTTCCCAACATCGAGCAGCACTCTGCGCGCTGTCGTGTCAATTCAGAACAAGATCCTGCCGAAGATGACAGATCGGAGTGGTCATCTGGTCTTGGCCTTGGTTTTTCCAACGCTCTGGCCGCACAAGCCGTGTTGCTTGCTCGACGACGTCCGGACACATCGACGTTGCTTTGTTCAACACCGTCAGAGACGATAACTTACGGGTCGGACTCGGACACAGATATTGCAACTAATAGTCTTTGATAATAAAGGAAATGCTTTAATCATTTCTTTCTACAATTGTCTGCTTACGGTGCCAGGTGTTTTTGTTTCACTAGACAAATATGTGTTCGCAATTAGAGATTAAGCTATGGTTCTTATTTCATGAGAGACGAGCCAATCAGTGACAGCCTCTGCACGTTCGCACCTGCTTAGTTTCAACTGGATTGATAGCTTGATTAGTTGTTGAAGAGTGCGTTGGCTGTGTAACTAATTTCTTGCGCTTTGTGGTAAGTTGCTGTACGTTAATGACTTTGCGTTGCGCTGTGCCGCACTATGTCGTTCTTTGTTTGCTTTTCTGTTGCAGTGAATCGAAACTCAGCGGGTCAAACGGAATAACTCGTACAGTTGTCAAAAGTAGCTCACTGTTGTTCGTAGACAGCGCCGACGTGAACTGCTGAGGAAGATTTGTTGCTTATCTTCCTTGATCTTCAGTGGTTTTCGGTTGTGCCAACATGCTCCTTTGTCGAAAGTGAAAGTTTAGTACGCCTAATTTCTTAAAACTAACTGAATGGGAATAACGACATTGTCTTCTGTTGCGGTACGTTGCAGAAAAGCCGTCTTGTGTGTGCTGAAACGCACCCAACGCATTTTGTACGTAAAATTTGAAACGTGGGCCATTCTTAAAGAACTGCAGGTCTTTGATCAAGCCGGCGTTGAGTCATCACTGTGATAATTATCAAGGTTCATGAGTTGAATGTCGCGGCATCCTATGTTCGTGAAAGATGGTGTGCTCTTCGTGATGTCCACCGATGTTTCCTCAAGTCTTCTTCGACCGCAAACTTTGCTTGTTTTTTGGCGCTGATTGCAGAGAATCTTATTGCTGCTATGCACGCGATCGTTGCAGCCTGTTTGCTACCTCAAATTCGTTGATTGGCATTTAATGTCTTGGAAGGCCTCTCCTCAATTGGAAAGCATCGCCTGTAGGGCACTGTGTGCTGTTAAAAAATCTCACTCTTGTTAATTGTGTTCTTTTTTAAGTTTTTTCGTTCTTTCTATTCGATTCAAGTTTTGTTTGCTGTTTGCACTGACAAACAGCGAAAGATGTGAAATAGAAAACTAATTCCATGCAAAGTTTCGTGGTTTCAAGTTTTGAAAGTTTCTCGCACAAGAATGGTTTTAACGTTGCTAAAGCTAAGGTTCCTGATAGACCATAAGAACAACTGTTTTATCTTGAACTGTCAAAGGATGGGCTTAATAGGGAGACTAAGCCCTCAAAGCTTGAAAGTTGGAGTTTTAGTGTAAGTTGGCCGATTTGCGTGCAATTCGAAGACAACGCCGCCAATCAACACGGAAACACGCCACGGGCGGTGAAGATCTTGAAAAAAACGACTTGTCTTCATTAGATTCTCTATCAACATGGCATGCGAGCCCATTATATATTTGCCTCAGATACATTGTATAGGTTTCTACCATAGTGTGGACTGCAATTTCAGAAAAACGGTGTCGTCACATTTTTTTTATAACAGCAAAATTCAAACCTGAGAAAAGGTCGATAAATTAGGTCAGCTCTTACGGGGTGTGCAGGAAGTCATTCCACAATGGGCCGCAGTAATATAAAAAACTGACCCGCGAACGTTCTCACGGGCCATGCAAGAAGCTCGTATCGCTACTTGGATGTGACTCAGTAGTAAATCTAAAAAGACAACAGTTACATTTTACTCGCTCTGTACTCCCTGAGGAGTGTTGCAGGTGGACTACGATCCAGTCCCGTCGCCACGGGGGGGCTTTGGTGGGCTTACCCGCAAATTGAAATGTGAAACACTATAAATCAGAGTTATTGTTGATTTTTAGCATGTCAAGCCTCCCGCAGAAACGCAAAGCCCCATTATTGAAAGCTTTCTGGCCAAGGTTCTGCTACGATCATCCATCTCCNCTTGTTTACCTCGGAAGCCACGCGGCTATATCCCGTGTAACTGATTGCTTGAGGTTAATGAAGCGCCTCGCGTGAAGCTTTAACAAGCACGAGGCTGGATAGGCCGCAAGTCGATTTTCAGCTCTTCAGATTTTCTTCGGTCAAAAACCCTGTCAATTAGCTTCAGTGGGGCGTTCTCAACCCAGTTAAACCGTTGCAGTAATCCTAAGCATGTACAAATTACATTTTCGAAATCTGCACTTTTAGATTTTGTCCTGTCATTTTTGTAACCAGATATACAGGCCCGTTGCCAGAATTTAGCAGCAGGGGGGTCCAAAAAAAGAAGGGGCCAGAAACCAGGAGGGGCCACGTTTTTTAAATACTGTATTGGATGTATGCAGCAACCAGGGGATCAAACGTGAAATGGGGGGCACATATTTCAAATGGGGGGCCGGGCACCACTGGCCCCCCCGCTGACGACGGCCCTGCAGATATAACATTTTAAGGCGCCTCCTTCAAAATGCGCTTAATTCGATTTGTTCTCTTTTTGTCTGTTACCCGGGGTTCTTTTGTTTTTTTCCTGCACTCAAATTATTTCTCGCCACAGTTATGACTATCAGTAACCGCTTTGTTTTCACAAGTTACCAGTGAAGGACATTATGTTCTCTGAGAGAAGCAAAATGTATTCCATTAAATAGGTGTACCATTCTGACTTCACTTGATCCTTGACAAGAATTCAGTGCTGTCAAGACTGAGATATGACAGGTTATACGTTCTACTAGTTTAACTTCACGTTAAATTTTTCGTTGAGAATACTAAATCTGTTCTGTTGTCTGTTGTGACCAACAGCAGTTTGGTGATGATTGACGTTTTGGGCTGAGGTTCACAGAAATCCTTGTCTTTTAATCGTGTTCGCTACTCAAAGAAACGCGCTTCAAAGGGACTTACAATCTTTTATCTTGTGTGGACATTTCGCGAAAATTGTACGCGAAAACATTCACCGCCATCTCAGAACCATCGCTCAGGGCTAAAGTCATGCAAGCCTTAATCAGTTCACAACTCAAAAAGAATAAAAGGTTGTTGCAACTCTGCATGATAAAAGTCGCGTAATGGTATCTGAGCATTGCTGGAAACGCAGTTTGACAGGTAAACACAAGTGAAAAGGCTATCGTTATCAGGCCGCCTGCCGTCGCTTGGCAACATGAGCTTGGTGTACCTGCCGACGCACCACAGAAAGTCGGTCGCGCGTGACGCGACACGAGATGGGCATCGCAGCCGCTTTGTGGCTAAATACGCGGAAGAGGCCGTTTATGTCACTGTCTCGAGCTATTACTGTTAAATGGTATTGTCTGGAGATTGCCACGGTTGATGGCAATGAATGAGCGATTGCGACAGATTTTACTCTTTTTTCAACCACACTGTCAAAGAAAGAGTCGTATAATTTTGTTCGAAATTTGTTTCAGAATTTTCAAAACAAAACGTAAGGTCAAGTTGAGTTGGCAAAAACAGTATTGCGTTGGTATGAATGTTCACTAAACGTTAAAATTATGCTCAGATTTTGATCTGTGACAATAGCAAACAGGTTGTTTCACGGCTCACGCAATGTGTCGCACCGGTATATCATAATGAATTGGCAATTATGCAAAGCATAGCTAGGTCCGTTTTTGTGGTAGCTATAGGTTGCTGATGGAAGAATGTATATTGCCAGGATCAGAGTTTGTATGATTCCATTTTAGTTTAAAGGTTCAGTGATTTGGACAGAAACGCGAGCCTGAAAGGCGAATGTGTTGCTCAAAGCTTTGAAAATAACAGCAACTGCTAGAATTTTCTGCTAATCAATTGCCTGATGGGCGGTCGTAAGGAGATCAAACTTGGAACTTCGCACCGTTTCAAAAATAATAGGCGGATGATTTAAACAATTCAATTTATTACTTTGTATAACATGTTTGTTTGTTGTGATGGATTAGCATTTTTGAATAATCTGCTCATCCTGCTGACAATCTGATTTCAGTTGAGGAAGTTGTTGAGCGCCCTGGCCTCATACAACCGTACCTACAGTTCACTAAGAATTCCTGTCATGATCGAAAAATGTTTTAAAGCTTCTTTTATGCATTTTCTTTACTTGGTGACTGGCCAGCTTGTAAAAATGCCGCTATAAAATTTATCACAACGCTCTGCTTCGCATTGGTAAATTTATTGGGTTTCGGAAAAAAACTCGTCTTTTGGGCTGGATGGAACAAAACCAGTAAGTCATGCTGGTTACTCAATTCGTAAGTACTTCTTTGCTCAGAGCATTTTTATATCTGCACGATGATGTGCAGGAACCAACGACATATTTTATTTTATTGTTATTTCCGCCTTCAGTGGACTCGACAGAAATTGATGGCTGACGCTGTTGCTGTACATTGAACACCAATGAAACACGCTTGTGATTGCTGGCCATTGGCCAGAAAGGTTCTGCATACAATTCTTACAACTTGTGTCAACATATAGCGTTTTCAGGTGGGATGCTGCTGCAGGACCCAAGAAGTTGTGCTGGAGGTTGGCTGGTGATTGAATGCTGAATCCTAGATATACCCATTACCCAAACGCTATGAATAGAGAGGTCAGCCCAGTCGTTTCATCAGCACGGGCCTTGTCTCCCGACTAAGCAACCTGACATTTTAACTTGCTAAGCCGAAGCAAGGCTGATGTAAGGCTCGCACCACTTTCAGTTCGTTTACAGATTCGTTGATGCAGTAAAATAAAACTTTATAAACTTTATTTACAAAAGACTGCGCTAGAGCAGCAGATAGGCAGCAGCATGGTAATAGAAAATATACGCGGTATGCACGCGAGCGGTTCAAAGCTTTTCGGAACGAGGTCAGAGAGCGTTGCTCCCGCACGCAAATGCAATGTATCAAGAATGAGTCGGACAGTTTCCTTGCACGGAGCGCGCTGTTTGATGAAACCGTCGCTTAACAAGAAATTTAGTTTGTCCAGAAAAGCAAACATCAAGCCATAAAGTGCGCAAAAGTGCGAGTTACTTTAAAATACAAAATAGACGCACTATAGACGCAGTAGAATTCTCAAGACAACCCAGGGCCTAGGCCAGTGTTTCTTAAACCTGGGTTCGACAAAGGTCATCTAAAACATGACTAAAAGCGTGGTTATATCACAGCAAGCTAACCATGGTCACCTTTGTATGCCATTAATTCATTTCAGACCTTTCCAGGGTTTTCTTATTGCAGCGGATTTTTTTATTATAGCGGTTTTTTTATTATTACATTCCAAAGCGTTTTTTTTAGTACAGGAATAAACGGAGTAATTCTGGACCGGACAATTTTGAGTTTATTAACCGTGGCCTTAATAAGCGGGTATTAATATATAAACTGTTGATTGATTTCATTTCAGTAACCCATTTTTACTTTCTGTTATATTGGGCAAAATTGGGGTTTGACAAAAGCTTGAAATTCTACGTACGGTTCGGCATGTTTCTAAAGGTTACGAATCAATGGCCTAGAAGACTAAAGCGTTTCCTTTGATATTCGGATTTTAAGTATGAGATTACCAAAACACGTAGTTCACGCTCTTTTTTATGCGGAAATGCTGTTGAAATAAGCTACCGCACCTTGCAGTCAACGACTGAGATGGGAAAAGCATATATATATATATATATCTATATATATATATATTTTTTTTTTCTCAACAAATTTGTCCTTGGGTTTGTACAGTG
>JGI24159J19872_10000775_pt1 | contig 31526 bp, 20 predicted proteins | sample Ectturendosymbi4_FD_19872 | JGI IMG/M metagenome (IMG submission 19872)
AGCATGTGGACAGAAGTCGAGTAGGGCGGTAAACTTGTGGATATTTGTTTGGTACGGATAATCGCATATTTTGGTAAATTGGCTATGCGATTAACCGGATTCGTCTGTACCTGATATGACATGAAATCGTTAAGAATAAAAAATGTGACGTGTAAGCCTGGAAGTCGTTGTGCTCACTGGAACTATGACTTTAACACGAAACCAACTGAAGGCTTTTTATTTCTTATTTCTTGTCAACTATTTTGCGTTTCTGTTCTTTCTCCTAACAACTGCATGCGCAGTAAGTGCGCTCTTTTCGCTTTGCATGAAGCTTGTTCAATGAACAGTGTTCATGGACGTGCAATGTCACGGAAACAACGAACCTCTACTTATTTCATTAAGTCTGTTGCTTTATAACTGTTCTCCTAAAAATCCACCCGATCAGGGCGGAATTACTGTGAAGTAATGGGTGATTATAAACGACTACTACTTTCAAAGATATTTACAAGACATTTCAAATTGGTGAAACTAATTTACCTAAATACAGACTTCTATTATATCCGTAAAACTGTCAGCTTTCTCTATTTGTAACAACTCAGCAATCTCACCAGATTTTTCGCTGAATATACGTGACGAAGTTTATGCCACTGATTTTCTAGCTACCTTCGGGTAAGTTTAACGCAACAAGATGCATAAAAAGCTGAAACAACCCTCATATCCATGAATGACAGAACAACTTACTGCAATTTCCTTTAATCAATACATGTATTTAGCGCCTAAAGTCACAATCACTCAAAGTAAAAGCAATAAAGGACAGATTTCAAACTTACTGCTATTCCGTTGTCATCGTATTCGTAAAACATGTTTGTGTCAGGATCACTGTCCACCATTGCTGGCCACCTGTACATAGAAACGTTCTTTAGAGGGTACCGTACCTTTGCTGAAGGAAAGATTTGAAAAAGATATTTAACGGACGCATTCTAGCTTTCCTTCTAGCATGCGTCCGCAGACTTGCGATTCGTGTTTTGAGAACGCTACGCCAGTGACTTAGGGCATACTCGTTGCTTTAGTGTGGTACTCTATTACACAAAAGGCCAAATGCTCACTTAAGTAGGTATCCAATCATCACCTCGTTGGCTACTGATAATTATGTGCACTTCATCGAGATTCTCTCCAGGCAATGTGTGAACGGCTTACCATTTGCTCAACACACTTTTTTTGACCAAACCTTTTCTTTCACCTCAACCAAAACTCTGGCTACGCCACTGCCTCAAAACCGAGGCTGTTAAAAACACCCGTTTTGTTTCTTTATTGAAGTATTTTTATTGCAAGTGGTGACGTATTGCATTCCATAGCATATACGTAGCAATAATCAAAGATGAGGTCTTACAAACTTTATGAGTAGAGTTAATCTGATCTTCCTTGTTTTGAAATTGACATTTGGCTTGCTGAATTTTAAATACCGTAATATTTACATTCGGCGAATATAATTTTTTGGTTTATAGAAACTGGATTGTTGTGAAAATGTTGTGTGTGACATATCAAAAAGGTATGGGAATTGCTGACAACATCCTAACACTAGGTACACTGTAATTGCAATAGTTGTTGTCTGAGCCTGCCAGCTGATCAAATGAGAAATCTAGGTGAAATGGTAATAAGTACTTTGGGGCTTAAATGTAAGTGTTTTGTGATCCAAAGAAGTAGCTTTCACCCGAGGCTTGTACCCAGGGGCGCAGCAAGAAAAATAATTTTGAGGCAAGGATTGACTACTTGAATAAATAATTGACTTTAGACATTCACGACAATTTCTTCTAAAGGTTCGGTAACTGTCGTCCGAAATTTGGGGGTTAGACAGTCCATTTTATTTGCATGGTCAATGAATAGACCAGGAGGTCATCGAGTCAGCTGAATATTATCGCGGTCATCGAGGAGCGAACGCGCCTTACTACAGCAGCTCACATGGCTGCGCCCCTGTTTGTGCCTTTCTACAATTTCTATAGTTCTATAGTCGCCAAACCTTTCTATAGTTGCCTACAATAGCAAATAAGTACAATCTGTCGTGATTTCTATATCAAGACAACATTATTTCTACGACTAAAGATAAAAATCGCCCACTACTTGAAATGACTAACGTTTTAGAATTGTTGCTGATCTGTTGAAAGTGTCTTTAAAGCTTTGCAACTATGAGTTTTGACTTACAGTTGACAAAAGCATGCTTTACGGATTCTTTCATTCCGGATAAAATGTGGTGGTATATTAGTGTTGTTGTAAAAAACAACTATATTTTTCTGGGTTGGGTAAAATTACAACAGAACAGCCCTGCTCAAAACCGTTCTTATAGTGGTCTCGGCATGTTAAGGAACGCATGTCAAGTAAAATTTGAAATCTCAACACAACAACTGTCATCTGGGCGCAGTGAGGTGTTAAGCGCCTTATGGGGAGCAGCGTTACCACAAATGTTTTCCTAAACATTCCCATAAGTTGAGCGTAAAATACCCAAAATTTCACAGAAATTCACTTGATTTTCCAAAAAGCAGTATGTTACTTTCATGTACCTTTTATAGAACAAAACAACAATAGAAGTGTGCTAAATCACACTTCAAAACCATTTTTTTCAAACTGTGAGACAGGTTTGCTATTGAATATGTCTAAAGCAATGATTACATTATAATACCATGTGATTATGTGAAACCAATGCAGACCAATAACTACATTTCTTACCACAGTATAATATATATTTCCGAAAACTGAATTACCATTAAGCTCTACTTTCATTCAAGCGTGATTAGGTTGTACTTTTTACACTCTTTACCGATGCTAAAAGATGCAACACTTTTCTAATGAGAAAAATATCTAATTTGATGTAGTTGTACACTATTCCTTTTCGTGGAACTGACAGTTAAATCACAACCTGATTTTCAAATCAGATGGAATGCGTGAACACAAATTTTCCCAGTTTTATCCCCAAAAACGCAATTTCCTTAAAAATTCCTTAGATTCCTCAAAACCCCAAGACTTTTCCTCAAAGGTTGCTGAAACTCCCAATCTAGAGGCAANCTCCCCAGAAGTGGGTATGCTGTTGGGAAGTTAAGCAATCTCAAACTGTTCAAATAAATATCTGCAATTAACCTATTTGCAAGAATTAATTTTGTGTCGTGCAACCAGACGTATAAGGTAACCATATGTCGAACATTGCAAGGATTGTTATTGGCAACAGCTCGTTTCATTATGACGTAACAGTCTCATTATTACTATGCGCCAAGAAACAACGCTTTATGAAACTATTTTTACAGCGAAAAAACAGGGCCGTAGAGCCAGAGCCCAAGCAAATTTGGACAATTACAACCGTAGATATTTCGCGGCCGGAGACATTTTTTAAATTCTGGCATCTTTTACGAGTTGCATGATTGCCGGATGTGCACATGAGTTTCCTACTATGTGTGTTGATCAGAGCTTCGGAAACTTGCTAGCACACGACCCCTCGATCCATCAAATATATCATTTCGCAACAAATCCATCTATGCTAGTCTAAGAATAGAAGAATACAAGCATTGCAGTGGCTTGCGGTTTTCACTGGACCAAACCATTTCGGAAGCAGATCTTGAGCCAAAAATTTTAATGCCTGAAGCCAGGGCCTGAAATTTGGGTTCCGGTTCCACAGCCCTAAAAAAACTGTGACACAACGCTGATTTGCACAAGCCTATTTCACGATCAAGAGAAAGCTTAGATCTTGAACGGACGTCATTAGATGATTTCAATGTTTGCACACTTCGGTGAAACGTTTTGATGCAGGGAGGGTGGTAAAAAAGTTACGATCGTGTCAAGGGGCTGGATGTGGTCCGCGCCACTGGGCGCCGACCATTAACCCATGCATGCTCACCAAGCCGTGGCTTTCGGAACAATATAGGTCATTGCCGTTGCGCAAGCGTACTTTTGTGAACATGACAAACAACCACTTTTCAGGTTTTCATCAAACTTCAGTTCAAACAAGTTTATTGCAGCGTGTCGATGACATTCAAAATTTAGGAAAAACACATTGTTTCTCTGGCTAAAAATTGCGCAGAGAACGTAGAAGTGACGATGGTTTTCAATGTCTGCAATTTTTATTACACGCTTAAAGGTTTTCCACAATGTGGAGTCGCAGAAAGTTATGTAACAAGGTGCATTATCATTAAAATTACCTAGGAAACTTACATTCTTCAATATAACAGGTGTCGTCAGTTTTCGATTATCCTCCGGTATGCTAAAACGAACTACAGCTCTTACGCTAAGCAGCCGTTTTGACTCCAAGAAACATCAACGTCGGTGGAGACGAGGTGGATATCAACATAGACATCGTTCATTTCAAAATACTGTACTTCCGCTTGGCAGGCAGCATGCCGACAAATATTGCCAGGTGTAAATTTTTCAAAAAGCTTATGCTTCTTCGTATAGGGTGCACCAAATTTATCGAAGTTTTCCGTGGAAAGTTTGCACAGTCACGGTAAGCAAACACAGTTGAAGCAGTAGACAAGTTAGTACATTAATGTCATTGTTCCAGCTCAAGTACTGAAGTTGCAGGTACGGTATATTTGCCTACCACATTGACAGTTTTAACAACAACAGGTTATCTGTTAAACTTCTCCACTTCTAAAGAATCCTGAAACTAGTTTCCTAATATAGTAGCGTGCAGAAAACGGCATGAGCAAGTGTCGTAAATTTCTTTAATTCTCTAGCGACAACCAGCCATGGCGATATCGCCCCATTGCCCGAAGTAAAAAAAATAAAATCGTTCGATATTACATTGCACAAATATGAAAGCTCGTAAACACAACGTAAGCAATACGTACGCCGGATATCCTGCCATCTTGGCCCATACAAGCGATCCAGCATTATACTCGGAATAAACAAAAAAATCTTGAGATCCAGCAAGATTTGCAGTCCAATCGAATTCAGGTGATGAGCAGCTTTAAAAATACAGTAGTAAAATGCAGTAAATAATGTGCAAAATGTCACTTATATGACTCCTGCCTACTAAAAAGGACGAAATGAAATCTACATTACGGTGAAATAGGTAAAGACATTACAATATCTTTGAGCGCAAATGGACTTTCATCTATGGACCGTAAATGATACTCCAGCAATACACTTCTGTGTTAAATCTCTATGAACCACAGATATAAAACAGCAATATAAAACAATGCAGGCGTGGGACTCAAAGGTAGTCACAAAAGGTTGTGCATAGAGAAATCGATTTTTAGGTTTTCTGGGTCAACTTCTTCGCCAGTCAGCTAAAGGACTGTTTTATGCTCCGCGTAAGGGCTGCTGCAAGGTTTGTGTCGGAGCCAGTTGCTATAAAACTAAAACAATTCTCAAACACCTTGTAGGGAAAGACGTGCAAACGGTAAGCTAACAGTTCCGCTTGGGCTTTGAACTCCTGCCCTGATGTTTCTTATTCAACAAAGCGCTAAAGAATGAGACTACTATGATGGGATACTCAGATGCTAAAAGATAATTCGCACTATTTTTCAGTGCAGTATTTTAAGAAAAATAGTACTTTCGCCACTAGTCCTTGGCGATACAACTTGCTAGCGAATCAAGTGGAACACAGAGGTTCATAGGTGTGGCTTAATCAGGCAACCCCCTTTACACTCAGCACTATGCGCTAACATTGACGTTAAAATACTTTAGAATCTTTTTTAACCTGCAGCACGAAGAGGTGTTAGATTATTAAGCAGTCTGCTTATTTGCCACATTTCTACACAAAGCCGAAATGAACTCATTTTTATCGATAGGATACAAAAACCCTCCCCAACTCCCAAATTTAAGACGCACCACGTGCTGTTGACTAATTCTAATGTGTTCTTGCGAACCAGTAATAATGAAGCAGACAGACCACATTAGAACGGTTTTCTGCGCACAAGCAGAAAACACATTCAATTGCAGCAAAGTTTGACAGCAGCATTCGCAACCGCACGGAAACAAGTGCTCGGCGTTGATGGGTGCGTGCAAGGAAACGGTTAACGTGCGGCGCTGCATTGACTCACCACCAGTGCAGCATTCACTGCAAAAGCAGCAGCGCGGCACACGGCGCAAGCAAGCGGAAGTGGGGGCCGACAGACCACACTGAATGTGGCGCGCCAATGGCAGCAGCACGCGTGAACTGTTTCCTTGCAAACAATCATCAACGCTGAGCACGAAGCTGGACAGGAGAACCGTTTTTCCAGTCTTCGGTATGACCGACGAGGAATTGAACTCAGACTACCAGCTTTGGTGACGAGTGCTCAATCATCCGTACTGTTGCAACCACTCCGCTGGCGTTGCGCTGAAATGCGCGGTTCACCACGAACGGAATGTGCTCGAAGAAAAACACACTATATATGTAGCGTGAACAAGCAATAAAAGAGTGATCGTAGCGTGGAAGTTCTGCCGATACTAACATGTGAACGATTGAACGTAATGACCAGCGTACGCGCAGAGTGATCACCGCGTGTGATCTCTATTGTTGCTTGCTGCCACAGTGCGAAGCTTTGCGCATATGCCGCTCGGGCTTTCCGATCGCAATAGTACCATTTCAAGTAGATGTTTGAGAGGGTTAATTTTAGAGTGGCCTTCTCTGCAGTCTCGTCGCTTGGCCCTCCCCCCTTAAACAAAGTTTCAAGCCGCCCTCAAATTGAAAAAGCCCGGATAGTCCTCCCTATTTTGTACTGCATATTCGTAGCATCAAGATACTTTAGTGCTTCCAAACAAATTTACACAAGATTTGCGCAGTCTGCTGTTCAGACAGAAAGATGAAGTTAATGGTGTATTAGAAGAGTTTGTCACTGCTAGCAATAATTTAGCAATCACTGCTAAGCTTGCCCCGACAGAGTAGTGCAGTCGATCGATTACGGTTGTTAACCATGTTACATCCACGTATATAGGCCTTAGTCTATACTTGTTGACATTTACAGCCTATTTGAGATATAAAATGGCATTAATCTAAACATGTGCCATGCACCAAGAGATCAATAAATATAGACATCAGAAAGGTATATGAAAGCGTATTTCGGCTAGTGAAAAGTCCGATGCGCTGATGGTAAAGTTTAATTAAAGAACACGTTTTCATTGCGGTACACTGCTTTGACCAGCCTCAGATTTGTTCTTTCGGCAACAGTGTCTTCACCACTGAACGATAGGTTTGAATTGGTTTCTTGCAAATTTTTGTTAACATTTGCTCGTCATTACGACATCTCTAAATGATCGCCGTCAAAAAAACAGTGATTACGATCTAACCCCTGTTGTTAAGCTCGTTCAAAATATAATAGTTGCAAGCTATGAGCCTAATGATGGGTTTTTGTGGGGAAAATATTTAATGAATTCATAACTAATTTACCCGCAATGTGAATCACAGTTTACAAATACTATGCTGTAAATTCAATGAGAATTATCAGAATGTCAAGACCCCTGCAGAAGCGTCCTCTATTGAAGATTTTCTGGCGACGGTTCTGCTGCTTCAATGGTGTTTCTTTTTGTCATGGGTTAAAATGTCTGCAGGAAAAGATACAATTTTGGCTAGCAAAATCATTGCAGGAAAATTCACATCAAAGATAGATAGCGTTAAAATTAGGGTTGGAATTGAATACTTTTTCTGTGACTCATTCCTTTCACTTGTTCCAGTGACTGTATTTTTTATTTGTGTATTTGTTTCAGACTCATGGTCCATCACAAGGGTTATCGACTAACATAACCGCACAAGGCACTATGACTTTATCACCTGCATGCGACTTTTTGTATGTAGTTATTCTGTGTGAGTAGGTACATGAAAATTTCAGAAGTCGCACCGATACAGTATTCGTGTAATTGCAGCCGCTTTCGGCACTTTGCTATGTGAGGACGCGATCATTATGCATCAGGGCTGTGGAACCAAAACACAAATTTCAGGCTCAGGCATCTGTATTCTTTGGTTCCATCTCGAACATCTAAAAATTTCTGGTTCCAGCTCCAAAATGGTTTGGTCCATTGAATACTGAACACCAGTGGATTATTTGTACAACTCGTTTGCCCCAAAACTAGGGCAGTGGGACCGGATTTTAAATTTAGGCTCCATCTTAAAGTTTTTGGCTCCGGCTCCAATCATCCAAAATCACTTGAACTCGGGCCGGCACAAGGCCTAAACCGATGCCGCTAGATCGGGCCTAGCGCCATGTGTTAGGGCAGACTGTTTAACTTATTGGATGATCCGTTTCGGTAGAATAAGCTTACTACTACAACCATTTTTAATCCTCAGATTGTTATCAAACGAAGGCATTTAGGATATGTTGTTTCAGCGGGGTGGCAAAAACAGCGTTGCTTCAGTCGGATTTAATTCATAAAAACTAGTTCCTCAACGCTGCGCTTAATTGCAAAACAATGGCCAAAGGCGTGCTTGTTGAGCTTCGTCCAAGCGCTCTTGTAAGAAACTTTTATCAACTATCACTTCAGCATAATGATTGATAAACACCATGAAATAAGCGCCATGATTCATAAGTTCGGTTAAGCAGATAGTGGTTAATAGGTCCTCTTAGGATGTAGCCTAGTGGTGAAAGCATTCGCTTCGAATTTCGGAAACACCCAGTGGAGACCAGTTGATCCATCCACCTGAGCTCTAGAATTGAGTCAAACCACAGTTAAATTGTAAAAAAAACAGTACCTTTCACGCCTTTTCGGGTTTGAGATAGCCCTCTCTCACGAAATCCAGTGTCATGATCAGCCACCAAAAAACATTAGAGAGCTGTGCATAGACACAATTCTGCATCAACTGTAATCTAATCCAGGGTGGGCAATTACTTTAGCTCGGGGGCCACTTTGAGAAGGCCACGCTCAGCGGAGGGCTGTACCCTCTAATGCAGTGGTTCTCAACCCTTTTTTTACTTCGTACCACTTGGAAGTTCCACGTTAACCCTGCGTACCAACAATTACTGAAGAACTCAAGAATTTATTCGCATTACTAATACCGTTTCACATTTCAGCGAGGCAATATTTAGTGAGAAGGCTGCAATTGTTTCTTCTAGACTAGCTGATCTATGCGGGATTCGACCGAGCTTAAAGCACATCGGAAATCATGTCCAGGAGCATCAAGGCAATTGCGGCTCTTAGTTTTGATACTCAATCAAGGAAGAGAAACCCTGCTCACATTCCCATGTACTGGGGAATACAAAAAGCTGCTGAATAGCTTTTCGTGCCAAACTCGAATATGTAGAGGACATGTTCAGCCAAAAATTTATTGCAGAGCATTCCTTGTGCATGGTTTTCGCTGATGCATCGGATTGGATATCAATGATATCTTCTTGTTCGCCTGTTCCTAAAGGTAGAAGGGATGGATTAACGGGGAATGTATTTGTGATGTATGCACAAAAGTTTTATGGCTGGAAAGTAATGCATCGATTCGGTTTTGAGCTGTTTCAGATGACAATCTTCACACAGTTTTTCAGTAGGTTGTCATGGAAGAGAGGATAAAATTTGAACATTCCGAACTGTCTGCTATCCAAGTTTTTCACCCAGATGTCCAGTTTCCGAACAAATGCTTCCAACTTGGAAATAAAATCTGGAACAAAGCTGTTCGGTCCTTGGAAAAATAAGTTTTTACTGAAAAATGCAAGCAACTCATGTTTCAGTTCAAATACTCGCCTAGTCGTATTCCCTCATGAAAGCCATCGCACCTCTGTATGGTAAAGTAGGCATTTGTGCACTGAACCAAGATCTTCACATAGCCTTGCAAATAGCCGTGTATGTAACGCTGACGATTTCACGACATTTACCACCTTGATGATTCGGTTCAAGCATGATAACAATTCTGGCAGCAGTGTCTTAGGACTAGCAGCGAATCCGTGTATAAAACAGCGAACGAAAGTGGCATTTGGAGACAGTTTTTAAATAAGCTTGAAACCCTTATTTTTGACCAAGCATTTAGGGGGCGCCATCAGTTGTGCATCCAACTAACTTTCCCCATTCTAAATCATTTTCCTTGAAGTATTTATCCAAAAGATTGAAAATATCTTTTCCTCTTGTTGTGTCAGGTAGCTCTTCGCTAACCAGTAGTCCAGTTTTCACATTGTTATCTTGAATGTATCTTCCATAAACGAGTAATTGGCAATAATTAGTGACGGCCGTCGATTCGTCAACCTGAATAGCAAAGCCAAATTTTGAAGCTTTAATTCCCTCTGTCACTTGATCAGCAATATCAACAGGCATTTCTCTGATTCGGCGCTTTACGGTGCCGTTCGAAAGCGACACGCTATCCAACTTCGCAACATCTTTCTCTCCAATCGGATTCTGGACAAGTATTTTTGCTGATGACAAGACAAGCGACTCAGCTATGGTATGAGCCTTCATATTTTAGGTCACTAAAAGGGAAACTTCATATGATGCTTTAACAATCCCTGCCATCATTTTGTAGTTCTGGCCAGTCTGATCTAAGCGTTGCATCTTCACATTCTCACCAAGTCTCTCAAATTAGCTCTCATTTTTATCCTTCTTATCAGGATGGGTCTACTCGAGATGACGTAAGCCAACTTGGCTTCATGGCTCCATTCGAAAGGGTTTTCAAACAGACCACGCATTGTGGCAGATATTCTCCTCGGTGTAGGTTAGCGATAAAACCATACTTAATGTATTCAGGGTTATATTTTCGCTTCGATATATTTGCACAAAGTTTAGTGGAATAAACCCTGCTAAATATTTATCCTAAAATTGCAATAAAAATTGTTAGCAGACCGATCACTATCAATTTTTTTGAATGTCAAAAACTGTAAAAACCTGTTTCACGCTTGCCGATCATCAAAGGGGATGACCTCATTCAACTTGAATTAGGTTGCCATCAACCTTATCTGTCTGCTGATTGTTAGTTATACCTTTCTCAGATCTACCTGTCACTGAGCTCTCGTATTAACCAATTCCGCCCAAAGGTTAAAAAAAAGTAGCGAAGCATTTACTGTCCTATCAGCTCATCTACAATACTGTTACATAATATCTATTACGCTGAATCGCATTCTCAGTTGACATTCGCTATCAGGATTCACTATAATTGTTTTCTATCAGTCCTAGCTATTCACTCCGTTATCAGTTCGCTCGCGGCTAAATTGATTTGATATTGCTTCCATTACGCTTTATATGCTGTATATATCGTCGCTCAATGAAGTTTTTGAGAATTGCTCGGTCAGTGCAGTAGGTCCATGGACAGAAGTACGTTTTTTCGAAAAATAATCCGCATTATCGATGACCCATAAAATATATAACAATGCTTTCTGATCATAACGATAGTTGAAAACGTTTGCATCCACATGAAGCATCACTTTGCCTGAACAGATTTTAAAACAAAGGCTGAACGTATTTATAGTAGGTTAGCTATTGTGTTCAGCCACAGCTTTTAATAACAAAATATTAGTTGAACATTTTGTCGAGTTTTACTTCGCACTACCTGAAACAAACTACTGCGTACCACCTGAAAATGTGTCACGTACCACAGGTTGAGAAACACTGCTCTAATGGAAATAGAAGCAAGTCTCGGTTCAAGTAAGCTTTTGCACTGATATTTACTTTAAGTGGGAGGAATTTTCAGCTTTTCCCTAATTGCTTCCGCGAGCCGCTGAAAACGCTGTGGCGGGCCACATATGGCCCGCGGGGCGCTAATTGCCCAACCCTGATTAATTTAATACCTTCTGCTTGGTATGTACTCAATAAACCAGCGCAGTTCCGCTCACTGTGAATCAGTAAAAATTGGCGTAATCTGTACTTCGTCTACCTCGGTGTACCTATGCTTATCCTTCCATCTTTTGTAATATAGTAGGTGTTCCAATCGCTAACTTTTTAAGAACTTTAGAAGCATCACCTGTTTTGCTTTTCATCTGGATTCATGGAACAGGTCCAGTAATCTGGTAAGATACTTGGATCTGCCAACTCCGGCAAAAACCTCCACTTGAGACAGTTTTTGGCACAACATTGCACCCAAATACCTGTGAAAGCGCGAAGAAAATATGTTATGCGTTTTTCCCCCAGCCAGTGCAGGCAAGGCGGACCGATAAATTGTAATTCCTTGAGGTCAGGGGTCGGGACGCATTTTGGCTAAGGGAACTATGAAACCTACATATTTTTAATTCTATTTCCGTGAGAGCCATATAATATTTTTCAACACTTAATGCAACTGACTTACTAACTAGCGTGTGCATGTTTAAGCAAAATCAACAATTCAAACAATGGAAAATGTCTGAATTTTCTCTTTAATAACATGCTTCTTACTGTTAACGCGACTTCTGGTGATGCATGGTGTTGCTGATGGCTTTGTAGTCTGGTAGATGGAAAATTACGGAAGAAGTTTCATTCGTAACAATCGTGCTAAGGTAACATCAAGCGCGAGCCATAGGTTCCCGACCCCTGCTTTAGGTTATGTAAAACCAATACCATTTATTGACAAGTTGCTCTTTTAGAGTTTCGCTGATGCATTTCAGAAGTCATTGAAACGATAAAAACCACAGCATACAAGCAAGACACTGGGGGAATTCATTTGTGCAAAAATAACATTCCCATAAAGCTACGCACAAAATTTATTTTAGCAAATGTAGCTGCGCGAAAACATAACTTGCACGAAAATAATAATTATACTTAAGATTTATAATCCTACACCTTGTATGCTTGGTAAATCATACCGTACGTGCCAGGCATCTATGGAAATCAGAGAAACGAAAGCATCAGCCATTTTTATATCTTGCTATGTGTTACGAACCTTTAGCAAGGAACTTTTTCTTTGGTTTTCCTACGGTTTCATCGGACTTTCGTTTTTTATTGTCGCTGTCTTGTTGGCTTTTTTTCTTCCCTTCTTGGAAACCATCATTATGTTTTCCTATCACAACTGGCATTATCATGCAATTTACCAAAAAAACGTACAAAACCTTGTGCAGCGTGCGGTTGGTTTCCCGCTGCCTGTTGTGCCAACTGTGTAGTGTAGGACGAGCGGATCACAAGGAAGCATTTGAATTTCGACACGATTCCTCATACCATAAAAATCAGTTTATTTTCCTGGTGGATATACGTGTAAATGCGAAAGATTTTTGTGTAAACAGCACAGCGTTTGCCTGCAATGCAAAGTTGACCAGCCTCGTACTACTAGCAACAGCGCAGATGCAGATCTACACATTTTCTGACTGTTTTCACCGCAACTTAAGATCCACTTTTAACAATTACCGAACAATGTCAACTTTTACGATAAAGGACTGCAACTGAAAATGATATGCAGGCAGACAAATTGCTAGTGTTTCCAACCCGGGTTTTCCCCAACCCGAAACCCGGGTTTTTTGTCTATTTTCTACTACCCGAAACCCGGGTTTTTTCAACCACCAAACCCGGGTATTTTAAAAATCCTGGAATTGCTGTTACATTCAAATATTAGTAATTCTGATAACACTGAAGTTGCAGATCGGCGCGTGTAACGGGCCTTTTGAACTTTCAACTATTATCATGAGGCACGAGGTGCGGGTTTTTCTCCGTGAGCATCGTACGTTCGTTGTTGGTCCGTTTATATTTTCGTTCAATTGACCTATTCACACGGATCGCGACGTCATTTTGCACATAATAGGTGTCTACGCGAACTTTAGTCTTTTCGCTAACCTAATTAAATAACTACCACGTGAGGTAGTTCTTCAAAGGTATGCCGTAGTTAGGTAGTTACTACTCAGTTCATTAATAAGCTATTGTGTGTTAGTTCATATACAAGCTGTGATTCTTTTCAAAATTAATTCGTTCCTTTTCAGTTTGCAATAACTTTCTACAAAAGATTGGGCTTTCCTTCAGAAGCGACTTTAAATAGATTACACATTCAGTTTAATGACGTTAGTAATCAAGGAAAATCAGAAGCTTAGAGCCATTTCTTACACAAGGCTCAACCAACACCAAAGTGCAATTTGTGCTCCGTTATCCCAAAGGAGGTGGTTCAAGCACCGAAAGTATGATCAACCATTTGAAATCAAAGCACAGAATCCGTGCAATTCATGAGAGGGAAGACTACAAAACTACTCCGGCACAGGAAGAGATCCGATCACAAAGTGAAAAAGAAATAAGTCTTTTTGAGGCTATAAAGAAGAGGTCAAATAACCTGAAAAACTATACCATGCCTCACTTACAATCAAGCCCAAATCAGTGCAATCGGAGAGGGCTTTGTCAACCACGGGACTGTTTGTCACAAAACTCAGAAATAGACTGAATGATTAAAGTGTGCTTTGATTGTCACGCCTCAGTATTACAAACATCATTGAAAAACTGTGCTTAAATTAATTAATAGTTCGCTAATAAATTGCGCAGGGACAAACAGCAGAAATTTCAAAATGATATTGAGTTTTATCGCTCAAAATCGCATTCATTTCAAAACCCAAAAAAACGGGTTTTCCCGGGTTTCTTTTCTCAGCTACCCGAAACTCGGGTTTCAAAATTTTGCCCCGAATTGGAAACACTACAAATTACCAGTGTCATTACATGACCTGCTTCTGTCCAACTGCTAAATATGGGCTGTGAAGATAAATCTAATACTGTACAACTGTAGATAAACATTAAAGCATTAAATATTGTTGGGTAGATTTAACAACACTAGTTCTACACTACTCAACTAGTGTAGATAAATATTACACAATGAAAAACGTCTAAAATAGTACATTTCCACCAAATATTTTGCACAAGTCAAAGATTCAGCTTACAAGAAATCAGTTTAGCTTGGAACTAGTCTTGGAAGGCACTGGGCAATGCTAACTGACACGATTGCCTGCTTTATACAGAAGCCAATGCCCATTACAAGTACTCTTGCAGTTCACACAATGTTTTTGCAAGTTTGCATACGCCATCAAGATAACAGACTACAATAAAATAACTAACTTCCAAGGTATTAAGCATAGTGTCAAAAATCAAGGCAAAATGGTCGGCATCGCAAGAATGTGGGCGAAGATGAACGTTTAGAGAAAAGCGACACTTCAAGCAACTGCATATACGTATAACTAAACAGTATGTTAAGAAAAATTTTCGGATGAAAGACAACCACTGAAGGGGCACAACATGGAAACCAAAACTAGCTTATTTTGGATTTGAACGTATCTAGTATGGCTGCCAGGCGTAACCTTGTATATTAATATACCAGTACGTTATTTTTTGTTTATATGTTATTTGATTATTTTGTTTCATGAGCATTTTCCATTTGAGCTTTTTCAAATATATGCTATTTGGGACTTGTTTGAGCTGAATTACAACAATGCTAAATCTGGATCCAAAACAAATTTTCATCAAGGCCAAACAACATTCTGTAAATACCTGTTTCATCTCTGTAGTCAAGGCTTTTTTTGTTTTTCTTTTTAATTGGAACATTTTCTAGTTTCTGTTTCACTGGCTTTTTCAGAAGTTGTTTGGGAAAAGATTTCTCATCATCTGGAGGACTGGTTGTTGGCGTCACTTCATTAGCGCCCTGAACCCTAAATACAAATAGAGCAACTGTATAGAAACATTCTAAACAACGCGTATAAGATTGATGTTAACCTGGCCAGCAAACTGGTCTAGTGTGAGCACGTACCATTAAAGATGGTTTTAATGCTGGGTTTGATTCCAGGTCAGCCATGGCTTTATGCAAAAAGTGGCTTTTTGACCATAACTTTTGAACCAGATATGTTAAATGGTCAATCAAAGGCTCTAAAATTTCTTATCATAGCTTAGTTTCCACTGAAAGCTTGAGTCAAAAAATTGGATCTTGTTGTTGGTACCCAGGGCCCGGTGACCTGGGCCAAAAATGCTTAAACCTACCCTTATTATGCCATCACGTGCAAAAAGTAAAAGCTGAAACTCTCGAATTTTTTTTATCGAAACTACAACACTTTCCACATCTTCAGAGGGTTTGAACAGCTCTCTAGTTCAATCAGCTGGCGAGTTGTGGAGGTGCAAAGAGATGCATTAAAAGTGGCTCAATTGAGATTTTAAAGTACGGGTCTATCGTACACTGCCTCCCACCACGTTAACAGGAAACATAGGTTCTATTTAAAAAAGCTTAGAGAAATGCCAGTGTTAAACAGGCAAAAATGGAATGGGACATTTCAGTGATGCTCAACATTTTTGCCTGTTTAACACAGAAATTCGCAGGCAGGGGAGGCAATTGTTGGCATGGGAGTGGAAGTACAAATATTATCGTACACTGATAGGCAACCAATGGAGTGTCACAAGTGGTCTGCATTACCATCTCCAATTGCTTGCACCAAGGGGGCCAAATTGCTGCTTTTTGCAGTGAATGCTGCACCAGTGGCAAGTCAATGACAGCACTGCACAAGCACATGAACCATTTTCCTTGCACCTGACCATTAAAAGCAAGCACAAGGCTGTACTTGGGCAGATCAAAATTACTATTTTTCACAACTTTGATCTAACTGGATCAAGCAACCAGGAATGTGGAGTCGAGGTAAAATGTCCGGCCTTTACAAAATATCCAACACTGACCTTGCCAAAATTTCCGACTCCTTAACATAAAGTGAATGAAGTGGGGCTGTTAACAACTTTGTAGGAACTAGCAATCAGTGGAAATCGTGGTACACAGCAAGAAACCTCTGTTTCAACAAAATTTTCCAAAGGAATTGCACCATTTCAACAGGAATTTCCAACTTAGGAGTATGATTTTTAAAAATGATCCAATCGGACTTCCAGAGTCGGAGTCAGACAAAAAATCCGAATCTGACTCCTAGTGTTGTTAGGAATCTGCATGGATTTCTACCAATGCATTTCACTCCTTTAATCTGGAAAGATCGCTGTCCGGCTCCCGACATGGAAATTTAGGAATGGATATGTCAAGTCAATAACAAAAAACGCTTACCTGGATTTCACAAATTGTTATTTAGTTGTTTAAAGTCCATTTTCACACACAATCAATGTAACAAAGGCAGAACTTGCAGGGCGTAGTTTGTACAGTTCTTTTTCACATTTAATCTCATTCTGAATGCATACCAGTTTACGTATATTGATTGGATCTGCTAATAAACAAAAAGACTATGATATTTTCATTTAGTCATGTTTTACATGCAGTCTACACATTTGTTGACATTTTGGCTAAGTCTACGATTTTCTTCTGTTCCACTTTGAGCATCCGCTGAGGCAAGTTCTACTGTACTGCACAATGTCACCTTTGTTTACATTGTTGGCATTTGCACTGGAAAGAATTTTGCTCTTTATACTTATCGATTCCAATTGTACGGATACCTCACTAAACCGACATTGTTTGATGAAACCAAGCAGTCCAGATAAGGGAGGTCTGACTGTAAACCGTTTAAATTATTTTCTTTTCCAGTAGAAATTTTCCTGATAAAAAAGTCAATTATCATAAATTTACAAGTAGGTGTATTAAGAAGCAAACTTTGAGTGCAGTGTAAGCTGTTGAAGCACACATCCTTTAAAACGTATTTTTCAATAACTACTGCATTAACTGATAACTGCATCAGTACAGTATTACTAATTCTTTTATCAACTTCAAGTTTTTATGCACAATTTTCTCCAGCATCTTTTTATTTGAGTAAAGCATTACTTCTAAGTATTGTTTGACTTTCGTATTGCCAATCACTTTGCAAGGTCTTGAGACAACCCTAAGGGTATTTATAAACCTCGTCAGATGCTTGGAAGAACTACTCTTTACGAAGGTTGCAGACTGCAATATCTTCAAGAATACTGATCCTTGCGAAGACCGACAACAATTCCTGAATTCCCACATCTTTACAAGACTGTTTCTGTTTTGCAGCAACCAGCTCAGCATTCATAGATATTTTGGAATATTACTTTCATTGATTTGATAGCATTTTAAGCCATCAGAAAATTGAAAATGTGATAACAGTGGATACTCCTTTTATATACATCTGCACTGTTTTTGTTTCTGCAGATTCGTCAGATACTTTTTATACCANTATAATTATCTTTTTTCAAAACACAAAATAACAGAAAAAGTTATAAATCATACATACAGTGTTGGTGAAATTGTTTGAATACGCTGNGAAAAAAACTCAGCTGCATTTGTTTGGCCATCTTTGCATTGAGATTTTTCACAACTTTCTGAAAAATACAGGTTTTAAAGTTCATTTACAAGTAAAATATTGCTATCAAGAACCACATATACAATAAGCACACATACCTGTGAGCATTCCAGATGCTGCTTGAGCCAGCACACTATCAAATATTTCATTATATTGTTCATCAGTCAATGGTTTGTGCTTGGAGACTTTCACAGTATTTACCTATAAAAACTCATGCATAATTAAATTGCAATTTTGAAGAAGTTAAAATCAATCTCCCACAATGGAATATAACTATCATCTGTGTCAAGCACTGTATGCATTAGTGATGTAGTTGAGACCACAAGCTTTGAGACTGAGACCTGGTTAAAACTTCAAGACTGAGACTCAAGACNTCAAACTTTGTTGATATGGCTGAAATTTTTTTTAATGTCATCATCACTTCTAAGTTCAATTTTTTTTATTTTTTAGCATTTTTCCAATCTNTTTTGGTTGTTTCTCACCTGCAAATACAACAGACATAAAAACTCTTGATATATACAAGTGTTACTAAAAAGCCATTTCTTTGCGATATTCAAAGTCTCAAGACAATAGGCTGTAACCGCGACCTGCAGCCTTCGAGACCAAGACAAAACCTGAATCCTTCAAGACAGAAGGCAAGACTCACAAAAATGAGTCTCGAGACCAAGTCTTAAGACTCCATCACTGGCATGCATTACATAATACACTACTAAAACACATTAGCGTAGTTTGCACTATGGGAGAAAATATCTGCAAAAATAACCCTTTATATTATTTTCATTACAGTTCTAAGGGTATAAGCCCCAAACCTAATTTTGAGCCATTTTAACTTGCATCTCACAAACTAATGTGCCAATAATGGTGTCTCATCATAACCAACTTACAAACAGTGCCAAACAGTCCATTTCTGACAACCCACAATTACAAGTATATATCTAGTGTTGGCTAGTTAAGTCATATTCAGGAGCTAATAACTTGAATTATGTCTTTGTAAAAGCAGTGACTTAAAAATAACCCCTTCCAAATTTATTAATACATCATTAATCAACCACATACAACATATTGCCACAAAAATGTGCAAAAAGCAAAAACAATTGTTTTGATCTTCATTAACTTTGATGTTATGATTCAGTAGTTGAACAAACTATGCCAACTGGTATCAAAATAGTGGCCAATAGTCACTACACTATGCTGGATAAAATTAAGATATAAAATAACATGTTAAGAAGAAAAATGTCAAAGCATACAAAATTCACCTCATTATTTTGGTTCATTTCTTCATCCCTTTTTTCTTCAGGACCTAAAGAAAACATTAACACTTAACACTATTTTTTAAAATCACTTATTTCGAATTTTTGGAAACCTGCTAGATCCATTTACAATCACAACCCCCCTTCCCAATGCATGTAATTTGCTACCACAAACAATATTGCACAGGTTTTGAGAACGGTCATTGCCAATTGCACCAAATATAAGAGGTTCTGACATACAGTAGTAAAATACAAGTGAAATGCATTTGCCATGAAGCTGTATTGACAAAACTTAGAGGTTTCAAAGTGTACTAAGAAATGTATAAAGCATCAGTAAAAAGACAACAAATAACAGAACTTTTGGATATAGCATGTAGAAACAGATAAATATAAGACAAGGGTCTCAAACACAAGGTCTGTTGTACAGCCTACAACATACTCGGCACTGTCAAATAAAGATTTTTTCTCAGATAGGCTTGTATTGATGATTTTAAACGTAATATTGAGGACCTTGCTGACGAGAAATTCTGCCAGCTAAGAGGCCAGAACAACATATGGCTGTAATGGGATTATATTCACTTTGCTCATTACTTAATTTTGTTTATTGAGTTTCCAATGTGTTTTCTTGTTTATTGATCTTGTATTGCATATTGCAGCCTTCGGTTAATTTACACATCTTCATTTAGCCCTCTGAGCAACTTGGATTTGAGACCTCTGATTTAAGAGTTAGTTGAGAATTAGGTCTGAGGTAAAATAACGAAAATTTGGGTAAATAAAACTTTTTGGGTAATTTTTATCCAAACTTACATTTTTTAACCATAATTTTTGAACCAGAAACCTTAGAAAGCTAATCAAAGGCTCAAAAGACTCAGATTTTAGCCTACAGATTTCTTGTGGTTGGGACCTAGGGCCCGATANCCTCAAGTCAAAAAGGATTAAACCTATGCCACGTATNTCACCCACAAAAAAACTGAAATCCAAAACTTGACATTCTTTTTTATTGGAAACTAGATTTTCCGAGTCTTTTGAGAATTTGATGAACAGCTCTCTAGCACAATCTGTTGGCAAGTTATGGAGTTGCAAAGTGGTGCGAAAATATGAGATTTACAGGTAAATCCACCAGGCAGTGAAGGTGTTAATGAATAAAAAAATTAAGTGACTTCAGTCATAATGTCTGAAAAGCTGTAGGCTAGTGAATAATATTTTGGCAAGTTCTAATAATATTACAAGACAAAATGACCAAGATGTCACAGTGAAAAAAACAACAGGTTGAACAGAACTGTCAAATAAAAGAGGTTGTGTGATGCAACACAAACTGCCAAGTATGAGAGGTAGTTGAGACGAAATACCAAATACACAAGAGGTTTTTTAATATAAACCAGTGGTTCCCGAAGTGGGCCACCCCCTGGGGGCGGTGAGAAACTCTAGGGAGGTGGCGAAGCAGAAATGGGCGGTTGGGGGTCGATAGGAGACCTGGTTAATAATTACATTTCTGTTGTCTTACTAACTTTGAGTGACCAAATGTCATAAAAAACAGTATGATCAACAAACATGTATGCATGTAATTTGTAAACAAAAACTTTTACTAAATTAAGTTTTATAGTGAAATGCACGAAGAAATTGTGCTGATATGTGTGCTAGGCATGGTAGGGGGGGCGATAGAAATTTGTTTGTCAGAAAAGGGGGCGCTAGCCAAAAAAGATTGGGAAACACTGATATAAACCATCAAAAAAAGCTAAATATAAGTTGTAGTTGATAGGAAACACCACATATAAGCTTATATCACTAACTAAACATCAAAATGATTTCAGCTCATCTAGCTATTACTTAGTCAACACATAAAACCTGAAGAATGTATGGAAATTGATTTGATCATGGGTTATTTTTAGAGCCATTTCAAGATGGCTCAAATTAAGCTGGAGATCCTTAGAAAGCCTCAGATAACTGCACAACTAGCAAGCAAACCCATCACAAATAGAAGGATTCCCTACCATTTTTTATCAGTATCTACTAGCTGTATGCTTGGCTCACAGGCATTTAGGAATAATGTATTTATGGGAATGCTTCTTATCTGCAATTTACCAACATGGTATATATTGGGCTTTCAACATGCTGCATAGCAATACCTTTTAGTGTCAACATCCCGCACACCAAAACATCTTGTAATTGGCATTTGTATTGAACATAGCCTTCTTTTACATTTGTTGGTTTCAATATGCTACCATACAGAACACCTCTTGTATTTGGTGTTTCATCTTAGCTACCTCTTATATTTGGTAGTTAGAACATGCTAATCCAAAACCTCTTACATTTGGTATAACTTTTTTTCAACTACCTCTTATACTTGCTAGTTTTAACATGCTAAGTTCCAAAATCTCTTATTATATTGCAGGGGTTGGGAACCTATGGCTCGCGAGCCAGATGTGGCTCTTTTGATGACAGCATCTGGCTCACTTGATATTTTCTTAACACGATTATTACAAATGAAACTTTTTCTGTAAGTTTCCCTCTATCAGACTATAAAGCCATCAGCAATACCATGTAGCACCAGAAGAGAAACTAACAGTAAGAAGTATGTTAATAAAGAGAAAATCCAGACATTTACTGTTGTTTAAAATTGTTGGTTTTGCTTCAAGATGCACATGTTAGTTAGTAAGTTAGTTGCATTAAGTGTTGAATACTATTATATGGCTCTCACAGAAATACAATTAAAAATATGTAGGTTTCATCCATGGCTCCCTTAGCCAAAAAGGTTCCCGACCCCTGTTATAGTGGATGTTTCATCTCAGCAAAGCCTACATCTTTTATTTAATATTTTTGACATGCTACATAAATATACCTTTTCACTTTTGGCTTCTCTTGTTTGGTAGTTTCTTTTATTTTTATTTTATGGTATACCTTTTTCACCTGGTAGTTTCAACACGCTATCTATGCCAATACCTCTTATATTTGGCGTTTTCCATCAGCCACTTTCATTTAGCCTTTTCCCATGCAGATTTTTCAAAAACCTCTTATATTTGGCAGTTCCTCTCAACTACATCAAATTTTTGGAAGTTTCAACATATGCCAGATATCATTACCTCTTTTATCAGCACCCCGGCAATTATATTTCACTTGTGTTTCACTGCTATGTACCAGAATGACACTTTTGTAAATTTTGTGTTTCCTCTTAGTTCTTGGCTATCTCTTTTGTTTGGTAGTTTTAACATGCTATAGACCAATACCTCATCAACCTGTGTTGTGCAGACAGTGTGTGTTTGTACCAGGGAGTTTGTGTCTGCTGGCAAAATAAATTCATTCATTCTTATATTTGGCATTTCTTGTCAGCTACTTCTTTTATTTAGCTTTTTCCCCATGTTGATTTTTCTAACATCTAAATGGAATTTCCATTCAGCTTTTACATTTGGCAGTTCCTCTCAACTACCTCATATATTTGCCTGTTGTGACATGCTATAGTATATGCACCTCTTGTATTTGGCACCTTTCACAAACGCTATCACCCTATCAATGACAAACTTTACTGCAGACTTTTCAATAATCAGAAACATAATACTAAGCTATTGCAGTATTTAAACTAAAGGCATTTTTATATGCTTTATATAAACAACATAAATTATCTTCTTTCAAATTTACTCAGGTCCAGCATTCTAAGCTTAGTTACCTGACAAAGTACAACTCAGTTTTGCACCATGGCTAGACACATCGGCACCAATCTGAGCACTTGAAAATGATGGCTTAAAAACAGGCTTCATGCTTGTGAACAACACTGAACAAGCAATGTCACAGTTTGCAACTTTAAAAACAATAATCCTTAGGCTGATGTGAAACATGTTCAACAAGCAAAAGTTCATTTAATTGGGCAAGATAATATTGACAGAATTTAACATTTCATCCTTGGATGAATTCAGCACATTTAAGCAAATATAATTGCATCATTACCAGGTGCATAGCCAGAAATTTTGATAGGGGGAGGCAAATAACAACCAGGTCTCAACATTTAAATATTTAATGCCCCTTGTTTTTGAACCTTCATCCATAAAATGTGCCTTTTTCTGGCCTTTTTTATAATTATCTTCACATTTAAGCTGGCAAATAGAAAGTCTGCATTCATTGCATTGAAAAGGTTTTAAACGCTTGTTTTTGAAGTTTCAAGCTTTACTTTGGATGAAAGCCACCATTTGCTCACGTAGCCAAAACTTTATTTGTTTATAAAACTTTTTTGCAAAGAGCGCTTGTGAAAATCTCGATGCTGCAAGGACATGTTTGCATTAGTCAGTGCTTTTTGCAGCCAACATTGCAGATGAGCAATTAATTATTGTGGCGACCATTATGATAGCAGTTTTTATGTTTACACACTTTTCATGCACAACAACACACGTTAGATCTAAGCCGACCAGCGATTTGCTCCAAGACACTGACTCCTGAAGTAGGTCTGCAAAACTTGCGCACATGCTGGACTTCTGATCCAATTCTTTAATGACTGGTTGACGTATGCAGTTGACAATGCAGAGGTTTATTCCCACAACACGTTTGAAAAATGCTTGGAATTTATGTCATTACACGCTATAATATGCTGCTGCGGTGGCATATGCACATGCCATACTTTCACTATGCAGGATTCCCAAAAACTATTAGGTATTTATCTAGCTATTTAAAGTTAACGATATAATTCACAAGTAATTCACAAAACAATTTTGTGAGTTGGGGAACATTAAACATGCCCTTTAGACAAACTTGCATATGCTTGACCTACTCAGTCTGCATGAAGTGTGAAAACGATTGTGCATACCACTAAGGCTCTGCACTAAAATTAAGAAATACTTGTCGCTGCAGCTGACAGTTGGTTAGTTGATCTAGCCCAGTGTTTCCCAAACTATGGGTCGAAACCTAAACAAAGGTAGCAAAGGGTCATAAAACAGGTCACGCAGAGGCAAGGCCAAACTTGGGCCATGTATTTAACGTTACTTCTGCTTCTCTGTGTCCGTCTGTAGCATAAGCACTTGAGAAAAAAGTAGATGGCTAACATTAACAATGAACTTCGCAACTTGTTATCAAAAAAGATCCATACAATTGTTAATTTTTCATGTTTTTTTGAAGTTTGGGTTGTGAGGTCTTCAAACTATGGGTGGCGCTCAAAATGTTTGGGATCTGCTGACCTGGCCATGCTATCATATACTGATGAAGTCATTTTTTAAATCCATTAGTGTAACAATGCCAAAATCCAATAGACTTGAAACAAATTTTATTTCATTTTATTTTAGTCACATGAGCTTTGTCAAGAAATCAGATTGCACGCTATCTGCAAGTAATGGCAGTGTGAATGCCCTCACCGCTTACAAAATGAAAAACATCTTCTTACTAATGGACATCAGAAGGTGACCTTGCATTCAAGGATTTTGAAATTTGACATTTTTCTATTACATTTTTAGCAAAAAAGGTGTTTTCTTAGTTTTGAGAAGGAAAAAAATTAAATTTCACCACTTTTGGCTACATCCTTGGAAAGATCTTTATGGCTACTTTTGCAAAAATCTGGTCTACCCCTGGTAAAAAATTTTCCGATGTTCGTGTTCCTAGTGACTGTAGATTTTGGTGCTGACTCTGTCTGTAGCAGCTGAATGATTCCAAATTTACTGTAGGATAAGGTAGCAAGTAATATCAGATGAAAGTTGAAACACTTTCAGACTACGTACAAGTCAGATTCTGATTACTTGACAAAGCTGTTTTTAAACTCGTAGGCACGATAATGTGAAATCATTGATAAAAATGTTAAGGCTCCACATAATTGTGATTGACCATCACAACACATGTTTAATCATCACAACTAAATATCTGGAATGAATGCTATTGTTGATTTAACAGTGTCTATCACCTAATTGCACAAAATGACTTCGAAAATAGATAGCTTCAATTCAAGACATACAAAGCATATATCACTGCCATATTCACATATATATATAGTTTTAAAAGTGTACAAAAACAAAAATCAATGATGTTCATTTAAGGCTACTGCTGATGCTGCTGACAAGGGTAAGTTTTCCAGTATTCGTAGAACGCCAGAGGTATCAGACAAGTCTTTTTGCGATGGTCTTGAAATGAAGTTTACATCACTATTTTGAAAAAAGTAAAGAAAAACTGGCCCCATGAATTGAAACATGCAACCACTACTACCAAAATGAAACACAGCATTTTATTTGAACCGTTTCATACTAGTTGGATCTGCAGCCAATACCAAATATTAAACCTTGATCATTCAGAACAACAGCACATGATGTGAACATTTTAAATCAGGCAGTGGCTATAGATACACCTGTAGATCTTGAAATTTGAAAACTTATTCATACGCCACCTGTGACATAACAGTAACGCATGATGAGAGTGCAGTAGGCTTGCTAGAATCTAAACGTAAAAGATAAACCCTAACCTTAACCTCACTCCTGACCTAACCTAAACCCATAAAGGTAACATGTAAGCCTGAAAAAAAGTAAATAAAAAAAAAACGAAAGTCAGCAAAGTGAGAGTCAAACCAAAAACCATTGGCATGGCAGCCGTAGCGCATAACCCCTAGGCTATGAGATCCACACCATTTGAATGACAAACTGACCCTTTTATTTGAAGGAAGTGACTAGGGATACGCCTGTCCTGAGGCAATTCAAATAAAAGGGTCAGCTTGTGGGTCAACCTGCATGGATCGTATACGGCAGTGATTTTCAAAGTGGTCAATATTGATCCCCAATGGTTAATTGGACCATCCGAAGGGTCGATAAATAGTCAGGGGGTCAAATGGGGATCAGTGAATGGCCAGGGGTCAACGAATAACTGCTGGGGTCTACTGGAGTGGAGCAATGAAGCCTCAACTCAAAATTATTTTAAATGGGCAAAATTATTTTAAATGGGCAAAATTATTGTTAATTTTATCATGCATTTCAAGTAAAAAGTACTCAAATTTATTTTGACACATACTTTCCTTGCATTAGTAACTGTTGGGCTAGGCCACGGGGTCTACAGAAAATTGTATACTTTAATTAGGGGTCAACGTGCAGAAGAGTTTGAGAACCACTGGTATAGTGTAATGCTTAGGCGCTACGCCTTCCACGGCTATAGTTTTAGGTTCGACTCTCACCTTGCCGACTTTCGTTTTGTTTTTTTTCTTTCGACTGTTGTTTTGTTTTGTTTCTTTGCTTTTTTTCAGGCTTATGTTTACGTGTCAAGTTAGGTATAGGACACCGTTAGGTTAGGGTTAGCTTAGCTTAGGGTTAGGTTAGCATTACATTAGGATTAGGGCTACGGTTAGGGTTAAGGTTATGTTAGGTTTAGGGTTTATCTGTCACATTTACTTCCTTTCTACCAAGCCTACTGCACTCACGTCGTGCGTAACTGTTACGTCACAGGTGGCGTATTGATAAGTTTTCTTATTTCAAGATCCACAGGTGTACCTATAGCCACTGCCTTATTTGAATTGCGTCAGGCTAAGTGTATCCGTAGTCACTTTCTTTAAATCATAGTTGGTCAAGTGGGATGGGATAGGAAATGCAGTGTCTACTGATGAATGAAGGCTCATCTATGATAAATCTATTTTTGTCTTGTGTCTAGAAAGATAAATACAGTAGACCTAACTGATTGATAACACCTCCAAATGCACACCGGCAATATGAATATCGCTTTTATCTATATTTACTGCATAATATTTGGCAGACGAATATGAAAGTTATCCAACAAAAGTTACAAAAAGTAAAGGAAGTGACTACGGATATAACTGGCCCGACACAATCAAATAAATAAAAGGGTCAGTTTGTCATTCAAACAGTGTGGGTCTCGTGGTGTAAGCTAGTAGTGGTTATGCATTATTATGGCCGCTATCCCAATGGTTTTCGGTTTGACTCTCAGTCTCACCTTGCCGACTTCATTTTTTTTCAGGCTCTCGTCTTACCTTCACGGGTTAGGGTTAAGGATAGGTTAGGGCTACGGATAAGGTTCAAGTTAGGTTTAGGGTTTATCTTTTTACGTTTACTTCCTTTCTACTACAGTAGAATTTGCCTAATTCGTCACCTCAAGGGGATTAGAAAATAGTGACGAATTAGGCGAAGTGACAAATTATGCAAACAGGTGAAAACTCTGTCACAGAAGCCGGTACACCTTACCATGGTAAATCGCATACATTGTGGTCTTATTTGCAGTAAAATACAAGTTTATGACGTTATGTTGAATGCAACAATTAATTCCTCTACTCTGTATGGACTCGTCCATTCAATCTAGCACCTTTTAAATCTTCAACAAGCTGCAAAGACTTCCCACGTTCTCCGTTCTCTCAATGGGGAGTAGGGTCACGCTTCGCACCTCATGTATAAATTCGATAAGCAAAGTGCGAGGGTCAACAACTATCAAATAAAGATCCTTAATTTGTTTGAATTACCACACGTTTTAGCTGCTTAAACATCAAAAGCGAAACTGCAAATGATGTATCGACCGAACAAAACGCTTCTAAGGGATAGAAAGAGGTGACGAATTAAGCAAATTGACAAATTAGATGATGGCGAATTAGACGAACTGAAATGTACACTAAAGATAGGAATTCGGCCGAGACCGATGAAAAAGTGATGAATTACGCGAATTGACGAATTAAACGATGACGAATTAGACGAGTTCTGCTGTATTTCTACCCACTGCACTCTCGTCATGCGCTACTGTTACGGCGTATTCATAAGTTTTCTATTTTCAAGATCCACAGGCATATCTATTAAATTAATAGCCACTGCCAAAAGTAAAACTTCACATTGGTGCTTTGCATTACATAGTTCAGGTATGATACAGGTGAGGTACAGTATTACCTGTATCCAAGTCTTTTGCGATGTCGGCCTATCATAAATGCAACTTACGCAAGTTCCAAGTAGGCTTGGGCTACCTACTAGCCTATACAGTAAAGCAATTTCTACATAGCATATTAACCCCAAAAGAAAATGATCAATTTGCAGAATACTCTTTTCAAACACAAAACAGCACTGTGCAGCCTACGCCACCGTAGGCCTAGTCACTACTCTAGTGTAGTAGCAGATAGATTAAGATTAGGTCAACACATATGAAAATCGGTAACTACAACGAACTACTGTATANATAGTGTATACTATTACTAGGCCTAGCCTAATCAACAANGAACGGCTACAGTATTTGTGCCAATGGAGGTTTTCAGTATAACCTACGCAAGTTCGTAATATTAATTAGGTTTGCGTTATTTTATCCATGATGCTATACAGTAACACAAGAGTTGCCACATCATTTGTAAATTATTGCATTCAAACAAACAAAATAAATGTCGTAGAATAGGCTATCATCACACAAGCAAAAAATCGCACTACATTACTTCCACAACCTCATAGAAATAAAAAGCGGTTGAATAAGTTCGGCGCGCAGACGAAAAGCACTCATTTCATCACAACATTCGTCCCTGTACAATATGGAGGATGCCAGAAGCAGACACCACTGTGATCCCACGCTGAAATGGATACAATCCAAAACACGTATATCCCTCAGGCCGGATACCGCAAACGGATCAATGACGACAATTAGAGGGTGAAAAACAGTTTTGCACAAAAATACAATTTGAAAATGGAAGCTTAAATTATTTCGGTAGTATTTTGATATCGCCTTTAACCGAACACGCAATACACAACTCATTCCATACAATGTTTTAAATTTCCCACTTTCCCTAAATTTCCCACCCTACGGGAAAAGTTGTCAATTCACCAATAATTATTTTTTACTAAATTGCAACAATGTTTCCTGCAAATACATTCTTATAAACATTCCAGTGTGATTGCTCGCACTCGCAGCAACATTTTTTCCCGAAAACGGCTGCGCCTCATATATTCACCAACAAGATGCCCACTACCGGATATCCGTCTTTTACAATTCACCTTTGAGCAGAGATGATCACTATCCGGTGTCAAGCGAAATTTCTGACCTCAGCGAAATTTCTCGCCAATGGTTTGACAGTTATTTTGCTTCTCAGAGCAGTGTTGCCATCACTTCTTACAACGAATATACCAAATATAATCTAAAGCAATACCAAATATATACCGAATTTATATCTATAACAAAAACATACAATTTAACGCTATTTTTTCAATGTCTTGTTATTGTTTCACGTAAATAATTACCGTAACATTTACGTTGTGTACTGCCATCATAGAGATGCTGCAAGCTTAATTTCTACTTTCTTAAATTAGCAGTGAGCAGAGTGACAGATTTATTGACCACTACTCACAAGAAAATTCATCCTTCCAACACAATGCATTTTCATTTCTTTTGTGGTCCAGAATATTACACTGTATCATGCTCTATAATAGCTGGCAATTATCTTAGTTTTTGCACAGTTAGCAGAAGGCATACACAGCACCAGCTGAATACTGCTTTGCAAGCCACTCCAGCTCTATCGGCCACTCTTTGTTAAACCTTCTGCCACTCTCGTACGCAGCATTTCCACATTTGAATGCATAGTCTGTCTAAAAAGGCATACCTAGAGCGAAGTTCAGTTTTTTCAGAACATCTCAGCTTTCTTCCAATCTCGCTTTCCGCTTACCCAAAGTGCATGCTTACTCCCATGTTAAGCAAAATCGCTAAACGTTTCATATGGCTTCAACACCACTATCGGTTTCTCTGTTTTCACTTTGTAATCAACCAAATAAACTGTTTTAAATTCTCAACTAAAACCTCTGACAAAAATATACTAAATATATGCCAAAATTTTCGTATATACCAAGCACTTTGAAAATATACAAAATTTTTCAAATTTGTCAAATTGGTATATATACATACCACTTGGCAACACTGTCTCAGAGTAAAAGAATAAGGTTTGGCGATTACTTTTTTGATGTGTGTTGCGTAAATTAAAACTTTTTGGTTGGATGTCAGACACCTACAACAATCTACAGTACGGGAAAAACTATAACCATTGAAAAATATTGGACTTGGTCTCAGACCTCAATCATATTTCTTTTTCTAGTCCTATCCAAACCCTAATCTGACAAACTTACCTCAACACCAAACCCTCAACCCTAATCATCAGTTTTCTCAGCTTATATGATACGTAGAATATTCCTCTGTGCATGGGCACATGGCGTGAAGTCAGAAATTGAGCAATAGATTGAAAGAATACCAAAAACACTTTGCCAAAAATATTTGTTGAAATCCAGAAAAAAAACAGCTTTAACGAAATATACAGGCCAAAGTGGCCATTGTTTGGACTGGGATTGCATCCACATTTTACATCACATAAATAGCTACCATTAGCAGAATTTCTGGAATCCTTGTATATCTATTTAAAAACTAACACATAAATGACGAAAGTGCAAAGTCCCCAGCTATTTATCAGAATATTTTTAAAACATGAGTGAAATGTATCCGTTGAAAGCCTTCCTTGAGTTTGTCATCTTGATGCCCGCTTTTGTGCTTGTTGACTTTCTAGCTTGCCAACAGAGCTGGGCAGTGGTGAGCTACTAAGACAGCAAGCTACTGTAGCGAGCTAATTTTCCAGTAGCGAGAGGGGAGCGCCGCTCCTTTTTGTAAGGCATAATGGATGTGGTAGCAAGCTACCATTATTTCACCGCTACCGCTATTTGCTACTTTGGCATCAGAGATGGCCAAAGGAAAAAGTTTGCAAGAGCCTCCCGACCACACACATTGATAATTACTGCTCTTATCACTGTTTGCGCTGATTTTTGATGATTTGTTTGCGGTAAGCTCTCAGTATTGGATAAGATTTAGCTAAGGTTGCTTTTGACCTGATCGATAGGTCCAACGTTAGTTCGGAAAAGTCAGCGTCAGCGAAAAACTCAAAGCAGTTGGGATTTGGAAGCATTGACTACAGCTAGCTGTGAATAATTGAATGGAATGCTTGCAAAAAATATGGGATTGGGTTCATCTTTTTGCTGCATGTGTAACTACGGTTTGTTTTTGAAGTAGGCCTATATGCAGTGGTGTGTTTAAGGGGAGGCGAGCGAGGCACTTGCCTCGGGCCCCCCTTTTTGGGACCCCCCCTTGAGGTATTACGTGCATAAATTTTCCTTATTTTTGGTGAAAGGCGTATTATTCACTCACGTAATGTGCTACAAAGCAAATCATAAGCAAGCATTTTGCTTTCAAAGGGGCCCCTACAGAAATTGTAATGTGCAGGTACTTCGCTTTCAAAGGGGCCCCAACAGCAACTGAAATATGTATGTACTCTGCTGTTAAACTTCATCAAAGGGGCCCCTAAAAGAAACTGTAGTGTGTAAGTACTCTA
>JGI24159J19872_10000776_pt1 | contig 31525 bp, 19 predicted proteins | sample Ectturendosymbi4_FD_19872 | JGI IMG/M metagenome (IMG submission 19872)
TTGACGTTACAGACGAAGCCGTTATAAACGAATTCAACTGTATAGAACAGATTTACAAGAGGTTTCAGGCCCCATTCGGATTAAACTAAAAAAGTTAGTTTCAGGGCAAATTGTTTAGTTTTAGGGCAGATTGTTATTGTCAGGGCAAATATTTTCCGCCCCCCAGTAAAATGCCTTCCCGTACGCCTATGACCGTAACACTGGATTCTTAAACTGGAGGGTGTGAAAGGTTAACAGCGACATATTGTTGAAATGCAGGGTAATGACAAATGAATTGCTGTTCTGTTTTTTTATATTTGCTGTTGAGTTAGGTGAGTCGCGAGTATCAATGACTAAAATGACTAACGCTATAGTGGGTGTAAACTAGTATTGTTCCCCAAGCCTCTAACGTGAAACGGGGCACGCCTGAAGAAGTTTAAGAGCCCCTAAGCCAGTGATTCCCAAACTGTGGTACGCCTAACAGTAGTGGTACGCGAAGGCCTTCAAGGTGGTACACGAATAGACCTACTCTATGTTTTTCTTCACAAAAAATACATTCACAGCTATTTTACCTGTCGAATTCTGTTAATAAATTCCTGAATTTTTGTGTAACCTACCCTTTAGTTGTTGGTTTCTAAAAATGGCCGTAATACTTTCTCACAGCCATTTTCTTCATGTTGCATTTGTGTCAATTCTGGTTTTGCGAAAGAATTATATTTGGCACACTGAGTTTTCCTGGAACAAGGTGGTACGTGTTGACAGTACGGGACCCACAAATGGTACGCGATCAGAAAAAGTTTGGGAACCACTGCTCTAAGCTAAACAAAATGTCACAGTTGAGAGCAGGTGCGGATCCAAAGCCAGTAAGGGTAGCGGGGGCGATTTCACTATATTTGGTAGTTAAGTCTCATTACGGGTTCACTACTGTAAGAGAGATGAAGTATGCTTCACAACACTGCTGTGACAAAACAATGGACGACAAAATGGCATTATATCGCGAATGCTGTTTTCCGAATTGTACAAAATCATGGTCAATAAACTTACTTTCTTAGGTTTCAGGGGGGGGTAATCGCCCCAACCTGGCTCTGCCCCTGGTTGAGAGACTAGGGGAAGAGAACCTTAGGTAGTTCTCCAAACATCAGTTGTTAGTATCATTACCTTCTTCTTGGGTATGGGGGTTTCCCTCCTAGGCGCACAACCCTGACACATGAATCACTACAGACGAAGCATGGTGAAGTGAAGCGNTGGCATGCGAACACGATACAACAGCTTGCTCTCTTTACCGAAAAAGCTAACCGGCCAGCCAGTTTAGTTACCGAACCAGTTGAGCAAATATTAACTCATGAACGAAGAGGTTTGTTCATTTTGTTTAGACCTAGCTTCATATGTCAAGTGGTTTGGCTGTCGCACGTTNAAACGTGGTGTTGCTCTTCCACACTTAATTTTAATTTTATCGTACCATCCAAATAAAATGTGATTCACTTCAAAAGAAATTATTGTTGGCAGTTGCAAATACAACATATTGTGTGATTGTTTTGCAAGATTTGCAATTTGGTCAGCCAATACAGTTCATGAATTATATGGTAATGCTGTTATTTTAATGTTTGCATATTCTTTATAGTAAAAGTAAATAGTACATAAGTGCCTTATGGCCTTTATGGCTAATTTATGATTACATTTGCTGAAACGTCAAAAACATTATCTGTTTCAAAACATTTATTTGCTTCATGGTTTGTCTTTTGTCAAAATTGTGCCTATATCTAATATTTAAATTTTTAAAAAGAGCGCCCATCTAAACTTTGCCATGGCCGCCATTTTGCACAGATACGCCACTGACGGATGCATACAACAATCGGATGTATGCGATGGTTACAACTCGTGTGGTGACAACAGTGACGAGGAAATGTGCGATTGTCCTTCGAACAAGTTCGAATGTGATTGTTACCAATCTGATGATGGCTGTACATGGGGTTGGGGTGGATGCATAAAACAGTCGTGGGTATGCGATGGTTACAACCACTGTGGTGATGGATCGGATGAAAAGTTTTGTTTAAGCACAAAACTTTATTGCAGAAGTCATGAGTGCGTTGAAAGGTCGAAAGTAAATGATGGAAAAGTAGACATGACAGGTGGATATGACGAGTTTATATGTTGTGCAACCCATGGTCATAAATGTGGTTGCATGTTATGTAATAACAATTCCACCTCATGTGGAAAGTGCATTCCCAACATTTGGATCGGTGACGCAAGAGATGATTGCAACAAAAGCCACAGTGACGAACCGTGCAAAGCAATCAAAGTTCAGCGCGAAAATTGTGAGGTTATAATTAATCGATGTTCAACAAATGAAAGTAAAATGTTTTTTCTGCAAAATTCAAATAAAAACACCACAACTTGCCACATGAACAACCCATTCTTCCATCATCTAAACTTGTCAACTAAATGGATCTGCATTTCATCTCTGTGCCGAAAATATCTGGAAAATATCTTTCAATGTGAGAACGGACACGTCATCGACAATGATCATTATTGCGACACAAAAGTGCAGTGTGACGATGGGAGTGACGAACAACAGCTAAACTTTGGTTTCAGATGTTCAGGAAAGTCAAGAAAAAGCACCTGTGTTTTGCCGCAAAAAAATCTTTACGATTTGACGTCTCAGTGCGCAGATGGTTCAGATATATGTTTCGTCGATGGCGAGTTCCGATGCTTTTTATGCTTGGACGAAAAACTCATTATTTCAGCGAAACAGGTTTGTGACCGAAATATCGACTGTTTTGATGGTTCTGATGAACTTTTGTGTTCCAATGAAACAGTTGCGCAAATACTTGTTGGTGATGAGGGGTCAAGATGTTCCCCATGCCATATGCATTGCAACAGTTCCACTGAATGTGTGGCCATGGACAAGGTTCTGTGCAATTTTTCAGTTGAATGCAAAAACCAAGTCAACCAAAGGTTTTGTCGCCAAGAGCAGCGATCCAGTGGTTTCATGCAGTGTCGGGCCGTACATGCCACAAAGACCTACGATCTCATCACTGTACTCGCCACACGATGCGACAACAGACCAGAGTGCAGCAAGATGGAAGACGAATGCTGGTCACAATGTGATCCTCGACCATCGTTTTGTGATGATGAGTGTGGGAAGACGAGTTGTAGTTCGTTCAGAGGAAACCGCGTATGTGATGGATATATTAACAGGGTCATCCTTGGTTCAGACATATGCAGTAGGGAAGTGGAAGAAAACTGTTCGATGAGGTTTCCATGCAAAAGTAAAGAAATGATCAGCATCGACATGCGCTCCTATTGTGACGGCGTATTTGATTGTGACGATCATTCTGACGAGACAAGCACCGATTGTCTGAACAAACGATTCAACTGCACAGCAGCTGGAGACGCCATTTCCATCAGCAAAGAATTTGTTTGTGATGGAATTAAAGACTGTTACCAAGGTGAAGATGAAAGCCGTCAACGGTGCGGAGAGAAAAGGTTTTACTGCGAAAGTGGTAAACCAATATCAATTGATAATAAATTTGTTCAAAATGGTATAAAAGACTGCGATAAAGGTTCAGACGAATGCAAGACCCTATTTTCAGATAGATATGAAATGATCGCCAATTCTTTTCTTCGCTCATTGTTCTGGATCATGGGTTTTTTGGCGTTAATGGGAAATCTTGCGACAAATTTTTTGACAGGGAGAGAAATGTTTTTTCACTGTAAAAACAAATCCACTGCCAATCCAAACGCCAAATTTGTCAAACGAGCCAACAACTTCTTTATTTTCAACCTTGCAATTTTCGATTTTTTGATGGGCGTGTATTTGTTGGGAATTGTTGGCAAAGGTGTGAATTATTCTGGTATTTATTGTTTTGTTGATAAAGAATGGAGATCAAGCAATCTTTGTTCGATACTTGGCACATTTGCACTTTTATCATCAGAAGCATCTGCTTTCATCATGGCATCCATGTCCACCTTCCGACTGGTCTCAATCTACAAACCATTCCTGACCCGTACCACGAAATTCAGATGGATTATTCTCGTTGGAGTTTTATGTTGGTTGTTTTCTTTACTTTTTGCTTTGCTTCCATGGATTCAATTAAAATCTGGTTATTTTGTGTCTGAAGTCTGGTTTCCTAACCATTTCCTAAAAACTGACACAGTTTCCAAGCACCATCTCATCACCATAGTCAATCAAGTTTCTGGCACAAATTCCACACTTCAATCTTGGTTCAAAGTCAAGGAAACCATTTCATACAAGTTCAGATACAATGAAATGAAAGCAGAGTTTGGGTTTTATTCTCAGACAAGTGTTTGCATGCCACGTTTCTATGCTTCTACGAGTGGAAGTGCTTGGGAATATTCCACTTTTCTCATCACACTCAACTTCATACTCTTCATCTACATGGTTGTCATCTACGTACTTGCATATAAGAAAGCCTCTGGCATGAGTATTTCTACATCAACCAAAAAAGATACAAATAAAGAAATGCAAAAGAGAATTTCTAGACTGCTGCTGACTGACTTTTTCTGTTGGATTCCAGTTTGTATTATGGCCTACTTGAGTGTTGCAGGGGTGTCTCTCCCCCCAGATGCTTACATTGTAAGCGCTGGATTTCTTCTTCCAATAAACAGCGCTATGAACCCATTGCTTTATTCCAAGCTTATTGGTCGGTATATGTCACGTGCACAAAAATGGATTGTGAACAACCTACTTTTGACTTGTCCACGTCATGTTGATGACGCTGCAGAGGTTGAAGGGACAGGAGAGCCTACCGACCTTGAAATATTCCATTCCAACAAATAGTGACTACCACTTATCAATGCAATTATGGGGATTGTTCGAATATTTTGATTTACTTTGATTGTGTTATCGTTCAACTGACACGATGTACACGGGATCCCTTTTTTCCTTGAAGGTCAAGCGTTCGTCATTTGTTTCAATTGTTATTCACATCTGAGAGGGTCGACCGGCAGGGAATTGTGAAAAACATTAAATGTATCCGTGCAGGCGTTTTCTGCGCTTTGAGTGTAAATGACGCTGCCTTGATTCGCCAGATTTTTTATGTTCACACTGCTTGAGATCAGTCGCCACCAATGCCTCGTATATTTAATGTCTGTGACTTCTACTACTCGTGCGATTGTTGTATTTATAAGGTTGCTGGCTTCCTTTTCTGCATTAAGTGATCTTGTCTACGTTTTACAAGACCCTAATTGTATCTCAGCCCGGTTGTGTGAGCTGCAGTATTTTGAAATGGGAGAGTTCTTCAAAGGATGCCGCAAGGAAGTGCGGTTTGAGAACTTATGACAGTTCGATGAATAGTGATTTTTCTCAACAACAGTGTATTATGTGTTGGTAAATTGTTGTATTTCTGACACCGACATCCAAATCAGGCGACGCGTGATGGAACGGATGGACTATTGTGACGTAGCAGCATATGAATAACGTTGGTTGCTCATCAACGTCTGCTTTCCTGTTGCCTCCACATTGGTGGGTTATGCAAAAATATATTGCATCGCTACTATTGACTTGAGTTCATTGAGATAACATGCAGTTTTTTGTAACGTGAAAAGGAACAAACGTGCTGTCCTCTATTTGATCTTATATCACTTGGATGTGTAATATTTTAATAAATACATGTTTTCACAGAGTTTTGATTTAAAAGGATCAATTTGCATTGTTTGCAGACGTAATACAGCATGAAACCCAATCCCTTGTACTCGTCAAGCATAAGCTGTTGTTTGATTGCAGCGTTACGTCGCATCCATCCTGTTGATGATGTTAACGCGTATTAGTTGCTTTGTTTCATTTTTGTCTGCATTAATATCTGTAGTTCATTTTATTTAAGTCTCCGTGTGTTGTATAAAATCCTTTCTTTTTCATAATTGAAGTAATGCGCAGTTCTTTTCCGGTTGTCTGTTAACGCTAACAAAGCTATATGCTGTGTTTATCATGTCAACGTCATCTTAGCTGTACTGCTAGTTTCTTTGTTCAATTCAAACGTGTATTCACCTTTCGTTCTCAATCTATCTTTGGTTATACCTTAATGTAATTATCGAAATGGATGATAAACCTGCTAACCAAAAAACAGTGTGAACCCATGAAAAAAACAGATGGAAAACTTCCTGTCTTTTCTTCTCTCTGCCATCGCCGACTTGCATAACATGGTTTTGCTCTACCCTTAAATTAGTCATAACGCTTGACTAACACCCACCCTTATGTGTTACGTTGCTATTTTTGACATTGCTCACCGTCGTCACCAACTATTGTGTTACACGGTGCTGCACCATATTTTGGTTGACCGTGTAGTAGATGGGCTTCAGTGTTTAGTGCGTTGCTAACAAGTGATTTCAGGTGTTTTCTTANCGTGACTCGATGCAACGTACTTATTGGAGAAATGCTTAACATTTAACATGACAGCTTGCTAACCTGTATCACTGCAGTTGGTCGCTGTTTCCGGCCGATTCTGTGAACGTTCAACGCAGCTGTTCGACGTTATTTTCTACTGAACTGTTTCACATTACGTTGCTCTGGCTTCACGTTCACGTGTATTGGTGAGTTTGCTTTATATTTGAATATAATCAAGGACAGCAATCAACCTTAGAGTTCTACGGAAAGTTATTAACGGAAACAGTGGGGAGCCTATATGCAGACTTGGTTTGGCTTGGCAACCTCAGGACGTCAGGTCGCTTAGTTGGGAGACTGACCAGCATTTCTGCAAGAGCTAGAGTAAGTTGACCCGTCAACTTTTAGAGCATCTCATTTGAATCACACACTGCAATGAGTTCCTCAAGCTCTTCCAGTCCTACACCAGTGGTTTTCAACCTTTTTGCTGCAGCGGAACCTTCCGCATATGTTTGCGTTTCTCTGGAACCCTACGCAATGATCCAAGTGTCCATATTGTTACAACCGCATAGAACTGTGGTTGCAAATTTCGTCCCAGGCAATTTCGATCTGTTTCAGCGGAACCCCTCGCAGTCACTTGCGCAAGTTCTGTGGAAACCCGGTTGAAAAGCACTGCCCTACCACTACAACTTCACAACCTTTTCATTGTTTCTGGCCGCATCGAAATTATTTTTATGAACTACGGCCGCCAGTGAGCTCAGCTTATTTTTTTAGCATTGCTTCTGTTCTGCTTCCACAGACTGAGCCTACACTGCTTTCACACGTCTGCTTGACCGTCTTTGTATTGTACTATGTATCCTCAAAAACGAGAGAAAGAGTTAATGTACGGCCACATAAATTTTTATTGAAGGTGGCAGGATGTGCACCCAAACAATAGTTTTATAAACTTGAGGAAGTTTTGTTTCAAAATGTGTCTTGAAATTTCAGTTTTGCTCAAGTAAAATTATGATTTATTCGAAAGTAACAACATCGTTCAACTTGATTCATTCACACTCCACATTTTTGAATTTCGCAAATATTACGGCTAGTGGGAGATGTTAGTGCCATCCATCCACTTCAAATGTTCCCTCTTTATGTTGAGCTTGGGATTTCCAAACATATTATTTCCTAGAAAAGCTGGTTTTCTCTTATGCACTTAGCGAATATCTGGAGACTCTTCAATGTAACGAATATATACTATATCGTTTGCAGTTAGCGAGTATATATGAATATGAAATATCTTCTCGAAGCAGATGGCGTTTGCAATTTTGCACAACCCGGTAACAGCCGTTGTTAGGTCGCAACAACCAGTAAAATGTGAAGTCATCCTTCCCGATGACGGAATGTGCATTAATTTAAACCCATTGCCATCTGCATTAGGCAAATATAGGAAAGCGCCCCAGAGGACTTCCGAAGGACCAGGTGGAGTGACTACATCTCCGACCATGGTTGGTCCCATCTTGTGGTATCAGAAGAATGATCTGAGATTGTTGTAAACTGTGAGATGTTTTGACTTTTGAGTCTTCATAGGGCTAATTTTCCCGTGAGAAAAAGCTAATATGCGAATTAAAGAAAACTGAAACGAAGAAGAACGAAGAATGTGAATGCTACAAATGATTCCAGGCATGGAACAATTTCTAAAGTACGCAACTTTCGCCTTTAAAAACTTGCGCAAATACACCAAGACCATGATTTAAGCAAAAATTTTTTTCACGTGATTTTAATTAGCAGAAATATGTGAAATATGTGGGTGAAGCTGGAGTCAAATTTTAGTTTGAATCCATTTACATCACTGTGAGAAAAATTGTTTATATAAACCTAAACGGACTTCCATTGCAGAGGGATGACCATAGTGATTTGGGGTTTGACCTTAATTTCTCCACAGTAGTTAAAAACTTATCAGAGATATAATTGTACCATCAACGATGAAATTATAAACAGCGGAGCAAAGAAAATTATACTGTTATTTCGTACTTGGAAAAATCTTTAAGCAAAACTTATCATTTTATTAACTTCACTTCTGAAAAATTGCCTTTCATAAAATTTGCATGACATAATGATGGCCAACTGCCGAACAAAGAAGAACTTTTGGATTCAGCTGATTTTAATTGAATGAACTTTTTGCCCAGGAATCTTGACATCAACATAATGGGTCGAGACCTATGGTCAAATTTTTACCATTCTGTTCAAAACAACATTTAGAATAACCACCTACAAGATCTCCTTTCCATGCCAACATTATTCTGTATTATCATCAGGTCACCGGAAGTTTGATAAACAATCTACTGTAAAATATGCGTATGACCTCTTCACGATTCCCGTTGCTGTTGCGTCACACATGGTTTAACAAGCATTTAAACCATGTTAAAGGTGAACAATGTTATGTGAAGCGTGGCCGACCTCTGTTGCAGCTAATTTCATGGAAAAAAAACAAACGTAGGAAAATGACGCAATGTTTCACTAGAAGCGTGAACGATGCTGGATTTTTTGTCTGCAGCAAAAATGACCTTTGCATTTGAACCAAGTATTTGCGCAGTTGCATTATTACTAGATTATAAACGTCAATCTACCTTTGACAAACGAAGTTCATCCTGTTTTCTTTTTTTAAAAAAAAAGTGTGTTTCAACTGAGCGAAATTCTGAAATCTGTCTTATCGTAAGGGTCTATTATTGTTGCGCTGTAATTTGATTAATTCACGTCGTGCATCAGGTCGGTTTTGAAAGCTTGAAGTCCATTAACAAGCAACACGTTCGGGAGTTACAATTTTCTTCATCAGGAATACTATACTTAAGCAGCGTTCCAAACACCAACATTAATGCATTAAAACAGTGATGTTCACGCAAAGAAGCTTGAAGTTGTAGAAACAACTTGGATTAGCCAAAACTGGATGATGCTTGATATGGTACGCCCTTCTTAGGATGTTAATCACCAACAAGACACTTTTTCGATTTTCAAATTATAATAATGGTTGTATGACGTTTTCAGTGTAATCTTCTTCATAACTATGTTTTGGCATTGCTGTGTTCTACAANCCGAAACAAGATTATATAAAGTTGCGCTGGCATCATAACATCCAATCATCCANGTAGATACAGGATGCAAAAAGACATGTTTTTTTTGAATATGTTCATAATGGCATTAATTAATTATCTTTCTGATCCGTGTTTCAAGAAGTTCATCGATTACAGCATTTCAGACGCGATATGCAGGCGCATAAATGATCTTGTCACTGCAAGTAGCTGTCTTTTCACATCTTTTCGTTTCAGTTTTTCTTGAAAATCACGCGAAGTATCGCGACCCTGGACGCCGGAATCTATCAGCACCTTCTTGAAACCTGCAAGGGTTTGGGGCGAATCCTTACAATCTTCGGAAAAAATATAAAGCAACCTGCTGCAGCTGAAGGATTTTCCCAAGAGTGTCACCAAAGCATGAACCCCAGTGCACATTCAAAACAGAACGATGAACAATAAGCAAAAGAAGGATGCGCACTGTTTTTTGAAATATATTTTCATTTTCATTAACAAAGCATGAAATTATCAGTTATTTCGGTCAATTATTTGATACTGTTGGTATATATTGAAAGATATTTAGTTGTAGAAAATACTCCTGTTTGTTATCGCCAACTGATTGTTACTGATGTAAGCTAAGAATTATTAAACAGTGCGTTATGATATTTTACAGCAAGCAAAACAACGCAATACTTGTCTCTCAAAGAGAGCGACATGACTGTTGACGCTATCACGTGGCAAGAGAACCCGAAGACCTAAATTTCAGTTTGGCGTAGAGTGATATTTGAAAGTTTTGTAAAGTCGTATAAGAAAAATGAACGCAAATCAACGACTTAAATGAAATTATATCGTTCGTTCCAAAAAACAACTATAGTTTCTTTGTCAGCAGCGATCTTTCAAACGAGACGCAAAGCAAGCGTTAGATCACAGCTCATTCACGCGCAACTTATGCCCAGACTAAAGCAGCCGTGTTTGAATGTACGTGCCAGTTTTCGTATATATGTACGAACCGCTTGTATGCGCTGTGGTGTGACACTTCGAGTGTCATCTAATAATTTTTGGTGAAGATTCAACCAGTTATTTTTGGAAACGTGTAAATATCATTTCGTTTTCTTCACCAAAGCAGCAAGTTACCTATTTCTTGGGGACAACTGAATATCTGAAGCTTTTCACTGGTCTTTATTTTTCTACCACTCTGTAACACGATGGTCGAATGCAGTAACTGCTGGAGCCTTGCTTGAGTATTAACTCGTTTTCGGTTTTATCTACACGTAGTAACTAACATCTACCTTGCTAAGTGCTACGTCTCAAGATTCCAGTAGTTTTTTGTTCTTTTTTCAACCGGTTTGGTATGGAACATGTATCAGAGCCAAACGCGTAAATAAAAATTACCAAAAATGAAAGTGAGGCGATGTTTGAAGACGGAAATCGTCCAAATAAACATAATGCACAACATTGCACTTTATATGTGTTATTTCATGATGGTTTGCGTCGTTCAATCACAGACATCGCCAAAATGTTTTCAAAAAGGACGAGTCAAATGCATGGGCGTCGGAAAGAGGGAGGGGGATTGCCCCGAATTTTGAAATTTGACATTTTCCCAATAAACTTTTAGCAAAAATAGGTTGTTTTCTTAGTTTCAAGTGGTTAAAACGAAATTTTGCCATTTTGCCTACCCTGCAAAAATCGTTTTGGCTACCCCTGGAAAATCCACTATTGGCTTGCCCCTGGAAAAAATCTTTCCAATGACGCCCATGGTCTGATACGACAGCTGACAACGGCGGGTCGGATACATACACATTTTGTTCAATACAATGCAGTGAATACAATGTAGTAAATACAAGCAGTGGCACACGCAGAAAATTTTTATGGGGGGGGTCCATTAAGTGGCATATGGTGGTCATTATTTGTATTTGATGTTCGCTCTTTGTGACGTCACAATTTGATGTCATATTAATGTATCCAAACCAACGTTTTGGCGAAGTTGTTTGACATAATATGCATATTCTTCTACACGCACTCCCCTTAATTTATGTGTCATGGCACTGAACGTAAACTAACAGCTCTCCAGGTTAGGATACCGGAGGAAATAAACTCAACCCTGCGACACAGCAGTTCATAACTGCAAAAATGTCAGGTAAAGCGTTAAAACATAGGAGTAAAACACACTCATCACTGCGTCAGAGCAATTTATAACCGCAAAATGAGGCTGCGCTAATGTCTCGTCGAATAACTGCAGTGGAGCATAGAAAGTGGGTGACTGGGCTGTCTGACGCACACCCCGGTTTGCAAGATCGAATCTTGCTAAACTACACAAGAATTGAGAATGTGCATAAAGCACGCAAGAAATCTTTCGATATTTTGTTATTCATAGAAGTCCAGCAAATTTTTAGTTGTCCTTTTTCCCTGCTGAAACATTATCAAATTCCTGAATGTTTCTATGTTAACAACTGCGGTTTTGAGCTCGTGCAACAGTTATCATGCTACAGATATTGGTAATGTAGCCAATGCAATCAGCGCATGCGCTGATCAGCCATAGCAGAAACAATAAAGACAATTGTTTCAGATAAAGTGAACTGTGAACTATCGCGGAACACAATCTTAAACATTCGTAATGGACAAAATGTCTGCAAAAAGTGGTGAGATGGTTTCTGAATGAAGACGATAACCCAGATTCCCACCAAAACCTAATTATCACTCTTTGGCCCATTTGCAACGTTCCTTGAAGTTTGCATGCAAATTCATTCCGCGGTTTTTGGAATAAGTCAACAAATATCAAGCAAAAAGTATGCGAAAACAATTAATCTTCTTTGCGCAGGCAATAAAATTTTTGTAAAATATCAAGCTCAAGGGGGGTTAACCCCACCCCCTTTGCATACGCCCTTGAATACAAGCAATTGCGAAGGAGCCCACATTTTAGTTTGCCAGCAGGCTGCACGATAACAACACATAAACAAAGGAACCCACGTTTTAGTTTGCCACGCAATGACAACACAAATACAATGCCGTTACTTGCTCAGCGATAAAAAAGCTTTGCAACTCCATAAATCACTGCCGATTTGAGCTAGAGAGGTGTTCAAACCCTTTATAGATGGGGAAACTTTTTTAGTTTATATTTTTTAAAAGATTTAAGTTTTGAGTTTGAGATTTTTGGTCAATGACATCATAATTGTGGTATGTTTTGCGTTTTTATGGATGACGTCATCGGCGATCCAATGAGTCGATTTAGGGGTTCAAAGTTTTGTTGGATCAGAGTACAACAATCCTCTAGCAAATTTCGCAACTTGCCTCTGCAGGTAAAGGATCAGACATGAGCGAACTGCGTGGTTGCGCTGAGCGTTTCGGGGCCTCGCGTTCATTCATCTGGCCCTGCCTTCATGCCTAGATGTATATGTTCAGAAGTCAGACTTCCACCTGATCAACGTGTTTTGTGTAGTGATTGTTGTAAAAAATGTAGGCTACTATGTCTAGCCCAGGTAGTCTTGTCTTATTTTGTAGTGTGTAGCAGCAAGATACCTTTGGTGCTTACGACCAAAGTTACACATTTGCGNAGCCTGCTGTTCAGACAGCCAGATGGAGTTCATTGTGTAGTTAGAAGAGTCTATTTAGCGGTCATTGCTAAGTTGTCCTTAAACAGAGTAGTGCAGTTAGTAGATTATGGATGATAACCGTTGCGTTCACGTAGACCTTAGTCAATATTTGTTAACATTTATAGGCGATTTGAGATACAGAATGTTATTAATCTAAACATGTGCCATGCACCAGGCGATCAACAAATCCCGACATCAGCAAGGTTTATGCATGCGTATTTCGGCCAGTGAAAAGTCCGATGTGCACGCTTTATGAGCATATTTCACTTAAAGCTCATGGTAAAATTTATCAATTTGCGCTGATGAAAGAAAAGATTCATCTCGGAGCACATGCTTTGACCGATCTCATGTTTGCTCCTTCGGTGATAATGTTTTCATAACTGAACGATAGGATTGATTCTGATGTCCTGCATTTTTTTACATTTGCATTTCATTACATCTCTAAATAATCGCTGTCAATTAAATGACAATCATTTACGATCCAATACCTTTTGTTAAACTCGTTCAAAAAATTTTGGTTGGAAACTATGAGTCTATAATGGATATTTGCGGGAGAATATTTATAAATGATTTGCAAAATCTGCAAATGCTGTTCACTTTGTCAATTAAATATAAATTTTCAGAATGTCTAGCCCCCTGCACAAACATGAAGGCCCCCAATGGAAGACTTTCTGGCAACAGTTCTGCCCAGGCCCGCAGACACGGGGGGCATTCGGGGGCAGTTACCCCCAAATATTTTTTGTGCCACCCCAAATTTTGTTGTGTTAAAAAAAATTTGTTTTCCCCCCTAAAACTGTATTTTGCCCCCACAAGCCTTAAAGCCTAGTTACGGGCCTGATTCTGCCAAAATTGTGTCTGCAATTAGGATATTTTGTTTTGAAGGCCATTCGGCCTCGAGATGTAAAATAACGTCGAAAACTTTTTTATACCTCACCATTATGGGGGCCCCTGTAAGCATTTTGGGGGGGGGGCAGAGTTGGACTGCTACGGCACTGTGAAAGAGTATGTCGTTTACTGAGGAACTTTTTCAAATTTGCTCTTCTGCTATTCACGACATGATCATCGATACTAAACACTCGTTCATTAGCAGCTCTGGTTGCCATCACGCAGAACGTATTTCCTGCAAGATGACTGAGACCAGAAAACTCTAATTTGTGGTCTCGCCAGTCGCCACCACTGGAGAATGTCTCTAGACCAGCTATGTCAAACCCGCGGCCCGCATGTGGCCCAGTAAGCGTTTCATTATTTTGTACAGCATGTACAATACGACATGCTGTACAAAATAATGAAAAAAATGAAAATGTACAATACAGCTGACTATATTTGTATAGTCACAAATTCGAAATTTTCGATGCAATGGTGTTTAGTGCCTGTTTATTATGTGCATGTAAGGGTACTCTACGCACTGGTAGATTTTCAAGTGTCCAATGACACCTCGGTCATCGGTGCAGAACTGATTTTTACTCATGTTCCTCATCTGCACTAAACTGATTTCTAACTACCCTTGTTTTTCCATTAGGACTAAATCTCCCTATGGCATAAAATTTTGAGAGTGATTAAAAGTACCAGACAGTCGTTATTGAGGCAGTTCGTATTCAAGTGCTGCCAGCAGCTTTAAACGAAAATTTGGTTTGCTAAGATGAAAGTGAGCCATTCATTGTGTGGTCCTCACCAAGATAGTGACATAATTTTGGCCCGGTAAGGCATAGCTTCTCTACACCTTTGCGCCACAAACTCTCTGTAGGATTTATTATTTTGCTTATCTCACTTTCACATGCATTAAGTCAACATTCACTTCCCCGTACGAAGAATTTCTTATCCCGCGTCCGCCCCGCGCACAACTCACGTGGCCTGACGGTTTTGGATAACCAGAGAATCGAATGGCTATGCATGCAGCACCTGCCCCCAGTTCAAGTGCGGCCTAGCGGCGAATCAAACCAACTCACTCAAACGATGAAGAAGATCGTTCCAACTCATTCGGTTTGTCTTGCAAATCCGGCAGCGCTTTGATCAGCTTTCAAATCTTCAGTGTAATAGCTACTTACATTCAGTACTTTTCATAAACCGTGCGCAACAAGAACCCCGGTTGGTTGGACAAGGAGTAACTCAGGCGACTCAAGCAAAAGATCCGGTCTTTTTGGTGGCATCTACTTTGCAACACGACAAATGTCACACCGCATAGACTTTATTTCTTTAGAAATTTACGCGAGCAAGAAAACCGAACGGAGATTCAATGATCACTTTATGGCGCTTTCAGAACCTGNCATATCAGTTCGCAACAACCGAACGCGCGAAGCTTAATATCAGCAACTAGAAGCAATTATTGAGTGTCGCTGGTGACCACGATTCAAACGGCTTCACGAAAATATATGCAGAGAGTCTTTTTTACCTTCGAAGATGAGAACAGAGCAGTACATAAAATAAACGATTTTGGATTGCTATGCAGGAGGACAGTCGCCGAAAGCTGCTGAACACGACGCAAAAGTGTGTTTAATCATGGCGCTTACAAGTGATCTTTCCATCAGAACAAATTCGAATAACCAAAGAAGAAACTGTCTGTATCGTTTGTGATGCCAACTACTAGGCACCGACCTGATACTTGTGATAACGAGGGTATTTCAAGCAAATGGTGTTATTTCACGGGCTGCTTGAATCTGACACAAGACGTCAGTTTGTAACGGGCGTATTTGAAACGTTGTTGACATTTTTCCAGCCTGAGGATCCCCACCTTTGAGATTAATGTCTGTATTTTTTAGGAAAGCTACGCCGATGTGCAATTACTGGAATGCTGCGACAAGGACAATGGAAAGAACGCAAAAACAGAAAAAAATGGAACAAACAAATACGAGGACACCAGGACGAAGCAAAAACGTATGCAATCTCATTTGGAACTTCATCTACAACGGGANGTCAAATCGCGCAGTGACAGCGTTCAGCAGATCCTGCCTTCTTCCTGCTTAGCCGAGGTGCTATTTTCCATAAAAAAAACAAGTTTTTAAACGGTGCATGGGTAGCAGAAGTCACATAGTATGCAGCATCANGGCCAGGCCCATTGTCAACNTTGATGAAGCCGAGCGCTGGTCCGGACCAACTTCAACACACTATGGTGAAAATGATGGCGAGATAACTGCTCACTGCAATGCTTTGACAGGGCCATGGAAAAGACCTTAATTTAGACGAAGTTGAATACAATAATTACAAACGCACGTGGTTCGTTTCTTTTCGCTCGATTTGAGATTAATCTCGACGGAGATGGTGCAATGAACACAAAGTGAGAACTTTCTGGTGTCTTCCAAGCAGCAAAAGGTCGACGTGCATACTAACGCCCTCTTAATTCTGTTAAGACTTTCGCTAAATTGCGAAGAAAGGTTATCGAAAAGGCCACCAAAAGGAAATCGCTGAAGTCAAAGAAGTGTTGAGACCACGAAACCCAAATCGTTCAAGATTAATAAAAGCTCATATTTTACTTATAAATGCATTCAATTTCACAAACGCATTTTGTTTGAAAGAAAAAAAGTTACCAGAATCAGAAAATGAAAGCTTTGTGGTGCTTGCAACAATCAGGGCGCACTTTACATTATTTCCCAGCTTTGCACGCTGAAGAAAATCAAAAACGAGATTTCTGTGAAACGCAGCGCGCAGTGCGGGCGCATAAAAGCGAAATAAACGTCTAAAAAATGCGTGTCCTTCAATCAATCAATCAATCGGGCGTGCTCAGCGTCTAGCCTCGGCAACAATCGGCAGAGCGTTAAAGAGCGAATGCGAGGTGCGGCGGGCAACTGAGAATAAAGTTCCACGTGGGCTGGAGGTAAATTGAGCTTGCGCGCGAGCAGCGAAATTAACTCACACACGTCATATTTCGCTTGCGCTTTATCGGGCTCCTCCTCAATGCAGCAGCGGGCGAGAATGAAACACTGACATCATCACTGGGGGGGGGCAACAACAGATAGAGCATCAGGGATTGGACACCGTATTGCCAACAACAGATGGCTTCGATGGAAGTCCGACGCGACGCAAGCGGCGGCAACTTTATTGCGTCTGTGTAGCGTTGGGGAGGAAAAACGTGCGAATCACTGGGAGTGNATGGTGTCAAGTGTCGAGATCGATCCTAAGCGTGATCTATTTTTTTTCGGAAGTCAGCAATGTGAGGTCTGTGAGGCTGAATTGCACACTCGGCCGACAAACAGTCAGTTTTCTTGTCTAAAAGCAACCACACCCACTTACAAGTGGCGACAGTTACTAAACGGCTCTCGAGTTCCGCTTTCGAATTAGTTAAATAGCGAGAGTTCAAAACTTAAAAAGAATAAAGTACCACTGGTGACGAATCGCTCACCGATGAAGCAGCAGATCTCGCAAAGCCACATCAGCGCCTGTGCAAGAGCAGCTCCCCACGCGTTTGCAGCAGCTGGCAAGCAAATCGGTGGCGGGTGAAAGGTCAGCGGCAACCGCTGACGCTAAATGCGCATGCGTGAAGTGTGCAGACATCAGCCGCAGACCATTTGCTGGAGTTCAGTGGCACGGCCCGTGCAGGGTTGGCGCGGGTGCAGGCCGCAGTCCGAGGCTATGTACAAGCAATGGCTGCAGAGTTCGAAATCGGGAAACGGAATCAGTGCGAACAATTTGCGAAGACTGAAAATGTTTTACTCGGACAGTAGACGGGAGACAAGGCCTGCTCGCCTGCGAGCAAACAGAACGTTCATTGCATTTGTACGATGGCCGCGAGCTATTTCGAATTGGCGCTCGCTCCGCGGATTGTCACCGTCTCTTAATTGTATGCGACAAAGCGGGCAGCTTTGAAACCGACACAACAACGCGTTGGCGCCAAGTATAGCAACGCGTCACGCCGGTTCGGCAGGATCGAAAGTGCACAGTTGTATAAAGCATGTCACTTTTAAACGTTTGGATTAGCGCGTACAATTCGACAACGACTTCACCTGTTACGTTTGACCGAGAAATGGTCATTTCCGAAAAAATTACGACAACAATGTAAGAATTCCGCGTCCACCCACGATATTATCAAGCATTCCTTTGAGCAATCTACACATTTTTGAAACAGAATTTAAAAAAAAATCCTTTCTTTCAGACGCGGCGTACATGCGAATTCTTATGTGCAATTCTTTTATTATAATAAACTAAAAGTGAATTGAAATGATGATGAAACAACTTCCACCCTTGCGAACGTGATCGGCTGGATTTACTTTTCAAAATTGCCGATCGTTACCCAACAGTGGGCCAAAATTTCGGTTTTCGACAACCGTGTTTACGGCGATTTTTCCACAGGAAAAGATTTGCTAGTTTGTTAACTTGTTTGAAGATTCGCCGCAAAATCCTCGACCCCCTCGAGAAATTGGCACGACCGTTCTATAAAAGACGCTAACATGTGACGACATCGTTTAGCTTCGTACGACAAAAGTACACGATTTGATATCGGACACGCATGGGAAGGCAAATTTGTACCGGGGGCGCGAAACACCCCGAGAATCGAAAAATAAGGCAACGTCTTGTTCTTCTTTTCAGTGACGTCATAACGGGACGCTTGTGCTGGTGACGTGCGATAATGACGAAAAGCCACTTTGACAAGATTCGAGACTGGTCATAGATCCTCTGTGGAAAACAAACAGACATTTTGAAATCTATTCCAATGTAATAATGATTTATCATCACCTTTGATTCGACTGCAATGTGCACTGAACCTTAACATGCTTTACTGACAACGTATCGGGACCTGGAGGTACACAAACCATGCTTCAACATTGTACACATGGTTTGGCCACGAAAGGCTAAAAGTCAGGTTGTGAATGTAAAATCCGTTCGGGGGAAAACTGGCCAGTTTGAAAAATTCAAGAAGTTGCGGAAACTCTTTTTTCTAAGCAGAGAACAATCCAGGGTGTCCATACCTGGCATGGAACAACTATCTATTTCAGGATCTCATAACTTTCAGGAAAAGCGATAAAATTTTTTCGTATTCTCGGGTAACGTTATCTTTCTTCGAAGGCAGCAAGATAACATTCCGAAGTGTTGCGATTAAATTTACGGATACAATACACCTCGAATCTGCTACAACGAGGTTATTTGCTATGAGGTGGTGACGTTGCCATGGTATCGTGCAGTACAATGGAGACGCTGGTATAAAAACGGATAATACTGGTTCTGAATATTCCTTAAAACTTAAACGGACGCGATTATTATTTGCATTGCTACAGTCGAAGCCAACAACCACGTTGGTTTATTTTTTAAATGAAAAAGCAAAACCTCAAGAAATGCTGGATACTTAACAATAACTGTTATTTCTAGCAACTGGCCTTTACATAGCCAGTCGACAGGAGGCGCTATGCGGTTGCGACCAGGCTTAGCATGCCAGACACCGAAACACTGACCTGAAATTTTTCGAAGGCAGCAGCTCGTGGTAGTAGATAACTTTTGACTTGGAATTGTGAGTCACTTGGTAAAGCACGTCCTGTACTGAGCTCGTTTGCGACGTCGTGCCACTGAACCTCCACTGGAGGATGTACGAGCCGGGGAAGCGGGCGATGTGGGAGCCCTGAAAACAAGAAGTTTGGTCAAGTCACGCATGCAGGTTATGATGAAGTCTGAGCCAGAAGAGGAAGTAAGGCCGACAGCAGTATGTTGTATGGCAGTGGTTGAAAACATCGTTCAGGACGAGATGCACTGATTTGGTGAAAAAGCGCTTTTCACTGAAAAAAATCCGGCGAAATGTGTCTGCATTCCAGTGATGGGTTGTATAATATACACTTCACAATTAAATCTGCTACAAGTTGCTCGATAAAAAATACCATCCGCAAACCAACTGCATATAAGCCACCAGCGTCATATTTAACGGTGATTTGCAAACACATTAAGAGAACGGTGAACAGGACAGTTGCCCCTGAAACGTCACGCATCGTCAATGAAGGGAGCATTTTGCGAAAAGCAATTTGCATTTAGGTCAGGGCAGTTGCGTGTGTTCTGCGGTGATGCACGAGCATACCTTTCTTCTATGAACATGAAATTCGCTGGCCACGTACTTTTCAGCAAACTCTATGTTGTAACTACAGATTCATTGTCACTTGACAACAGTTCCTATGTTTTTTTTCGGCCACAGACCGATTTTTTTAAAATGACCAAAAAGATTACGTCAATTTGNTCATCATGTCCGAAAACACAGACTCGTGAACACTGTTACGGGACAAACGACCGAAATGTATCAACGAAAAAAAAAACGGATTAGTTNTGTCTCATCATCATCATACACTCGAAGTAAGTCGGTCGAATAAATGTTGCTGGATGGTCAATTAAGCAATGGTACATTCTGCAAGAACTTAATGATAATCGCTCACGTTTCTTGACAAGCCATCCGGCAACTATCACGCAAAACGGTTACTACGAAACTCGGAAATCTCGTGACTTACTCAACTCGCGCAGTCTATCATCCACATGTGATTATGACGCAATAAACGGTGCAGCGTCACTCACCTGCACGCTTTCGCCTTCTCGGCAAACGATGGTGTTTTCAACGACGGAGTAATCTTTCCCCAGAACCATGTGCTTGCCAATGACCTGAACCAACAAATACGGTCAGTGCGGGTCGTTAAAGTCATCCTGATAAGTTAAAGCGGCAGACGCGCAGTCCAAAGACCAGTTATTTCCGTTCAACACAGATNCAACGGCTCGATCGGAAAGACTTAACACTGATCTTCAATAATGCGTTCGGACAAGCCTTTAATGAATGGCCAGCTTTCAGGAAATCGTAGAAAGGCAAGAGCAGAGGGATTAGCACAAAAGATTTCGCGCAGGCTNGTGGCNGTTGCGAGGCTCGGGGTTTCTTCTGCGACAGCCCAGCTTCATTTGAAAAATCGATTGCAACGGATTGAAACAAAGAAACATTTCGGCGTTAGACGTCACAACTCGAAGGGGGTTAGGACATCGTGTGGACCAAGAAGTCCTGCGATGATGCTTGCAGACCTTGTTCTTGCTCACGCAAATTTTTTTTGCATGCTGAGATCGGAGAAAAAGGCTTTAATGAGGTGAGTGGGGCGATCCTTTGCGATTATTGACAGTTGGCATTAGATAGTATGAAATGTCCAAGTACCCTCAAAAGCCGCAGCCATGCAACATACGTTTGTTTGNGCAGGTCTCAATCGTGAATTGCTTTCGACCCAATATTTCGAGAGAAATTCCACTTCCCGGGTAACATTGCGAGCAGTAATTGCTGTTTTTCCCTATAGGTTTCAGCTTGATGTCACTACGGTTGTGTTCAAATGCCAGGCGTTTGCGGTTTCTTTTGACGTCACTAAAGCTCTTTTCGTATGCCTGTCGGAAAGCATGCTTACTCATTGCTCTAAGTTCAAGTTATCTGTTGAAAGCTACTAGTGTGCGTAAACTGTTTCAAAAATAGTTTTATAGGAAATGACCGATGGCTCGTTTCATAGTTTCTTATCGCTCGTTTCATAGTTTATACAAGCAAGCGCTCGACAACGGCATCCTTGCATATGGAACTGCCTAATTACACAGGGCTGGTTCGGTAGTACAACGAAAGGCACAAGGCCTTGGCTATGACAGCGGTTTGAGCAGTGGTGGCAGGAAGTCAGGAATGCAGACAACTCAGAAACTTTCTTCACGTTATTTCAGCAATTAAACTGATGAAAACTAATTAGGAAAAGCAATTACCGATTCCTGGTGTGAAAAGGACAAAGTAAACTTATTGTAGCTAAAGTTCACCGTACTTGCTACTTACACAAGACAGTCGTCTGCATCTGCAGATGTGAAACAGCNGTAAGGTATTACTATAAGACATCACGTAGCGTTCTGCAGAATAATCCNTTATGCGTTTAGATGNTTTTAAAATTCAGTANGGCAAACTAAGCTCTCAAACTAAACAAAATTAGGTTTCTTAGAAACAAAGCACAATACTGGTTGTACAATCTGGGACATCGTTCTTCGAAACAAGCGCAAGCCGCTGAAAAAGCACGACGTGGCAGCCAAGTCAGTATACGTCAGTTTTATCAAACATGCATCTCTTCCGCATCGAGAAAGAAGCGCGGCAGTTCGTGCCGGGAAAAACACGGAAGAAAAGACGTTTCGCCGACAGACGCCGCATTCATCGCACGCTTTAAGCTTTTGGAAAAACAAGAGACGCCACTAATATGCAAACTCGCGGTCTGGCATAACATCATCGGTATGATGATGTGTCCAGTTGAGGCAGACCACTTCCGGCATTCGGGCAGGCCCAGTCTGGCAACACGCCGACATCAGACTGGCAGCAAAATTATCTGCCGGTCGATTTGCGTGACGCCGAAATGTCACGCTGCTCTTCTTTTTGTTGCCACGAGACGAGCAATCAAAAACTCACATCCATGAAATGTCACTTGGAGGGGGAGCGGCGCGCCTTCGACATATCGACACCGAACCCACGTCACCCCATGCCTTGTATACGGTTGCAAGTAAAAAACGTTTAACTTTACCTGGGTGTTGAGACTGGAGCTGGTGGACGAAAGGTTGATGGCCGCAGAAGGGCCAGACCCGGCACCGACACAGGCGATGTCATTGTTTTCTATGGGACCTGGAATTGATAGAAACAAATTTCATCAAATCAAACGTAAAACACAAGTCTGGAATTTTCCAGCTTTGAAAGCTTCGATCAGAATTGATAAAAACGAGAACACGGAAAGTTTGCAGCAAAAAATAAAAACCGTTTGACTTCACCGGTCGCACACAGAACCTGATACAAGAAACTTGATTTTCAGGCGAAGATCTATGCGTGGAATCAATTTTGCCCACATCTTACCTACAGCTTGCTTTGTGTGGTAGATGGCAAAAGCCACGTCACCCTTCAGTGCGTCGAAATCCCACGTGATCACGGAGTCCTTCTCTGGAACACTGACCACCACCTACACAGAAACAACACATCACATACACATCAATAACACATCATCTACACAGCAACAACACATCACGTCAAATGTTGCGCGACAACATCCGAGGAAGAGATTGACGTCACCAGTTTAGATCAAATAGTACGATCTGCATGTTCTGAGGGTCAGTAAAGACGAACAAAGTGCTTTAACAACAGCTCGTCTTGCACATGACCTCCAGCTGCTTGCTTCTACTTTAGGAAAAGCGTCTAAAAATTATTTAAGGATTTTATGAATCGAGCACAAAGTCGCCTTTTGCTTACCCTGATGATCATCAAACGCTGATGAACGAAGATCACAACACGCTAACAAATTTCCATTTCACGGTAACACCAGCGGCCTACGCTTTGTACTTAACTAACAAGTATGCTCCAGTGATTTCGGGTCGCATTTCAGCCAGAACACTTGAGCTTAACAAGTCGCTGGAGACATCGCGAACATACGCATCTCAAACAGATCGTCTTGCAGTTTATTTGTAAACAAACAAGACTTCACTGCAATGAACCATAAAATGCCTTTGTAGTTTTGCATCAAAGCGAAATGTTGTTATGGTAACGAAAAAAAATGCATCGAAAGTTAATGCCAGATATAGCCGGGAACCAATAATTACGCCAATCACCGTAGGTGCATGATAATTGTATTGCTTAACACAGATACATGAAAGAACATGAAGATAAATATGTGGCGGTGACAGAAAAGCATGCGCTTGATGGCGCCAACACCAAAATATAAAACATGCGTCGTCGAAATGAAAAGCTTTTCTCATCTTATGCTTCTTCCTACTTCCAAAAGGTTACCAGTAACGTAACATGAAGCAGTGCTTCTAACCCACACTCTATTTGCGACGAGACGTGCGGACTCGACTGTTTAGCCTACAACGGATTCGAGTGTTCAGCACACAACGGATTCGTGTGCTCAGACATGCGCCGCCAGAGCCATCGCTGGCGATCCGCGGATCGATTAACGGATTGCTTCGGGCGTTTGAACACAAAGAACAGTGGTCTCTCGCATACTACCTGCGCCACTACGATGAAGCCGCTGTTGATAATGCTGGTCAGATTCAGACTGCGATTACCGCGCAACCTACTTATGAGTGCATAAAAAAGACGATACCGAACTGGTGCGTGACCTAAAAATGTTTCAAGCCTCTGGCTATCTTTGTGCGGAGGTTAATAATGAAGCACCGAGACCGGTAATGACCGGACATGACCAGTTGCGGAAAGAGTGTCGAAACTAGGGTGCTATCCGTTGCAAGCAATCGAAGCGCAACTCTTTTCAGCGACAAATTACCTTAATGACGCTCTTCATGCTGCCGGACAAAGAAACCGGTTAATCTCAAAACCAACTAAGAGTGAAATGCTGGGAAAGAAAAAGGGTTTGACGTTGAGGTGACGTTAATTTGGAAGAGGTGGAGGGAGAAACAATCTGCTTCACTCCTTCGTTGATCCGACTGATAAGGCAAAGCTGTTCACGGCCAGGTATTTTCATTTGTGCAATGCTACTTTTAAAAATTTGGAAGGCTTTTATCGAACGTTTGTTCATGCCTTAAATACATCAGCTACTAGCAAATGAGCGCGTGCCCACATTTGCAAAGCTATAGTTTGCGATGCAGACTAAAGTTTCAGCTCAATTTGAGCTGCCTGTGAAAAATACTTTGACAATTTTAATTGCGCATCTTATCAATTCAAAACGCTTAATTTATGACTCGTCACAACCAGCGACTGGTCGAATGCAGCTGAAACACAAGCACAACATCCCACATGCGGCCGTTTCCATGGTGAAAAAACAATTGTGGAATGATGCTGGCGGGTGGTGTGATTGGGTTAAAGAGCCTGTCCTGGAATGTCGTAAAGAATTTATTTTGCAATGCGTTAGTCAAACAATAAGTTGCAAAAATAAATTCAAAAACTGGCTTACAGTCGAAAACCACGGCCAGGTTACGGCAGCGTCCACACAAACATTAACTTTTATCCAACCTCGTGCGGTCCTCCTTTGAATACGTTCGCAGATTTGTAAATCGTGTTCTCCCACAAGGCTTCTCCATCTCCCCTCTCCCACTCGGCGCGATACACGGCTTTGGGGACTGGTGCGCCGTCAGGGATTTCACACTGCGCGTGCAAGAAGTATGAGTGAACAGAAAAATCGCGCGTGACATCCAAGAACAACCGGGTGTCTCTTCGCTGTACTTGAGACAATTTAACTTCATACTCTATGGGTCTTCACTAATTCAAGCTGTCAAAATTTGTGGCGAAGAGCAGCCCAGATACTGACGTTTGTGTTTTTTGAATGAATCTCAATGGCCAGTATTAAACAAGATAGCGACGTATAAAAAATGCAATGAAACAAGAAATCGATTGCGCTATGCTTTGTGATTAATGCATTACCTCGCATAAGAAAAAACCTACGACAACGTCATCATTTCAGAGTCAGATCTGGTGAGAACTTTTTACACAAGAGCTGGAAAACCTACGCAGACGCTTAGATAAAAACCATCGAAATGAAGGAAACAGTTCGTACTCTGCACGGGCCACCCAGAAAATCGGGAATGATGTCACGGGGAACGTAATCGATCAGACCGCCTGGACCGAGGTAGTCCGAGCCGGTGTACATCAGAAACTTCGAGCTTGTCTTTTCATCTAAAAAGAGAGCAGGAGGCAAGTGGAAAAGGAACTGCAGCAGAGTATTTGTGCATTGCACGGGGAGGATGTTTGTCACGTCACAGAGTTCTACCCATCAACAATCGAGCAAGGGAAGTGACGTCGCTTTGCAGCGTAGGTTGACCCGAAGGTGAATTGCAGGCTGCAAACACGTTTCATCAGTGACGATTCATCACCGATGAAGCGACACAGGAGAGACACTTAAAGTATCTGCACCTAGTTCACACAAACGATGTATGAAAAACGACGTCAAGTCGAAGCATGCAGTGGAGACTTCGCTGGCACCGCAAATTTGACAACAGAATTAACGAATTAGGTAATCGCGCATGACCGTTTTGGAGAGAACACTTTGGATAAACAGTGGTGAGAACTATTTGCAGAAAGATCACGACGCATTAAACTTTCAAAAACAAATTATGTTTCCAGGACAAACCACCGCTTACCGATGAAACGACTGACGAGCGTCCACAGGACGGGGAAGACTCGGGGAGAACGAACAATCAACAAGCGCGCCATGGTCTCCGGGTAATTCGTCTCTATTACTTCGATGATGCGGAGCAAAGCCTGGACGCCGGGCCGCCACAAGTGACGCATGTTGAGGCCTTCCAGGTCGAGAATGCACGTCCATGAACTGCAAGTAAGAAGAAAATTGTGCGAGTGGCGGTCGACGCTTGATGTCCTTTCGGAAAACCATGACTGGAATTTACTCAACGGGAGATTTTCAAACCCGGAAGGGACTGCGAGTCAACCGGCAAAAGACGACGTCGTAAAATGCATTCACGGCAAAATTAAAGCTCGTTAATCTGCCTTCAGCAATCACGGCCAGGGAACGCGAAGCTTTCACGCGGCGACGACCAAACCTGCCCAGCAACCACGTCTGCCAGGCGTTGCTTTCATGCCATGTTTCCAAAAGCGAACATGGAGCATGTTGCAAAAGAAAGGGTGCAGGGTTAATAAGGATCAGCACCATGCTTGTTGCATTCTGACAAACGCCGCCGAACGGCTTTAGTACGAAACGTTACTTCTTGCTTTTTCAGGCTGTGATGTAATCGGCGCAAGAAACGAACGTGTACAAAACATTCTCTTTGCTCCATTAATACCACTGACGCCAATCTTTTCATGACTCACAAGTCAGGTTTTAGGTGGCCAACGGCTTATTTTTCTTCAAATGCGAAGCTCCAACACTGGGTTCGTTTTATCACAACACGATCAATGCCAGACACCATTTCTAGCCGCATGTCTACACACTGTCTGTCTGGAACTTTTAACATTGTGTCAACCGTACCGAAGTGAACCGAAAACCGGTCATTTTTCGCTTCATATAATAAAGCATGGTCCCATCAATTACTATCGTTGATTAAGACTCTAGTTCGCATACGCACTGTACATGTGCTTTGATAAAGCAGTTTCATGTGTTAAATAGCAAAAGTCGATACATGACGCTTAGCTTTCTCCAAGTAACAGTTGACGAATATCATCAACCAGTGTCGCGCTTAACGGCAACGCGCGCACTTCCCGAACGACGCAAGTCATTCGGGACACGACAAACTGAACCGTTTGAAGAGTAATTGCAGAACAGGTCGAACAGCAGCGACACGTTCATAAACGAAACTTGTTGTGCACATCGCTTTAGCAACGGGTTGCGCTACCATGGCAACTGATTTGCGCTGAGCAGAGTTGAAAATTCACGAGTTGGTCACGGCGCTTGGTCGGCATTGAGAAGAATTGGGAGTGTTTGGCAAGTTCACTGTCACGTCGCAGATGATATGTTGAAACTGAGAGACACCTGGTCACGCCGCCTGACTACTGTTGCTTAGCGTCAGCGGCCAGCACTGGAAAGAACGCAGACCATGTTCTGCCGGTGCCACCGAAACGTTAGGACTGGTGTTACCTTAACGTATATATATACTGTGTGCGTAAATAGCGTCAATGTCAGTGCGTCCCCTGCTAATGCTTTGCCGCTTCCCGGAGGAGGTCTTGAGCGCGACTGATAAGAATATTTTTTCACCAGGGGAAGGCGATTCGCCTGAGCTCGGCAGTTAGGGTTCAGCGCGACATGCATCGATGATATCTACCGTTCTTTGTTCAGGACCTAAAGAGAAAAGTCGCGAACACGATATTCANCTTGACATACTGCGCTTGGAACTAATCACCATGCGGTTGTTGCGGGCATATCTACTTACGTGCAAGAAGCAGCGCAAAGCGTGGAGAGAGCTTGACCAGGACCTCGTGGAGGCCTTGGCTTGACGCATGTGGGCAAAACAGAAATTTCAAGCGAGTGGAAAACACCCGTTTTAAGCGAACGAGCGCAACTGATTCGCTTTTTTCACGTTTTGCCAAACTGAAACCAACTACGCACAACGGACGTTACAAGCGTTTCAGAGCAAAAGAGGCTTCGGCATGAAGCAAAATGAGACCAGATCAACACAATCCAGTCTGATATAATTGTTCCACGCCAGACGCGACAAATCACTTGATTTTTGGAAATAATCCTATGTCAAGTACGCGACATGCGAATCTTACCAAATATATAGTTTTCGTTGCAAATCATGCAGCCTGCGCATCAACCATCGAAGAATCGGTGGCAAGTGTGTACTAGACTATATACATACAAACATATATATGTATATGTGTAGCGTCCCGAACATTGCTCGTGGGCTTTGTATGTTGTTGTAAAATGATTAATGTCTGTTTCGAGCTTTTATCAAACGAGTTTACGATGGCGACAATAAATCTATCGCTTCAATTTTTAAGTAATAAACGTATTAGGCAATCTAATTGACGTATTAGACAATCTAAGCAATAGACAATCTAATTGATAAACAATCAAATAATCACATTGTGTTTCATTGATTTTTGAAGATTTTTCCTTTAAGAGACCATCATCTTTTGACAACTGAAGTCACTAGTTTTGAACGATTTTAAACATTCAAGAATATGAAGCAGAAGTTTTTTGTAAGTTGGCGAGCGAGCGGCCCCAGTTACAGTCACCACAATGCATCATGCACCAAGCGCAACCACAGCGTATGCCATCAATGTCAACTGGAACGAAAAAGGCTGTTCGCAAAAACACAAGAGACGCAAACGTGTGTGTCCCGGAAAAATGCGAGTCGCACTCGTATATGAAACTCACGCCGCCCTGCCGTAAGCCCGACACATGCGCTCGGCGGTAATAAGGTCGATATTTGACCTATCGTCGATCGTCAGTGGCCTGGATTTTTCATCACCCACCATCCTAACCGCAACAGGTCCAACGAAAGCAAACCTTCGCGGGACTACATCGCTGAGCACCGAAAAGCTGCCGACGTTGATCGGCTTCGGAAAGCAATCGCCTTTGTGCTCAATCTGACCTTTTTCACGATAGAGCTTTGTTTTCGACCTGGGGCGATGCTGATAAACGCGACAAATGCGAGCAAATCGTCCTCTTTGTGCAATGGATTTAATGCGCAAAATTCGCAAGCAACATCGTTTTTATATCTCGTACACCGATGTGAATCTAAAGCCTCAAGTAACAGTTCGCGCGACGTCAGCTTTTGCTTTGATGCTGAACGGTTCAAAACAAACATCCGGCGTCTTTTGCACGAAGCAGCAACATACTTGCTGGAAAATACCGGAATATACCGGTTTCCAGCAGCAGCAGCAGCAGCAGCAGCAAGGCTCTCGTAAAATAAGCCGTCATGAGCAAGAATGAAGCAAGCTGCAAGACACTGCTCTGTTAGAAGTCACACCGGCAGCCTCAACGCTGTTAAAACACACACACACACACGAGAACACCAGCGAAAGAAGCGGGTTGCACAGCCATGTGCAGCGGAGTTACCTGATCGCGCCTTCTCCTGCCGACTTTCCGCTGCGAAGTGCATTGAGATCGTCAAAAAAGAGAAAAGTCTACTTGAATAAAATTCACACCTGCCCACCGGCCACATGAACACGCAATCTACAACCGGTGAAAGCACAACCGGCTCGCGCGATGAGACGGCAATTAGCCAGGTGCGAAACACCACAGGATATGTCGCGATTCTCCATCATGCGCTCTGAATGCGTCAGGCACATACCGGAGTGTGGAAAGAAGTGGTAAATGCGAACTTTGATGACGCGATCCAACCTACACGGTTTGCTTACGCGATCATTGACGCCTTCGCACACAGACAGCGCTACGTCAGGTTCTCAGCGCACAAGAGAGACATGTGTAAGTATGATTTTAATTCACCGCGGCACTTCTGCTTAATCCATGAAAACAGTTCAACCCGGAGCTTGACTGTGACGCAATCCTTTATGGATTCATAGAAACGGCCTGAGACACTTGCAGAGTTTGTCACGATCAACACTTGACAAGGTTTCATGAAACGATTTACGTGTTGGTCCCACTTGGGATCCGGACGGAGTGACCATAAAAAGCACAGCATATGCTTCGTGCGTTGAAAGACAAATTTTGCATGATTTTGGATCGTTTTAGTGTCAAAAACGGACACTTTTACAACAAATCGCACCCTCAAATCCAAATTGCGATATCGCCAATACTATCAGCCTCGTCCAAAAACGACGTGCACTTGCGGTGGGCAACAACACAGGGGGTGTGGAGTTCAACACACGACACGCTTTTTGTCTATGTTCTCCATCGGTGGCAGGTAGCAATGCGTAGCTGCCCGGCGGAAAAAAGAAACATCGGAAACCTTGTAGCCATTAGTTACATACATTTAGCAACATGTTGAGAACAAGGGAAATACATCTGTGCTGTGATGAAAGATTAGCGAAACGCAGGGAATAACCAAACATGGCTTTAGTAGTGTTTCGCATCAACTAGTAGCTGCATGGCCGTCTGCAGAAGATCATGCGACGCTAATTGCATTGTTTTGCAACAGAGCTCATGTGATAAGCAGGAAGCCCTGGTGAATAATTGGGAAAGTTAATATTTTGAAAAACGACCTGAACTACATGCTCCACATTTTTTACGACATGTCGAACGCGCACGTTTTTCAAAACAAACACAAAGGCTTCAGTGGAAGATGGAAAACAGGGCTTGACAATTGCCGCACTCAGCAAGTTCATACGCTCTAAACGTGCTTGTATCAGCACGGTGAACAAACAGAAGCATGCCTTGGCGCAATACGCCAAACTGATAACCCACAACAAGGTAAATAAATGGGATTTTCGAACCGATAAGCGGCTAGCACTGAACGGTCCCGGCGCGGCATACGTCATCAATCCGCTCGCCGATCGAATTGCGCCCGTTTCGCGGGTTCCGCGGTCTGGCGCAGCGTTGGAACCCGGGTTAATCACAACGCGACAAAGCCCCCTTTTGCTTGGTTCAAGTCTGTACCGTCCTGAGATGGCCTGTGGTGATGTTGATGTTTCAGTGGAAAACTGGACAAATAACCTGGAGTTGATATTTGGCGCAAAGCAGAAACCATTTTTAAAGAAAAATATTTAAAACCAATCAATGCATTCCTGAGAGGTACCAGAAAGAAATTAAGTTTAAGCTATCTTCGTCAGTATTTTAAATTATTTTTCTGTAAGTCTACGAGCGCTGAACAATAAATTTGTGTTTGACTTACTGAGTCAAATCGCAGGACCGCGACTGGGATTTTGCAAACAAATTGCCGTTTATTCCTGTAGGCTGGTACAGTAGTGGAAGATAACACTTTCAAGTGTTTGGAACATGGAATAACTAAAAATCAGCTTCACTGCACGCTTCCAATGTACGATGGAAGGCTCGGCCTTTCTTGATTTTTCGTGAATTGTTACGCTCTGTTTTATCGCGTGGCTTCTCTCTGGCATACGTCATCGCGCACGTGTGTTATCTCCAGAGGAAAGTGTCTGTTAGACTGGTGCCAAACGCAGAGTTTCTTAGCAGTGACTGGTTTATGATGCTCTGGGAAGGTCTGCCTTTTAGCTTCGAAAAAAAAATTTAGTGATGTCGTTGTAACTAGCCACAGTTCGTGTGTTTTTCTTTACTTGTTTTCAAGTGCCAACATTTCGCTTGTGAGATTTGTCTTACATTTAC
>JGI24159J19872_10000777_pt1 | contig 31514 bp, 17 predicted proteins | sample Ectturendosymbi4_FD_19872 | JGI IMG/M metagenome (IMG submission 19872)
CTTAAGAAAAATTTGCTGATCAGCCATTTCGTTTGAAAAAGGATCAGAACAGTCAAAGACAAGGACTCCTCTGCCCTCATGGCAGTTATCAGGTTGCACACAAAAAGGGCAAGATTTGCACTGATAGTGATACAAGGTACTGGAAGCAATATGTCTGTAAATAGTTTTGGCTAACACTATGTTGACCCATCGACAAGGCAAAACAGTTTCTGCTTAGTGTGCGCCGTGAACAAGTTAAAACCTGTACCAGCAGCCTTCAAAGGTAACATCTCCTTTCAAATTCCAAGGAACATGCGTGCTGTTTTAGCGCTGTACTCATCATTTCTCTGCCATAGAATGAAACTATCAAGTCAACATTTAAACAAAAACTATTTTATTGCTTCGCCCAAAAAATGAAGGCAACTGCAATCGTTGTAAATAAATCAAGAACAGAAAATTGTTAATATAAGCCTAAATTAAAACTTGACTTGAATCTGGCGTGAAACTTGTTTTGGGTCAACAAATCCAGAAATCTAATTTCTACTGAAAGGCTCAAGGTATGTTTATCATGAGCCGAACAAAATATGCATGTTGAAACAGATGATTGCTTGAGTCTTACAAAAACACGAAAACCGCAAAGTTCGTGTAATCATGAAAGAGCTCTGCCAATACAAGTGAGCTTAGGAATCATTTGAAAGAAACACTGAGCTGCAAAATTTAGCAATGCAATAGCAATTTGCATACTTGAAAATTAATATAAAGTTTGATTATTTCAACAAAAAATGGTTTCAACAATCCTGTTGAAAAATGATGAGTCATTTTGGTTCCGCAATATTTAAAGTAATTGTTTAATACAAAGCATGCTATATTTGGAATCAAAATTTTTTAAACCATACTCCGTAGGCAACGTGCAAATTTTCAACTCGCAAAGAATGTGTCATTGAAAACAAAGCAGGTGTTTTAAAACTCCGCAGGTCTTTTTTCACAGCTTTGAAGTAAATAGGAATATGTAATCGGTATTTAAAGTTGACTTCTGTTTTTCCAACAAAAGCATAACATATTGAACAAAAACATGACACCTTAAATTTCTTGTAATTGAGTAGACATTTCCTACAAAAATACGAAATCAAATTGAAAAATTTTTTTTTCTTAACTGTTGTTTTTCGGGCGGGCCATGACAAGCAGCAACGGCTTAAAAATCACCAGGAAGTAAGCTCAACCTACTTGTTGTGAAGTTTAACCTCTTATCAGATCCAGCTCAACCCAACTGGTTTCATACCGCTAAAACGACATCTACAAAAGATGTGTCTGCATCCTCTTTGCATATAGCATTTGTTGTGTCCAAATAAGTTACACACCGGCTAAGATGTAAGTGGTGCAGATGGTTTAGCGTGGGCCTTCGCAGCTGGTAGATTGTGTGCGATTCCCGGCAGGGTCATAACGAAGACTTGAAACACGGGTCTTGCGACCTGTACCCAGCCTGGTGGCCGGTTGCAAGCAAGCGGAGATGCACGCCGTAGATCAACGGTTCCCGCGCGGTGCTGCCATTGACTCGCAACTAGTGCAGCATTCACTGCGAAAACAGCTGTTGCGATCGGAAATTCCGAGCGGCATATGCGCAAAGCTTCGCACTGTGGCAGCAAGCAACAATAGAGTTAACATGCCATGATCACTCTTCGCGCACGCTATTGTTACTTTCAATCGTTGACATCGTCAGTATCACCAGAGATTACACGCCACGATCACTCTATTATTGCTTGTTCGCGCCACGTGTATTTACGGTGTTGTTCTTCACGCACATCCCGTTCGTGGTGAATCACACAATCAACGCAACACCACCGGAGAGGTTGCAACACAGCCACGTGGCCCACGGCGCAAGCAAGCGGAGATGGGCGCCGCAGATCACAAGTGGCACTTCGAAAGTAGTACAAAAGCGAAAGTGGTAGTGTTATGTATTTTCAATGAAACAAAGAGTTTGTTGCCATTTGTTTTTATTACGCTGCGCCAAATTCCAATTATTTAGCTTAGACAAACGCAACAATATTGGTTAAACATTACGATGTGTTTCTTTCTTCATAGTCTCACCAAAATTTAATTTGAACTGAATTCTACCTTTGACAACTTTCCCTAAATTAACCGGTTAGAGTACATGCTTCGTTTTTACAGTAATATCTGCAGGCCCGAACATTTAAATAGCGTGGAAACTAGTATTGATGATTTTGAAAGATTTGAGAAATAACGATATTGAAGTTTTTTATAAAAAGAGCAAGTTCTGCATACTAAATATCGGATTTGAAAAAGGTAAACGAAACGCAAAAAAGAAGTGCTCAAGTCAAAACGTTTCAGTTTTGTTTTAGAGAATCTTTTTATGGATATTTTTTATAAGAATACTGTGATTTGTTTTTATTGCTTGATTTATGTAATGCACTTTCACTGAAAATGCAATAAAAATTTCGACTACATCAGATATGTTGTGGCGCCTCAAAATGACATTAACATGCTCTTAAACCCCGGAAAGTCAATCTTTGTTAAAATTCGACATAAAATATTTCAAAACCTTTAGAAACCATGACTGTGGACGATGATGACAACCGTCATTTGCAAGATTGCAATATGTTTTTAGCATAAAATACCTTCTTCATCTTCCCAGATATCATCATCAAACGACGTTTTCGACTTCACTTCTTCTTTCTTTGACATTGTGCTTCATTGGCAGTAAAACACACAATTAAAAATTGTTTTTAGGTCTACCGCTCTACAGAAATTAGTGTGAAAATTACATTGCATTAGATTTCATTACGATCGACTCTGCATGAAACGATTTTAGGCAGCGAATCACTGAAGTCGATAAAACACCAGGAGTATAGATGCATTGTGCATAATCAAATTTAAAAGTCATTGGTTTCACAGCAGCATTCCTGAATATCACCCGGCTGTATTTGACGCTTCCTACTGTCTCTGAAGCTCCCTTTATACTGCAGGTTGAGCTGTTGAGTGGTTTCCTTACGTTTGTGCAACACATGAAGTCTACGCATTCTAATGGCGATGCAAAACCAAGGTTTGAAAAATCTGCTGATCATGCTATTTTATTCAAGTGCAGCGAACGGTGTTTGGAGAAAACAACTCAGCCAATGATGGAACTTTGAAGCGAGAAAGGACGTTTTGTGAAAAAAAGATGCAGACGCAAAAATAGCGTGCGAAGTGCTGGACACCATTGACTGACATGTAATCCCTGTCTTCTAATGCGGTTTTTGCTTTGAAGCAAAACGAATTGCTGGCAACTTTCGTGCCAGATTAAAAGACTTGTAATTGGCGTTTGCTGCATCAATTTCCATGGTCGAAAACACGGTTAAACGTTTCAGGTGAGAGTGGCTAAAAGCATGGGCACCCTCAAGATCATCTCAATGAACTGTAGCATAGATTTACGCAGTGGAGTGTGATCTAGTGCATAAATGATAAATTCATGTTGCAGTATGCTCAAGCGCTTTCCACTACGTTACTCACCTTACAGTCTTCTGCAATCAAGAAAATTTTGAAAAATGCTCATTTTTGAAGAGTGTTATTTAAAATCAAAACAGTTTTAATTAATCAGTGCAACAACAACATCAAACATCATGCAAGCTTGTAAAAGTCGAATAATGCCTCAAACACAATATGTATGGACATTGTACAATGTTTGTACATTTTGTAGTTGGCACTGAATTCAAAAAATAAGATTTATCAGAAACCATTCTTCAAGTGGAATTGGCGTACACCACAGTACGAAATACAAGATTTAACTTTGTAACGAAAATTTTGAATGGAGACTACCACCATCTGTTTTGGGGTATATGAATCATGCTTGTCCTGTATTAAAAATTTAAGCAAAGAATACGCCCATAGTATAACAAATTGCTTGTATCCAGTCATGACGTAGACTTAGAATTGAAAAAGTTTTTGTGGGGAGTTTAGCTATGGCTTTATACCTCAAATACATATCAAAATTGATAAGATAACTAAAATTTCATAAATATGTTCTCACCAGAATCTTTTACAAATTCAAATCATAAAATAATTGCATAACTGGGTAAAAAATGTCAATATATCATGATTTCCTAAATTTTTGCGTCCCACCTCTTTTTTAAACGTTCACGCAACCCATTACATCATGAAAGATGCTCAACGTTTCAAAATAACACTCTCGCTTTCTAATTATTGATGGTGCAATGCCCGATGCAAAAGGAAAACTCTTGGTTGCATATTTGGTCTGATTCATTGCCATGTTGGCTTCTAAAGACCTGTGGAGTACGAAACGGGCATTTCACTGTTAACACAGTCAAGGTCGTACGCAAGGGGGCATTTTGGGGTTAAAACCCATCCTTGAGTTGATATGTTACAAAAACTTTATCACCTGCGCAAAGGATATTAGTTTTTTCACATACTTTTGCTTGTTAATTTGTCGACTTAATGCAAATACCACGGAATGAATTTGCATGCTAATTTCAAGGAACGTTGTAAATGGGCCAATAAGTAATAATTAGGTTTTGGTGAGAATCAGGGTTATCGTCTGCGTCCAGGAACCATCTCACCACTTTTTGCAGACCTTTAGTCCACTACGTATGTTTAAGATTGTGTTCGGCGATATCGAACTTTATCCGAAACAATTGTCTTTATTTTGTTGGCTAAGGCTGATCAGCGCAAGCGCTGACCACATTGGCTACATTACCAATTTCTGTTGCATGATGAAACTGTTGCACCAGCTCAAAAATAGCAGCTGTTAACATAGGAGCATTTAGGCATTTGATAAGGTCTCATCAGGTGAAAAGGAAAAATAAAAGTTTCGTGAACTTCTATGCATAGCAAAAAATCGAATGTTTTCTTGCGTATTTTATGCGGATTCTCACTTGTGTAGTTTAGCAAGACTCGATCTTGCAAACCGAGGTGTGCGCCATCTGGTCCAGCCGCACACTTTCTATGCTTGACTGCTCGTATTCGACGAGACATCGGAGCAGCCTAATTTTGCAGTTGTAAATTGCTCTGACGCATTGATGAATGTGTTTTACTCCTATGTTTTAACGCACAACTTGATATTTTTGCAGTTATGAACTGCTGTGTCGTAACGTTGGGTTTATTTTCCTCCGATATCCTAACTTGGATAGTTTATATTCAGTGCAATGACACATAAAATAAGGAAAGTGCGTGCAGAAGAATATGCATATTGTGCCAACAAACGTCGCGAAAATGTTGGTTTGGAAACATGAATATGACGTCAAATTGTGACGTCGCAAACAGCGCACACCACATACAAAAGACCACCATACACCACTGAATGAATACCCCACGAAAAGTTTCTGCGTACGCCACTGAACACAGTGTATCGTTTTTCACTGCATGCTTTCATCATGCATTGCTTGCAGAAAATAATGTTAAATGGTGTTTGTTTTAAAAACTGGCTAAAGAGTCGATAGAGTTTCACGTATACAAAGGTTTGTGCAATTGGACTGCGAAAAAACTTTCTGTTATGTATCTTACGCTCAGTGCTTTGCTTGTGAAGCTTTCATCCATTTTTTAGAGTTTTCAGTCACGAAACACTAAAGTTTAAGGACTTTCATTACAGCTAAAAAAGTATATAATTATTTTAAAAAACGTGTTTTGATTTTGATATCAAAGCGATAAGGGGTATTATTGAAGCTTTAGTTTTATCACTGTTCAATCAAGATCAGTTGAAAATTTTTGATATCAAAAATCTGTTGGATCCGCATTTCTGAAAGAGGCTAAACGCTCTCAGTTTTTCTCTATTGCAACAAAATCGCTTGAAGAACAGCTCCTTCCAGTGTTCTTTCTGCGAGAAAACTGCGTTGAATCCCACTTTTCTAACAGGAAAGATTTTCCTACTGGCCTTTGTTTAAAAGCAGTGTTGGTGTAGTGTCCAACACTTATGTTGGGAACACACTGCTACGACAAAGGCATGATTTACTACAGTAAAAGCAGTTAGAAATGTTTCGTAGTGAATTAGCACCAAGACACAATTGTATGGTTCAGCTAAAGGAAGTTTGTTTCCCCGAGTTTCCCGCAACTGCACCAAGAAAGCAGCACTCAACGAGAGAAAATGGCTTGCGGCTTTGAATCATGGCAACCTTTTACTTCTGTCGAGCGAGAGGCTGCAGTTTTTGAAGCAGCGACAGGCCGGCTTTGAAACTTTGAAACCTGTTGCGTCTCACTGGTCGGACGCTGCATGTGACGAAGTAGCGACAGGTCGGCTTTGAATCATGGCAAGCTGTTACTTTCGACCAGGGAAAAGCTGCATTTTTTGTAGCAGCAAATAGCAACGACAACGCAGAGATTCCATACACACATTGCTACAAATTAAAGCACAGTAAGCTAAGGCTAACTATACGGGGATTTTGTCCAACTTTTGAAACTGTAACTTGTCATCATCTGGTTTAAAACTGTAACTTGCGTTATACTGAGTTGTTTAACCGTGTTATGTGTTTACCTCAGTTTAAAGTTACGTTGTGTCATTTCTTGGTTGATTTTGAAAATGTGAAGAAAAGTGATTTTTCGTTTCGTAGAGCTAACGTCTGAACTGCATGGCATCTTTCACACCAAACAACACGAATTTTAATTAAAAAGTTGATAGTAAAGAAGACTGGGTGAGTCAAATGAAATGGTCTCAATCATGTGTAAAGTGACAATTCAATTGTATGGTTGTAAAACGTCAACGTTTTACAAAAGCTACAGTTAAAATTACATTTATCAACGTCATGAAAACTAAAATTTCGGCAAGTGTCTGCATAGCGCAAACCATGCATTGTCAATAAGCTTAAAATGTACAAAATTCGTGAAAATATCAGGTTGAATGAAATCTTTTGCTGCATTGAAATCCCTTCTACGTATGCAGTCTTGTTGGTGTCACACAACACTTTCAAAATGCAATTTTTTTGAAGTTTTGTCAATATTCGGGATAAGCAGACCCGCACATTGGGAGGGCAAACCGGGATATTGCCCCTCGAATTTTTCATAAACGTTTTGAAAGCGCTAACAACTTTTTTATTTGTTAGAAACAGCAACAATTTTCAAACATTTTGTACCCCCGAAAATGTCAGCATGTTTCGGCCCTGGAGATAAGTGCCCAATCGTGGTTCAACAAAGCAGTCCACTGTACATTAAACTCTGAATTTTAATAAAAACTTTGCATTTGCATTGCATTCAACCTACAGCACCGTGTACAGTGTATTTCATTCACACGGATTTGTTATAATATATTAATGGACAGTTTCCCTTTGTTTGTTTTGCGCAAATCCGTGAGGGACCTTTGGGCTGTTGCTATCACATGAAATGTGTCTTCAGTTTGCACAAATTTTCGTACTTTGTTGCTGAGTCCAGTGATTTGAAAAAGATACGGCGTGTTGAAAATTGGTACGAACTTTTATGAGCTCGTCGCCTGACAATTCTGGGCGATGACCAGTAAAAAAGAGTTTTATGACCTTGTCCCCGGTAAAAAATAATAAGAATAACAACTGGTCTTATTTTTTGAAATTTTGAAATACTGCCACTACAATAATGGGTGAGTCACTGAGCGGTTGAGGGGGTAACACCAGAAAAGCAAAATGCCGTGTTTACGCTTTTCCTTAGTGAAAAATTAATCAGGTAGATAGTAGGTGCATGATATTGAATGCAACAAAAATGATGATCAAAATATTTTAAGAATCTACATTATTTGATTCAAATATCTGATCGAAACAATTTAAGAATTGAGCGAAATTACAAAATGATCGAAATAATTTAAGAAATGCGCTGATGAGAAGTATCCAGAGAAATGTCTTGGTTTTATAAACAAAAATTTGACTACATATCTCAATTGCGTTGCTGCTTCTGTTTCAGGTTTTTATTGGTTTATCTTTAGCGAAAGCTATGGACATTAATAAGAATAAAAGCTGCGGACATAGTAAAACAAAGTACGCTATGATATTTTCTAACATATTTTTACCTTTTGGTTACTGCTTTTTAGGTTTGCTTTTTCTTTGGCAGCTCTATTGATATTTGATTCTCATTCGTTTTAATCGATTTCATCCATAATGCTTTTCCCTTTTTACATTTTTAACTTGGGGAATTCCTTGTTTGATTACAGAGGTTTTTAAAAAATTTGTTTGCCCTGAGATCTAATCTACAATGCTTCTTAGTTTCCTCCACAATGTGTTGAGATCTTGAACTTACTTTAGTACCTTGAAAGACGTGCTACTTTTGCTCTGCTTGCTTCTTGTCGTGGTTACTTATTGATTTCGCTCAATGTTGTTGAGTTTTGTATGGTTTTCACGCAGTCTTACTATGGAAGGAAAGGTTTAGGAATGATTTTACTTCCGCAACATCGGCTTGTTTAAAGCCCGTGGTCAGTCGTAACCATCCACAGATTCACTTACGCATCTTTGGGACTATTACTTTTGTTTGTTACGTCTTTATAGCACACTTGGTAGCTTGTTTTTCTTAGTTGTTTCTACAGTGACCTTTTCCTTTCCTATGTAAAGTGGGCAATGGGGTTTGTGATTTTTTAATTAGATTCTCTTAGTTGGTAGCTTCACTGTTTGTGGATTTTATTTGATTCTACTTTACATTTTATGCAACTCGCAGAGCTGATGATGTTTACCAGTAGGCGAGGTATATACTCCGTAAGATCTTAGTGTCTGATTCTTAGATGTGAAAGGATTAAACTCGATATGCAATGACATTATTAAGTAATGTAGATTTGCATATGAATTAATAATATTATTCATGCATGCAATGAATTCGAAGAAAGAATGAGAATATTTTAAGTTCACACCACTGAACTTCAACGTTTTATTAAAAGCACGTTTCGAACTTGTGCAAAAAACGATCGCAGATCTCTCAAAACTATTGACCTGTTTTGCTTAAACTGTGATTTACATGTTTTACTGAAGACACTTTGGTCTTTTCGATGCGTCAAACTCATGTCTACGTGAAGTGCGAACTCACTGCCAGCAAAAAATTAAATTACCAACTTTTCCATATCATCTGCTCTTGTTTGGGCATCGCCTCAATAACATCCCTGGTAACGCAGCAGCTTAGAACAGGACAAAACGCGTTTTTGGTGTGAAATGGTGTCACAGCTAAGTTTTAATCTTGTAAATGATTTGATAAAGTAAGATCAGAACATTGTCATTAGCCTGCCTCGTGCTTCAAGTATGGGTTGCAGTTGGAAATGATCTCTGTTTCCAACTGAGGGAAAGCTTTTCAAAATGAAAACGAGGCAAATCGAAAAGAGATGGCTATGCCGGTTGTTGACATATGTTTTGAAAGGTTTTATTTAAGTCACGGGAGCGACCAGCAAAAATTACCTAATGGTTTTTCAATACTTTAGGGTTGGCGCCTTAATTTATATTTTGTTTGCACCTTTTTATAATTTCTTCAAATTATTGATGATCACTTAATGCTATTTGCCATATATTGCAAAAGCAGTTTAATTCGTCGGCTGGCAAGTACTGTGTTCTTTTCACTTCATGAAGTGTTTCACAAATCCTGAGCCATCATTCTGCCAAATCGTTTTGATGTTATACATAAGACAGTGACCGTCCTGAAATGGCAACTTGTTACAAACTTGCAGATTTTAAGTTTTTTCTTTGTATGTCTTGGTGAAGCTCAATTACACGGCGACATTGATGTCCACCTTAAGACTGTGCAGAGATTGACCTTATAAGGAATTAAGATAAATGGAACTGTGAATTTTTTTGGGCATTCGGCAGCAAATATCATGTCTTTCAATAAACGTTGATTGTACAACTCCTACATCGATATCAAAAAACAACAGTGTGTTGCAAACCTACTTCACTGAAACTCTTACCTGAAGCCACATCATCTTGGTAAGAAATACAGTTGAGTGTTAGTGCCGAATTCTGGAAACACAAATTCTAAATGCATAGTCAAGATTTGCTTAAAAGGGCGACAGCTTATTTCTAGTGCTATCAGAAATCTCTTATTTTAAAATCAAAATTGTCATTGATGTTTATTTGGGGTTGACACAGTTTTAAACATAGGTTTATTTCTGAATGTGCTTTAAATGAAGTTATGCACTAATTTGTCCAATTGCATCGCCGTGGATGCAATGGAATGATGGTTTTCACACAAATTAATATGAAAACGTGGCGCTAAAACGAGGTGCCAGAAAAACTATAGAACAATATTCATCTATAGTCCACGTTTCAGGATGACCTCATTATATGAAAGAATCGTTTATCGTACTTACCGGTCTATCACCAGCTTAAAGTGTTCCACTTTTTCCAAAATAAGAAATTGCAAAAAGTCTTATAGTAGCAGCTAAAATAATCACTTTCTTTGCTCTTATTAGTTGTACTTAAACTTCCATCATTTCTGTGTATCTCATAACAGGAGCAGAAGCGAAGCAGGAGCAACGATTTCGTTGTTTATCTTGCACAGAAAGTTATGCAAGCAAGTTAACTTCTGCGCTACAGTTTACAGAGAGACTTTACTTCTAACACTTGTTGTCAGTGAATAGCTTTGGGGCGTAAGCAACCTGACATATCGTGGTTGGACGAGCAGTTTAATGCTGCTGGTGTGTGGTTCATAATACTGTTGTAAACATAATTTAGCTAGAAACGTTCAACTAAGGTACTCAGTTTATCAGCAGGTTTTTCAACATTACCAACCACGAGAGGCAATTAAAATAGGGGTTTTTCAACAAAGTTTTCAATTACTGTAAGATGTAGATATTTTGCATTTGTTAATATATTAGTTAAAACCTTCTGAAACAATACTCTTTTTTGAACTGATAAAAAATGGTTAATGTGCCAAAACATTTTCTATTCAGTGTCACATTGTAGCGGGTTTTAGTCATCACATTCGTGCAATATGCAAGTGTCAGCTATGCAAACAAACTATTGTGTTTTTCAATATTTTCAGATTTAAATATAATTCCCTTCTTTCAATTTCATGGAGCTTTGCGCATGCATAACCTATGAGCACGACGTTAAACAGCAACTAATTTGTTAAGAGCTTTTTTATCATATTTGTGGCTCAGATTCTACCACGCTTTTCTTTACTAGCCTGTGCGAAAAGCAGTGACGGATTTACGCATAGGCCAAATAGGTCATGGCCTAGGGTCCCGCGCTTTTGGAGCCCCGCACAAGTCCTTTTTATGACGACTCATTATTAACTTAAAATTTGGGAAACTGGGCAGAGGTAGGCCCTATAACTTCACAATTTTCCTTGAAACGAGCGAAAACGCAAGCATCTACTCTAGGCTTTTGTCAGTACCATAAAAACAAGATAATATTCTTTGCTACGCAATACAAGAATGAAAATACTGCTCTGCAGTGTCTGGCGGTCTTGCGTTGTTGCGAGCTTTTTGTCAGTGGAATATATACATCAAGTAAGACAGTGCTGTGTGAAAGGTTTGATACACAGGAATATGGCTNGGCGCGAGAGAGATGCAGGCTGACTGTATGCAAGTGGTTACAAGGAATAGTGAAGTCTTCACCCAACAAATTGTTTGGGGGCAAATACTTTGACTTGAAACGGGCAGCAGTATTTGGTTCGGGACACTGCTGTCAACGCACAAAATGCCAGCATATGCTATAAATTTGGGGGGCATGGCCTCTTGCCCACCTTGCATGGTTACAAGAAACGAACGAAATAAAAGTACTTACTTGATGTTCAATCTTCCACTGACAAAAAGCTCTCAACAACGCAAGACCGCCAGACACTGAAGAACACCGTTGAGAAACAATATTGTCTGCATTGGATGCTACGTTTGGTTGTTACCAACTAGATTGCCCACAAACATAGATTGCTTGTTGAAAGCCCTATATGTTAGTTAAATCAGCTAGAACAGTTTCTCGTAAATTTTACTTGGAAAAACATGTCTACATTGCGCTTACTTCATGTGAGTAGTTGAGGGTGTTGCGACAATACTTTGCTGTGCAAAACTTGTCTTCATGCTGTTTATCATCAGCCTATATCGTAGAGGATTGAAACATTATATTTTGTATTGCTTGGAAAATGACAGCGTAAAAACGGCATAAATAAACCCTGTGTCTACTGAATGGATTGTGCTTACTTGGTCCCTGAAATCTGTGGATACTATAACAAAGGAGTTTACGTTCAGCTAATCAGGTCGAAAACTAGACGGTATTTTCGATGATGGCAACACGGTCCCGCATGGAAATGTATATACCGTATTTACTCGATTGTTAGCCGCCCTTGATTGTAAGCCGCCTTTGCTTGTAAGCCGCATGAAATGGTGTTAAAAAATTTATTATAAGGGGCCCTTGATTGTCAGTCGCACTTTAACATACAGTAGTTACCTAAGCCTCTGAGATACTTTCGCATATTAGCACGTTTCGCCTTTAATTGGCAACCCTGGTAATGATGTTTACACTCCTATAACTGCCTTACTGCCTTCTATTTATCACATTTCCTCCTGTGACGGATGTGCACATGCTCAAGAGAATAGAATGCGAAAAGAGAGTTTGGTCGACAAAACGTAGCCAATGAAACACTGAGCGTCATCTATACCTTTCCATAACGAAAAGAATTAAAAAATGTAAGCCGGCATTGATTGTAAGTGCCCTTTGATTATAAGCCGCATGAAATAATGAAAAAAAACTTTGTACATGGTCACCGCTTGCAATCGAATAAATACCGTATCCGAAAAATAAACCTACAAAAGAACCCTGCAAATTACTGAAATTTAACCAAGAGAGTTTCTGGACTACATGAAAGAGCTATAATTTCAACGAAAAGATCGCATTGCCATTTATTCTTGAGAAGAATGTAAGAAAGGCTTTAATTTTTGTTTAAGATCTAAGGCAATCGTAAGCAACGTCGGCACCACAAAAATAGTTTTTTTAAGGGGCATTGGGACAGAAAATCGGCATACTTTCACGCTATTCAGACAAACGGCCAAATAGGCCACACCAACGTGGGTCCCCAAAACTGAGATGGCCTAGGGCCCCGTGATCCTTAAATCCGACCCTGGTGAAAAGTCAGTGACAACCTCCTCGTGTTTACGGCGAGAAGAATGTTTTCCATGAACCTATGGCTGAATCGGTGAGGCGAGTTGAAACAGCGCAAATTTCATCTGTTTTGGTGGACTACAGAAGCACGTTTGTGCAGCACCATGGCAATTCAGTTGGAGCTCGGATAAGATTTAAATCACTTTGTTAAACAAATGGTGGTGCACAAACTAGTTTTGAAAAGTGCATGAGCAATGGCGCCTCGCTTCATGGTGGAAATGGTCAGGGGAACTACAAATTTCTCTTTCTTGGTGAACATGTGGTTTGTTTGCGCTGGCTAATATTAACCATTAGCGGTGCTTCCATTTAATGGCGTTTTTAATGACGGCACTGTTTAGCTGGCACAAATAAAATTTCAAGAAACATATTAATTTGAAATGAAAGATAAGAAAATGGATCAAACAATTGCATAGGAAGCAGTTAATGCTTGTGTTTTCTACGTCGGTGAGTAAATGCAAAATTAGGGCGAAACTTCCGGAATCATGCTCCTCGGACTTTTCTGGGAGGGATGCAGCCCCGCAGCTTATCTAAACCAGCCGACCGTGCGCATGAGCATGATTTAGTTGCTTTTCATCGCCAGAGGTCACTCATGCGTTCAAAGTGCTCAGAAGCACACATGGCAAGCAACTGAGTGTAGCGTGTCACCTGTGTCAGCAGTTTGTGTTCAAATCGCGGTAAATTGCAATGAAATGCCTTGCGTTTGATAATCTGGCAGGCAGTTTTAAAACATTTCATTTTGCTAAATTTGGTCAGGTTCAATCACAGATCACACTAAACGCCTTAAAAAGCTAATTTTGGCATACAAGTTCGTTAAAATATAATCTGTTAGGTAACGTCACGATTTGTAAAACGGACAATTGTGCGCCAAAACCAACTTATGTGTCTGTTGGTGCAAAAGGTTTGGTTTCTTTGACATAAGGATGCTAAGTTAACAAATTATTTTCTGTATACTTTTTGGCAGTTTGTGTTAGAACGGAGATGGGTAATGCTGTTAGCTCATTAAAATTGCCAAAATCGGTTAGACAGGACATGACAGGTATTAAAAAGGAGAATTGCGTTTAGTAATATGAAGAATAGGCAATATCCAAAGCTAAAATGTTATGTCTTTTTCTTGCAAGCACCACTACTTCTATAATTTGTATTCTTAGCAAGCTTGTTCATATCGTGTTTGGTTTCAGAAAAAGACTGCAACTTCACGTATCGTAGAAAGGCTAAACAACTCTTGCTATCTTGTAGGTCTGTTTCAATTAAGATTTGCTGCTTTTTGTTGTGTTATGAACACTCATGGCAAAAACGTGTTGTCCAATTTGGGAAACCTACATATTACTAAATATTTTCATAGAAGAAACACTTTGTAAACAATTGTAAGGTTGGAGGAAGCGAATGAGATTTATTGATAAGCAAATGATTGACTGGCGCAGTTTGCTAAAAAAATAAGAGTTGATTAATGTAAAAAACGTGGTCATTCAAGAGTAAAAGTATTACCATAAATATCAAGAGCTTTTGTTCCAAAAAAATTGTGAAAAATATCATGTTTCTCTAATGATCTAAAATTAATTATATGCTGCAGACTATTTCAACTTGGGTTGAGGTGGGAAAATCACAATTGTCCCTTCAAGTTGAATTTCAAATGGCATTTAATGGTGACAGCTAAACTTTTTGTAGGAACAGCAAGTTATGATATACCATTACATATTTTTAACAAGCCTTACTTGTTTTATCATTGCATTGTATAACGTCTGCACTCTCAGACACAACGCAGTAGACTTAAGCGTGCATGGCAGTGGTAAGGAACACACAATTCCATGAAGGAACACGAACATAGATATGCGGTGGTAGCAGAAAGACATGCGCTTGATGGCGCTAACGCAATTACTTTGATGAAAAACAAACATATATACAGTATATGGCAATGGTAAGGGTACAGGCATGAATGACGCCATCAGGGTTGTTATAATACAGTGTTGCGATGACTTCCAAGTAGACCGATGTATAAACGCGTGGAGACTGTTCATTGAAGGATGTACAGTAAGTTGTAGCAGCACGGAAACTCTAGACCAGTGCTTCCCAACCTTTTTGCTTACGCGATCCAGGTAACTTTAGTTGAAAACTTCGTGGTCCACTCCCTTGTTAGCATATAGGCTCTGTTTTTATACACAAAAACAACTACACACACTGTTCTAAAGTAGCGAATGTATCCTTGTATGCTATTCAGTGAGAAATTTAATACTGAACACAATCAATGTGTTCCTACATTTTTTTGATCAGATGTCTAGATAACTGCATTCAAATATATTTTAGTCCTAACTCCGTAGCCTAATCGAAAACATCGCTTACATGGCCCACAGATTGAGAAACACTGCTCTAGACGAATCAACCATATTTTCCAGTTTGAAAGGCATGGTTAATTACACCATGTAACAAAAACTTTTTTTCTTTGTCTTTGAGAAGTAATGATTACATCCTACTTGCTTATGCCATAAAACTGACAAATCTCTATCATGCCACCTAAACTTTGTGTTTGTGTTCCTGAGACTACTTTGAATTTTTTCCTACCTCTCATGCTTTATGACCAATGTTAGTAGTGTTCTGTGTCTGGTGGTTGTTACAAGTACTCAGCAAATTGCTTGTGCTATGTGTGTGGCGAATTCTTTGCAAAAAAGCACTGCCTGGAGAGCTGTATCTACGCAAAAGAAGTGTATCATGCATACTTTGGCATGCCAGTCGGTGACCAAGATAAACCTTGGGCAACACACATCATATGTGAATACTGCCGTCGTACTCTAGAAGGTTGGTTCATAGGAGAAAAAAGTGCTGTGCGTTTTCCTATACCCCGTGTCTGGCGTGAGCCCTCAAATCATTTCACAGACTGTTACTTCTGTATGGTAAATCCATGCAAATGACGGAAAGGAAAGAATGCACTTTCCACCAAGTGGCTTGATATTGCATCATCTATTGCACCTGTACCTCATAACACGACTGACATGCCTGTGCCACAACCATACTTGAGAGATGAACCTTTCATAACAGACGCAAGTTCTACAGATTCTGAAACGGAGCAACTTCCTGCTGCATGTGCTCGATGCCAGTTGCTGGTGAAAGGTGCTCCTACTACCACAACGAAGAAGATATTAATGATCTTGGCGGCAGTTTTCATCGACAAAGTCGAATACCGAGTTTCTCATTTCCAGACTTAAGCAATGGGACTTACTGGATGACACTGTTCGAATTACTTCACAGAAAAAGTGAAATCGCGGCTTTCGGTTCTACATGTTTAAGATGGGTTATGTTACTGCCATGATATAAAATGGCTCTTTCAGGTTATTGGGCCTTTCGTGTAATCTCTCAGTGAAGGCTCGTCATAGACAGCTCATATAGAAGCCTCAAAGCTCTTTTTCTGTACAACACACGCAACTATCTCTTCATTCCCTTGGCTCATTCAGTTCACACGAAAGAAGATATCAGATCAGAACATCAAAATCCACTTGATTAAAGTATGACCACTACAAATGGGAGGTCACTGGTGATTGCAAGATGGTGGCTTGCTTAGTGGGGCTTCGGCGTGGCTTTACCAAGTTCCAATGATGTCTCTTGGATAGCAGAAATATAACTTGTTCACTACAAGAAGAGCAGCTGGCCTCCACGAACCAGCTATGAGAATGGAACTTACAACATGAAGCAGCAATCACTAGAGATGCAGCGAAAATACTGATGCCACCTCTGAACATTAATTCGGTCTAATCAAGCAGTTTTTTGAACAGGTTGACGCAGAAGGTGAGGTATTCAAGTAGATTCAAGAGCTGTATCCAAAATTGTCAGAGGTAAAAATCAAAGCTGGAGTAATTGTAGCACCTGCAGTGAAACGACTGATTAATTCCATCAATTTCCCGAGATGCTGTCTAAAATTGAATGGACAACTTGGGCGTGATTTGTGTCTGTATTCAACGGGTTCCCAGGAAAACACAAGACAGAGAACTACAGAGAATTTGTTGATGAACTTGTGGATGCACATCAGAGGATGGCCTGCAGCATGTCGCTAAATGTACATGTGGCACGTGCTCATCTTGATAAATTCATAGATAACATGGGAAGCTACTCAGAAGAGCAAGGTGAAAGATTTCACCAGAATGCCAGGTCTTTGGACGAATGCCANGTCTTTGANCGAACACTACAACGGACAGTACAATGAAATTATGATGGGGGGCTACACATATAATCTTTTACGTGAAAGTGAACTGACCTAATCGACAATCTCGAAATAATATTTCTTTATACTTATCCCAAGCCAGTGTTTCTCAACTTTTTTAGACTTGCGGCAACCTACAGAAGAGATATGCAATTTGTTGCACCAGGTGGCGGACCCTTAACAATTTGCTTCAAGGTTTGATGACATTTTGAAAACGTGTTTTATTGATATACTGAAAAACGTGTTAATATTTTAGCACCCCTGAGTGTTGCAAATGGCATCCTGGAGCGCCGGTTGGGAACCACTGCCTTAAGATATAAATTTTGAGTGCTGTAACGTGGCAATATATGCTCTTTTTGATCAAAGGCTCGGGTCTTTCGGCTAATTTCGACCAAAGGCTCGGGCCTTAAAGCTGCTGTATAATGTTTGCGTGACAAGATTGCTTTCCATACTAGTTTTCTTCTTGTTGATGCAATATTTTAGAAACATGGAACAAAAACAATTTTTGTGTTTATTGTTTTATCATAAGAATGCAGAAAACAGCAACTAAAATTAAATTTACCAATATTCTGTTTATTTAAAAAAGTATAGCAGGAGAAAGCGCATAAAAAAGCAAAAAATCCAATAAATTGATCTCATGAAGTGAGAAACGAAGTATGAACTTTTTCAACGCTCATTTTTATCGATTTAGGTGAAAATACATCAGAAAACAATAGTTTTATCCCAAGGACAAATTTTGTGTTACACAGTGCTATAGATGGCGACTTGTCTTATTTTTCAATCCAGACGACAAATCGGTTTTACACTAATGGCATAACTTTTCTACAACGAACAATTGAGGCGCGTGTGCTTTATGAGTTATTCAGTATATGTTTTATTTCTCTTTTGATAGCAATTCTCCAAGTACCGTTAAGGAATTACAACTCTTCAAGCGAGGCTTTTTGGTTTTACTAGAAGAAAAAATATATCATAGGAATTTCCTATGTTGTGTTGTAGCAGTGGTTCTCAACCTGCGACCGACAGGGGTCGTTTGTTTTTTTCTAGTGGTCGTGAGAGTTTCTGATAAAAATATTCATAATTGCTTCTATATTTTATATTTTCTTATTTGGAACCACTTTTTGTCGTAGCCAAAATAATACGATCACCTGGCAAAAACGATATCCTACGTTTTCGTTGAAAATTGTTTTCAGTGTCATTATGACCGCATTACGAAGTTTTAAGTATGATTATGACCATTACAGTACTGTTGCGTTTGGTATCGTACGAATAACTTTGTGACGTAAGAATGTGCCATGTTTGTAAATTAGATATCTGAATGCGGTAGCGAACTTGGGAGTTATTCTATATTTTTAATGAGTTGTCTTGTGGAGTGATTTGTGTACGGCACGTGTCTCTATCAATGATGCTTCCATGTCCATGAATTTAATAAATGAGTCTTTGTTCAACGTAGTGTGTCGTAGGTTATTTTTTAGTCATTGTGATTTTCTATTGTGCAAACATAACCGCATCACATATGCCCGACTGGAATTTTCGGAAGGGGTTCGTTAGGTTAAATTGGGTTGCAAAATGGGTCGCTGCATGAAAAAGGTTAAAAACCACTGTGTTATAGTAAACATGTCTTTCTAACGATCTTCATCCGAAAAAGTCATCCACATGAAAACCATGCACAATGCAGTTGAACCAGCCTCGCTTCGATAAACGTGCTTAAATTTATCGACGCCTGGCCAGGATAAATGTGTTAAAGCAATAGCTGTGTTGATGTATGTCCAACAAACATTTTATTTGGACTGTCGAATAACGCATAGTGATCCGGATTTGGAGCCGCTTTAGCACAATTTTTTATTGTTCGAGTTTTGCAGTGTTTCATTTAAGCATCGATTTCTTCAGTAGTAATATAAACTTGTGACGATAAAATCAAAGATTCGTCGAATGTATAGAAACAGCAAATCAGATAGAAAACTCAGGGTTTTTATTTTTGTTTCCCCTATACCTTATACCAGCGCTGCACATACTCATGATTCCTTACGGATTTTACCTAAAAGAAACTAACATTTTTTGTCTAAAGAAAACAGAAATGTCCAACGTTTTGCTTAGAAAAGCAATCGCACGGAGGGAGTCCACCAGTAGTGAGAGTCATTCCAATACAACTCAGAGCAAAGCTGGAGTATAAACAACATCCAATATTTCTTGTGACGAAGAAAAACGGTGTATATTTGACAGTTAGGTGATGATGAAGAATTACGTCACAAATGTAAGGAATGCACATCTGAAAGACACTGAACTTATTTGCAAACAAACGAAAAGATTTCGCAATAAGCACCATGGTTGTTTCATCAAAAATTCGCAACGTGGAGATCTTAATATTGTGTGAAAAAGCGAAAAATGTATTGCGGCCTACGATATTGATATTTTGTTTTACTGTATGAGCAAAACATTTCAACGCTATCAGCTTCGTCACAACGCTAAAAGCCTCGGACGAGAACAGTGCGAGAAGACACCACCGACGGTTTTTCAAAACGCCTGAGTTATCTTTGTAAGGGAAAAAAGTTTTTGTGACGTAACTTAGAAATGTTGGCCTAATGCTATTGGTTGAAAAATTTCTTAGCAATGGATTGTGGGTCACGCCAGCTGAATAGCAAAGTTGCTGACAAGCTGAAACTGAATTTCAGCTGCAAACGCAGGAAGGTTTGCGTTGCAGAAACTCTTTGCTTGATCGGCTCGGGGATTGCAGCAACATGTTTAGAACAGGGAGTCCCAACCTGGGATATATGCACCCGTAGGGTTAGATTTGCTTATCTGAAGGGGTACATTTTAACTTAACAACAGAAGGGAAAAATATATTTATGAATTATTTATTTCGAAATATTCTAACATATGAAATTTTAGTAAAATTCAGTGGATTTTCGTTATTTTACTCAGTTATTTTGTCATAATAAATTTTAGGGGCACATGCGCATCTGTCAAAATGCTGAAGGGTACATGGTCAGAAAAAGGGTTGGAACCCCCGTTTCAGAATTTTGTAAATATTTTCAATCAAAATAAATATTTTGTGGCTACGAACGTTTCAAAAATTTTAACCGTTTTTGATCCAATTGACAAATGAAAATTTTTGTTAAATATTAGTGCTGAGATGTTCTTAAATTAACTATCGATGTGATCTCGTTTCATCACCTTAGCATGGGTTTGGACGAAATAAACATGGGTGTCTTTACGACGTCTGTCAATACATAAACTTCAAATATATAGTCACAATTGAGAAGGCAGTTGTGCCTTGGAAGTGTGAGACTTGTGCTATTATTGATGTGAAGCAAAAGTATGTAAAACAAACCATCTGCAGAACTATAGTACCCAATGCTTGTTTTCAGAACTTTTGGTTAACAACATGCAAGTCTGCGTCTCAGCTTTAAAGCACCATAGTTCTGCTGGGGCTTACGTCATTAACAGACAAAACGCCTACGTTACGCATTGGCAAGCATTGCTTAGGTAACTTTAAGTTTTACGTATGCAATTGTGTGTTTCAACTGCTTTAATTTTGATCTCTTGCTTATACATACAATCAGAAATTCTGCCCACAAACTGACGCTCAAATGGTTTGAAACAGACCTTGACGAGTAAAATAACGTGCGTTTGAGAAAAATTCGTCACTGAAATCGTGGTTATTGAAAGCTTGTGTTAAAACATTCTTTTTAATAAAGCGAACTTAAGTGGTAGTTTCCAGGTTATGACTTCCAGAGCTTTACTATGATGGTAAAAGCTCTTCTAGTTTTGCACTTTCGAAACAAAATGCACTTCTTTTATGGCATAATAACACATTTCTGGCTGTAACATTTTGGAGACCCTTTCAAAATAATTCATATTCGAACATGCATATGAACAAATGTGCTTTCCAAAATCATTGGATTTTAACCTACATAGTGTAACGCATTCATTTTTCTGGCATCACTATTGAAACACAGATTACTCTTGATATTTAGGCAAAAAACACGCACCAAAAGTAATTTCATATTACTAAAATATCTCAGCAAACGTTGCAGCTTTGGTACATGAGAGTAACTGTTCAGTTCAACGATTTGTCAATCTTAACTTGTGTTTGCCTTCACTCAGAACTAAAAATCCTTCTTGCAAATTAAGATGTTGATGGTTGACGTTATTGATGATTTTTTGTCTAACAGTCTTTCTTGTTTAACAGAGTTTCCATATTTGGTTATTTTTATATTTCAGCGCTGAAAATTTGTTTCTCAGTTGAATATAATCATATCAGTTTTAAGATTTTTCTAAAAATTTTTCTTTGCCTAATTATTGTTACAGAAATTTTCAAGTCTCTACTACACATAAAAACACGATTATTCGCTTTTCACAATTCGCTGACAAACGCCTGAAGCAAGCTCTGTGTGTTTCGCAACCCATATAATTTCGGAACTTTATGTTTTAAACCGGATCGACAGGGAAGTTTTTCAATCGTTGTGTTCATCCAAACAACTATGTGAAGTCTCATTAATGATAATGTACTCTCCTCTTTCAGACTGTTTTTTGGTGTAATTTGAGCTGCCAAACATTTCCATATACACCAAACCTCGGCTACTGTAAAAGAATACATACGAGATTCACATTGTAATGCTGCAGATTCACTGTGCAACGTGGACAAGGTGTGTAATCCATCCAGCAAATTATAAATTTCTCCCCGCTTCACTTTGCGTAGAGATATATCATCGACCATATTTTGGGCTTTGGGTTTGAATGCCCCACAAAACTGGATGGACAGGTTCTGCTGGCAACATCCCTTGAAAAGCAAAGATCGGCCGAAGACTTGGCAACATATTTTATCTTGTTGATTTGGATTGGTTGCATCTTGAAGTTGATCCAGAAAAGGTTATCACAGGTTGTGGATAGGTCATGTCTAATTTCTGGTCTTTCGCGTTCACGTTGCAGGTGACCTGAATAAGAAAATATCCTTCGTAGTAGGCGTTCCCTCAAGTCTCGACTTCGTTCGCTCGCGGTTTACTCGGACTCATCCGTTAGAGCCCAAGCTGACATCTGCAATTAAGTTGTTTGAAATATAGTTCATATCAGATTGAATGTTTTTTGAAGCAATGGATTTGCATAGAACATTGAATATGAATCCCAATCCAATGGACAGTTCCTATTCGATAACAATTTCAAACCAACGATAAATTGTCCAGTTACTCCTGCTGATATGAATGAGCCTGATACGCAGAGGACTAACTGGCGTTATCATTGCCCTGTGACCTACATAACGCAACAATAGACGAATTCTCATGAGAACTTCTCATTCAAGTTAAATACCTGATGTCACAGAACGACAATAAAGCCAGTCAGATGGAGAGCAAAGGGAAATTTCAGTGACGCAAGGATTCGAACGGTTGCATTCGATGTTTCAACTAGGAGGCCTTGCTGCCAGTCAATATACATCGCGTGATAAGCCCGAGTCACGCTGTTGACCTGGAGTCGCCCCTGTGTTCAAAATAAGATTTTTCGCCGTTTCAGCTAAAATTTGTGCACGCTTGTTCGTTGGAGCGTGGCACGAAAATGACTTGTTCCCTCACGTTGGACTATGCAAGAATCAACAACTGCAATAGGAGGGCAAAATCGTTATTGATGATTTCATGTGTTAATGATTCGTAAGGGGAATTGTAGGTATTTTGCCGTGTGTTTTTATATATTTTTGTTCCGTCGCGTTCTGCAATGCTTAACTGGTAAAAAGTGATTATGCGCAGACAGGGAAGATTGAATTAGGCGCAGATTGAAATGCTATGTTGAACTTTCGCACCGTACTGTGGTTAGATCTCACGCGTCGCATGATTGATTTAGCAAAACTTCTCAGCATAACAAGCAAAGCGCTGTACATTGCATTATGCAAGTAGCATTGCCAAGTCCGAACGTAAAGCAATAATCGACCAGTTCCTGGAAATGCACGCGTCAGTAAGCAATGTCCACGCAGAAAACAGGTGTCGGGCGTCTGCTCAAAATTGCACATTCGCAGCAATTCAACTGGGAATTTTCATTAGACGTAATAACTTGGGTTAGATTTGCAAATAGTGCATCTTGTTAATAAAACAATAAACAAGGTACAGCTCACTCGCAGCACGAAGTGCAGATGTCTACGTAATACTTTGTGTTGATACTGAATTGAACACAACTTAGTTGCTCTAGCGCAGGGCTTCACAACCTTTCTCTGACCATGCACCTTTTCAGCATTTCGACAGATGANCATGTACCCCTAAAATTTTTATGAAAAAACGCTCAGTAAAATAACAACAATCCCCTTAAATTTTTAATAGAACTTTTAGATTTTAAGAACTATATAGGTAGACTGCGTTTATATGTCATAAAGTTATTTTGCTGCGGCTGTACAATAAATGTGCCCCTGGGCGTACATGCATCCCAGATTTGGAACCCCTGCTCTAGCAAGCACCGAGACAAGCGGTTTCAAATCATATAGCGGCAAAGTGACAAAAAACGTGAATAAATCAATTCCCATTTGAGCCCACAAGAACTTTAAAGTTACAAACTGTACCTGTGAGGTCACACAAGTTTTCTCCGCGAACGGTTCGCTGCAGGAAGAAAAAATGGATGATGTCGGGGCGCACCAAAGAGCTGGCCACTTGGAAGGAGTTTTGTGACATCACCAAGAAAGCTCTCTTGTGTGAAGCACGAGAGAAAATATTAGAAAGTAACTAAAACAAAAATAGAAAAAGTTAAGGTGTGTAAGACGCCCAGGGAGCATTTGAAAAGCAATTCAGGCTCTTGCAATAAATCTGAGAAACCAAAATTGCGTCACTGGTGAGAACTTCGAGATAATTTTGGCTTCGATTTACTTGCGAGCCAAAAGCCTGATCTCTCGGTAAGTTTTACCGAAAATAGTACCCCAACCGAATTTGGTAAAAGTTTAAAAAGCGGGAAAACAATTAAATCATTTCAAAGGCGCGACGGTGTTGTGATTGTTTTTATTTGTGAACTGCTCGAACGTGAAATGCTATCGCAGTTCGTGGTCAACGCCAGTGTTTCTCAACGAGTGTGCCAGTGCGCCCTCTAGGAAAATTTCACACTGAGCAAATCTTTGTTATAGTGAGCATGAGCATCGTTTTCCTGAGTTAGCAGGATGTTAATGAATTAAAAAATTTGTGAAATTTCAGAATAAGCATAAATCTTAACAAAACACGAATAAAATACACATTTAATTCAAATAGCTTCTTGTTTTCTTGTTTTAATTGCTTTTCCAATGTATGTACGCTTTGTTTAGGTTTCAAGTGACTTCACTCCACAGGTGAAACAAGCAAGGATTCTATCGGAAATTTTTAATAGGAAATCGATTTCACGTAACAATACGCATCGTCAGTCCTTGATTACACATATGTGCAAAATCATTGCAAAAGATGAAAGCAGAGACCAGTGGGCAGATTCCTCGAAAGCCTACAGAAAACCTAGGGCTTTTGTTGTCTGGGTTTATTGCTGAATCTTGATAGGTTGCTGGAATGATGCAAGAGCGCTAGAACGGGATTTTACTCCACAAATGGTCTGCTGGTACTGCGTCTCTGCGCAGTTGCACACCTTAGGACCGGCCTGCAGTGGCGTACGCAGAAAATTTTCATGGGGGGTTTCATTCAGCTGCATATGGTGGTCATTGTTTTTATTTGGTGTTCGCACTTTGTGACGTCACAATTTGATGACATATTAATGTTTCCAAACCAACGTTTTGGCGAAGTTTGTTTGCATAATATTCATATTCTTCTCCACGCACTCCGATTAATCTATGTGTCATGGGACTGAATATAAACTAATAACTCTCCAGGTTAGGATATCGGAGGAAATAAACTCAACCCTACGACACAGCAGTTCATAACTGCAAAAATATCAGGCAAAGAGTTAAAACATAGAGGTAAAACAAACTCATCACTGGGTCAGAGCAATTTACAACTGCAAAACACACAACTGCAAATGAGGCTGCGCTAATGCCTCGTCGAATAAGTGCAGTGGGCATAGAAAGTGTGCGACTGGACTGGCTGACGCACACCCCGGTTTGCAAGATCGAATATTGTGAAACTACACAAGAATTGAGAATGCGCATAAAGTAGGCAAAAAAACATTCGATTTTTTGTTATGTATAGAAGTCCAGCAACTTTTTAGTAGTCCTTTCTCCCTGCTGGGCCATTATCAAATCCCTGAATGCTTCCACGTTGACAACTGCGGTTTTGAGCTCGTGCAACAGTTATCATGCTACAGAAATTGGTAATGTCGCCAATGCGATCAGCGCTTGCGCTGATTAGCAATAGCAGAAAAAATAAGGACAATTGTTTCGGATAAAGTGAACTATCGCGGAACACAACCTTAAACATGCGTAGTGGACGATAGGTCTGCAAAAAGTGGTGAGATGGTTTCTGGATGCAGACGATAACCCAGATTCCCACAAAAACCTAATTGTCACTTTTTGGCCCATTTATAATGTTCCTTGAAATTTGCATACAAATTCATTCCGCGGTTTGTGGAATAAGTCGACAAATTAACAAGCAAAAGTATGCGAAAACAATTAATATCCACTTTGCGGAGGCAATAAAGGTTTTGTAAAATATCAAACTCAAGGGGGTGGTTATAACCCCAACCCCCCTTGCGTACGCCCTTGTCGGCTTGCACAACTCAGAAAACTCGAAGGGCCAAATTATCAACATAAATTTGCCGCACGCCGCAAAAATCTATTTTATTTCGATGTAGAGATTTCGTTGTAGTATGGAAGAAATTCTGGAACGACAATTGCTTATTCGAGGTCGAGCTTTTGCAACATTTTCGACAATTTGCGAAAGCTCTCGTGGGCTGCATGCGGCCCGCGATACGTATGTTGTGCAGGCCTGCCTTAGAGGGAAAATTGGTGCCGCTAATATACTGTATTTTAATGTACAGGACACTTTTATTGGAAACAATTGCTTTGAGTCCTAAAATAAAGTTTCATTTGTGCTATTTTACAGCCCCTAATGGATCGAACCGGCATGGTTGTCACGTGCCTGATTGCATAATGTAATTCCTGAAATTGACTTTGTTTTTCTATTTGAGACGTTCGAGGCTCGAACTTCAAGCAAAGTGGTAACAGCTTCTGGCAATTGGATTTCAAAATTGTTATATATATTGACTTTTGGTAAATTGACATAGCCAGCGCACTTTGAGAATCAGGTGGCTACTGTTTGCTTAATTTGACAAAGTGTTGTAGTAAAATAATAACACCTTGTTGATGTAGTGAATCCTCATTGATATGCCAGCTAGTTTATCAGTTTAAGCGAGCTATAAATTCCCTGTTTTGTAGCTTGAAGCATTTGAAAATAAATAAATAGGCTATCTGCTGTAGTAGGCACCACTGCTTGAAGAATGTCTGCTGACGTTCTCGACTATCACATCTGTTTTTCTGTAGTCCTGGCTAGGTTTGCAAATATTTAAATAATGGAATAAAAAGACATTAGCAAAAACTAGAACATCGAAACCTAGTAGCACCTAAAAAAGGTATCAAGGGCAAATAGAAGGAGAATTATATCAAATGTTATGCAAGACGTCTTTCTGGCCGTTAGCCTGGCTTACGTGGCAATGGCAAACTGCATTAATCGTCCTTCCGGTGGCTAAGTTTTCTAGGTCAACGGTTCCCACCCGGGGATTACCGGACCCCTGGTGGTCCGAAACAACAATTTCGGGGTGTCCGAAATGCGATCTTCGAGTGTGAGGGTTTGTATGTTTTTGGATACTTCTTTTTTTCAAACGAACCGAGATTTGCGAAAGCTTACTAGTGCAATTACTCCAAAAGAGAATATCCAGCTTAAATATTCTAGCCAATGTCACTTACTTAACAATTTAATTCTAAAAGCGTTCAGTGTTGTAGGAGTCGGGGGTGCAGGGGGTGCAAGCGCACCCCCAAAAGGTATCCGGGAAAAATCTCTGAAAATCCGGGCAAAATCCGTAGAAATCTGGGCAAAATGTGTGAAAACTAAAAATATTTGCAAAATCCCTGAAAATCTGGGCAACCTCCCTGAACATACGGGCGAATATGGTGCCCAACTTGGTTTGATTTGAAAAAACTGGTGCCCAACGCTTCCAGAATCACATGAAGATCTTCCCAAAACACGGTCTTCATGAGCAATATTTGCAGAAAAAGTGGCTCAAAATAGTTCGGGCAAGTTTGGGGAAATTTGGGCAAAAATCCTTCGCATCCCCAAACATTTGCCAGCTTCCGCTCCTATGAACACGTGCATGGCTATTTCTGCTTCACGCTGCGGTTGCCACATTAAAGATGGTCCGTGATGCCATTGTGAGTGCATTGCGACGTTTAACTGATTATGGTGCAATTATGGCGATATGGTTGTTTGAAGCCTTCTGCACAAAGCTATCCCAAAACTACTGCTTCTTTCTTAGTGCGTCTGTCTTATTTCTCAGTACAAAGACATTTGTGCAAACCCCTGTTATTGAGCTTGTTCAAATGGCAAAATATACTCGCCAACACCGTACGCTTACTCATCCACGTTTCATCCAAAAAAATTATGTTAATGGAGAGCTCCTTTCTCTTGAAATCTGTTTTGTTTCATCCTTCAACTTAAAAAGACGCGAAGGAACTCGCCCTCTTAACAGCTATTTTACATTGCATAGAGAACATGTTCATCCTACGAATCCATACCTTCACACAGTGTTTTCGGTCTGGAGTTCAAGGGTCGACTTAGTAGAATTTCATTGACAATTTTCACCGCGTTATCTAGCACGTTTTCATATCAGTTTCTTTGTAACTAAATGCTCTAGCTGGATTATTGGATGAGTAAACAACATTTCTACTTTAATTTTTCTAAATATATCAAGGCGATACTCATTCAAGCTTGCAGCCCAATCTGTTCACACTCCGACACAGTTTTCCCCATCCCTCTTTCTCACATCTAATATCTTTGACCCGGTAGGAGCCTACGTCCTGCAAAGTTCATGCAACATAGAAGTTCTTCCTTCAAATCTTCATTTCCCATATAAAGTAAGAAACAAAGAACTGCGCAATTAGTCACGTCAGTTGATTCGTTGAGTTGACTTGCCAAATACCTCGACTTCTTTAACTCTTCCATAGCCTATTGCCTGGTCTTCAATTCTTCGCTTGAATTGTGTTGTTAGAAAATGTTATACGCTCAAGTTTCTAAGCTGCTTGGGGAACCAAAACTTGTTCATCTCCGGATAGGATGCACGGCTTTAATAACTCTTCCCCAATGGTGAACGATTTTTTGTTTTGTGATGATATACTCGTATTTCAAGAGAAATGAGAGAAGATGCATGAAAAAGAGTTTATTCAGTAGTAGCCATCATTACATTTGCTTTTTGACCATACATCTCGTTGAGTAGTTTTTGAAACTACTCAACGAAATAATCCAGTGGCTTGCCTTTATAGATTGCTGTGCTTCGAATCAGAGGCGTGGAGAGGTCTGGTGATGCCTAAGGCAACTGCTTGATTGTATCCCACTACCAAAATCTAGTATTGAGGAATGTGAGAAAAACAGGCAATACGTGAAAACTAATGTTGACAAAACGAGTTTCGAAAAATTAAATCCATGCAGAATGTGTTAGTAGCCTTTACAATACCAAGAAAAATTTAGTTACATTGTTTTAATTTTTTAAATTTCACTCTTTGGATGCCCCCCTGCCCTGGATGCCCGGGACCGTCGCCCCCTTCCCTGCGCACGCCCCTGCTTCGAATGAACGTGACAGGCAAGTGTGGAAGGTTTCATTGCATCGGTTGAGAGAATTTGGGAGCATACTAAACACATGTTCCAGAGCGACTGTTCACTACATGGAGCTACAGTAAAGCCAAGTCCATTGACTTAAAATTTTTATTTACTTAAAATTTGGGAAACTGGGCAGAGGTATAACTTCACAATTTGCTTTGAAACGAGCGAAAACGCAAACGTCTATTCTAGGCTCTTATCAGTACCATAACAACAAGATAATATTCTTTGCTACGCAATACAAGAATGGAAGTACTGCTCTGCAGTGTCTTGCTGTCTTGCTTTGTTGCGAGCTTTTTGTCAGTGGAAGATTTAACATCAAGCAAGAAAGTGCTGTGTGAAAGGTTCAATGCTCAGGAACATGGCTGGGCGCGAGAGAGATGCAAGCTGACTGTATGCAAGTGGTACAAGGAATAGCGAAGTCTTCACCCAACAAATTGTTTGGGGGCAAATACTTTGACTTGAAACGGGCAGCTGCACTTGGCTCGGGACACTGCTGTCAACGCACAAAATGACAAAATATGCTATAAATTTGGGGGAGATGGCCTCTTTCCTCCCTTTCTACGCCCATGGTTTCAAGAACCGAATGAAAAAGAAAGTACTTACTTGATGTTCAATCTTCCACCGGAAAAAAGCTCTCAACAACACAAGACCGTCAGACACTGAAGAACACCTTTGAAAAGCAATATTTTTAGTATTAGATGCTACGTTTGAAAGTTACCAACTAGATTGTCCACAAACATAGATTGCTTGTTGAAGCCTTATATGTTAGTTGAATCAGCTAGAGCTAGGACAGTTTCTCATAAATTTTGCTTGGAAAAACGTGTCTATATTGCGCTTACTTCATATGAGTAGCTGAGGGTGTTGCGACAATATTTTGCTGTACAAAACGTCTTCATGCTGTTTATCATCATCCTATATCGTAGAAGATTGAAATACTGTATTTTGTAGTGCTAGGAAAATGACAACCCAAAAACGGCATAAAGAAACCCTGTGTCCACCTAATGGATTGTGCTTAATTGGTCCCTTAAATCTGTTGTAACCAGGGTTTTTTTAAGGCTTTTCAGGGACCCGATTCGGGTCCGTAGAATTTCAAATCGGGTCCCTAGAATCAGAGAAATCGGGTCCCTACAGATCCAAACAGGGTTCCTAACACTTTCCTTAAAAAAAACCTGTGTAACTATGGAAAAGGAGTTTGCGTTCAGCTAATCAGGCCGACAACCAGACGATATTTTCGATGGCGGCAACACGGACCCACATGAAAATTTATACACCGTATTTACCCGATTGTTAGCCGCCCATTTTCGTAGTCCAAAATGTCGTGGTCCACATTTCTTGTTAGCATATAGGCTATGTTTTTATACGCATAAACAATTGCACTCTTCTAAAGTAGCGAATGTATCCTGGTATGCTATTCAGTGAGAATATTAATGCTGAATACAATCACTTCGTTCCTAAATTGTTGTGATTAGACATCTAGATAACTGCATTCAAATATATTTTAGTCCGAACCCCGTAGCCTAATCGAAAACTACGCTGCTATGGCCCACATATTGAGAAAAACTTCTCTAGACGGATCAACCATATTTTCCAGTATGAAAGGCATGGTTAATTATAGATGGCGGCTTATCCTGTTTTTCAATCCAGAGGACAAATCAGTTTTACACTAATGGCATAACTTTTTTACAACGAAGAATTGAGGCACGTGTTGCTTTATGAGTTATTCAATATATGCTTTATTTTTCTTGTGATAGCATTTTTTCAAGTACCATTACGGAATTACTACGGTTCAAGCGAGGCTTTTCAGTTTCACTAAAAGAAAAAGATATATCATAGGATATTTCTTTGTTGTGTTATAGCAGTGGTTTTCAACCTGGGAGTCGTTTGCCTTTTTTCTAGGGTCGCGAGAGCTTTTGATAAAAATATTCATAATTGCTTCTATATTTTATATTTCATATTTGGAACCACTTTTTGTCGTTGCCAAAATAATAGGATCACCTGGCAAAAACTACAGCGTACCTTTTCATTCCAAACTGTTTTAAGTGTGGTTGTGAACATTACAGTACTGTTGCGTTTTGTATCGTGCGAATAATTTTGTTGCGTAAGAATGAGCTGTGCTTGCAAATTAGATATCTGAATGCGGTAGCGAACTTGGGAGTTATTCTATATTTTTAATGAGTTGTCTTGTGGAGTGATTTGTGTACAGCACGGGTCTCTATCAATGATGCTTCCATGTCCATGAATTTAATAAATGAGTCTTTGTTCAACATAGTGTGACGTAGGTTATTTTTAGTCATTGTGCTTTTCTATTGTGCAAACATAACCGCATCACATATGCCCGACTGGAATTTTCGGAAAGGGTTCGTTAGGTTAAATTGGGTTGCAAAATGGGTCGCTGCATGAAAAAGGTTGAAAACCACTGTGTTACAGTAAACATGATTTTCTAACGATCTTCATCCGAAAAAATCATCCACATGATAACCATCCACAATGCAGTTGAACCAGCCTCGCTTCGATAAATGTGCTTAAATTTATCGACGCCTGGCCAGGATAAATGTGTTAAAGCAATAGCTGTGTTGATGT
>JGI24159J19872_10000781_pt1 | contig 31492 bp, 17 predicted proteins | sample Ectturendosymbi4_FD_19872 | JGI IMG/M metagenome (IMG submission 19872)
TACTAATATGCATCCAACACCTCTCAGTATCATTCTTTCTCTGTAGCTAATCAAGCCTGTATTGTATAAAGTTTTCTTGTGTTTGAACTTCTACAGTAATACAAAAAGTTCATCAAAAAGCGCATTTTGAAACTTCTCAGCACAATCCAATTCAAAAAAGCTGTTACAAACTGATTCATCTCCACGTGACAAACACTGACATATTTTTAAAAATGATAAAAAAATAATTTCCACAAGTGAAGTAATATGTCAGCAACTGTTGACTAAGTTTTTTTTAATTCAGCATGCTAATAGGTAGGCTATAGCCTGCACTACATATTTACAATATTTATCTTCTCGTATGCAGGAAGAGGAATGCTGGATTGTGTGGTGGCATTCAAAAGGTAGACCACATGCTGTACCAAAACCCTTTCAGGAATAGAAAAGTTGGGAGGCCTATCTCATCTGATGTGATAACCATTGAAATTATCAATGAGAATGAGTGACTGATGCCTAACTTCCGCGGAAAATTTGCCTTTTTCTACGTAACCAAAGCAAATTTTTGATTTCTTTTTGGCTTAACCTACATCCAACTGCAAGCAGACAAGCCACAAGTTCCACAACATGCTTGAAGTCACTACACTTTACCTGTGTTTTGGGACTTGTGCTGATACCACACCGTAAGTGCCCAGGCAACCCACGCGAAACACATGCGAAGAGCGAACGCGTCGCTCCTCGAGCAACAACGACACTTGCGAAGCGAACGCGACGCGAATTCGGGGATCTCCCTTGATCATTGAATAAACTAACTCTCGCCCACAATTTCGCGTGTCGCGTTTGGTAAAGCGCGACATGGACATGTAACAGAGCGGAGCGTTGCAGCTGATGAAAGAGCTTTGCAACTGCAACGGAAAACTACCGGCTTGTGTGTGTTTTCTGGTTACGTGTTATGTGCTTCGATTAATTATGCACAAAAAGAGATATTAGACCCCTTGGATCGGTGTTACAAAAAAGACAAACTTTTGTCCTTTTGTTGTTTCTGCCTGTACCGAGACGTTGCAGAAACAAAGATGCATCGACGGGTATTCGAGACGTGTTTGGTGATAGCACCCTTTGTGGCATGAGAAATCAGTCTATACATCAGTTTTGAACTAAAAGATATTTCTGAATTAATATTATTTTTAGACGATGTGCGCAAACTTTGACCTTTCCTATTAGCTTGCTGTTTGTTCAATAAGGGCGAGACCATGTAGCCTGGTCTGTCCGCTGTTGACTTTGTAATTCTACATCTGAATCGTGTTCTTTGTGATGCCACGCCGTCTCGTGCAACTTTCTTCAGCTGCATTGTCTGATTGTCTGGGTCAGAATTGCTTGCTATGCTCATAAGGCGTATCATGTTTGATCGTGAAAAGACAGATCATTCGGATTTTCAAAGCCTGTGTTTCTTAACTGGCTTGACCACCTCTCGCGGAGTCTTAACGTTACTTGTACCCAGTTACTGATATGCTGCCTGCTTCTGTACCGTGATGCTCATCGGGGTTCGGATTACGTTTGTAATATGAGGGCTTGCCTCATTCGGTGTGTGACACAGGTAGACGTTTTTTTTTCACTCGTTTTGAAGGGTTTCTGACGCGTCTGGAAATGCTCCAGCAGTGGCACATGCGCAACTTTCAGTGGTTGCTGGATACTGGTTACACATAAATCAGATGGACACGTCCATCTGCAACCATTCTCACTCCGTCTTCTTCGAGCCCTATTAGCAAAATGCATTGCAAAGTTTTATAGCTGCAAGGTAAGGGCGTCATGATCAAAAGTGCCTATTCCAGGGGTCTCAAACACGCGTTCCCCGGGCCGCTCGTGGCGTGCGAGATTGTTTTGTGCGCCCCGCAATGCTTTTTGGGAATATTCAAATAAGTAATATTTACATTATGTAATTTGTTTATTCACCGGTGTTTTAAAAGTGCTAGTTTAGCGAGTGAACAAGTTTTTTTCCGACGTAGAGATGCCTAGAAATGACTTGCCAGTAACTCGTGGTACCTTTCGCAGCAAATAAGATGTAAAAACTGTATCTAGTAAGGTTCAGGTACGCTATCGCTGCGTCGGGCATCATAATGCGGCCCTCGGGTTATTTATAAGTCCTCATTTGGCCCTCGGAACAATTTGAGTTTGAGACCCCTGGCCTATTCCATTCTCGCATCATCCGCTCTAAACACCATAACCTCACGTACTGTCCAGGACTGTTTGCCTTGCGTGATGGTTGCGTCCCGATATGAAAGAGTACTTGCGATAGTTTGACCGGAAGGTTCAGAGGTTTAACGAAGGGCCGTTTATTTTGTGACAGCCATACCCTGCCATGTGCTTTGTACGCTGTCTGTGTCTGTTTTGCTACAAAACCCCGACGGTCGTTCAAGAAGCGGCTCAGCCTGTTTGTTTGTTACTCATATTGCGAAAGCGACGGGATGAAGCGCGGGAAAGCGATCTCACGGCGCACGCCAGTCGTGCGTTGACAGTTTCGATCCTGGTCGTCTATAATCGTGCTTGAGTGATCTTTTCCACGCCCACACTTGCTCTGTGGGAAAAGGCCCAATTGTACACAGAATGCAAGGCCTGATATCCTGCTCGGCGTAAGCCTTCGCGTCAACTGAGCAACTTTAATTGACTTGAAAGAAGCCACAGAAGATAAATGACGTCACAAAGCAGCTTTCTCGCTGTGATCTTGCCCAAAATATATCAAACGAAAATGAGGCAGGCTCTCATCGCAACACAGCGCATAACCGGTGATGACGAAACTTTCACAGATAGAAACAGTTTTTTCGTCTGGTGAACGCGTGTGGTAGAGATTTACACCTCAAATTTGTTGGCTATGGATTGCGCGTCGCGGCCGTGTGGTTCGTTTCCGCCGCTATTCAACTCTCACCAAAGCGAGATACAAGACTGGTTGTTGCAGATTTCCGCACCTGCGCCTCCAGTCTTTTCGCAGATAATCCCGATGAATGACACGCCATGTCTCTCGCCCTGAAATCATCAGGATTCCCATGTCGAGCGTATCTGCTTATAACGACAGCGGTGGCAACTGCGGTTGGCAGGCAAACTACAAGCCTGCACGTAAGATTACACCATTGCTCATTGTACAATCTTACGCACAGGCTTGTACAGTAGTTTGCCTGCTTTGCAACAAACGTTATTATTTGTTTCGTCCTGACAGCAACGACTTACGCAAGATCAGGTGACCTTATTTTCTGCGTTAACGGCGTGTGCGCCGTACATGTTAATGGCACTTTGACCGGAACAGGATATCCGTACCTGACATCTGACACGGAACTATGCTCATCTAGACTTCTTCGCGACTAAAACGCTTTGTTTATGTGGCGTTCCTTGCACAACCCGCCGGCACTGTGTAGCTACTCCGTTTAATGAACCGTATTGACTCCTTGCTAGTCTAGTTCACGTGTGTAAGACACGTGCCCCAACTGATGGAAGAGGCAACGAAAGGGTAGCAATTATCTTGTCTATCTCAAGAACAAGCGGCAGAGATTGGATTTTACGAAGAGTTCGCGGCGTAACACTTCGCGATAGACTCCGTAGCTGTGAAATTCGTAAAGCCCAGAATGTCGAGCCGCTTCTCCGAATACAGATATCTCAGCTACGATGGTTCGGCCACGTGACTAGAATATTCCAGTAAAGATCCGAGAGGCGAGTTCTGCTGACTGCACCCACGGGAAAGCGACCCAGACGGCAGAGATAGGATATTTGCGAAGAGCCCACGGTGTGACACTTCTTGACCAGGATCACAGGTCTGAAATCAGTGAAGCCCGGAATGTCAAGCCACTTCTCTGAATCGAGAGATCCCAGCTGTGATAGTTCGGCCATGTATCCAGAATGTTCCAGGAAAGAATAGCGAACTAAGTCCTTCAGGCTACAGTATACACCCACGGGAAAGCGACCCAGATGTCGACCAAGGACCAGGTAAAGTGATTACATCTCCGACCTTGCTTGGTCCCGTCTTGGTGTGGACTCTTCAGACCTATCAGAGATTGATAAAAAACACGAGACATTTCGAGTCCTAATGGCTGCTGCCCCCGTTAGCCTGTCCATGGGAAAAGCGGTTATGAAAATGAATGAAAAGGTCTTTGAGCTGTAGTGAGATTGCTTCATGGGTGAATACCTTTTTAGAGGAGAGGCAATTCATGGCGTGGAAATGCCGTGTTCATTAATTAGTACAACTGCTGTGTTCANTACTTTTTCAGCCTTTNCTAAGCTTGTTGGTCAACTATGCGGTAAGAGAGCAGCGAGAATCTTTGAGTGACTGCTTTTTTATAACTAGCAGAAGCGACTTTATCAATGTAGAAACATTTTTAATCTCTGTGACTCAATAACGTGAGAAACTCAAAGAAGCAAAGCATTTGCTACGTTTTTATTTACATAGAACATCCATAGTAGTTAAGGTTTCATGAGCAACAGCTACCATTTTCCTGATTTATGTCCCATTGTTTTAAGATGCGGTTACTTGAGTGCGTTTCATCAAGCGTGAAACCTTTTTATTTTTCTTGCTATTCAAGAAATTGAGAAATCGTTTGTGCAGCTTAACACTGTAGCAGACTAGGAATCCTTGAGGCAACAAGTATTGTCTTTTGTTGGTTTGTGTTGTCACAAATAATGGCTGAAAACCCATGTTAGTTCGAAGTTTGATATCGACGATTTTATTTTAAATAAGCGACATAACATCAAGTTTTACGAGGAAAAGCAAGAAGCGGTTGAAGAATGAAAGAAAAATAAAATAATTAGCTAATCGAAATAGTAACTTATCTTTCTCAGTTTAGAAAACTGACCTGCACGCTCGACAATTCTTTGTGCGAAACTTCGTTAATTTTGCTGGTGCAAAACCACGCGATGGGGTTAGTAACAGTATTAACCTTAATTATGAGGAAAAATCTTAAGTCTGCTTGTTGTTGGTAGTGCCGCTGATGGCAACTTGAAATGCGTACTTTTAACGACTGGATGCAGTTGTTCCTTGCGAGCATGAATAGACGGCAGTCGAGCAGAGACTGCAGCGAACTAGCTTTGGAAAAAAATGTTTTTGCAACTGCTATTGTCTAAAGTACGTGGCACGTGCGGCTAATTCACGTCAGTGTTGCCAACTCTTCTTACAACGGATATACCAAATCTTGTCTAAAAATATACCAAATATACACCAAATTTATCAAGAAAAACTTACAATTTAATGTTGCTTTTCGAATAACTTAAAATTTAATGTTGCTTTTCGAATAACTTAAAATTTAATGTTGCTTTTCCCATGATTTTTAGTGCTTCACTGAGATGATCAACAGTTGCTGTTGTGAAGTGGCATCATAAAGAAGTTGCAACCTCAATTTCTATTTTCTTTACTTTGACTATGACAGATTTATTAACCAATGGAATATTCAAGTTTCCAACACCTACACTGCATTTTTATTTCTTTTATGGTCCACTTTATTATTGTGCTGTATAAATAATAGCCTAGCTGATTTTGCGGTTTCTAATTTTCTTATTGCACAGTTTGTAAAAGAGATTCATAGCACCATCAGAATCCTGCTTTGCAAGCAATGCAACTCTATCAGTCACTCTTCTCTAAATCTTATGAAACTCCCACATGCAGCTTTCCAACATGAGGATGCATTGGCTGACTAAAAACGCATACCAAGAACTACGTTCAGATTTTCAGAACCTACCGGCCTCTTTCTCCGCTTATCTAAACTGCACGTTTACTCTCATGCTATGCAAAATAATTTAACTTTTTTGTATAGCTTTAATACCACTATGTTTTCTATGTTTACGCTTTGCAATATAACAAATAATTTGGGTTAAAAGATCTTAGTTGAACCCTCTACCAAAAATATACCAAATTTTGCATATATACCAAATCAAAAATGTATATACCAAGCACTTTGAAAATATATAAATTTGCTATATATATTATATATACCAGTTGGCAACACTGATTCACTTGACTGAAATAAAAGCCGATCTGATCGAGAGAAGGACGATCGGAAAAAAGCGGAAAGGAAAAAAAGCGTTAGACTGTCGCGAAAAAGAGTCTGTGAAACGACGCCGGAACTTTCACTTGGACGTGGCGTGTTGAGATGAAGTGTGCGCGCAGCGGTAGTTGAAGAGGCTCTTAATTTTTTAGAAAAGCTTCAGAAGAGCAAGCGAAGTAGTTCTTCATAATTGACCTTATCGCGGCTGAGGGAAATAACTCCGAGTCATTCCACCGTTTTTTCATCAGTAATGCGCACGGGTTGAATATGTACGGCCAACGCCGGCGTTGCTAAAAATGTGCAAAAAAGCGATAGCGTGCTTGATGTATGTAAGAATGTATCTTGCTAACTGCATAGTTCATGGTTCCTTATGCTGTAGCAGTTGTCCAACCAGCGTGTAAATAGCTGCTTGTTTTGGTCTTTCGCGTAGATTACTCGGCCACCATGTCAAATACCGACGTGTTAAGGGCTTTGTCTCCTTCATGGGCGTTTTGCTTCTCTGCAGCCGTCAGCCAAAAAAGATCTCGTTGCAGGAGTTAACTTGTTTCTACAAAAACGATGCATAGACCTTGTCTTACGGTGCTGCGATCTTGTTACTGAGCGTACAAAAGCGTTCCGGTTTCATGTTGAAATTGCGCGATGATTCGTCACAGCAGCCTGCGAAAAATTCACGCTTGGTCGGCAGAAACAATTTTCCAGCGGCAATTGCGACGCTCTAAAACAGCATTAGGTCAAGGCTGGTGCAATGTGTTCATGGACCGAAGCCTACGCTGGCACCGGTAGTTGTTTTCATAAAACGAGCCACCGCTGGCCTTGTCAGGTAACGGGCTTTCATTTTTGTCTCACCGACGCTGCCGAAGCCGTTTCTGCACGGCCGGCTCGGAGCGCAAGACGAGCACGACTACGGCTTTTGTTTATCGCCGACTAGAAACAAGCTGCTCGTCTCGGGAGGTCAGTGTATGACTGAACAATCGGTTCCCTGTTTGACGCGTTAGCGACAAATCTGTTTTCAATGCGTTCACTGGTACTTGTTTAGAAACAGAGTTTTGGGCTTGACTTCCAAGCAAACAGCATGTCCATTCTCACAGCGCCTCATCTTGATTATCCTTTTGCCGGCAGTTTACTTGATGAGCGTACAGATGAGCGTACATTTAGTGATCTGATCAACTTAGCGGTCCGAAGCATTCTATGCTGAAATCTTAGCTGAACGTCGGCTCGTCATACTAGTAAATCATGATCTGGTGAGCATGATCCTTTAAGCCTCTTTTCAGCATCTGCCAATAATATGTTACTTGCGCAAATTCCTGTTGCAGAGCTCTGTATGGCGTGTTTGCTTTTTGGTGATGCTGTACTGGGACTATGTGCCCGTACAGCCCAATAAACAACTCGTTTACGTCAACGTGGTGGAAAACTCGTGGATGCTCATGTGTAGATGAGAAAGTGCAAACGGTCTGAGTTTTAATTAACCACTCCATTTAAGCATTGGCACAATTTTTGTCGGTTTTGATAACCTGAATTGCGGTTGTGTTCAACGTTTTTTTGTCTTTAACGTGTCACATTGAAATTTACTGAAAAGTGTCTTACGCGTCTGGGTAAGTACGACAAGTTCAAAGATTGATGTCAGCCGGTTCAACAGTGACTTCGTTTTTTAGTTTTTGCAACTTGGTGTAAGTAGCAACGCGACCTGCTTCATTTCAATCCCGTCCACGATGTGCGTGCACATCCTGTCACACAGCCATGTTCACCGCCCGTCTGGCCGCAGCCAGAAGTTCTAAAATTTAGAACTTTAGAATCTAAATGCTGAAGCAACGCCTTGCGAAGAACATTGGACATCTTCCGACGAAAGCTGCAAACAAAGCGCCACGAACGTTCAGGAAAAATGTCAGAAAGAAAAAAGCGACAAAGCGAGAGCATTCGCGCTAATTCGTGCGTCGCTGTTTGCCAGTGCGTGGTCGCTGTACGGCACTGGTTCCCGCCGTGAGATGCGCGAAGATGAAGCGGGGCTCTTTGAACCTCTTTTAGCAACGTCTTACATGATAACATTGGTCAACAGCACTTTCGTAGCGTATAAGGTCGCGTTATCAATACGATTATGGCTTCAATTCGTTGATTCAGGATCTCTCAAAGAGATTTTTTCTTTACGTTAGATTTTCTCCTGAAAGTTAAACTGAAGAATTTGGGGGTTTAGGGGTTGGCGGAGAAAATTACCACACTTAGATCCACAAGTAAGAATAGGTGAGAACCACTGGTTTGAGGTTATAATCAACGTGAAAGCACAAAGCTTGAAAACGAAATAAGGTTCGGTAAAATGCGGTTGATTTCAGTTTTAAACACGCTTAGTCTTTGTGATAATCCTTGGCGTCTTTTCTAATCTATTTTAAACTCTTTATTTTTTTACCAGGGATTATGTCGCTTTGCATAAACGTAATTGCGTTCAATTGTGCAATCATCCCGCTCGGCAAACGTTTTTTAAGGTCTTCTGGTGAAAAGATCCGACCATGCTGCTTGAGTATAAAGCCCTTTGCTGTGTTTCGGGACAAATGAGTTGAAAGTTTTTGGTGGAGTTGCGTATAATTGTGAAAATACTACGGTTGCCAAACAAGACGAGAAAATTTGTATCCTGTCGTTTTCTAAATTATGACTAATTGCTCCCTGGCAGAAAGCCGTCGCGAGGTGGTTCAAACATCCCTTTGAAAAGAAAAAAGCTGAAAACGTCACAAAACTACATTTTAAAAAGGCGTAATGAGTTTCATTTGCTACAAACGTCGCTCACGATACCAGTTGATGGTTAATTTGTCGCGCACTGCCCCGCCCGATTGTCTGTGCTCGCTTCCTTTACAAAGGACATAATTTCATTCCTTTGGATCTTTCTTGAGCATACTAGGGCTTCACGAAGAGATACCGGCAAGTAAAAAATATTTTTTAGTGACGTCAGGCGTACTGTCTTGGCCTTGTCTGCGGTTTCTCTCCTTTAAAATCCGCATTTACAATCACGGCTATTCGCAAAGATGGCTTATGCAGGGTAAAACCAATTCTTGATTTCCCCCTTACGTTGGCGAGGCAGGTTTTCATTTCAATTCCAGGATTTCTGGCTCAAATGCGCTGCGTTCTGGTCTTGCATGCCGCCTTGCGGATTTGCTCGTGTGTTTGCAAGCCGCGTCCAAAAATTTATAAATTATTAACGTCATCAAACTGCGCTAGACCGCCTTCAGGGGAAGTGTGCTGCTTCTGTTATCCAATCAGAGCTTGTCACTTGCGCAAACGTCTCTTTCTACTCGGCGAACGAGACAGTGGAATTTGCTGTTATTACCACATTTACTGATTCAGCATCACGACCCCGCGAGGGTGACGCAGCCGATTCTGATCGCAATTTGCTTTGCCAGGAAATCGATTTAGGAAATCGATTGCCAGGAAATCGATTTCGCGTCAGCGACACTGCACGCGCGGAGTTACTGATTTCCAGTGGCTGCAAGATCGATTCTCGTAGCATTGCGCCAGTTTCAGATTGTACCGTGGCTAAAAACTAACAACACTCTTCACTCCCATAGACGTGGTCTAACTAAGCTATTGCTTCCACAACCCTTTTTTCGCTTGCGACCCAGTGGACCCACTTTCACTGATAATTTGATGCGGAGCGCATTACGCGATATTGCGGCAAAATAAACACAACAAAAAGTTGACATGCGGGAAAGAAACAAAACACAAACAGCAGATGCAATTTACTGCTAATGGGAAACTTGAGCTAGCTAATTAGATCTAGTCAACTGAAAATCAGCTAATTGTCAAAAAGAGTTTGAGTTTCATACCGGAAAATTGCAACATATCGAAATGTTTTGTAGCCCTCATAAAAGAACTTGTCGGTACGCTGTTTGGGAAGTGTTGGCGAATGATTCTGTTTTGCTGTGCGCGTGTTCTCGCTTGGTGGTTGTCGGGTCAAAGTCAGGGCGAAATTCTCCGCTGCCAATCATCGGGCGGTGAATGGACTTTCAATTAAGTGGTTAACAAGCGTGCACAATTAGTTTCGAGTGCCTGCGAGGTGGCTGCTTGAACATGCAATGTTGTTGAACGCGGCCGTCTTTCTGCTTCGCACATGGCAGTGCTCTGCTGTGGTTATCCTTGTTCGACGATGCTTGGGCGTCGTTGCCAGGAAACGAAGCACGTTATGCACCGGTAGATGCGCGGTGCCCGTCGAAATAGGCAGCGTGAACATCCCCGTCAGTCTGCGTGAACTGACGCATTTGCGTGTTGAATGCGACGGTTCCACTTCCGGCGCAGCTGAGGAAAAAAGACAAACGAGTCGTTTTTCTCGTTTGCGTTGCTGCACTGATAAAAAGCGCGATGAGTTGCGGAATGGTCAGTTATTGTCCCTGAGGATGCGAGCGCAGGTGGTCGCTGTCCAGGACGCCATGCTCGGATTTTACAGACAACAAGTTGACCGATTTGAGAGCGATCGCTGATGGGCAAGCTGTTGTCGTAGAACGCTAGTTGGAGATGCGGTTTGCTGCAGTGTTTCAGATGAAGGCGATCACCTTTAAGTTCTCGGTTCATTGTATATCAGCGGCGTCATTTTAATGTGTTTCGCACAACGGGATTATAGGATTACAGCATGGTTGAAACGTTTGCCTATCGGGTGCTTTGCAGGTTGTTATGACAGACATTAGCCGTGAAATTTTTTGCTGTTGCGAAAGAAAAAAGTTCTTGATGACAGCTGCTAGCTTAGCGCTTTAGTATTCCTGTCGTGTGTCGGCAATTTCATTTACATTCGCCAGCTTATCTTTTCTCAATGCGCTATCAAGCAAGAACCTTCTATAATGTTTTTCTTGCAAGATTAATGGCTTGTTGAAACTGTCGGGAATTTTACTGGTTTGAAATTTTACCATTTCCATGAATCGTGGCAATGCTTTTGCCCTCCCAGGCCAGTTGCTTAGCATAGACAACAATTATATTTCCCTTTGCGAGCAAGGTTCCAGTGCAGATTGTATTCTCAGATAACATTATTTATGCGATACTGTGTCGGCAGCTCGCCATCAAATGTGTCGCAGTGTCCGTCTTAGTCGGTGGAGCCAACATGTCTGCCAGTTTTGGGAAAAAAGTGTTGTGCTTATATACCATCACAGTAAACAGTTGGCTGCAAACACGTCAGTGAGCAACATTGGTTGCGATGAAAAAGGCGTAACTGTGATAATGCAGCCATAACGAGGAGGCAAGCCAGCGTTTTTGCCAAAAGAGGGGTTTGATTTACATGCACTTTCATGAAGCGCAGACCGCCATTCCTCACCAAATGACCAACGAATGCGACAGATGGTTATTTTACGGGAAATTTGCGTGATTTAGAAAACCAGAAAGTAGAAACGAATCCGAGTTATTTCTCTTGGGGAGAGTAACGTGATAGCCTGGCCAGCATTCTTTCTCGCTGAAGCTGTTGCGACTGTCGCCCACCACAATTCCACACGTCGATGTCCTTGAGTTAGATTGCGTCCAACAAACTCATGGGTCCGGCCGGAAAGTGCAGGGCGCTCGCTTTCGGTCTGAACATGCCCAGCATCGCCGAGCATCCAAGTAAGCGGAAGTCCGTGAAATGCGGTGGACGCTATTGACCTGCGATTTGTTTGCGCTGCCATTAAGACCCGGCTGTGGAACTTAAAACAACAATATTCGAGCGCAGCCGCTTGTCCCGAACCCTTCTCTCATGGGAGGATAATAACCATTGCAATCAAAAATTCAACTCACTTTAACTGAAAGCCTCGCTGAAAAACCTCTCAGATAAGTGTGTTTAGCAACGAGATATTTGTGCCAGGGAAACAAAGCTAGAAGGGTAGTTTGCAGCAGTGGTTGCCAACTTTCTATTTGTCCGTGGCGCACTTTGCAACTCGGTTTTCGTCACGAGGCACACCGCAGCTTATGACTGAAACGTAACTAACAGAACCGTCGTCCTCTTTGCCAGAGTCCAGCAAAATGGTTCAATAAAGTCGCTCTCAGTTTTGAAACTTCCGCGGCACACCGGTTGGGAAAACCGGTCTAAAAAACTCCACTGCTTTGTGATCGTTGGTAAGATTGGATTGCGCAAATCCAGGTGGGTGATGTTGCTGGAAATGTCAGATGCAGCTATACTATTGTCAATAGTTGTAAGCCACAGTGGTGACGTACGCAGGTGAATACATTTCAAGTTACTTCACAGGGAAACTAGTTTCGTGTATTGGAAACATCTTCAGTCTCGCAAGGAGTAAGAAAGCTTATTAGTGAAATGTTGACACTGAAAGAGAGTTCAAAAAGAGATACACCCGAATTGCCGTTAGAACGCAAAGCAAGAGCAAAAAATTTAGGTTTTTTAATGCTATTTTTATTTTATTGATTCTATACTGTTTTCTTAGGTCGAGTTTGCATTTTCGTTAATCAATAAAACTAGCCTTTGAGGTGAGAAAATGCTACTGGAAATGCAAAGTGGTGATATAACTTTTCTGGTAAGCTGCCTTGCGCAGATAGATAACATTCAGCAAACCGCGATTTCTCGCGCCCTCCAACTCTGCGTTAAAATTCATGGGCGTTTTCAATAAAAAGCACCAGCTTTCGATTATTAATGTCTACAAAAGTTTTTTCTGCCTTTCAACATAGTTTGGTCACTTTGCTTTACCTGGGCAAGCTGCTGCAGTTGCCAGCAGCGAGGTTTTCCATTCACTTTGGCGTTCGTATGCCAACAGGCTGATATCAAACAAATGTTGCTTGAAGCGGTACACGTGATCAAAATCGCATGCAGCATTTGCACTGTTGTGGTGAATATTGCAGATACGACACGGAACCAATATGATTACGACTAAGGTGGCGTTTTATAGTGCTGTTCTTATTAGCCATCTAGGCTCGAATAAAACCGCAAAAAATATTTACTGCTTCTCAAATTAAGGCTTAGTGGAGTAGGAAACTTGCGGGAAATCACGATGTGTCGCCTGGGTCAACTACCGAATCCATCAAACCAGGCTGGGGAACATGTGGTCGCATGACCATTTAACCTGACCCACGTCCGAATTGTCGATAAAGTAAGAAAACATGTTGGATTTGGGTATTTTAGTAATAAAAACATGTGTGCTTAAATGCACTTGTCATCATAAGCAACAATTTTGAATTTTTTGCGGTCCGCTAGAGACGTTCGAAAAGGCGTATAGCCCGCAGTAGTGAACAGGTTCCTCACCCATAAACCGAACTGCTGAAAAATGTCGGCTCTGCAAGTTCCAGAGTCGGCCTGGATGCTAAAGAAACACGCGCGTGTTCAGGACCTTGGAACCAGCGGCAAATGATAGAAGCGCGCTATTGTAATCTTCGTGGGCCGTTTGATCTTACGGAAGATTCGCGCGTGCATTATGCGATTAGACTGCAAATCCCTTGTGCAAACCGAAGTGTGTGGTTAGTTGAAACGTAAGCTGAAGCATGCCTGCGCCGAAGTGGCCTTGTCGTCTTAAGCAACATACGCAGGTTAGCTTGTGTGCTTGAAGCAAGGTTCCTTGGCTGAAGACGTCGAAAAAAATGTCGTCGAGCAGCGGCCCACAAGAGCTCTCGACTGCGCTGAAGCTTTTCTGTCATCCCAGGACGGCTTTTGTGTCGATGCAACCGGATGCGCGTTGCGTTTTTTCACGAGGGCCGTTTCGAAAGTCTCGGCGTCATCAGCTCCAATTTTGGCATCCAGCAATTTTTCCGATTCAGAAAAACAAAAGCTTGCACAAAACCTTTCGAGACCTGTCGGATGAGCTGCTGTTTAACCAGGGCGCAAATTACTCCTTTAACTGCAAAACATCTTCGTTTGTAGTGGATCTCAGATTCAGGTTGAACTCTTTCGTCGAAAATAAATTGCATTCTTGTGCTGGGGCATCCAACTCATACCTTGCTGCACTTTGCGGTTGAGTGTTGAGAAAGCGACTTGCCGTAAGCCGCTGTTTCTGGTGGACGAATGCTTGTCTAGAAGGCAGGGTGCGTGGAAAAACAAGTGCGTTTGATGCTTGCTGATAATTTTGTGAACCTTGTGCTCGCGCAAATATCTAGTCGGAACCAGAAAGTTGCTGCGTGTGGAAGTACACGTTCGTGATACGTTAGTTGCTCAACATCACAAAGGACATTGTTAAGGTTTCCACCCCTTCGCAAAACAACCCATCGTCGTTCCGTCAGGTATTTTTCTGCACTTGAACCCCGACCCCACGAAAACGAATGCTCAAACCTGTTAATTTTATTCTGCATTTTGCGGTTAGGAAGGCATTGTTGTTTTCACATTACTGTGCAATCGTATAATTGCCTTTGCCTCTGGTTAAACAGCGCTTGGGGAAAGATGTCTTCCATTATTTATAGTAGTGGTTTGGAGTGTTTTCCTGCATTGGATTTCCTTCAGCAGCGTGCAGACGCAATAATTTCAAACAACACTTGGTATACAGTGCAGTAGATTTTGCGGCGATGGTGACGGGAGGATAAAGCGCACGGTTGGCCATGTGCTTTTCTGTGAAATGTTTTTTCGTGGGAATGGTGGAGCCTCAGACGATGCGTTGCCAATTTTTGTAGGTGGGCGCGAGTAGTGACGGTGCAAAACAACGTTCCAGTGTTCTGGGTTCTGCTGCTTTATCAACAAGTCAAGTTGGGCGAATTTCACTGGCAAGCCCCTTGACTTTTGAGATGAGCTGTGAAATTGTTCGTAATGCTAAAGCCCTTTTTAGACAAGATCGGTCTTCATTATGTAGTACCACTGACAGATTCTATTAGCTGCGCCAAACCCGAAATCGCGAACGGTTCTTTTGTGGCCGGTAGGTTTCACGCTGTTGCTAAATTGATGTATGACCAATAATAGTGGCTCAATCCTCGCTGTGAACGACCTTGCACGCTCGGCGAAGAGAATTGCACCCAATAACCTACTGATCTCTTTCACGATCGCACTCAGACTTGGTGCTCACGGTCGTATTTGTCATCAAGCGTATCCGGTAGGAACACCACTGCTTTATACATATATTTGTGGGAATTCATGCACAGCGACTGTGTTTGCTTCCCAATTGTTTTGCGGGGGAATGGCACTTGAATTGCCGAGGTGTTAACTCAATGCGAACATGATTTTGCAAGCCTTTTCACTCAGTTCGCGGAGGGCGCGGAAGCAATCAATTCTGACAGACGAGCTTTGACAAATTAGTTCGTCGTCAATTCGACCCTGGTTTGGACTACATACCAAACATCCCTATCGCTCCGCATTTCTGGGTGTGAAAACACGCGCAGACAGATTAACAGTTCACATTGAACGCCGAAGCCCAGGCGCTTCGCAGACCTACAGTATGCAGTGACAGATCGATTGTTTGAAGTGCGACTTTGACGACAATAAAGCGGACGAGCCGCTTCGCCAAAGAATGTCGCGCTGCAAGTGAAGACTATATATGTACTGCTCCTGAGCTGAGCTTACGCTGCAATGAACTTGATCGGCGTTGCTGCTGCGTGAAGGTCGGAGGGTTACGTTGATGTCGGTGTCGGAGAGTGAACTACGCTTCAGCGCAGCTCGCTTCGACCTGTATTGCGAAGACAATGAGGCTGACCCTTTGAATTGGCGCCTGCGCACCGTCGACTGGAATCGGTCGATCAAGCCATGCCGAATTAGCCCTAAAGAAGAGATGCTGCTGCTGCTGCAGTAGCTGCCCAGCGAAGGCGTCGCGAACGAAGCGCCGCGTTTTCTCTCACGACCGAGCTTCCCTGTGCGCCGCTCGCCGATGCAAACATGCACCGTACGCTATCTGCAATCGCGGCGAAACACATTGACCCGCTTGCTGTTTCTCGCTTGGATAGATGCGCGGTAAAGAGCAGATCCCGGCACGATGCAACTGGAACGTTTCTGCTGAGACCTGAAACTTGATTGCTTTTCGTTTACGAAACAAGAGTGTTTTTTGCAAAGAACTACGCGTTGAATTTATGCGTTATTTGTGCCGGATGTTGTTTTAACAAATCAATCCAGAAAATGACTCTCGTATCTTCGCACCGTCCGAAAACAGAAATTGGCTTGCGCAGGCGCACAGGTAATTTCCGAAAAAAATATGCTGACACTGATTGCACACTGGATAGCCCAATTGCCTTAATTTTTTGGAAGTTTATTTTTCGAACAGTATGGTCAAAGAAGCAGCCGAAACGTTTGTTGAAACAGCTGACAAACGTGCCCGTTTGTGTATGTCATGTTATCGCTTGATCTTGCGACAGTTATTAGGTTGTGTTGATGCGGTAACGATACGTGCAATTGCCCATCATAACGAAAAAAACACTCCTTTTTTCGAACAAATTTCGGTGAGCAGGAAGCAACAAAGGTCAAGGGGCAGAGTTTAGTTACATTTTGAGCTGCGAACTCATTCGTCATTCTTGTTTTCAACGTCCGAGCGCTGTTGGTGAAACAAGAACTGTTGTTTTTTGCGTGAAAGCGGATTGTGCGAAACGCTTTGCTTCCACTCAAAGTAAATTCATCTGAAACTTACCGCAAACACACAGGGGCGTCTGTCATTACGAGAACTGGGAATTTTTTACACCGTTCTCACCCGAGCATATGGCCTTCAGAAACAAGCTTATTCTGCGGGCAGGCGCGTGAGTCGCTTTGGTCTTTTCTTGGACCTCCGGCGTTGACTGAAAACGGCCAAGCAAATCGATGTGCAGCCTCTTCGCTTCAGCCTCCTTAAGAAGGCGTTCAGTTTGCACGTTAGAATAGCTACATTCAGACGAACAAAGTCGTTCAAGGCCACACAAAGCGCTTTGCTAAACGTGGCGTCTAACATTAAAGTGTTCCTTAAATTTCACTACCACTGAGTGTCTTGACGACACCGCTAATGCATGCGCGCTGCTTCAGGCAAAATTGATTTCGTAGACTTTCAGTACAGGTATTTTACTGACAACTTCAATCGAGTTGTATCGAAAGTGTCAGTACTACGCGCATGCGCTTTCATCTGGTTGTCGGTGTCCTGTTATACATATCTGCTATGAAAAAATCTGTATTGTTAATCAGACGTGAGTCAGGGTTAGACCTCTGCTCGTAACAAAGGCTCCAGGGAGGCCGTTATGTAGCGAAGGTTTCCTGCGTGGTTTAAAAGCATGAGCTTTCACGACAAAACTCCCGGTGAGCGAAACCTTCGCGAAGATGATGGAAGAGGAAAAGCTGCGGTTGTTATGCATTCAATACTACGGCGGATACGTTCTTCGCAAAATTTATACTCACGCCCCATTAGACTTTTTCGCCAAACTGGAGGTAGTTCATCCAGATGTTTGTTGGTGATAAATTCTTCAAGGGGGAAAGCATCCCCGACATACCCCTAGTTCCTTTCTCCCTTTTAAGTTTGGCTTAAAAGTTGAAAACATCTGGACCACAGAAAGTTCAATTTTTAAGTATTCCATCCCGAAGGCGTTTTGAAAGTGCTGATGCGTGATGCATCTGCTTTGGGTTCACCTGAGCTCACACGTAAAAGTGATCTAAAACAGCGATTGCATCGGGAACGTATCAGTCATAAACGCAGGACTCGGAAGTCTCCCAGTTTTAATACGCTTCTTAGGATCGTCCAGCAGTTGTTTCTCTCATCCATCAACGATACCTGACACTGCTTGCATTATGTTAAAACGCGATTCGAGTTGCCAGCCCGCGTCTGTTCTGTCATGACGAGCACGAGCTAAATATTTGTTCAGATGCCGAGGTTCCATTGCCGCATGCAGATCAAAGTGTGTGGCTGTACAATTGCTTTTGTAATTTGCTTTTAGTCAAGAAGATTCGAGGCACGCTTACAGGCCTTAATATTCCAAGACCGTTTTTTGGAATGTTTGAGGCCTCAAGAAGCAACGTGCTATAGTTGGGTCAAATTCGCCCCTTGATGCGTTCACGGTTGTTTGAATCTGAAAGTTTGCGCGAGAGATCATTTGATGTGGCAAGCGCGCACTTGCGATATCGGAATGTTCGTCGTTCCGTGCTGTGGCCTTCCAGGACCGGGACCCATTTTCCCGGTACGGGGGTTCACTTGTGATCCATCTCGCGATGCGTGCTTTTGCTGTGGTAATTGCAGTGTGGGTGATGGGGTATTGTCGCTTTGGCATCAGTCATTTGGAAACGACAGTCATGTTGAAAGAATACGATCGTAATTTTGTTAAAGTCTAGTGGGTAGACGGACGTTTTCTTTCACATCTTCATCAACCAGTGAAAGAGTTGCTGGACTGGTTTTGTTTAGTTCACAATCACACAAAGTTATAGTCTGCAAGTTTTCGCTTTCATCCTGGCTTGATTTCACCCTATTCAAAATAAAAAAACTACGTGTTTTCCATTATAGCTAGCGCTGCTTTAGCTAAGTGAATTGTATATCGCAACGATTTGAAATGGTGACCAAACGGACTTTGCTGCTAGTTGTCATGGAAACCCTGCTCCTGGTGGTTGCGAGGCCAACGTCGTCAACAGAAATAGAAAGATTCAATATCGTAAGTGCCGTGTTTTATAATTGCACTTCAGTTGTTTCCATGTCTTGAGTTTCGCTCTGTTTTGAATCCAGCTCTTGTAGTTTGGATCTTTGCTGCATGCGTTTTGTGCTCATAAATGGCTATCTGTATTACCCCTGCATATGCGTTTATATCGTTTTTCCTAGCTAAAGAGCACTACCCGACAAAGTAAAAGAGGCGCATGTATTCGAATATGCTTTACACTTTCAACGTCTTATTAGCGGATGCTTAGTCAATTTAAGCAGAAAAATAGCGAACAGCATGATACATTCACAAGATTTAGTTGGGAATTCGTGTCCAATTTTACGAATAGCCAAATGGACCTTTTCTTAACTCTTCTGCTCCGTTTCCTTCTTGGCGTTGATAGCCGTTGGCGCAAAAGCGGACGCACGTCTAGTGGCGTGTATATGAAGTGGTCGCGTGAGTGAGACGTTTTTTCTGAAGTGGAGGTGGATTGTCTGGTTGAAGTGGAGAAGCCATTTGATGCGGTGGGGCGGAAAACAATTTGGGAAGTACCACAATCAAGAAACCGGCTTCGTTTCTCTTTACTATTCTTCTGAGGCTTTTTTCTCTGGCTAAAGCGCCATTAGTAGCAATATATACTACCGAAGGATTTTGGTTCTAGCTATTACCCATTTAAATTAAGTCTTTTGCTCTGTTATGCTTGGAAGAACTGTAATTTCGAAGAGCATGGCGCTGATCTTCTGTAGCACGTCACGTGGTATAATGAACCGTGAGTTTTTAAGCATTTTTCACACGAGACGCGTTGCTTTTTGTAAGCGCCAAATGCTTTGGTTTCTTTTCCGTGTTTCAAACTTTTTGGCCCAAACCGAACAGCTGGTGTTTCCACGGCTGCAAAAGTTCGCAGTAGCGTATCGCCTTTCAAAACTGTCTGGTAAGATCTATTTCTGTGCCGGTCTAATTGCTTGAGCAGGTCGTTCGACTCGGCGAAAACTCGTAAAATATGGTTGGGGCCGTTCACTAATTTTATTTGCGCACACACAACGCCACCTTTAAAAGCCCGGAGTTCAGCGCCCGGACGATTTAATTCGCTTTATGAAGGTGGTTGTACGCCCTGTTTCGTTTAATGCCGTTCTTACGAGGCACTTAGCATCCTGAGGTGCAAGCAATTTTGCGCTTGACCTTGTCAAGAGCAGTATAAGAAACGTTTTTTGCGGTCGGAGACAGTCAACAGAAAGATATTTGGCTTGCCATTGTCAAGTGCGCTGAATTTATTGCGCTGCCGTTGGTTCGTGTTTGACGACGATGCTAATCTCCGTCTGCGTTTACTGTCCTCTGTGAGAGCCGGCGGTTGAAACAAATAACTTGAAAAAGTCGAATAGTTTTCCGAGTTTTTGTGCTGCAAAATGGCATTGCAAGAGCCCGACATTAATCAACAGGTTGCAAATCTTTGCAAAATATAAAATAGCGAAATCGCAACCGAGACAGAAACGACTTGTACGACGGTAGCGCACTAGTGAGAATTCTCTTAAAACTGTCTTCAAAAAACTGAAAAAATATCTCTTAAAACTGTCTTCACGCTGAAACTGTGTATTCCTGGGCCGTAGAATGTTGCCACAAATGAATAAGCAATGCAAGTTCATAAAACGTTGGCGTATGAGCTCAAGGCAGCCCTCGGTAGTTTTGAAAGTTAAATCAACCAAGTAGGTGATTCCAACGCCGAACATAATATCGACTTTATTTTGGTACTACGATCTGCACAGAATTTTAAGGCAAAAAGTATTACACTCTGGAAAATATTAATCGTATATTAGATATTGATATGAACAAATGTTTTCCATGTTGTTCAATTTTGAAAGCCAGTCCGTACGCGTTATCAGCATCACAGACATAACTTTTTATGACAGACGAAACCTGTGCTCAACTTTTTTGTAATCCGAGTACAGTATAACGTATTCTGAATAATCCTTGGTGGGTTTTGACGTCTTGCTGTTCTGGCCATGCATAACGAATTTCTTTACGTACATCAGACTCGCGTGTGTTTGAAATCATTCACGCATGGACAGTGAATGGATTCGGATAAGTATTTTGTAGGCTTCGATTGCTTTCTCGGCACATGTAAGGGTTTCAGGATTTCAAACAATTTCTTGACTGTTTCTTTTTGTGGATTTTCGACGAAATATATTCACGAAACGTGACGACGACCCTTAAAAATTTTTCATCATTCGAGCTAAGCTAGTTTTTGAGGGTACCGCTTGCTTGATTGCTTGAATGAAGCGATGAAATGGAGTTTCATCGCGCAAAGTTTGGTTCGTGCTTGCTGACCCAGTTTTAACGCATGAACCCACGACTGGAGATGGTACAGTGGGTGTGTAAAGTTGAATGTGTAAGCCAGTGGTTCCCAAACTTGTTCGAGCCGTTACCCAGATCAAGGTAGCGATTGTGTCTTATTACCCTTATTATTTCGCAGTGATCGCTCATAATACAGAACAATACTATGGTTTTGGCTCCGCGTTACCCCCTTAGGAATCGCATATTACCTCCGGGGGTAATTTACCCCCACTTTGGCAACGACTGGTGTAAGCGCATGGTTGTTTCAGCGGTCACAATACGTTTATATAAGTATTATGATAACCCTTTCCAACATCAATTCCCTACATCTTCTGCACCACATTTCAGAAAAACCTTGTAAGAAATGTCTTACTGCTAATGTTTTGTAACCAGGACGTGCATTTTCATGGGTACTCCACACAAAATACGCTCAAATTTTTGCTCAATGTCTCCGCATGTGTTGCCGGTACAGCACAAATATTTGAGGGGTTGATTGTTGAGATATTTTCAGATAAACGTAACTTGCTTACCGCCTGGACCTGTACATTTTCAAGTTTTCCTTTAAGAAGCATAACGAAATGTTACGGCAAAGCGCTGGCAATCTCTTGATCGACACTGTAATTTCAGGACGCGAAGTTATATTATCTGCTAATCCCGATGAAATGATTAAACGTTTTGTTGCTTTTACGGGGTAAGCTGTGGGTTCGCCATTCCCGGCTGGCATCATCAGCGGTTTGACGTATGCCGTTCGTTGTTGGACGGCAGGAACTGGGTTTATTTGAAGACAGTTTTAAGAGAAAGGTCAAAACGTGCTGCCATGTCTTATTGATTCGCTTGCGTCACATTTGTGGAGACTAGTTTTTGCATTTGTTGGAATGAGTAAAACTTGTATCGTTTTCAAAAAGCACATTGCTATAATCTCCTCGAAGGTGCCAGCTGGCAAGTTGTGTGGAGAGACGCTGTCCATTTACGCCGGTGGTTATAAGAGCTAATATAGTGCCTCGCATTTTTCATCCTGATTTCTGTGTGTGATAGAGCAGAGAAGTGTAATATTGTCTTCACGTTGACCATGTTATTATTTTCCGGGCAACAAGTGTTCTTAGTGCTTATAATGGCAGCATGCTTAACCAAGCGACTTTTTCTAGAAACGAAAAACAAAACCTAGTGGAGTCCAGCGGGCGTCCTCCGCAATTACTTTCTTCATTTTGTTTTAAACGAACGTTTGCAGAGTTATGTGTTTGACGTGCGAAGTCATGAAGCCCAGCTGGCTTTTTATTGGTACATCTGTCGTCGATACCAGTTGATATTTTTAATATCGGCAATGTCGCGTGCCTGGGAGATCAAATAATGATGACTTGAAGGACTTAAGTGTGTCTTAGTCATGCTCAACACTGTGCTTCAGGGTGCAATTCATCGGGAGTTAACCAGGAATGTCCCTTTAAAATAGTAGTACTTTACCTATCGGAGATTTATCTCTAAAGGGTTCGCCATTTAAGTTCTACCGGACACCTGTTTCTGCTCGGAAAGAATGTGGTTGCTCAGTACCAAACTTACAATTTAGGGTGAAACTTGTTAAGAATTGCAACGGAATAATTTCTGATTCAACACTGAAAAGCAACAACGCCAGTTATTAACGCGAAATCACGAGCTATTCGCGCTCTTTTACTTCCTGCTGCATCGCTGGTCCAAATCGCAGAAGGTCGCAGCACTGAGCAAACAACATATTTCTCACCTGTTACACTTGCGCCTTGCCAACTTTGATTACAGCCTAGTGCACCACAGAAATTGCCCCGTCATGGCTGGCGCTGCGTCGCCCGCGATGAGGCTGCGCGCGGGTGGCAGCGGCGGACGATCAAGGTTGATTTGCGGCCCGTGCGCATGTCGGCGGGCGCGCGGTGGACGCGTCGTTGATCGCCGCTAAACTTGATTAACGTGCAATCAGCGCTCGTTTCCGCCAATCGAGCAAAAGCCGCGGGGAGCGGTCAGGCGCAGACCGGGTGCGGAGAACACCAGCCTTCCACCGGGTGGCGGCATCGCGCGCGACAAGGGCTGCCGTATTAAAACCTTCGTCGGCGGGTTGCGTTCAATCTTGATGGATTCCAGAGAGTTCCTTTCGATTTCCAACACCGGTATTTTTACCATTACATGCGTTGAATCAACGAAAACCTGGTGGGGCGATGATTTGACGAAGCTTATCGTCATCTTGTTCGTTCTGTGGTTTTGGCAGAATTACGTTGATGTTGGTGACAGCGTACAGGCCATTGGGACACGCCCGCAACGATAAAGATCGGTCGCTCTTAGTTCAATCAGCAATACTTCCATGAATAATAATCGAAGACCAGCAAACCACTTCAATGCCCAATAAGCGCGGTGTCCCTATATGAACTTCGTGTTTTTTTTACCGAGTTGATTTTTAACTTAAAAAGAGTCCCTTGTTCAGTTGAACGGTGTAAACTTTTCCGATCGTGTCGTAAACGCATACTTTTGTGTCGTAACCGCAGATTAGTGTGTCGTACCCGCAGAATACATTTGGTATCAAATGACCAACCAAATCAGCTTTCGTATAGAAGGCGTAGAATTGTTCTCCAAAGGTGGCTGAAATTTTTGTTTTCTTGTTAAAATTTTTATTTTTCCAAATATTTTAGTTGGTGCGAAGGCTTCAGCCGGTCTGCATGCGCGCAGGCTTAATTCTTCGGGGGCACCCATCACTTCGGGACAAGTGAAATCAGCGGAACGACAGTTGTGTCTGCTGCAGATGTTGTCATGTTCGGCGGAAACCGATAAATCTCATCCTGCATTCAGCGGCCGGGGGTAACCAGCCTCGCTTTTGACTGTGGGCAACACTTCCCTGTAATTTATGCTGTTATTGGTCTTGTTCCACCTGTTTCGATGCGTGTGGCTACGGCGTGGGTCGTGAACTCACTGGGTTAAGCGATAAAGGTGCAAACACTTGGTTGGCGCTACTATAATTGACAGATAGTTTCCTTAGTTTGTTACAGAAAAGCGTATTTTATCCACCTTAGTTTGAAAATTGCTCGTTTACCACTGACTTATCTGTGTAGTCAACCGTATTTTTCCCGAAACATTTGCAGATAAGATCAGGCATCGAAGAGAAAGCTATGCAAGTCACCACGTTTGCAACGGTCAGAGGAGTTATTTAAAATACGTAGGATTTTTAACTCCGCGCTACTTCCAAGTCAATTAACTACCAGCATGCAAAATGCAAAAGTCCAATGGTAAGCAGTTTCGTCGTCGTCTCTTTGCAAAAATCTGCCAAATTCTGGCTTGACTGCGGCGTGCGCCTAATCCTGCAGCTGCCCGAAAGTATGTGCTCAAAACCGTGCTTGGCGTCGGGTGAGCACTGCGGTTAGACAAGCAGAATGTCGGGAAAGGCGTACCTTATTGGGTGGAAACCGCCGTGAAATTTCAATCGCATAACGTGCTGCCGTGGCACGGACTAATGCGTGAAGGGCAAACTGCATAGCACATGCTTAAAATACAGCAAGTTTTCTGGTTACTGGTGGCGAACAAATCATCATACGAAAAAATACTTTTAGGTAACTGCGGTTGAACCTTAATCACGCATTTAGTGGGGCAGTGTAGTCACATGGTGCATCCTACAGGCGGTGGTCTTCGAACGATCTTTTTTTTAAGAATTTCGTTGTATGCTTTCACTTCTTTCTCAAGCCAATTTCGTGATTCATTTTCGATCCAGTTGTGGATTACATTTGTTTCATTGCCAGTGCACTTTGGGATTTCAAGTTGCTTTCTTGTCACTCCAGCAAGAACCGTTACAGCGGGATCTCATGAAAAGTGTGCGTGTAGCGCAGCGGTGGCCTCGTTTCGCGAGAACCGGTAATTTTCAAGCAATGTCTGTTGCCATATCCACGCCAACCTCTTGTGTGAGTAATATGCATTGGGAACTACGCAACGTTTTAAAGTTTTACTACGCACACTCGACCATGCTGAGCTTCTGTACTTCACGTGGACCGCTCGTTGTTGTGTCACAGAGCGTTTGTGTCGGGATAAGCTTGCATTATCGACACGGTCAGACACTCAGTAAAATTTGGAAGATGATGTACTTCATAACGAAAAAGTAAAAATCCAGCCACATAGTCGATGTGTACCTTGAATCTACGACACCCCTTAAAAATAGTGATGCGTCCTGACCAGCCCTATCCTCCGTGTTCCGCCGCGCAAACCCTGTGTGTGTGTGTGTTATTACTTTTTGCTTGTGTACCGTCATTGGTAACTACCGCATCGTGGCTCCTCCGGTGGCCTTGCGGGCCTTATGAACACGATAAAGGATTTTGCCAACTGTTAGTGATATTTGACTCGCGATGACCGCGATATGATAAAGCGCGTTTGAAGTCGCGAACCCGACACACAAGCGCGAAGGCGCTGCGTTATTAGCTCCAAAGTTTAATTTACGTTGTTGCTCAGTAATGTCTTCGGGCAGGTACGCGACTAGTCATAAGTGTTCCCTGAGAAGGTTGGTGGCAAGGTGTTGTTCACGTTAGCCGCAGTCATTTTCGTATTGCTTCTAGGTTTTGTAGGCTTGTTACGAGGTGAAACTTGGCTTTATATATCAGGCGGCTTCAAAAACAGCAAGATGGGTTGAAAACGAACACACTGCTATGAGTTTTAAAGAATGTCACCTGCAGATAAACAGCCAAGAATCGGCAGATCATGGTACTGCATTAACCTCCTAAAGATCAATATTGAACGCCGTGAGTTAGCATTTGGCACCCTTCTTGTGTCAACGCTGCCAACACACAAATGCAACTGCAAGTCACAGTGTTTAGCCCGATCACTGGTTCACAAGTCATGTTTGCCACACAGGACGTTGAAACTCCGCATTACCCGCTGAAAAGACTGTTCGGCCAACATCGTATGGTGGGCAGTGCGATGAACACAATTATTACAGTTATTTTTGCCAACACTGTTCGTCGATATCGATCCCCTTTCACACTGCCAACAATAACAACGAAATCAAACGATGCGTCAAGAGAAGTTGTCTGGGACCCCGCACCCTCCCGAGAGTCCGAAGTTCCGAGTCTCGTGTCCTGCGCGCCGGTACCAGGCAAAGCTGCAGGGGGTGTTTGAATGGAGAGAGATTTCCCAAGTGATTACTGTTTACCACCCATACACGTGCCGGTTGCCTTGCTTTGCTGAAAAGCTTACATGAGTTTGGTAAGACCCTTTCGCCAGGAGAATTCCGGCAACCTCAGAAAGCGAAGATCAAAACAAACATGAACCATAAATTTTTGAAAAACCTTCCAACCAAGTGTGCTTCCGCGGCCACAACCTCAACGTTCTGCCTGCACAGAAAGATGGCTTACTTGTGAATAGGTCGAACACGTGTCGCAGTTAGTATAAAGTTCGAGCAAAAACTTCGCAAACTGTATTTGATGCAGTATGCTTCGCATTGATGGATTGGAATCAGGGAAAGGTCACTTTCGGTGGTGTTACTGATTTGCGGTCGGTCAAAAATCATTACAAAGGTTTTACCGTAGGACAATCCGCGTATTCGGGGTGTCCCCGCTATGTAGCACTCAAGGTGCGAAGCAGATGCGTGCAAGTCGAATGAATCGAAAAACACAATCGCGCAAGCGGTGGCACGAGAATGGCGTGCTCTTCGTGAAGGTAAACGTTGGATTTAGAACAGACTCAGTCAGAACAGGTTGCTCGTTAACGAAGCTTAATGCAGAGCGCAACGAAGAGCCATTAATGCTTGACACGCAAGCTGTAATAAGCAGTGGTTTACTCGGCTCCTTAGCATTGGTGCAAAATCACCAACAAACAAACGTCTCCGCCGAAGAGGGCGGAAGAAATGTCCGGCTCTTAAATTTCCGTCATCCGACCGCAAATCGCTTTCTTGTAATGAGCAGGAGATGATTTTGCTTCCGGTTTTCAAACAGCAGGAAACCGACTGGTTGTCGCGTTGCCAAAAGGACGGGGTCTTAAAAACTGCTTCGCCTATTTGGGTCATGTAATACGTGCATTCCGCCGGGGATGCGAACCGCAGTTTGTGGTCTGTTTACATGCGCGAACTTCATCTCCGTTGCTGACTAGCGATACGAGAGCTTAGCCTGATCGGTCGCTTTATAACACGTTGACATTCGAAATTGTCGAATTACCAGCATGCAAGCAGTGAAGTCGCTGTGGCGTTTGTTGTTGAGGATTTGTGCGCTGAGCCCGCGAAAAGGTTTAAGGTCAGCTAGTGTCGCCAACCTCAAAGGTTCGAGGCAATGTTGTGAATATTTGGTAAGAAAACATGGCAAAGCGTTTTGCGGCTTAAGAAAGGGCGTTCCCAAATGCGAACGTCTGTAACGTTTTGTGGTTGTTCCATTGGAACGTTATGTGTGGTTTCCACCTTGGCCAACCTGATTGCACTGTTATTTCATCTTATAAAGCAGACATCAACAGTGGTTCACCATAAAGTTTGAACAAATAATCTCGAAAACAGAAAACACCTATGCAATGCGTTGTCGGCGTAGCAGGTATTAAAAAGAAAAATCAGCGTCATTTCGGAGTTACACGGCTTGCTGAGGCGGATCGTGAGTCAGCTCAACCAGGGAAGTTGCTGTGCTCATCGCTACCGTGACGTGAGTTGACATTTGAGACCACCCTGGAACGATAAGGAAACAGCAGATGTGCGGTTTATCGTCAACTTTTCTCTATTGTAAGTCATATTTCATGCAGATATGACTCGACGCAACGTTTTCCGCTGTTTCAGACCGCTGTATGAAGAGAACCATCACACCAGCAGCAGTAAAGAGAGTGACTAACTCGATGCTCACCTACGCCCAGCAGCGGAATCCCAGTGCTTGATAGGGCACGCGCGACATATTGTTAAACCAGCTGCCGGCGTCAGAACTGTAGTAATGACACATGCAACGCACCAACTCCGAGAGACTGCTGCTTGTTGAACAACCTGTAAATCTGTGTACTTTCCCGTCGCCACGCGCCTAGGAGATGCCGCGAAATCGGCCGTTCCTCTGAAATGAACACCAGACAGTCCTTGATGACCACTTTTTCGGCACATGTTTCGATTGCGTATAGCTGATCTACCGGAACTTTCCCAAGGGTTTTAAGGAAAGAATAGCCGCGAATAATATCTGGCCACTTCTTGAGTCATTTTCTGGACTAGCTTACAGTTAAAGATGGGTGTAGTTAGTAATGTACTGAAATTGCTGTTCGATGAAATATGAGATTGCTTTGAGCATTGTGTAATATCGCCACAAGCAACAAGCTCCTGCTCTTCTTTGCGGGTTTTGCATTTTTCGAAGTTGTTTTCTTCATGAAGATCAAATTTCGTTACAAGCTTTTGGAAAGGTCAGCACCTCTCCTATTCTTTGAATGCAGGTGAAGACATTTTGTGAAAAGGCGTCCTATTTTTTGAATTGCACGTTTTCAATCTTTTCTTAACGTCCAGCACAAAAACAAACCGATTTTACTCTTTTTTTCGATGGAAGAATGCTAAGTCATACTCAAGCTGCAACAGGGCGAGCTTCCGTTGAAGGTCATTTTTATTTGCTTTTAGGATGATGCTTGCTATTTGGGTTGTCTAGAAAACGCCGCACTCCACAGAATGCTCAACAACTTAGACATACCTTCAAGTGTTTCCTCAGTGATGGGCCGTCTGTTCGCAGCCAATCCAATTAACGCTAGCGCGGTAGACGGTGGGTACCTCGTTGCTGGTCCACAACAAAAACCGATTACGGGCGGTTCAGGTCGTTCAGCAGGGCGCGACAATCCGTGTCATCTTGCACAAGCTTCTGAACGGCTGCGAAAAGCCCTGTCGTTGTCTCAGCACTGAACAGAATTTCCAACCACGTGTCTCTCAGTTTGGCGATTGACGATTCCTGCTTCAACCCAGATGTATAGTTGCGCAGAGTCCCTCGGGCGCTTTTATCGTTATCTGATGCAGACTCCGTTGACAGACTCCCGATTGGTCCGGGGGTGCAGCGAGGATCAAGTAACGGTTACGATCCCGGGCTTCTGATTTATTGCCACCCAGTAATTGGCGCAGACTCACTCCACGCACAACGTGTTTTCCTTCACCTCTGTCTGGCCTCCTTTGCAAAAAACTGGTTTCCACCTTCCAACCGCTTTCGATATACCTGCGGTTCTCAAATGGGACCCCACGTAGTATAAGAAGTTTCCCGAATGTAGGTGATTGGGTTGTGCACAACATCAGCGTAAATTTGATCAGTTTAGGTTTGTTTGTTCTAATGTATCTTATGACTCGTGCAATGTTGAAGCGGGGATCGTTCGTGAATTCCACTGAAAGCCTCCGCTTAAAACCCAAGTAAAAGTCAGGGTTCGTGTTAAGAGATCAGTGTTGTTAAGGCTTCAAAGTCTGCTTTCCCAAAGAGCGTAAGCAATACTGCGAAAACAAACAATCACATGAAAAGCTACACCTCGACAAAACGTCAAGATACGTAACGAACACGTGAGTGGTTTATTGGGTAGGCTTTCAGTTGATAAAGGGCCTGAACTTTCCTTTCCTGCACCCCACAAAACTTCGACATCGACAAATCGGTTATAGGAAAGCAACAACCCGCGGTAGATTGTTTGACATTGTAAGAAAAATCTCTTTTTTGATATAATTGTTGCTGGACTGTGCTTTGCAAAAATAATTTCGATAGCTGTATTGGCAACAGCTGGTAAAATCACGCGTTCTGTATTAGGTTCCGGTAAAGGAATTACACCTTGACGGAATATTTTTAAATCGCCATACCCATTAACATGGCCTCACCAAGAAACTGTCAGAACGTTAACCTTATCCTGTATCAGTTCAGTCCTCATGTTTATCGGGGGGGAGGGCACGACACTGTAGTAAAGATGCAAAAACCGTGACAAGCGTTGCAGCAACTACATATGCGCGTGGTTTTCGGACAGGTGCAAAAAGATAAAAATTCAGCTCAAGTTCGGGTGGCGCTCGTTTGGTGTCTGCGAGGGTGTGTTCGTTGAACCAAGAAGAAAAATGGCCAAAAACACCAACATCTTCTGCCGACCTTAGCATCTTTGTTTTCCGCGCGGTGAAGTTCAAAGCGTCTGGAAGATCAACCAAATGTTGCTACCGGAGTTACATTCTTGCCTAAACCTGTCACTTTGGGGATTTGGGTGAAACATTTTAAATGAGAGGAGACTTTGCGTGTTAGGTTTTGATTGGTGGGTGCTTTGTTCCGGCCGCCATTCCTTTTTGCGGCGTTGTTTTAGTGTTGGTGCAACCTCCGGATTTGCGGCCTGCGATACGCGCTGTCGATTTTCTTCAAGCTGTACGATTACAATTTCGCCTGTAAGATTTGTCTTACTGTACATTTACAGGACTGATGATGCATTGGAAAACGCAAAACTATTTTCCCCGTCAATGAACTGTGACCCGATTTACTTGCCGCCATCTTTGTGGCCTATAACTATGAAAAATAGACACACTTGCTAGTTTTAATCGTCGCAGAAGAATGAAAGCAGAAAGCAGGCAGATTCCTCAGAAGCTTGCCGCAAGGCTAAAGTTTGTTTGTTGTCCTTGTATGCCATGGTGTTGTATGCATCGATACCAATAGTCCGATGCTCGATCTGAATCATCTCTTGTATACATGAGCGCCTGTAGAATTTTTTCCAGACAGGGTGTCAAGCTGAAGTTGTACTGCGCTATCTTCAGGGAAACAGAAAGTCTGCACTAACTCGTGGTTTCAACAATTACGCTTAATGTCTCTTTTATTCGATTACTTTGCAATAGACTAGACTAGGAGATACGATGATTTGGACTATCTGTGTTAGACACTTCCCACGCATGTATAGTAAATTATCATTATTTTTAATTTTCATATACACGCAGCTTTTGTCACCGAGTGAGTGGCAAAATTTTGGAAAGGAAAATAAAAAACAACAACTGAAATGAATCGACGCCAGTGCAAAGCTTGGTCGTTGACTTCCAAGGTTTTCCGTTTGTTGACAGGTTTGCGCTTACGCCGTTCGTTGGTCTCGTGTGACGAAACAATGCCTTTTGTTTCAAGTGGCAGGTTTGTTCGGAACAGTGTGTTGACCTCAGTTCATATTCAAGTTTGTTCGCGACGCTTTTGTTTCAGCAGGGATCTAAAGCCGCTGCATTATGTTCCATAATGGAACACTTCGCGATTCTGCCATAGCTGCCTAGCTCTCTAGCTCTCCTCATGGATACTGTCGGTTGGTTTTGCCGGTCCTGAATTCTTAATAATTTAGCGTAGAATGGTCTTGCTATTTATTTCCATCATCAGTTTTTGCCGTTGGTGAAAACGGGGTTTTATTGTCAGACGATATGGATTTCAGCAAGTCTTATCTGCTTTCTATCCGTGGCAGTCATGCAACATGCAATGGAACGATGAAGTGCAACTTAGTTGCGAGTGTCTGCCTATTGTAGTTTACGCCTGACTTAACTTGCATCATCAGGCTGTCCCAGACAAACGCAAATTGCTCCACTTAACGAGCAGATTTATTAAGGCTTGAACTGGAAAATATCATTTGCTGCCAACCTTGCTACATCGTCGCACTCACTTCGTAAATTGTGACTTATTGCTTGTATCCAATAAACCTCTCTTCTCAGAATTTGTAACTCTTTCCAGAAGGTTTAGTGATGCGTATGATGTTAGTAGGTGCGCCATTGATTTTTTTCCCGTACGTTCTCCGTTTTCTCGTTTGTGTTTTATGTGAGTGGAAAGTGGAAACAGGAAACAAAGTCGAAAAGTTTTCTATGGCTACGTTCGGGT
>JGI24159J19872_10000782_pt1 | contig 31468 bp, 15 predicted proteins | sample Ectturendosymbi4_FD_19872 | JGI IMG/M metagenome (IMG submission 19872)
TCTGAATCACGAAAATTTTTCAAACGAGTATTTTATTTGAAATAAATAAATTTCATCACGGGGGGCCCCCTTGAAGCGGGGGGCCCGGGGCAATTGCCCCCATTGCCCCCCCTTAATCCGGCCCTGCATATAGTGTAATTTAGACCTTCATAAGGTGTATAGGTAATGACGTCATATTTCATTGTTTGTGACGTCACAGTTGCCAATTCAAACCACAAAAAATTTGTATAGTTTTTTTGACATGCTCTTATGCCCCCCACTTTGAAAACGGTTCAGCCATCCATGGATACAAATATAAGTGTTTCTGAGTGCTATAGGTAACGGTGACAAAAGTTCTTCACGGAAAGTCTTCGAGTATACCTTATCGTACACGCAGGCTACACTTGTTCATCGCAAGTACTCTCTCTGTTTCTTATGCCATCCTCACTACTTCGCATCTCGGCATTTTGCCTGCATGGGTACAATACAGTCAGAAGCGAGTACACGTTTTTTCGATGCCTATGCTCTGTGTTTCTGATCACTGCATGACTACAGCGTATTAAGCCAAACAATGCGAAAATGCCAGATAAAATTGTTGTGCGAAAAATTACAAACAGAAAATGGGTTATCCATTCGAAAGACTTGTTGGTAACACTAGGCCTATATTAACTTTTCTGTAAAGCAACTAGTGCATTAGCTTAGAGATGTACACTCATCTTATTCAGACCACATAGGATAGTAAGACTTAATGGGTAGGATAACACCTCTGAGAGCGCATGTAGGCCTACTGTATGTGAGGCAATTAGAACTGGGACAGATGACATTATGTGAATATAAGAAACTGTTCAAGAATATTCAACTGTATTTTTTGCAAGTTGGAAGGTTAATTTAAAAAAACTCATCATCCCTAAATGCTGCAGCTTCGTTCTAATAATGGATATTTACTACAAATTTTGAAGTTATCTCCTATTGAGAGCAGTGGAATTTTTGCAAAAGGATATTTTGCTGCCATTTTGTTGCCACGACAAATATTTGACAGCACAAATTTTAAAATCAAAATGTCTCCGGTGTCAAGCGAAATTTCTGACTTCACGTCATGTGCGCATCCACAGAGTAATATTCTACAAACCAAATACGCTGAGAAAACTGATGATTAGGGCTTAAGGATTTGTGTTTTGGTCAGTGTGTCGGGTTAGGGTGAGAAAAAGAAAAAAATGAGGTCTAAGACTAAGTCCAACAATTTTCAGTGGTTAGAGTTCTTCCTGTGCTATAACTTTTTGTGGGTACCTGACATCTAACCAAAATGTTTTAATTTACACAACACATATAAAAAAAGTAATTGCCAAACTTGTTTTCTTTATTCTGAGAAGCAACATAACTGACAACAATAACAGGTCAGAAATTTCGCAAAGGTCAGAAATTTCGCTTGACACCGGTAACAACGTTACTATAAAAACAATTTAGAAAAGCACTTTTGTTAGTTTTACACTAATTTGTGTTTATATATTTTATTATAACTACTGCCACTATTGGGTCAGCCTTGTGTGAAGCCTTCTAGGTGAACAACAACGTTTTCTGTGTTCGATTCGNTTCCGCACGCCGAAATAGCTAAGAGNTTCAAACAAGCAAAGTTTNCAGTTTTCGCCATTTGTATAAGAAACAGTGGACCGAAGCTTGCACGTAAGCTTGTTTTTCGCGTGTTAACCATGTATCTTACGCCATTCTTGCTTCACATTCTGCTATTTGTGCCTGCATGGGTATATATTATAACAAGCAACAATAGTCAGAAGCTTGTATAAATACAATTACAGTACTATCATAAAACTAAAAGAAGGTTCAATATTATGTTTTGAGGCAAGCAAATTTTCGTTTTTTCGATTGAGTGTTAAAACCGCAATGTGCTTTGATAATGATTTTCTCACAAATCTCAAAACGCATGAAACTTGTCATTTTACTTCGGTAATTACGCGCTAGTAGGTGTTTTGGAATAATTATGGAATGGCAATTGAAATTAAATGTCGTCTCTCCTTGAAGACATTTTCAATGTCAAATGCTTTTGTTTTGCTGGTAAAAGAACCGGACAGTACTTATATCCGTTTTCAGACTCTTTAGCTTTATGTGACAAAGTCAAAACCAAGAACAGGCCGTTGCTTCGCTGGCAACCCTGTATACCTGACCCATCAGCATCATTTCCATTCAAAGCGTCGCGCTCTGCCTTGGCAAACATGAGCTCTTGATAGCGGCGGGTCACTGATACAGAGAATTACTGTACATGAAAACCTGTTTCCGCTCGCTATGATAATTTGGTGCTGCTCAAAAAACATGTACTACTCAACTACCTCTTAAACTTTGAATTCGTTGCTTTTTCCTATGACGAAAACGAATTAAATATAAAATAGCCTTGTATCAACTATTTATCAGTACTGTACCTTGCACAGTCAACTGTGGATGGAATTATAGTTATCAAGTAGTTAACTGTCGTGTTTCTCAAGAGCAGCTTGATAATTAGGACAGGGTGCTATTCAAAAAGGGTATGTTAGAAAATAGAAAGATTTGCGGGAAGCGAAGAAGCAGGTTTAGAGCTGCTGCTATTGAAAACCAAATGGAATAAATTTTTTCTCGTCTCTCTTATTGCTTTACTCCATCTAGTTGTGAAAACGGAGGTGGATTTTCATCCTAGTTTACCAACATGCTCGTATTGTTGATATGCCTGCAGCTTGTTGACTAAAAGAATACTGCCCTGCACTGTTGACTTGACCAATGATATTACGATGTATTCAAGGAAGAAACGAAAATTCACGCGTTATGGACACTTGCTTTGCAAGTGAAAGCGTTATTTCACCACACCATGGAAGCAACAAATTGAATTTATTTTGCCAAATAACGCGAATGAAGACGGTCTATAAATTTAGAACAGTCGATTTTGTGAAGACAGAGCAATGGACCAGCATGTTTTCCCATCAATCCTAAGGAAACACTGAAATAAGTTTTGTTTGCGTTACAGTAGAGGTCGCGCGAGATGAATCAAGTGAATAGGAAATGTTTGTCAAACTGCTAAGATCGAGTCAGATCGATCCAGTCGCCGGCCCGGGTGCAAAAGAGCACACACGTGCAGCTCTTTTGACCAAATGTCTGGTTCCGGTAGAAAAGTTAAGACAAAGCGCGTTTCTGATTATCTGCCGGATATACACTGCCCGCCAATTGTCAGTGACATTGGCAACGTCTGTTTGCCAACTGCGCGTTAAACCGCAGGAAACACATAACGTTAAACAAATTCACTGCAGTCTTGCGTGTGCGAAAGATAAATAAATAAATAATAAATAGTTCCAGAAATAAAAAATAAGAAAGAGCAAATAGTAAAAAAATGTCTCAGAAACAAACACGGTGTAAAGGCAGAAACCTCAGCTCCAATATGAGAATCCTTTTAGTTGTTCAAAGTTTGCAGGCTTTTGCTAAAACAGATTCACTTTTTTGAAATGATTCGCATTGAAATTTAAGAAGAAAACAGCGTTGCATAGCACTGCTTTACACCGTATTGTTTCGAAGTTTAGCTGTAATGAGAGAAATTTTTGTTGAAGCACATAGGTGTACCGTTGATAATTTTCACAACAGCAGTGGCGCTCGTTGCGGTTCTACACGTCGCGAACCATCACGTGTGCCGCTCCTTCAGATTCAGCAAGTTTTAAAAATGGTTTCATTGCCTTTGGTCCTTCTGACTTTATGAGCTGTGCATAGTCAGCGTATGAAACCTTGTTAATGCAACGAAACCCCACTTTTTTAGCGAGGCTATAGGGGAGTCTCCAGCTGCACATCGCTGCCATATTTTTCAACCCGTTGGTCATTGCAAAACGGACAGAAGCTTTCATCAGTTCTGTAGCGATTCCGCACTGGGCGACTCCGGGTTCAACGCAGATAGCAACGTGTCGCATGTAGAGGTCGGTCCCAAGGATTTTAGGAACGTCCTGCTCCATGTGGTGAAGAAACTACAAAAAATGAAAACGATAAGTTCAAGATATCGTTAAGAAAAAGGTTTGCGATCCACTCAGTCGTTAATCACGCAGCGTATAAAACAATTTTAAAAGATAGTAAAGTTNNAAACACATTTATGATTTAAGGATGAGCTAGACGAGGATCAAACGAATGTAGAACGTTTTAGTTTCAATTTGACTACTTTATGTTCTTGTTGTCATGCAGATTTATCTCAGATACGTATGAAGGATACGACGTATGAAAGAATGTTTACTTGGGTAACATTCAGATATCTCAGATACGACGTGTGGAGGAATGTTACCTTGGGAATAAGATTAAGGTTATATCCAAAATCATTTTCCAATTCCACTCCTGAAGATGGACCGACCGCGTTCAGCCTCACGCCGCATATTTTTCCTGTTTCTGAGTCCCTCGCCAAAAATGACGCGTTGTGCACAAGCGCCTCCTGCATGAAAGAATATGTTACTTAACAGGAGAAACATAGACACGAAATGTTTCTCTTTTAATCGGTTCCGCTTTGGTTTACTTCCTGTTTATAGTGCAAGTCGTGACGTTTCAACCTTCAAAACAACTATATCGCCGATGTATAAAGGTTGCAGGATGACGCAGAAAACGACCTGGGCTCGCGTTTAAAACGGAGAAAGGGCTTACCACGCACTGGTAATAGTTCTTACAACTACTTCCGCTTTTAGGGAATCAAAGTGTTTTACTGAATGCAAAGCGCACCTGTCAAAATATTATTTAAATTCTGGACCAGAACTGGAGAGAGGAATATTTGATCATAAATGCTAAGTTAATTTATTTTAACTTATTTCTTAGAGACATGTATCAAGTTTATGGCATGAAGCACACACGGTAATTCATAAAAATGCTTTTATCAAGATTACATGACTCTTGAGTACGAATAAAACATAAACACAGAAAGAATAACTTATATTAAAAAGAAACACTTTTCGTATAATTCATAACAAGATTTAACTAAGGTTCCAAAGGGGTGTATAGCGAAAAGATCATATAATTAAAGGCTAGTCATTTTTGGGTTACTGTTGAAGAATTATGTGCCTTTGAAATTAACCCTCAATACTTATTTTTCTCGAATGGCAAAACCATTAAAAAGAATAGAAGTCTGAACTCTAAACATACTTATAAAAATTTTTACCTCTCGTCTTGTACTCAAGTTTACTACTATTTAACTGCAATGCCGTGTTTACGATATGAAACTCAAGCTGCTTTACGCATGAATATCTTATCTAGAATGACTTAACAATACTCTCTACTCACAGCATTTGTGAGTATATGTAAAAATCCACTAGCAAATTACCCAACATGCTATGGCATTCCCTGCGTCAAGGACATGGTCATCGCTTTCACAACAGAGAAAAACTAATGCTTATTGCGTGGGATGCTTTGCAAACATAACTTTGCATAATACATCTATTAACAATGTGTTGAGCAAGGTACTTACATCAATCCAATGTTCCACAAACATGCGCGAGTTGGTGGGTGTCGCTCCAAGTGACTGCATAAGTGGTTCTCTGGTGACAAACTGATGCGCCATAAAATCAACCATGCCATCCCTGTCGCTTGATGTACATGGTTGACAGATCACAGATTTTTTCAATACTTTTTTTGCTGCCTTTCGCGTGACCGCGCCAATTATTTGCGGTTTTACGATGTGAAGCATCTGCGAGCTTCGCTGCACTGCTGGAATTACGACGTTTTGCACGCTCATTGCACTTGCTTGAATCAACGTTTGCTGTTTGTTCGTTGATTGTCGATTGCTTTCGGATTTCTGGTCTTTCTGCCCGTGCGCATAGCTTTTTAAAGATTGCACCGAACACGAAGAAAAAAGAAAGACGCTAGTGGGCGCAACACCTTTCATCACTTAACTCACCAATTCAGTCATTCTATAGTACTTAAGGCTGTGAACGTGAAACGTAAGCAGTGAGGAACTGACAAGACCCGTTTCCCGGAAACGCCAAAAGCAAATATGTACTTGGCGCAGTAAACGCATGACGGAGGTGAAACGTGATGGCAGCACGTCTGCTTCGCTGCTGCTTCTCTGTCAGTCAGTGCCGCATTATGATTTGTGGATGCCCGTGTGCGCAAAGCCATGTGGAGGCCCCTTGTTCCATGGGAATACTTGTTGGGCTTTGAACTGACACACAAGACAAACGTCTAAATCCGGCATTGTTGTCAGGAATCACGGGGTATGAAGTACTTGCAAGTGTTGACTAACAGCTCAACTGGCAATGTTGGTCGACTCACTATATATCAGGGGTCCCTACAGTTTTAACGCCTAAATACCATAAGTCAAATTTTCTTCAATCTGGATAGCCCTTTTCAACAAAGTTTACTAACAAAGTCAACGAGTATCACGTCAAAGTCAATCTGGATGGAAGCAATTCCAAGTTCTTAAAGAATGAAGACTTGAGTCGGGATTTGGACTTCACTTCCCCACACTGTTGTATACCTCCAACCTCTAATTTCAATACGCTCCGGGGGTATTGAGGCACCACTTTAAGAACCCCTGTTCTACATTATTGGTCAGCTGCAAGTAAAATGAATTCATTAAGCACCTGAGGCACTGAGGATGTAGCAATCTAGCTCCAAATGTATGCAGGATAGTTGCCTTTCACGCAAAGAAATCACAACCGTTGAAGTCGAAGCCTGGGGCAATTTCATTTGTTTCACTCTTTCGACCAACGTCTTCAGATACCGATGCTTTTTATTTTCTTTAAGAGGTCGTGCGAGTTGTGCAAAAATAGCCTACAACACTGAAAAAATTACTGCCAGTTTTATATGCAGCTAGATACAAACCATCAGTGATTTTTGAAAACGAAGTATTGCAGACCGTTGAATTATCCAAAGTCATTTATATAACCAGTTTAAAATATTTGTTTGATTTACTTTATTTTGAGACGATTGTTGATAACTTTCATAAATGAGCAAAGCGTTAAAGTGTTTCAGTTTCGACAAGCCCCGTAAACAGTTTGGTACAACAGGAGGGACGAAGAGTTTTTTGAGAGGGGCCCACATTTTTTAAACTATGTCCAACAGTTTTAAACTATGTCCAACGCTTTTTCCAGGGGGGAATTTTCTAGGGGGACTTCGCCCCCTAGTTACGGGCCTGGTTTCGACTCTCTCGCAGATCTGAAAAAATGACTTCGTACCACCGTTGTTCAAGTAGTTGATGTTTCTAAAGACAGTGTACCTATCAGTTGCTGATAGATTGAGGATAATTAATCATGCGATATAAAAGCAAAATAGTATATTACAAGCACTTGGGTGTTTCCCTTGTACGCGCCTTATAAAAATATGATTTTTTCTACTTTACCAAATCTTTGGCGAGAAATATAACAGCATTCAGAATTGCCTAATACACGAATTTTATCCTCAGGCATTATTGTTGGAAATTTTACTATCGATTCTACGTGAATTCCCGGTAATGATCCCATCAAGAACTACAAAACGTATTTACGGCAGCATTCACTCCCGTCCGGCATATCATGACTTAATCGCCATTGAAACACGTGCGGTATGAAAAATGTGAGCTGTCTTTTCCAAGTCACGTTCACCAAGTCACGTTCACCGGGCTTGTCCGAAGTCCGGCTCAGGGTTCGCTCAAACGCGACATGTGATTTTCACCAGCTGCTTAAAACCATAGAATATTCACCGAACATGGCAAAAAGTTATGCACAATAGCATTTTCAACAATTTGAAGACTTCTGCAGCAATCCTCAGATTCTGTCCAATAAAAAATTGCAGGCACTTACTATAAGGTTTACACTTTTTCTTATCCGTGAAGAAAGTTATGTGAATTCAACAAATTTTCTCATTGAATATTTAGTTTTTTGGCTACATCAACGAAGAAAGGTTCAAATTCAAATGCATGTCCAAAAATTTGATTTGGCCGTTTACGCGCGTTGAGCACGAAATATGTCTTTAGGGATGAAGAGCCCAGTTTTCCAGCAACCAACGCAAGAAATTCTGTGATAGTGTGGATTTACGGGAATGCTTTTATTGCTTTCCTAGGATTTATTGTAACAAGCGACGAAAGCGCGCCCCAAAACTTCGTTATTGTGAAAAAGTGTTTCTTTGAAAACATTCCAGGTAAAAATTATTAGGAGGAAATACTGAAAGTTTCAACTAAAATTACCTCAGAGAAAGAACGGGCGAGAACTGAAACCAATGAAAAGCCAACGTGAAGTTCGTCCGTAAACGGTGTCACACGAGCTCGGCAAAATGAACTTTGTCTTTGCTGCACGTCACGTTTCGTTATGAATTTTGCATTCTTTTGTAATCATAAAACAAAATGGCGTGGCACAAACCTTTGCATACGTGACGGGCTCTTGTAACTGATCCTGCGTTTCTTGACGCTGATCATTTTGCGAAACACATTCAGCGAAATGTCACCTGCGGTTTGATTGCGCAAGGCAATGGCATTTGCTACTTTTATGGAATTGGTGTGTAGGTATATAACCAGTTTTTTTAACAAAAATGTTAGGTACCCGGTATGGACCTGCAGGGACCCGATTTCTCTGATTCTAGGGACCCGATTTTCAATTCTAAGGACCCGACTGAAACACCTTAAAAAATGATTCAACTAAACGCATGGTATTTTCTTCTTCTCCATGCAAAAAATAGTTGTACCAAATTGGTGAAATCACTTTGAAACATCCCCATTTCTGTAAACAAAATCCGAGAACGTCTTCTAAAGTCTGTCAAAGTCGGAAATATTTCGCTAAACTCTCATCTTATTGAGATAAACTGGTATCAAACTTTCGCTTGTTCGTTTTTCGAGGGAAGTTTGAAAACAGACAAATCCCAAATTGACTTCTTCCCACTTAGATGCTTATTTTTTCACTTCTTCCGAAGGTGGTTCTTGGTTTCTTTACTAAAGTTATTCTAGACCAGTGGTTCCCAAACTTTCGTGAGCCGTGGGCCCCTTCTAAGTTTAATTGGCGAATACTTAATATATCGTGACACTTGGGTTATACAATATCACGGCAAAGTTACCTAAGTAAAGGCTTCTACTCGTGCCCTCCAGCGAACCGCTCCGTGGCCCCCAAGGGAGCCGAGGGCCCCGTTTGAGAAATCCTGTTCTCGACTGTAGAGAGAGTGACTAAGCAACGGTTGAATTGATAAAATTGTAAAGTTAAAAGTATTTGTATCAAAATTTCCTTGTGAGAATACCTTGAGTGTTCAACAGTACGAAAAAGATGTTCAAAAATGAAATTTTTACTTCATGAGTAACAGACCACGAGAAAGTGCAAGTCACAAACATTAGAAGTTGCCGGAAAAAATTGAGATGAGCCTGATCGAGACAAATAATGTTTGATAAATATTTAAATTTTAAAACATGCAAATAACGTTAATTTCACATTTTTTTCCATTTCTTTCATTTTTTGTATAAAATCGAAGTTTGCACGGCTGTACAAAATCACTGAGTTGCTTTGATGCCATTTCTCTTGGCGGTTCATATTCTAAACTGTCGTAAGGCATCGCCAACAAGACACTTGACGGCCAATACCATGATGGTATGAACAACGCAGTCGTAGATATTCTCATGAAACATTGGAATTAATACAAGTTTTCTTCGGAAAAAGTCTGGCGTTTGCCAAATATTCTAGATTTTTCATTACGCGATTACAACTCTTTTTTCTGACCAGGAGTCGACTGGTTTGCTCACTCCACTTATCTTGACATTATATAATTTACATGAAGATCGCGAAAATTATAAAGCTGTTCATCTTATCTCTGTTTTACCCATTGCATGATGCCTATCTACAGAATGTAGTAAGAATGCGATTAAAACATTTTTTTAACTTTCCGAGATGTTTTTACTCTGCTTTTCAAAATCACCTGGAGCTGGCGAAAGTGAAATCTTTCGCAAACTTGTTTTTCAAGAAGAATGCAACGAACTACAGTAGAACAAAATTGTGTTATTCAATAGTTTTGTAATTATTTTCAAGGGCTAACCGGAGTGATTGCGAAGATTCTCCTGAAGACCGCTATACGCTTCGGAAGGGCTAGCGCTTGGTTGCGCTGATTTTGGTTTAGCCGAAAGACAGAATATCAAGTGACACTCAGGTATCAGTTCCCAACAGTGGCGTAAAGAGACAAAGTGCCGCCCGGGATCGACCATAAAAGTCCCGCCCTTTCCACCCCTCGAATTTGCTTACAAGAATTTAAAATGCAAGAAGATCATGTTTCGTGCTTAGCTTATTAAAGACCTAAGGAATAATCAGAAACTCACAAACTGAAATGGGTCTTGTATTTCATTGTCGATTATGAGCCTTGCTCATAATTGCTCAGCGATTATGACTTGAAAAGAGAAAAACAAACCAAATTAACGACTAGGCTACAGCTTGTGGCACTTGTTGAAAATATCCCACTGAGCATTAAAAACTGTATAGCGACAGAAAAAAAGCATGAGACGTGCCAAGAAATGTTCGTAGCCAAGGCCAATAAGTGTCACTGTCAATTGATGTGATGATGCGCCGTTGGGGGTGTTGCTAAGGATCGAACGAAAGGAGAAAAAGGATCAAGCTACTCTTGACTATTTACCATGATTTCATGCAGGGCCTTTTTTATCAGATTTTAAGTGGTGCGGCCATGTAAACCTCGAACTACCGGACCAGTAATGTTTGCTACCCTGCCGTCGAATGTCATCTATGTCTGTGTACAAAGGACTTTTTACTGGAGTGGGGGAAATGTCTTTGGCTGGAGAGGAAGGTGCAAGGGCTGGGGGACAATTGCCCTCAAAGTATGTTAAAAAAGTCCTGATTTTAAGGACTAAAGTACTGGGTACTTTAGCACACTGGAGTTGACCCAGTCTTTTGAGTAATCATTTACTCAATTCGCTCATTCCACAGCCACATTTTCTAATACTTTGGGCTATAATCTGCCAATCTGGGGCTTCTAAACACAAAAACTGAAAAGAGTTAGAACTTTTAAATGTTTCAAAACTTTCAAACTTTTAAAAGTTTCAAAAGTTTCTAACTTTTCGATGTTCTATCTAAAATAATAAAGAAGATTTAGAACTTTCAAACTACCTTCAAAAATTAAATTTTAATCAACAAATTGCCGCAACCCTGAAGGTGCCGCCCGGGGCCCGGAGCCCCCAGGGACCCCCTTGCTACGCCACTGGTTCCCCAGACTCCTGAGAAAATTCGTGACTCTCACAGCAAAAAAAAACTTTAGTACGGCAAGAATCAACGTTTTGACGATCTATTTGGTTTTTGCACAGGAGATTCGGTTTTGAAACATTTTTCACGTAGAAGGAAATCTCAACAAAAAGTGACGTCATGATCAGACATATTACAGCTGAGATGAGGCACTTTGTTTCGTAAAACATGGTAAATGTATGGCGTTGCAAACAGTAAGATACAGATTGCGACAAACATGTCTAATTCACTACCAAGTTTTCATGTTTCGGGTGAAAGTAATTTCAGTCTGAAAAAGTTAAGTATGGTAGGAAGTTATGACCTCAAGCAGTATTTTTATTGAAAAGACGTTGTGGGGAAAAACCAGCCGTCTGTGTTTTTTTTCATTCACACGAACTGTCACGTACTGTAATGTTGAGAATGTGAGTAAGTGTAACTGATCCAGACGGTAGTAGGCGTCCTGCGAACCGGAAGAACTGTGTACACCAGGGCCACAATTCAGTACAATACACAAGAAGTAAAATGTTTCCATCAACTTGGAAGCAGACACAGTGAGTGTCAACACTGCAACGTCCTTTTCATTTCTTGTCTGGCAACTACTTGCTCAAAATGTAACTTTTCTTCCAACAAGATGTTTCAAACATTTGCGAAAGCAAAAAACAAGTCTCATTAATCATTATTTTCTCCACCAACCATCCAGCACTCTGATGAAATTTGAAATTTCCCTAAATCAAAATCGCATTTCCTGATAAAATATAATTCTGTTCTATAAATGACACTTTGACAAAAGGCGTTTTTTGCTGAAAAATTTTACTAAACCAAGTTTATGAGTCAAAATTTGCATCTGAAAATACAAAGGGAATAGTTTTGACCTGAAACCAAAATGGCAGATTGAAAAGCATCAGCAGGCTGTTCTGAGCATTCCTGACAGCGCAGGAATGGAAAACATACATACTTGAAAACGCAAGGTTACAAGCCATCGATATTTTCAAGGGTGTGCTTTTCTTCACAGTGTAGTGTTTCCGAATTAAAACAAATTACACAAAAAATTTTAGAAGTTGCTTTGTTGATGGCAAAGATTTTGACAAACGCAATTTTGCACATACATTCAAATCAAGATTCAGTGTATATAATAGGTCATGGCGTCACAGGGTAATTATCACGTCATGGTGGGGTCGAGTTCAAACGAGCTGGAAGAATGTCACGGTGACGCACTTTAATGTAATAAGGAATATTTGTCGCTCCAATGCCAATAGTAGGCCAATACGGCCTTTTACAAGTTACAATATACTTGATAATGGGCAAAAATATTTTGGGGTCGCGTGATTGAACCCCAAATGTAGGCGGCATTTTCAGCAACGTAGATAAAATACTTCCCAAATGAAATGACGCATTCACACTTCTATAAGAACATGCACAAACTAAACACGACAAAAATAAATCACATTAACATGTGACTAACAGTAACAGTGATCATATCTATGAGTTTGTCTTCAAGACGCAACCCGGTGAAACATGATCAGTGGTTATCATTTACTATAAGTGGAAACGACTTTCGTCTAGACTACAGAAAAACTTCAAGGTAGATACTATTTTCAGTCACGTATCCCTATAGGAAGGACATACAGTGAGTCACGTATCCCTATAGTCACGTATCCCCTCTAAAGAAAATTTCACACTGAGCAAATGTTTGTTTTAGTGCGCATGCAATCGCGTAACCATGTAAACACACAATCATTGAAGCGTTTCAGTTGAGCGTTAAACAAGAGTCATGCGATATATATATATATATATATATATGATGTTAAATTTGGAATGTTGCAAGTTGCGGAGAATGAAAATTCCACTACGCCAATGGCCTGATTTGCGCAGTTGCGAACCTTAGAGGCAACATTACCCTTATAGGTAGGATAAAAGGTCGATATGTCACGTATCCCTGGAGGTATCGAACTAATTGTTGTCGCAAGCAAACGTCACCAGGTTTTAAAATGAAACTTAATGCAAACATCAAAACTACGGTTTTTGTTCTAAAAGCATTGTTAGCTGCAGTGCTCCATTAAAGCGCATGTGAACAGGTTTTCATGCCTGCGACGATTTACTAATGAGCTACCTCTATTCACCAAAAATTAGTCAGCGCGTGCTTTCATCAATATCGCGGCGAGGCACATGATATAATGACCTGTTTAATTAAGAAAAAATAAAATAGTAACTGGAATGCTGAACAGACAAAATTTCGTTAGTTTTTTTATTCTATAAAACGCCATATTACCGTTTGAAACGGAAAATTTACTGCACAGCCGCCGCATCGCTGGCATCACCAGCTTTGACATTTTATTTATTTGAAATACCTTTTAGCTGCAAAGATAATTCTGGTGATCGTCCTAAAGCACAAACGCTGATTATAATCTTCAACAACTCTAAATTATCAAAAACCAGTAAACACGATGTGTACATGTATGAAATGTCTGTGTGTAATTGTTCAACAAACGCACGCTGTCCTCTTCACTCAGAGTCTGTACGTTTTCCAGAGGCGCACTTTTTCACTCATTAGGTTCAATTCGTTACAGCTTGCACAGACGAAAAGTGACCAACAGCTCGACGAGGAGACCTGACATGCGGGTCACGGACGTGTGGCTGCAAAATAAGGTAAGTGCCAGCTTTGTAGGAACTGTAAAACCAAACCCTTTTAGCTAATATTGAAACTGTTCCAACCGGGCGTCATAATATGGCAACGATACCCAAAATGTAGAGTTTTGATTGATTTATTTGCCTTTGCGAAGACGGTTGACCATAGCAACAAAGTGCTTTAGTTTCTTTCTTCACGCAAATCTGAAAACAATGCGACTTCATGCCACTGTCACCCAAGTAGCAAATATTTGGCCATAAATGGGCCAAAACAAAACTTTCACTGCTTTTGCAATTCGATTGTCACCAAGCGTTTCTGTATCATAGAATAATCACAAATACCTTCTTGCGCCATTCAGTTACTTTAAGCTCGTTTGTAATGCTATGATTCTTTGACTCATGACGTCATGCTTGTAGAAAAATAAATTTTCGGGCGTGTGTGCAAAATATCAATTGCCCAAAAGAGTGTGTTAACCGCGACTAATAGTATTGGCCTGAACTGTGAAAATGCTGCATGTACAAAATTAATCATGGTAGAAAAACTTCTTTGAGGAAGTTATTTTCTTTCGCTCAATGTTTATAAAAACGAGTAGCTTTTGTCAGTTCACAAGAATTTGCTCGATTTGTGTCATTGACCAGCTATTGAATTGGCTCGCATGTAAATTTAGGAGTGTATGATACTGCGTATATGTCTGTGGGTGCTGCAAATCAGCGTTTTTAATTGTTGCGGAGCATTTCATGGCCAACAAAAGGCTGACCGCATGTAGTCATGCATCAAGTCCAACAATAAGACTGCGTTTCCTTCCAGATGAAACTGTTGATTCTTAGCTCTTGTCAAAACTTTAGTCGAAACAACTTCGGTGAATAAAATGGAACATACCTATTAGAAACGTGACACACAATGCCATGGTAAGCCCGTAACACCGGCAAATAAATGCACATACTTCCCATTATTATCATTTTAATTAATTTGGGACGTTTCCGAAAACGAATGAATAAAGCATCTTTCTGTGTACAGTGTAAGCAGCACTGCACTGGTCTTTCTGAGGGAAACCGGAAGTCTTTTAAAAATTTTGTCTCGGCAAAGTCACATTCTTACGTGGTGACCTGAAGAACGTCATCCGTAAACAACAGAACTTCGTACATTTATGAAAACTCTAATGACAAGATGCATGGGTTCAATTGCAATCTCAAAATTGCGTGCACATGTGAAAATTGCCCGAAATTTTTGCCTAGCCGATGTCTGCGTTAAGCGTTGATTTACAAAAGCGATGTTTTTAAGAAAATTTGAACTAAAAGACTCGTTTTATCTGCAAAACTAACAAAAATCCTGTGGAAAATGACAAGCGATAAAGCAATCATGCTTGTCTAAAACCAGTTTGTTCAACTCTTTGGTTTGTTTGTTTTGAGCATGCAGTATAAAGGTTTTGCGGGTTTCATTTGGCAAAGTAATCACGTTGCAACATTCAACTCTTATGAAAGCTCTACAACTATGGAAATTTGACTAAAACCAAAGAAATAATTGAAACATCATTTCTAACATGTGATCAAACAGCAACTTTGTGTAAATCTACAAAGATATTTTTTAACTCAATGCTATCTGTTATCTGCACAAAAGTTATTGCAAAATTATGGATTTGGATTTCCGCCAGAATGCATTATTTTGAAGAACGTGCTATGACAATAATGTTGCAGATAAATCCTAGGAATGATGCAAGCCCAGGAGTAAACGTCGCTGCTTCTTGCACGTTACTATTTCCTACAGGGAAACACAAAACAGCCAGCAATCTTACCGCTGAAGGCGCGTATCTTCGGATATAGCCTCGTCCCTCTTGTAGTTCGCGGTACTGCCTATATCCCACAAGTAACATGATAACCTGCGTATAATTTTGATACTTGTCACAATCTACTTGTGTAAACTAATGCCGATTTTTAAGAATAACAGTGAAAAAGATTTGGCTATAAAATAATTTCTTCCAGTATTGTCCTGAAATTGTTGTGTTTGCATTAGTTGCCTTTATCGCGAATCATGATCTCAACGCTAATCTTCGGAACTTTCAAAATAGCGGCTTTTCAGTAATTAATTAATTCAAATGCTTATAAAATGGGTCGTTTTTAACAAGTCTTTGTATGTCTAGTGAGTTAGCTGGATATGCGGGATATTTACATTGGCGAGATTTTTTTGGGTCACAGACCGAAACGTTTCTGAAATGACCGAAAAAAATTAAGTCATTTCGGTCAGAATGTTTGAAAATATAAGCCAAAAACACTGTTATGTTGAGCTTTACTACAACTGTGAAACAAACGACCGAAATGTTTCAGTGACCAAAATGTCTCAGCAAAAAATATCCGAAAGTTTCAGCGAAAAATAAACCAATAGCAAGCGTTCCAGAAAGACCCAACATGTGCAGTATATCTGACGATATACGCATAAAGCGTAGACTGCAATTGTAGTTTTAGGATGCCAGTGTTTCTTAGATGTTTTGAATATTGATCCACAGGAAGTTTGTACACAGCATGTATGTATCGCAGCTTGTCCATGGGATGGGACAGTGGACTTTATATTAGCCCCATCACTCCCACGTACCGTGGTTGTCATACAGCAGTAACTTTCTGAAGTTGAATAACATTACTATGTGCTCACAGTACAGCAAGTATTAGACATAGAGGCTCAGTGCCATATGGCGTAATGATACGAGGCCACCGAAAATAAGGTGGTTAAACCCTTTCTTAGGTGACAACCAGGCCCCCAACCAGCTTGGAACAGCAGGGGGGCGAAAAGTTTTCTGAGAGTTTTTTTTTAAACTATGTCCAATAGTTTTAAACTATGTCCAACACAATTTTCCAGAGGGGCTAAAATTTTTCTAGGGAGGGCTTCGCCTCCCCTGCACCCCCCGTGGTTACGGGCCTGGTGGCAACTGTAAGGAAGGTCACCCAATTTTCATATTGGTGGCCGTATTAGGAAGATTTAGTGTGATCTAGCCACGGTTTGTAGCGTCCGGACATTACAGACATGAAAATTATATGATGTACTACGTATTACTAGTTTCGGGAGAATCCCGTGGGATGGGGTGGGACCAGGGCCGGCGCAAACCATTCCTGCGCCTTGGGCAAGAAACATTCTCAGAGCCACCTCATAGCTTACGACATCATCCTGCTCAAGCAACTGTGGCACGATCTGTTTAAACGTAAACAAACACATTCTCTTTGTTCTTTGTACATCTTAAATTTGTCGGTGCGTCCTAGGCAAGGTCCGTTCCTGCACCCCTCCACCAAAAAAGCCCTTTTAGGGACGATTTTGTTACATCAAACTAATTCATTCGATGCATGCCGAGTTTATTTGAACATCAAATTCATCAAAATATTATCTGCTCAAGTAACAGGCGTCACAGCATTCACATAAACAAAAATTCTAGCATAAGCCTAAAAAAAATTTTCCGGTCTGGTGTCGTAACAATCAACGACGTTCTGCATGCACAGCAAAGCTCTGACATTCGCGAAGGTCACCAATGTTGGTTATGTTGAGCACCAGCTCGCATCTCTTTGTTACATAGTGCAAATTAAGGTGGTACCAGTGGTGGACATAGCGTTGGGGGGACCGAGGCAAGGTTGAAAAAGGGGACCTCTGATGACGTCATTATAATCAGCCAACCGTGGTAAGAACTTTTGATCAAGCCTAGGAAGGGATAGGTGGGTCACGTAAGGATACGTTCCTGAGACTATGGCATGACTGACATAACAGAAATGCAAATGGGTATTCATGATCTACAACTTTAAAAACACTGCAAGCTAGGAAGGAAAAGCTAGCAACACAGAAAAGTTAAGCAAACTGGCATCGTCCCCTATATTAGTTTCACAGTTGCTGCTAGTGGTGGGGCCCTTTGAAAGCATGGTACTTGCACATTACATTTGTCATAGGTGGACCTTTGAAAGCGGAGTACTTACACATTACAGTTGCTGTTGGAAACCCCTTTGAAAACAGAGTACTAACACACTGCAGTTGCTGTTTGGGGCCTTTTGCCCTTTGAGAAGCAGAGTACTTACACATTCCTGTTACTTCTGGGGGCTTCTTTGAAAGCAGAGTGCACTACTTACACATTACAGTTGCTGCTGGGGGCCCTCAAAAACCAGAGTACTTACACACTACAGTGGCTGTTGGGAGCCGCTTTGAAAGCAGAGTACGTACACATTCCTGTTACTTCTGGGGGCTTCTTTGAAAGCAGAGTACACTACTTACACATTACAGTTGCTGCTGGGGGCCCTCAAAAACCAGAGTACTTACACACTACAGTGGCTGTTGGGAGCCGCTTTGAAAGCAGAGTACTTACTTATGATCGGCTTCGGAGTATATTTTATGAGTGGATAATAGTTTTTCACCAAAAAAGAGGGAAATTCACGTGCGAAACACCTCGAGTGGGCTCTAAAAAGGGGGCGGAGAGAAGTACCTCGCTCGCCTCCCCTTAAACACACCCCTGGATGATACGTCCTATAATCTAAGTCTTACTAGTTAACTAGGCTTCTAAAGCCAACAGTGCTGGTGTTTCGGCAGAGTTTCCTGATCTGACTGCACTTGATGACTGAAACATAATTCAGTGAAGGCTTCGACATAAACCTACTCGGGTAAAAGCGGGCAGCCAGGAAAAATCAAGAATTGAAATGAACAGAAGTGGTACCCTTAAAATTTTGCAGTGAGCTTGATAAAATATGGCCTGGAGGGCATGCCTTGCTGGTCCTGACAGGAGACCATTGATAGACTTGTGAGCACCCTAGGCAAGATCCTTTCCAGCGCCCACCCCTCCTATACAGAGATCCTTACTCTGCTCACCACATGCATTACGAAATACGAAGGACTTTTTGTACATTAGAAAAGTTTGTTACATGAATAAAATATATAGCAAATTGCGACATAGCTTGCCTAGTGTATGTGAAATTAAAATTAATAGGAAAAATATTCACCCTTCTACAGCAAACCTGAAATAGCGTAGTACCTTTATCTTCTTATAAACTGCATAATCGTGTGTTCACTAACTTTTCTCATGTTCTTTCCCTTCTTTTAGTGTAAGTTCGACACTTTCTGAACCGCAAATTTGTATTTTTTGGCGCCCCCTTTGGCCCGGCGCCCTAGGCAGACGCCTAGTTCACCTAGTGGTAGCGCCGGCACTGGGTGGGACAGTTACAAGCTGCCACGGGATGGGACAGAAAAAAGTATCCGACAGACAAGCCTGGTGCATCTTACAGTACTGTTAATGGGAGATCCATGTACTGAGCACTAAAATGTTATTTTCATCACTCAGGATATAGCCGACAGACGTAAACTTGGATATTTTCATTTGAGACAATATTTAGTTTGTCACGGCATGGACTACACAACAAGTTGCCACTGCAAAAAAATTTGAGGAAGAATTTTTTTTTCAAATTTACTTGGAACCAACAACCATTTTTGTAGGGAAAGCCAAATTAAGCATTTTGGGAATTGTATTTTGACATGTTTGCACGTTAATCATGATTTTAAATTTATGATGATATGTGACTTGTAAAATGTGGTTTCTAAGTCATTAACTTGATTACGTCAGTAAGTACAAGGACGTCCAACAACAATTTCTGAGCAGTGAAATCTGAAAGAGGCTGCAAAGGAAAAAAAATTTAAAACCAAGTCATTATGTCAATTTTCATGCAACAGTGCGCTGGATTGAAAAAAATGTACTCGAGTCGGTAAAAATTTTATATGGAAATTTTAGGCTAAAACACTGTTTGCTGATGATTGAAATAGTTCTTTCAAATCCAAGAAGGCTTATCCTCGGTCTATGAAAATTACTGCCCGTAAATTTCTATATATTACTAGAAGGTACGAAATTAACGTTTACACACAAGTCAAAGCATTCGTCAAATTTATTTGTATTTCTAAATTTAGAGCAGCTTTATTCATACGCATTTTTAGCTCTATAACAACTCAACTTTATTTTCGAAATCAAGTATAAGAAGAATGAATGCATAGATCATACCTCCTAAGATAGGGCATATAATGCCCTGCAACCCTGCAGGTGTTTACGCGCGTGGTCAGCGCATGTCAAAACAAATCGACGCAAAACTCGCTGCTGCACTTGCAAAACTTCTTTTACCTACAGTAGGAGGTTGAAAAAACAGGCGCCGCAAAATGAACGGATCTTCAAAATTTTCTACTGGAGGGAATCGGTTAGAAAAATTAATTTGGCTAATCGTTGTTTTATGATTTTGACTAATGAATAGAAACTTGTGTGGTGTCGAAACAACAACGACTCAAAAATACAAAATACATTGTGTGATAGGTTTGACATAAAAATGCACGTATATTGTGAGGTATTCAAACATATTTACAAAAGTGAGAGCGGAGTTATGCACGACGGACGTTGACTTATTGTAACAGACTAAGCGGTTTGTTGCGACCATTCTTGACAATTTGCTCAACACTGACCCGGTCTACAGCAACTTACAAGAAATACTGAGCGCAACAAATTCTTAAGGGAAGTTCAAGGTCATTGCGCTGGAGATAATTAAAAATCCTAAGAAGAAATTAGAATAAAAAAAAAACAATTTTCAAAATATGTTACAACTGCCTGTCATATTTGGTTACTTCATCAAATCTTTTTGTTGGCTAGATAGCTTGTTTCTATGATTCATTCAACCGACCGCAGAAAAAATTAATCCCAAAGCAACTAAATTTGGTTTAATCTTGGTTTAAATAACAACCCTTGCAAACGTAGTGTAAAAACGGCAGAATACACAAAAACTTCATCTTATTCTTCAGTGCATCCTGGCCTACATGATTACTTGTCCATAGTATTTGTATTACGTAGTAATTTGCTGTTAAGCTAGGTGTTAAACATTTTACGAAAACAAATCACAGTGTATCAGTTGGAATCGTGAATTTACTTTGCACACTGCACAGTTAATCCGCTGAAATAACAAGTTCATTCACGAGAGTTTTTGTAGTCATAGCAACGACAATCCAATTGCATGACTTTAATTTCGGACAGTAGCAGCTGAAACCGAACTTTCGACTATTGCATTGAACAACTAACTTGTAAAGGTCGGTTCAGGATTGTATGGAAAGTTCAGGTCAAGGTTAGGCACAGTTCAGGTCAGAAGAACACTTGGATAAGGTTACGTAAAGGTTTTCTCACTATTTGTACAATTACAACCCGACCCTTACGGCGAAGAGGTTGGCGTCAGGGGAGCAGTTTTATTGCCTTTTTCAGTTTACGTTTAAAGTAGTTTACAGACTTTTAACGCTTTTCACGCAGAATAGCAAGAAAGCGTTGCATTAAGGTTTCGTCACTGAAACTACGATTACCGGACCCCATTTCATATTAACTGAATTCAGAAAAAGCACATGAACGGGCAAAATGCTACCTGTGAGCAGCGTAGAGATAACCAGGCTTGAACGTAGTAATGCTGTTAAATCCTGTAGTGGGCTCGGCAAACAAATATTTCCATAACGCTTTAGCCCCGCGCTTCCTCCAACAGCTGGTGTTGCACGGTTTCCATAAGTATCAAGCATTAGTGTACTTATAGCGTTGATCTGAGCTTGCGAAATCTTCAAGGAATCCATCAAGGACAAAGATCGGATGGAAGGAGAAAAGTTATTCACTGATTATCGTAGATTAATTTCACCAAACCGTTTTTGCATATCCTGGCAGTTGAAGCGAAGTCGAACAACAAACGATGGTAAATTTCAAAATTATGATCCATGAATGATATATTCGATGTTTTAGAAAGTTGTTGAAAAACTTCAACAATAATATATTGTCTCTGATGGAGCTCAGATATTTATAAATTTTTCATACACTGACTTTATTCATACAATTGCTTTCGTGGAAGATGGAGAGAGTAGTTCAAAGATCTTTTAAGCCCAGTCAGTATCACACCACCGGACACACATGAGGTACATTTCGGGAAGAAAAATGCCACCACTGCAGACGAAAACCTCGTAGCTGTCGAAACACTGAAGGCTGGGAAGGCTGCAAGCTGCGGTGAATCCAACATGAAATGCTCAAAGCCTTGAATCGAGGAGTTCTTTGGCGGAATCATCTGTGTTAAGCGGCCTGGTGTTCTGGGAGGTCATCGAAAAAATAGCAAACTGATCATCCCCACACACAAAAACGGAGGCAGGATGCATGCACCAACTACCGAGAATATTCCTCCTTAGCCTCCCTGGAAAAGTGTATGTCTTGAAAAAAGACGCCGCGAAATAATTGAACCAAAGCTGGTGATACCCAATGCGATTTTCGCCAGGGCCGTAGCACTCCAGACCAAATTTTCACTCTCCAACAAATTTTTCGAGAAATCTTGGAAGTATGCCAAAGATGNTTACATGTGTTTGGTCGACCTCCAGAAAGCATACAACCNGGATCTTCGGCACTTAGAGTCCTGCGTGGGCCGGGTTAACCCCTGTGGGTTGCGGATACCCGCATTTGCGGGGCTGGTGCGGGAACCCGCAGAGTATGCGTGAGGGGCGGACGAAGGTTGAACCTGGTGCGGGGCGGGATAAGAAATTCTTTGCGCAGGTTACTGAATGTTGACTTAATGCATGTGAAAGTGACATGAGAAAAAAAAATGCGACACAGAACTTGTGGTACAAAGGTGTGGAGCAGGGCAGCTGTGCCAATCGAAATGCCTTTCCGGGCCAAAAATTATGTCAACATATCTTCGTGAGGGCCGCACATTGAATGGCTTACTTTCATCTTAGTAAACCAAAATATAGTTTAAAGCTACTGAGACCATTTGAATAATAACTGTATGGTAACGACTGTATGGCACTTTTATTCACTCCCAAACCGCTATGCTACAGACAAATTTAGTGCTAATGGAAATACAAGGGTATTTAGAAATAAATTTAGTGCCGAGGAACACACGAGTAAAAATCAGAAAACTAGAAATCAGTTTTGCACTTTGTTGTCATTGGACACGTGGAAAGCTGCCAGTGGGTGGAAAAGAATAAATAGGCACTAAGACTATTGCATCGAAAATGTCGAATTTGAGATTATAAAAATAAAGTCAGGTTGTCGTTGCATTGTACATACGCAATAATGAAAAGCTACAGGGCCGCATTGCCCGCATATGTGCCTTGGGTTAGACATAGCTGGTGTAGAGACATTCTCCAGTGGTAGCGAGACCGGGTGCGCGACTTTTCGGTCTTGCCGATTCGGTCAGGCCGATTGAGTCTGGTCGTTTCGGTCAAGCCGTTTCCGTCACAGGACATTTCGGTCTGGCCGTTTCGGTCTGGGGACATTTCGGTCGAGACATTTCTGTACATAAACAACTGAGTATATTTGTTTATTTATATGATTATGTAGGCAGGTGAAATGTCACCCTATCTGGCGTTATACCAACTTCCATTGATGTTGCAGCGAAGTGACAAAACAGTCTGACAGGTACAATGTCAAGCTAGCCGGTGTTGTACCCAGTGGCGATTCTAATGGGTGGCCTGGGTGGGCCATGACCCCCGATTAACTGCTGGATCTTGGATCATGTTTGTAGCTTTTTTTTAAATAAAACCTTTTGTTGGTTTAAGTATGTTTGCATTAAAAAGTTAACATGAAAATCATATGTTGATGCTGATTAACTGTTGTATCTTGGAGCATGTTTGTAGCTTTTTTCAAATAAAACCTTTTATTGATTTAAGTGTGTTTGCATTAAAAAGCTAACATGTAAGATTTCTGCAAGATTTCATGTTCTGACCGAAATGTCTCGAGACCCAAACGACCAAGACCGAAAAGTCCCGTGACCAGGCCCGTAACCAGCCTGGGACACCAGGAAAGGCTAAGAGGTTTCTGAGAGAGACCCAAATTTTTTGAACTATGTCCAATAGTTTTAAACCATGTCCAACACATTCTTCCAGGGGGGCGAAAGGTTTCTAGGAGGGCTTCGCCCCCCCTGGGTACGGACCTGCCCGTGACCGAAACGGCTTAGACCGAAACGGCCAGACCGAATCGGCCAGTCCGAAACGGCCAGACCGAAAAGTCCTGTTCCGAGCGAGACCACAGATTGGAGTTTCCTGGTCTCAGTGCTCTTACAGGAAAATGTTCAGCGTGATGGTAACCAGCACTGCTAATGAACGAGTGTTTAGTATCGATGATCATGTCGTAAACAGCAGAAGAGCAAATTTAAAAGAGTTCCTCGGTGAACGACATACTCTTTTTCAACAGTGCTCTGAGAAAGAAGCGCTGAAGTTTGACTAGGTTTCACATTTTTATATTATAGTGTTTTCCAAGATCTTCCGCTGACTTTGAAATGAACCACTGAAAAAATTGCCGCTAGCGATGAAATGCATTCCGTGAGTTTTTAGTGGTTTTCAGACACACAATGACAGGTGCAGGTTTGGGACTGAAACAGTGCAGGAAACTGAAACAGTGTAATACCTTTCAATCCTTTTTAGTGATTTTCCCTTGATCGCACGATCTGGACAAAGTCACGTCACTATCAGTTTGGTTGGGTGTGCGCTGCACACCTAGAGTACAGCTCCCTGGTATTGAAGAATGTGAGAATCGTTGGACTTTGAATACGTGAAAACTAGTGTTGACAAAACAAAAACAAGTTTCAAAAATTAAATCCATGCAGCATGTGTTAGTAGCCTTACAATTGGAAAAATCATCTAGTTACAGTATTTTCAGTTTTGTAATTTCACTCTTTGGCTGCCCCCTGCTTTAGGTTCCCAAGGCCGTTGCCCTGTTCGCCCCCCCTCTGCACGCCACTGCTCAGGTGGTACTCACGAACGACGAAACGCAGAGCAAGGATTATAACACACGGATTAGAAAAGCAAATGCAGTTCTGCATGAGCTTTATTGCTCTGCGGTCACCCACTGGGAGCTTTCAAATACCGCAAAGCTGTCAGTTTTCATCTGTCATTGTTCCGATCCTCACCTCTTTTCATGAATCTGGGGTAATGACTGAATAAATGCTATTGGAAATGCAGGCGGCAGAGATGCGATTTTTGTGAAGAGTTCACTGTGTGACACTTCGTGACAGAGTGCGCAACTGTGAAATTCGTAAAGCCCTGAATGTCGATCCACTTCTCCGAATCGAGAGATCCCAGTTACCCTGGTTCGGCCACTGTTTGCAGAATGACCCACAAAAGATTAGCGAGGCAAATCCTGCTGGCTACACCCACGGGAAGGCAGAGTTCGTCCAAGGACCAGGTGGCGTGACTACATCTCCGACCTTGCTTGGTCACGTCTTGGTGTGGATCCAACAAAACTATCTGAGATTGCTGCTGACCGTGAGGTATTTCGAGTCTTCCTATGACTATTGCCCCCGCGGTGATTTTGTTAGGTCAAGACCGTGTTTGTTAGGTCAAAACTGTTTTTGTTCAGATGAGCCGTTAAATTTCTGTATATTTTTTTAATTACCACCAGTATTTTGATAATTTAGTTTTTAGCATGTTGCAGCCGTATCAAGCAGCACCAACGTGAACAGTCTATGTTACGCATTTAAATTCCTGTTTCAAAACCTTGATCGAAACTATTCTGCCGTTAAAATCTAGTTTTTGCCTTTAAACGCCATTCTGCCTATAAAATATAGTTTGAAACAATTTATAGCAAAAGCAACGGTCAAGATAAATTGACTTTGAAATTGCAAGCCATTTCTAAGTTAATTTGCCCATTACTGCGCTACAAATATTGGCTAAACACGCATATCAATGGATTAACAGTGGGCCATACTCTGCCACGTGACAGTATATTTGGCGTTCGTGCTTAATCTCTACTTTTGTTTATGGTTTTCAACAAAGAGTGATGATAAAACTCTTCCCCTCGTTGTCTCTGCTCTGAAATCCTTGTGATATCCGCATTAGGTAAATAAAATAAAACGGAAAATCTGTGATAACTGTGCTGAGTCCCTGACCGAGCAGAGCTAGCACCTTGTGCTCATACATCGCTAGATCAAAGCTGATGAAAGAAGTTGATGCAGCAGTGTGAAAACAAGTGAAAGAGCTGACCTAGCATAGTCCCACGAAAGGATTTCATCTCGTAAGGGATTTTGACTTCATTTAGGAATTAGGAACATAGAAAAGTGCGGTCTAAAAATGATAACCGACTTTATGCAGCAATTTTTTTATAACAGCTTTGAACGGTGTTTTTTAGTAGTGCTAAGCTGTGCAAAGTAGTCAAATAAAATGCAATAGCTTTCGAGATATGTCTTTGCTCTACCGACTTGAAAAGAAATGGCCCCATATCAGTTCTAACAGAAAATATTTTACATCATGTAGTGGGGAGAGACTGAGAGACAAATCTTTTAGACAGTAACACTGAACCACATGGACATTCATGGTACGGTCAAGGCCCTACAGTACTTTCCAGAACCAACAAGGTTTCAAGAATATGTTGTGGACATACTGGTGGCTGCAGGGTGCTTACACAAAACCAAATATCAGAAGACGGGAATTTGTTACACACTCGCCTTACCACGCATGTTCCACTTTTAATGTCAAAACCAATCTCAACCACATAAAACCTACGTTGAGCACATTTTTGGACACCAGCAGCAAGACGACGCAAACGATAACGCCTTCGGGCCCGACTTGAGTGATGAGTGCCAGCACGCGCGTTCCACTTCCATCTAGCGGAAGGACAGCATTGGAGAGTCTGTTGCAAGCAGTTCCATTCTGCGTTGCCAGGTAAACTTGGTTGTTCCGGTGTTGCTCCTGTTAACGCATGACGCTGCAGGATAAATTGATAAGTTGCATCTTATGTGGGAAAAAGGTTGAAAACATATGCAGATCAGGGTTAAATTGACACATAATTTTTAAGGCCAAAATTGCAACAGCTTCCCAGCTGATTTATTTCACTCATATCTTCTAACAATTTTATATCTTTCGATGTCTCTTGTGAGTTTCATTAATGGGAAGATGCACAGAAAACCGACCTCTTTCTGTTTCGTTTGATTCGGCGTTCGGACTTGAAAGGACCGGATGCTGCATGATAAGAATTTTTTGCTCAAAAGCATCATAACGGTCGTTGTGGGTAAGATTGTTTCATACTTGTGCTACATTTTGGTTCAACTCTTTGCAACGGCAGACAAGTCCCGAAGCTCTTCTACAGTTCCTGATTTTTTTCGTGCTCAAAACCACCTAAAAGGTGTATTTCTTTTGTTTCCATCGTTTGCAGCATTTGACACATCAGTTTTGTCCTTAAAAATCAAGCTGCGTGTGTTGGGAAAGAACAAAAGCAAATAGAAAAAGGTTTAACCGAAACCAAATCATGCTCTTACGATTTCATAACTTTGTGCACCTCACAGAGTTGGGAGCCCTTGGATTAAGAATCCCTACTCCATGCAGTGAAAGATTTTTAAATTAGTTTTCCACCATCAAAAAAGTAAAAAATAAAACAGTGTAAGAGCGAAAATAAATTTCTCCCGTAGAAATTCGAGAAACTTTTGTTACCCTAAACAAACTTGTATAAGTGGGAGTCGAAGCTGATTTGCATCAACCAGACAAGATGCAAGAATCAAACAAACAATGGATTAGGACATTTTTTATATGAACAGCGGATATTATTTGTACACAAACGGCTGTTTTTCATATATTTTTAAAAATATGGTACAGAATGCATCCGGCTGCTTAATAATGCAACGAAAGATTATTAATAATGTTGGGAAAAACTGACATTCGCAGAGCCTCTATACAGCTCCCATGTCTTTTTTGGTCGTTAACCATAATCTGCCGCATTCTTGCCCATGAACGCTTTTAGGGAATTTCGGCTCGTAAGCCCGAGTTGCTGTCATCAAAGGTGACGATTGAACACCGCTAAGTACTACTAATTTTGTGACTGGCTCGAGCATATCTCGTGCCACGTTTAATAGACTTGACCTTACCGAGTAGGCTATGATTTTTTGACTTCACAGTCATTTGATCTTAATAGATTGGCGGCATGGTCGACAACGCCTTTTCTAGATTAGGTGTAATCTTTGCTTACGATGCTTAAACCATAGTGATTATATTGGCATCTATGACTATATTGTCATTTGCAGTAATAGAAGGTGGCTGTCAGATGAGAAAAAATTTTTGCGTATTGTGATGTCAGCATCGAGCGAAGAAATTCTCGTTTTGTAGTCATCCAAGTTAACTCTGCAAAGATTTTACGATGCACTTTTCATCCTTTCTATGTTTCACCTTCTTTTGCTGTCAAAAATTAAAAACAAACAAAAAGTTTGCTGTGTTTGATAAACGATTCACGATCTACAAAATGCAAGATTGCGTGTGAAGTTTTCTTACAACAGCACCACCATTTCATGTGTCCATGATTCAGTAACTTCTGCTACACTTAACACGCCAGTCTTGAATCATTGTTGCACATTCGGTGGATGCTGGTTTCTAATAATAGGCAAAGTAGGATTGCTCCTTGGCGCGTGGCTACGGTTTATTCCAAACCGAACAAACAGAAAGTGGCATTTCAGGTTTATAACAACTATCACTAAGAAGAATAGAATCAAAGCAATTTTTTCTTTGAACTTGGAGATTTGTGTGTAATCGGGCGCAGGTAGTAATTAATTTTTGTTGCCTTTGGCAAATCACTCTTGAGCTACACAGAAAAAAAATTCGCACGCCATAGTATTGAGTAAATTCCGGATTATTCAGCTTGGACATAATTCACGTTACGTTGTTGCACAGAAAATGAAAGAGATCAAGTAGCCTAGGAACTTTCGTAATCATAGTTCACAAGAAGTCCTAAACCACCTCTTCTTTGCGACAAGCCTATTTTTACCTCATGCGACTTGTACGAACAGTGCATGATCAGGTGCTTTTCCTCAATAAATGAACAGCTTACTAAAATTAGGAAAAAGCACGATGAAATTTTAAGCATACCCAAAGGAGAAAGTCCTGCTACCTACTCAGTGAACAAAGGTTTGTATCTTGTTTTGATGTATGACTTTTCGCAGCCAAAAGTTTCCTTAACCGTACCTTCAAATTTAAACATTCTTTTTGGGTTATTCGTATATGTTGAATCATTTTTTTCAAATGGTGATAATGTTTGTAAACTTTCAAATTCTCAACCGGGATTTTGAATCCTCTTGATGCAAAAGATTTATTTTATGGGGAAAGTTCTTTCCGCAAGTTGTAAAGACGTTCGGTGAAAACAATAGCGGTTTTTGAGAGCGGTTTTAAACATTAAATTTACTCATTTTGTTAGCACCTGTCATTTTTCGATATATGGATCATAGCACATGAGGTGAAAAATGCCATATCTATATTCGGATCATCCGTAAGTCGTTGAGTTTCTACAAAAACTGTAGGCTGCTCAAATCTACTGTAAATGGTACGATTAATCCAAGTGCAGAAATGACGATCTAAAAGGCTAAACAAGTCTTGTCGTTTCATGTGAAAGATGGACCTAAAGCAAAAGGCTAACAATTTTAACGTGACAATGACAAGCATCCAAGAGGAAGAAATTTGACAATTGGTCAGTCCATTCCTGACTTTTAGTTCGTAAAAGTTGGGGGAAATGTGAACCTACCCAAAGACGGTGGTCCTGCCCCTATCCCATTTACAAAAAGACAGGAAATAATGGGGCACCTTAAAGATATTACAAGTGTCTCAAAAAACTTATTCTAAATACTATTGCAAGTGTCTTAAAAAGCTTCTAAACAAGTCCAAACTGACCACGCTACATCAGATTGTTTAATTAATACTTGGTCTGACACAGGGGTCTCAAACTTAATTACTTCGAGGGCCAAGCAGTGGCGTAACGAGGGGGGCAAGGGGGGACATCTGCCCCCGGGCGCAGCACTTTGGGGGCGCCAAATTGAGGTCGGAATGTTACGCACTAATTACGAAATGTTAAATGTCACCGGATGCTAATAACTACAATTTATAAAATATCGAATGTCATTACGAAATCTCATCAAGATCATCAAGGTTCGCAAATCGAGCAATTATGAACCTAAGCGACTTTTCAAGGCGAAGTTTCTGTCTTCAACAATAAGCGGCCGCTTGTGGTTTGACTCACGGCTGCGTCACAACGCTTTCAGAAAGCCAAGGTTACAAACTTTCCGACTTCCCTATCATTTTATAGTTGCGCCATAATGGCACGGGAATCCAGCGCTCACAGTGCATGCAGAGTGCTATATTGCGAATGCTTTTAGACAGCGATAAAACTTACACAATGTTGTTACCAGCAGGGTTGTGTAGAGGGGGGATGAACGAGGCGATGCCCCGGACATCCAAGGCGGTGCGTCATCCAAAGAGTAAATTACAAAAAGTGCATTTATCAAAATCTTGTAAAAGACCAGAGGTGCAAAATCTTCTGTGAATGTTAGCAGCGCCCAGCAATTTTTAGTAGCGCACACATATAAGCTTTGCCATACAGCATTCATATGCATGAAATATAAAAGGTAAAAAAACGTTCGCGCATTCCACATTTTTGGTCGTGAGTGCGCGACCGCATTTTTGCACCCCTGAACCAGACGCTTCTTACTGACTACTAAAACGTGCTGCATGGATCTGATGGGAACTTTCCTGAGGGAGCATGCAATGTATGTTAAGTGACCTGAGAGAGAGATGAAGCACTGCCATCGTTACCTTCATCTGTTTTTACTGAAAAAAACATCCTTAACAATTTGTTTATAGTTTAGAAAAATATGAAGGCAGCAATGCATCAAATTGCATGGTTGTACTACTTTTTTCTGATACTATTTCTGAGAGAAACCATAGACAACTCTATCTCCTAACATGCCGTAAGTGCTTTCTTCTTTTGGTGGGCCTATCTGATATGTACTTGCATGAATAAATGCCATATCTAATTCCTCAATGCATAGCTCACGCATGAGTGGAAGAAATTTACTTGTAAACAGATGTCTCAAGCCCTCAGAATAAAACAAATTATTAAAAACCCAACACATTAAAAACAAAAAATACTCTTTGAATTCACTTTAATTCAATTTTTCAAAATTTGTTTATTTATCAATACTTAGTTTTTACTTATTTCAAATGCGTGTATTTTTCACATTCCTCAATACTAGCATTTGATGGGGGGCATGCAATCAAGCAGTTGCCCCGAGAATCACCTGATCTATCTGCATGCCCCTGGTTGTTACGACTACAGATCTGATATTTAGAAAAATTTTCAGCTTTTGTGGTTTGATAAATTTCATGTTGAAATGGATTTGGTGTGGTTCTGAAGGAAGTTATGATGATTTTTGTTTGTGGGATATTTAAATAAATGCTTTTGCAAAATTCTAATTGCAGCTGTGTAATAACATTGAGTATATTAGTTATTGTGAACTTTTTAGTTACTGCTACATGTGCTTTGTATCACTTTGGCCTAGAAACTGAGGATTTCCATGGACATGACTGTCGAATATCAGGTCACATAATTGCTAACCTGGAACTTCGCACGGAGCGTCACTGACCTTAGATATTTCTTAGATTAGTGGATGTGACACATTTCATTTATGGTAGTTTTTTGAAGGAACAATCGACAAATTATTTACAGCATAGGCAAAAACCTTTTTCTTTGAAGTTAGATATTTACAGGTAAAGCATATTGCAGCATTTCTTTTATTTTCTGTGAACTTTTCAGGGTGCTATATGCAAGAAAATGCTTCGGGATTTTGCAATTTTATATTTGTCTAGCGGTTTTGTATAAAATCATTTGCCTTCAGTTTTTCATATGCATTCTTCTGTCTGTTCTTCTCTTTTATGTATTCGTGACTCGTGAGTCTCCCTCAGTCAGTCC
>JGI24159J19872_10000783_pt1 | contig 31464 bp, 18 predicted proteins | sample Ectturendosymbi4_FD_19872 | JGI IMG/M metagenome (IMG submission 19872)
TCAAATCAAGGCACCCATTAGTACCTGCCCCACAGCAATTCATCAGTTTATCTGACAACAACAATATACGTGCGGCGCAGTGGGCGGATCATCAATGGAACGCGGAATGGGCGGACAACCCCACAAGACTCCGCACTTTAATTCCAGACACCGGTACACATCCCCCCGGAATGGCCCTCCCAAGAAGAGCCTGGGTCCGACTTAACCGCCTCCGCACCGGTGTCGGCCGTTTACGCTCTTGCTTGTACAAATGGGGTATGGCCACTGCGGCCTGTGAGTGTGGCGCAGAAGAACAAACCGTCGACCATGTCGTCCTCCAATGTCCAATCCATCGACCTCCCCACGGACTGCATTGCTTTACGGTTCTGGACCATGAGACAACCGAATGGCTGCTCAACACCTGCCCCGAAATCTAGCGCGGCCAATGCAGTGGATAAAAGAAGAACTCGCTCAAACGAAAGAAGAAGCGCAGAGCACTCACATACATCTTANAGCGCAAATTTTTTACAAGAAGAAAGGTCGCGCAAGAATATGTTAGCACTCAGCCTAAGCATTCNGCTGGAAACTCAGCTTCCAGTTNAGCTCCATTAAAGTAGGTATTCCGCTGCGCTTCGATCTTTTACAACAAATCCCGGGAATGGANTACGAGCATAGGATAGACGTATATATCATACCGTTTGCAAATTCTGGTAGTGAATTGTGAAAAATGAGCTTCCCATTCGTTTGAAAAGATTTAGTTTTGCAATTCGTTTTATACAGTCGGACTAAAGCTGCTATCGGCTTATTTCGAAACAACAGGTTGGGGATATATAGCTGGGGCGACGAGAGACAGTGGGAGAGTGTCCACCTCTCAATTGGAAGGTTGGGTATTCGACCAACAGCAACTGAATGAATCGCCCTAGCGCTCTTTGGGTAAGAGTGTTCAACACAACCGCTCCGCCAAGAGGCAAATTTCAGGTTTCGGCCTGCCGCCAATTGCCGTCACCAACATATATATATAGCTTCTCCGATAGTCGCTGTTGCAGGTCTAGGATTATGCAAAGCTAAAGTAAAATAACTTTTCGAAGCATTCTGGTACGAAGTCACTCAAAAACATCTTGTTCTCTACCAATATATTGAGTAACTACACGTATGGGGAGTACGTACGTATTGACTGGCAATTAGGGCATAAAATTTGTATCAATTTGCTCTCACAAACTTTATTTTTACAGGTGTAAATTGTAAACTANTTCCTAGTTTCCACAATTGCTTTGTTGATGTCGAAGAAACGTNCACCTACTTAACAAAAATTTGATTCAGACTAGCAAACGGTAACCCCAGTGACAGTAGTAAAGAAACAGCAAACCAACAATTCACTTTTGTATTTAACATCTTCTGAAAGATAAGTTCTAGAAATTCATTTTGTTCACTCAACAAACCTTGGTCACTTCTCACGAAGTGCCTATACTGATCAAAGGGTAAAATAATGTCTTTCTTCAAGTTGCAAACTGAGAGGAAGAAACAACTCTGTTATCATCGGTAAAAACACAGCCTGACACTAGTTATCTCGTTTTCAGCGAGCTGAGAATGTTTTTCAACACCTTCATAGAACAAAAGCTTTTTGCGATAGCAAACCGGACAAAACAAGGTCCCCAATTATTGCGATCACAAACTGGACAAGTCGACGTTGGTGGCGCCCTTTGCTTGGCCGTAAGTAGAAGAGCAAAGTCAAAGGCCCTTTTTCCGCGCTGTCGTTGCAGTGCTGTTCCTGCTATATATAAGCTGAAAAAAGGACGCCTGGGTGCAGTGAAAGGCTGACACGCTGAAGGGTGTGAAGGTTGGCTTTCTGTGTCGCTGCAATTCAAGCGGCTTTGTTGGCACGTGGGCAGACATACCTGATACGATGCAATGATTCAGTTGTGATAATGTTTATGTGCATATCACTATTTTGCATTTGTGAGTGCAGAGAAACTGTGCATTGCAAGAATACAGAATAGTCGATGGTGAGTCTTTAACAGCAGTTAAAAAGCAACGCGGTCTTAGCTGAGGTAGCAAACGTACTTTTGTAGAAAAATTATATTTGACATCACAAAGTCAAGTCATTCTGATAAAAAAGTGTTTCGTATTAGACGGTCCTAGAGTAATGTCTTTGACTGGGTTTGATTCGTGTCGTGGTATAAGTTTAACTCACCTTTTACAGCTTCTTGCGTGCTTAGAGCGGTCCGCATATCGCCTGTCGAATCGACAAACGTCAATGTACGGCGGCCGGGTCTAGTTTGCTAAAACTCATCACGGCATTTCGCGGTGAAGTGCTGCTTAACCACTAGTAGAATGCAAGGCGAATGATCACCTGTCTGCATGAAATATTTGAGGGTTCCGTTTCGTACTTCTGTCTGAAAAGCTAGTTAGTTAAAAAATTAAACTCGTCGCAGTTGCACTTAAACCCATTGTTGTGTCTTTCAAACTTTTTACTTGCGTGGCCAGATAACTTTTGGTAAAAACTGCGTGGCGCACTACCTTGTTAGCATAGGCAATGCTTTTATGCGCATAAACAAACGCGCATTATTCTAAAGTAGCGAATTCATTCCCGGAAGCAATTCAGTGAGAATCGTGCTGCCAAACACAAACAGATGTTTCTCCACGTTGTAGTGATCAGCTGTCTAGATAAATGTATTCTAACATATTTTTGTCCTAATACCGTGGCCCACTCGAAATCTTTGCTATGGCCCACCAGTGGGTCATAGCCCATAGGTTGAGGAACACTGACTTGAAGCATTTTTTAAAGTTTGCCGTTATTATTATTAATAACTCGCAGTCTAAAATGTTTGCGGAGCAGCGGCTTTTGTTTTTGTATGTAGTTGCTGTGCAGGTGCGCGAGACCATGCAGCGACGAACGGCAAATAGAGGCTAGCCTATTTGTTACTTGAACATCGTGCTGATGGCATCGGTCTTTTAGTGGACGGACCGATGTCGGTTACAACTCCGCTGATTTTAGGTCTACGAATTCGCTGTCGATCTCTTGGGGAATTGCAGCTCGCACAGATGCTGCGGTACTGAACTTTGCACCGATGCGAAAACATTTTGCGGCTGTGAACGTTTTCGTTTAAGTTATAAATATTCATTTAGCATCAGCAATAGATCAAGTGGCGGCGAATTATTTATCATGTCAGGTGCGGGGCTGTGCGCTATTTTGGTTGACAAACATTCAATGAAACGACATTTCGGTATATTTAAGTGCTGATGGTTTGCCGGAGGAAGGTATAACTGCAAGTAATAACAATTGCTTGCGCAACCAAAACGCACGCAGCGTTCCAGCCGTTAATCGCGAAAATGCGATTAAGAGTTGCTTAATTTCTACAGCGGCAACTGCGTTCTGATTAGTGGTCAACGGATTGACTGGCGGTTTGTTCAGGACACGTTTAATTGCTTTATAAGATGCCGCAAAAGATTTACTTCAATAACACAAGGGCTCTGAGCTTACCCTTTATTGAAACCGCGCGTTCTTCTTCCGAGACTCGGAATTAGTGCGTCCCACGCTGGAAGAACGATTTGTTTACACAAGCGCTTCCTACATTAAGTGCTCAAGCCGATTTCAAACAATGGGCAATAGCTGGCATTAAACCGAAGGGCTGGATTGCGATCGGAAATGATTTGTTTGCAAGCTTTCTGCACGCTTAAGGTATGGAAGCGTGCAATTTTGCAATTTTAAAAATAACTAGAGAGACACAAAGAAGTTACAGTCATTTGAAGTTACTCCGTGCCAGAAAATCATGATATTCAAATGTGACATTTTCGTAAAAAGCTCTTGAATCTTTTTGTTCACAAATTCAACCTTAAAAGACAGGCTACCGCAATGAAATTAGTCGCATAACTTCAACAAACAGTGCGTTTTACTGCTGTACGCACTTCGGCCGTATCTGAACTTCTGAACATCTCATATTCTGAATAATTTAATGTGTGAACATTTGGCTGGGGTGTTATCTGAAACTGAACTTGATGAACAAAATGTAAACAAACGTTCTGTTGAGCCAGCATCCCATGAACACACGCCTTGCACCGACGGAAAGCAATGATGCATTCTAATGTGTGGCATAATTCCATGGCAATCAAAAAGAATAATTTGCGCTTTGCAGTACACTGTCTATCGGTGCAATATGGCAAGAAGGAACCTAACCTATAGCAAAACTACAGTAGATTCCAACTTCTTTTTGTTCGCGTTGTTTGCTGCACCGTGGCACTGGCAGCAGACGGTGCATAAGTTAACATGGCTTGCATGCTACTTTTTTGTTATATTTATAATGGATCTTGAAACTGTCCAGTAATCTTTCCAGTGCAAGGTTGAAAAAAAACTTTTTGTACGAAAAACTCAGTTATCGCTTGGCTGACCTACGATGGCCTTGCACATTGTAGCAAAGAGTATGCCGTGCACGTCATTCTTCCCAAGTTTCAGGCGAAGCACAACCGATCGACTGCGGAGAAAGTCTTTGTGCACGTTTTGCGTGTTTTTCTCAAACCCTGCCGTCACCCGCCATTGGCGCTGGCCCAAGAAATGCCGTTTGTTGTTCGATTTAGTTGAAGCAACGTTTGGCAAGCTTCATTTTGAAGTTGCGCGAATGACGTCAAAGGTTCAGTGCACAGTTGTACGTCACAGTGCTGCAGAAATTTTGGAAAAAAGAATGGGTAGAGTTTCCGCTTTTTGTCTGGCGTGAAAACGTGAAAAAAGAACAGTGCAGTCAATTGTTGGTTGGAGCATGCTTTAACCTCTAGAAGAGGACATAATATAATTGCACTGTTCACATTTGTCAAGATAATGGTACAGCTTTGCAAACTCAAAAAACAAAAATTTCTTGCCACCTCTCGGAAGTGAAAAGCACTCGCGCAAGTTCCGAATTTGTCTTCGAGAAGCTTCTCGTGATTGTTTTTGGGCATCTTCCCCGATTCCGCACAAGTAAAGGGCACAACAAACACCTTAAACAAAGGAAGGTTATAATCCTAAAAATATGTTGACCGCAGTTTCCGTGCAATGCCTGGTGTCTTTCTCTGTTTACCGAAACAAAGGGGATTAGCTTGTTTTTGCATAAACATCTCATTAATGACCAAAATAACGGCTGCTTTCGCGATCTCGTCTGTGCAAGCTGGGGGTCAATCCAAAATTATCGGAAGCATTTCTAAGATTGATTCATGCCAACCTCACTAATTATTTAACATCTTTGCAACCACCGGCTGGTGGTTCAGCGTGCTATGTGCTGGACACTGAGAGTATCATTATGACCCATGCAGTGGATTTGAGTGTCACATTTCTGAAAAAACAGTTCAAGCCATTCGTAGATAACCCAAAGATGCAAAATCATGTGCTGGAATTATTTTTACCGACAGCTCTTTTGCGCAAATCTTCGGCAATCATGTGAGTAACCATCACACATTTTCCTTGCATGAACCGCGGCGGTAACAATCAATTTCGATCTTATCGATTGGTTCCCCAGTTACAACAAAAGCATGGAGATTACCAGCGTCTTGCAAAGTGATACTGCCTGTCCCATAGTAAGTGTAGGTAGGCCGATAGGGAAGNGGAGNTGGCAACAACAGTTATTGACTGGCGCAGACGTCAAGATATTGGAGATATGGCGTCAATTTCGCATTTCTGAAGTGACCCGGCCAGACGCTGAACTCCGCAACGCGCGGTTCACTTCAAATCGCGTTTTGGATGTTAAATTTAGAACATTTGAGTCTTTGTCATGGATTACAGGTTCGCAAATGCGATCATGTGCTTCGCTGCATTACTACTGCAAGGTTAAGCGGAGGCGAGTGCGTTTTCGAGCCAATTATGATGTAAAATTTAGCCGCTGTGCAATTTTCGGAAAAATGCCAAAACTGCNATAGCAGAAAACCAGCACAATTTATTGCTTGCCGGATAGTAATAATTTGATACCAATAAGCGCTAGTTTGAGTCATCCAGGAAGAAANAGGCATTAATATTGNCTGCATGTGATACCAACAACGGCAGCTGTCATAATCATCNCGATCGGGGTATTGGTGCCAGGAACAGTCTGACTAAGCGCCTATTACGTATACGTACTGCGGAAGTTCTGTTGGAATTGTCGACATACCGGCAGGGCGAGTTCGCCGAATGTCGTAAAAGACGAAACGGTTGTTACAGCTGCGTTTAGGCGATGTTTGTCCGCCACGAAGCGAAATCGTAGGAAAGTAATGCTTGTGTCTACTGCATTCGACTAGTACCCTCCACAAGCCGGCGAATTTAGGAGGAAAAGTGTGCAATCGTAGCGTAAATGAAAAACAATTTTTGTCCGCCGCTGCTTAGTTTCCAGGGGGGAAGTGAAAGTCTTTCAGGTGAACTGTCAAGACTCTGCTTAGTTTCGAATTCACTGGTATCTGGGTGCTCGGGCTATCGTTATTGCGATGGAGCAATGCCCTATCTCCTTGCAGAGTAGAAAATGCCCGCCTGCATGTGTAATTTTGAACTGCTTTAGCTGTTGTTATAAACAAACCGTTCTTGCTTGTGTTGTGCAGTGCTCATGAGTGAAAACTTGCTTAATTATTTATTAAATGGTACATTGCCTGATTGCTACGCTCCCGTCGCGTATTTGAAACGAAACTTTTTGACTGTGNATGTAAATGACTGAGACCAGTGTTCCCTCNAAGAAAATTTTACGTTAAGCAAATGTTTGTGTTAGTGAGCACGATTGTTTTAATGCTGAGTTGGTTTCCAGGGAGAAGTGAAAGTCTTTCAGATGAACTGTTCTAAATGAAATACAAAATTTGCGAATTATTAAAAGAACCATAAAATGTTATCAAAATAGGAACAAAGTACACTTTTAATTCACATGGCTTCTAAAAGGGCTACGCGATTTTCTCAGAAGCATTCTACCGAGAAAATGCTTTATGATTTTTTACTTTTAAATTTGGTATTCCAAATGCGCGAGAATGAGATTTTACGTGCAAATTGTCTGGTGGTATACCGCGCAGTTGCGCACCTTAGATGGAACATTGGCTGACACACACCCTTTCAAGCTGAAGCTGACAAAAACAAGGTTTGTGTGAAAACCAACGACGGGAGCATGCTGGCTTAAGCCAGCTCCGCGAAAATGACTGTTGTAAATTAGGAACACCTGAAATTCTTGCCCAATTGACCGTGTTGGGTCAGCTACATTGCCAATGAACAGGTTTTCAGCGGGTTTTCTGCTCCGTTGAAAAGGCGCTGCCTCGTTGCAGGTGAATTTTTTAAAGGTTTTTAAAACTTGGAAACGAAGAAGTTTTTCCGATAACATCGCTTGTAATTTTGCAAAATTTTCTATCCACTACGCCCACGATGTCGACCCTTGCTTACCCTTGCGAGTAATTTCTGGCGCATTAGCCAGCATTCTCTTGATGAGTAGTGAGAGATCAATTGCGCTGCACCTCAACTTCAGAAGTATTTTGCCGGGAGTTGCCAATCGCTCATGCTTCCACGATTTGAAAACTGCCTTTCGCTCATGCTAATATCGGACGTCATTTACCGATTGATGACTAGCTAGTGCGATTCTCTTCAGTCAGGAAAAAAATAGGTGACTTGGTCTGATGTTCCAGAAAAGTTTTGTTTTCTTGTCAGATTTGCCCGCTGTTGCGGTCCTCAGCTGCTCTCAGTACGGCATTTTTCACACAAGAAGTTCAGTGTTCACAACGTACGGTTTCTGCTGTTCCGATAAACGTTACTTCGGTAAACTAATGTTGATACGCAATTAGCACTCGATTGAGTTGAACAGAGTTAAGTAGCATGTCATAATTTAAAGTGAGGGAAAGTGATGGTGACAAAATGAGGTAAAGCCAAAAGCTTTGGTTAGTCTTACGTTTCTAAGTTTTCGGCAGTCTACCCACAACCAAAAAATAATGCCACTGACACTGGCAACTTTTAAAGAACCCATCAGCTTTCAACATTCAGAAAAGATGTACGGCAGTATCATTATAGGATAAAATAAAACCACTTTGTTCCTTGGCATCTTGTGTTCGTTTAGTGTGTGTGGTTTATACAGCAATAAAAGCAGCTTGCTAAGTAAAACGAATCGAGAATGTTTAGCTAAATTTTCAAACATCGTACGAAACACGTGTTACCTGCTGCAGAAGCTTTGAAATTTATGTGGCAGTGCGTGCAGAATGCAGTTTTCAAAATGCATGTCAAGTATTAAATCAATGCTATTCAACCAGGTACATGGTACACCAGTGTATACCAGATCATTCACTATGGTGTACCACTGCGAAAGTGGGTACCAAGTGTGAAAAAGAAAATCAAAATAACACGAACTATTGAACTTAGAACATTTTTTAACTTTGTGCTTAACTATACATCAGTGTTTCTGAACGTGGTGCAATACAGTACTTTCATCAGCAAAATCTAATAACCCGATATGTAAATTGTAATGATTTGTCAAGTGATTTGCGATGTGGAAGAACATTTTTTGCTCTTCATTTCAAATTCAGTGCAATCACGTAGTAATGTTGTGAATCATGGCAGAACTTACCGTTTTTTTAAACGAACGTATAGCGTGGGAACAAATATTTTGGGAAGCACTGAATCATTCCTGAGGTGTACAAGCCACTTGAAAAATCCTCGAAGGGTTCGCCAAATTTGAAGTGCACTGCACTTGATTTATGAAAAAATGACCGTTACAATTTGTCATCCGTTATCAGATTCTTGATTTATGAAAAAATGACCAAGCTCATGCCAACATTGCGTTACAATATTGGGACAGCGGGATGCAGCATTCAAAGTGCTGCATAACCAGTGGTAGAAACAATTTTGTTTTTTTTCGCGTAGTGATCCAGGATAGCATTAGCGGAAGAGCTTATAGAGAGGTGAAGATCTCATAGGATACTTCGACAGCATCGCTAATGCGTTCTTATCATAACGCACATTAACTTTTTCATTCGGTGAACACCCTGGTATGATACGAAAAATTTGTTTTGAGTTCTAACTTGAACGAGTTCCAGCTGTCGTTGCTTATTGAATGGTAGTCTGCAGTTTGGCGGATGTGGCTTTCTTGGGTGTCAGATTCGCTGCATTGCATAACAGTGTTTTTGAAGAACTGATGGAAAACTCCAGCCGACAACATAGAGGGATTCAGAATACAGTTTGACCGAGCTCTCAGTAGAAAACATTGTGAAATGAGGAGCGCAAGGGAAACGTGGTGGTGCTGATTGAGTCCACTAGGTGGTAAACCGTTGTCTCTGGTGTCGATGCGGTAGGCACTGTGATAGTCGTAATTGAGAGTAGCTACTCAGCGCTGTACAGTAGGTGGCAGTCCTGCCACGAATTTCATCTGCGTCATTTCAACGGATGATCGTAATCAGATCTGAGCGAAAACGTTTGCCAGCCGTAGCCACCGGAACCGAGGCCCAACCATTGTTTGTACTGTACTAGAAAAAGGCAGATAGTTGTTGATGGACGTGAAGTAGATGGATTTTCATGCACACCGCTTCGCGCAAGTACGAAAATGTGCACAAGGAGTATTTATCTATTTTGCAAAGTCGGTGAGTGGCTGTTTGTTGGCGACCCACAACCACCACTTGTGTAAGTGCGTTTGGTGTATGACGGTGGTCAAACAGGCCGCGGTCTCGCCTCGGTGAAGTCAAGTGGTGTTTATCTTGACATCATAGGCGTCAATGGCTGAGTGATAACAAGATGATCACCAGGATCACTGACGTGACGGGTTAACGTTACTGAGTAGCAATATTGTCAGGCTTTTATCTTTGAGCTGAAACGTATCTGTACCGTTGCACTATAACGCTAAGCTTATCGTTTGCCTGAAACAGGCTAATCGGCAATGATGATCTTCGCAGCGCTTTGATAGTCATCCGTCGTGAATGGCTGCCTAACAGAAATATATGAAAATGTTGGTGGGACCAAGTGCTTAATTTACCACTAGCTTAGACGTTTCTCGCTTGTCAACCTCGAACAATATCTGGTGAAAGATTAAAAAAAAAGTAACCAGCATGCATTTTGATTCATATTCTTCACGCTGTTCTGACCGAACAAAGTGTTTTTGCTCGAATGTTGTTTCAAACCATGCTTTTTCGCGAAGTCCGTTATCAGATTCTTAAAAATGTCTCGAAGTTCTTGTCAACTTGGAAATGCAACTGCCAAACAATTTTCCCCTTTGCAGTGGTANNAGTCATGCAGCAATGCTTAAGTTGAGCTTAGCTGTGAGTACTGCTTTGAACACGATACAAGGTGGTGTCTTTTTTTGAAGGTCCCGAGTAGATATTTTATGTACACAGCTGTATTAAACATGCTTTTTTCAAGTTTTAGGTGGGGGTCGTTGGGTAGTAGTTGGTTGCTGTAATGGGTCGCGGTACAAAGAAGGCTGAAAACAACTGCTCTGTAGGAAGCTCAATCTGAATGGTCGTGGCAAATATTACGACAAAACCACAACATTCTTGTGTTTCGTTTTAACCCTGCTTTCCGTGTCGGGGCTAAACGCACATAAAGGTAATAATGCATGTATGCCAGAGGGAGGGCAACTCGAGACGGGCGTATCGCTATTTTCGAAATGACATAAATGTCATTTTTGTGTTTCAAGATGGAGATTGCTTGCGTAGCTGAAACAATTAAGTTTGTGTAACGCTGTTCCAAATGTTGCCTGCGATACGTCACAGCGTCAAAAGAAAATGTCTCTTAATAAAATTCCAGCAAAACACTTTAAGAGTGACAGAGTGACACGCCTAGAAAACGATTTAGTTTCTGGGTGGTGTTTTGCATTCCACGCGAAGGTAGATCCACGTGGCGCAGGGACGGATCCAGGAGGGGCGATTGGGGTGATCGCTCCCCCTTAAACCTACGAAAGTAACTTTATTCACCATGATTTTTTTCAAATCGGAAAACAGCATTCGCGATATAAGGCCGTTTTGTCGCGCATTGTTTTTTCACAGCAGTTTTGTTAAGTATACTTCATCCCTCTTACAGTAGCGAAGCCGGTATGAGACTTGACTACCAAATATTACTGAAATCGCCCCCCCCTGGCCCCAACATTGCTGGCTGGATCCGCCCTTGATGTGGCACACATACTATAGTTGTTGGTTAGTTAACCATTTTCGATTTTGTACCAAAAGTAGCTTTGTAAATATTCTTTTGGGGCTTTAAACTGATGAGTTGTCATGGCTATCGAGGGTTCCGATGCGGTCTGTACAGGTTTTTATTGCCATAGTTCATTCAACTTGCGCACATTGGTGAATACGTGTGTCCAGTATCCGAGTGATAAACTCCTGTCGGAAACGTGTTCGATCAAACCCCACGTCCTGCCATTCCGTGTAGACAAGTTTGTTGTCCGAGCATGATCAATTTGACCGATCCAGAGAACGCCATGCAGTGTGTTTCACCAGGAAAATCCAAGCCGACCCGAGAAGATTAAAAAACCGTTTGCACCTTGTTAAACAAAAAGCAGTAGTCTGTGCAGAAAGTNTCACAATGCATGAGCTGAGCCGTTTGCTCGTACGCTGTCATGGAGTGATTTTACGTTTTAAGGCAACTAAATTCGTATCTCAAACAAAGTTGATCACAATTTGGTTGTACGAGACCCGCAGAACATCCTGAAGTGCATATGAGCATGATTACACTAATTCGGGCAAGATCAAATGCAGCAAACGAACAAAAGAGTGACGCTGAACTCGCACGCTGTCCAGTTACACGTATTAACTACGTCAACCAGAGCAAGCGTACCCTGTTGTTTACAAACCATCTGTTCCGGCAAAAGCTATATTTGTACGACGGTAGTTGCTGTTCGTGAACTGCCCTTTCCTTGTGTAACAGTGCTGTTGTGCTTTTGGTCCGATCTTTTGTGCAAAGGCTTCAAAGACTCGAACTTCTAATGTCTTTCAAGTTGGCTCTGCATCAGTAAAAAGAAATGTAATTTACACCAACACTGTGCGTTGCTATGTTTATTGTTATGCGCTAACTTCGATAAAAATGGGCTGAAAACACGTGCCAGCGTGTTTCGCTGATTTGTGGCGCAAAGACTGAAGGCAATTTCGAGTGATGCCTCTGAAGGCAAAACCCGCAGACTCTTCAGTGCCAAGTAGGTACTCCACTTACGACTTGGAAAAGCAGCGCAATTACACTTGTACGTTTGCTGAAACAGGTTCACACTTTCGCTTCCACCGTAGTAAGCGTATTTCTACAAGACGATTGTTTGTAACAAGCTATTTTTGATCACTTGCCGAATTTTATGACTTAATGAGCCCTGCTCGAATAGTATACTAGAAGCGTACAGGTCTCTCACAACACAAAACAAAAAAGTTATGCCATCAACGGCGAAGGAACAGAGATAGCTTATTTCAAGGTTCATGTAAAATTCCATGAGGAAAACACACGTACCAACAGGTCAGGTGCGAACAGTAACATGTTGAAAATTAGAGGAATATGTGCAGCGGATGAAGGATTAATCGTAAGTGCATATTGAGGTCAAGATGTTTTATGATGAGAATATGTAGTTGCACAGACAAGCCTGCAGTTTACTTACCATGTCAGACCTGGTAGCGCCACTTGCGCATGCGATTATTTAAAATGACTTTTGTAAGCATTGCGTACAAATCACATTACGCTTTCATGAAGTTAATTATATTGGAGTTTTGAAATCATGCCTATAAATTCTTGTTTAGAGTTTGTTGCAAAATTATTGAAATAACAACGCTACATTGTCTTGCTAAACGTTTGCAGCCAGCAAGGTATTACAAGTGTTTTTGTTGGGAGATGGTTGAAGTCGATAAGGCGTATGAAGCGAAGTCCATTTCGTGGTTGAGTAGCTTATAGGGCAAGAAGGGAGATATTGCAAGTATCGACCAGTGGCTTTTGATCTGGCGACTGTGACGACCAATTTTCAAATATTTTTGAGCAACGTGGTTTTGTCTGGGATGGCCGAGAATTAAAATCGATTTTTAGTATGAAGCTTTGCTGTCTGAGCTCTGTCGCCAGGGTATAGCAAAACAAAGGTGGAGTTTTTCAAAGGCCGTTTTTGTTCCAAACAAAAAGGGCTGTTTTTGCTGTTAACCTTTCCGTTGTTGAATTGTGTTTTGCAGCTCTAGCACGCACTTTGAACGATGATTCTGTTAAAATTCTTATCACTCTTCTGCTTGCTTGGGCGTCTTGCACAGGTATGCCTTTGACTTAAATGTATTTGTTGTCGATTAGTTTGCAAAAAGGATGTTCGCTTATGCTTTTTTTATCAAACAGTAACGGAATTTCGTCGTATCATTTTTTTATTATTCGAATGTTGTTCAGGAAGTCCATTCATGTCACCACTACTGGAAAAAATTGTCCAAGCATGCAGTGCTTCTGTTGCTTTATACGAAATGTAGCTTTCAGAACATTAGGAATTAAGACATTTTTCCCAGGAAAAACGCCATCACTATGCCAAGTCACTTGGCAGTTAAGTCGTAAAAGAATGAATGATGAAATGTACTTAAGTTATAAAACCTCACATCAGACGCTATAACTTCTCATAAGAGATTTAGGTCACTGCTACTGAATGTCGCATCTATCAAAGTTTGTTGGTATGGTATTTTCAGACCCATACAAGAGCACAGTTAACTATTTTTTGTGTTTACATTGTTCTTACAGGCTCAACCCGGGCGTTTTCACGGTAGGCGTTACGACCTATTCCACCGCGACGTTTCATCTTCAAGTTCCATCGAAGGCCGTACCGAAGTGACCCAGCACAGCGACATTTTCGTCAATTATCACCATCAGCCCGATCCGTACTTCGATACGACTGGTAGGCAGCTGCACTTGTCAACTACACAATAGTTTTTGTGTTCGTAACGCGGCATATGATAAACATGACACTTGTAATAGCGCGCTAGCTTTTGAATGTCAACGATTCTCAACTATACTAATAAATTTCCAGTGTGTGCAGCCCAAGTATTGGGTGATTCGGCTGCAAAACCGCAACAAGATTAGCAATCCCAAAACGTTGCAAGTTTCGCGGAAAGCACTGTTCGAAACAGTTTGTAAGATATTGCTGCCAACGTGGGCACCACAAGGAAGCTCTCAAAGTGTGGCAGAAGTGAGCAGGAAAATATTGGTGTGTTTTGTAAAATTCCACGCAAGAACCGAGTAATTTTCATTAAAAACAATTTTCTGGGAAGCTCGAATCGTAGTTTTTCACATTTCACGCCAGCAACAGGTTTCATGGCCACACTTTTGTCTTTTTAAAAAATACTTTTCTCGTGGGTGCCAGCACCACGTTTTGCTCTTGCCAGCTGCCTGCACGGCTGTGATATTTTTTGAGATTTGATGGCAAAGATCTTGAGTGCGTTGTGGGCAAATTGACGATATGCGACAAGTGAGTTCAAGCCACGTGATGTTGGGCTGCATGTGAAGGGAAACAAGCTCTGTTGCAACTTTTTGCTCGCACGTTTACAGGTTACGAAGATGGCGAGGACGGTTTTAACCAAGACTGGAGCATGTGGACAGAATGGTCGTTTTGCTCAAGAACCTGCGGAGGCGGTGTGGCCATGAGGACGCGAAGATGCGGCATTAGGTGCGCAACTAGCCAGTATGCTCTTGGTTACGATAAACCAGATTCTTCTGAAACGCAAATAATATCCATTCCATACATTCGCTTACAGTTCTGATGATATTTGTTTAAGGAAAAAAAGTTATATTTTCAATCGTAGATTATTGTCTATGTGCGATGGTCATTGTTAGAAACAGTCGTCTTTCCGAATTTGTTGCTAACATGACAAACATATCACGTAAAAACTATTTTTTGATAGACTTCCTATACTGTTGTCAAGCAAGTTGTATGAGACGAGTAAAAATAAGTTGCTTCACGATATGACTGAACTAATTGTAACTTAGAGATCCAAGCAGTTTGTTGTGTTTTAGGGGATTAGTCATCGAGTTCTTCGCTAAAATTAGATCAGAAGCTATTTGCATGTGATGCAAATCTTAAACTTGGGAAGCTCGCTCCTGTATATTCGTTTATCTTACGTGTTTTGCATTGTTTTGCGCTTTTTCCTGCCTGCAAGTGCTGGTGATATAATCTTCGCTATAAACTTGTAAAGTGTGGATTAACTGCTCGATGTCACGTTTTTGCTGAGACATGCAACCAGCTCTTGTTTGCCAAAATCATCCTACAGCACCGGAGCGCCAAAACAAGAAAATGATTCGTTTTTTTTTCAGAACTTTGAACGACATCGCACGTGATTGTGACGGGGGCGACATACAACACAAGACGTGCAACACCATGGTGAGTCAAAATTAACTGTGTACTTGAAGCCGTTTGAGTGGACTGCCTTTGATGTTGTTCAGAATTAATTCCGTTCGTTTACATAAATGGCCAACCTAATCACCCAACGGAAAGTGCAAGCAGTCATTTAGAGTACTGGGTGGTGTACGGTAAATAGATAGACACGTTCTATGAAAATTTGTTAAGAATTCTGTGAAGCGAGTCCATCTTAAACTTTTCGAATAGTTGGCGTTCGTTTGGGACAGAGTAAAAATTTATAAGACTTGCAAATTCGTATAAGAAGCAAAACGTTCCAAAAAATGAATCAGAACAAAACATTCCGTGACTTTTTGCTCCTGTTTTTCGAAGCGGCCAAAATGAGCTCCTTCAACTCAATGCTCTCTACGTTGTTTCTTTGCACTGGTTTCTCGTTATAAACTTGTCCACTCTCCTTCGATTAATTGCATATGGATTTGCTCACGAAGAAGGATCTGACATGCGATGATAGTCTCAGATTCCTGAGATGTGTCTTTGTGTTTGGTGGTCTCATCAAATTCTTTTAATTTGTAATTTGCATTTAAAATCTTGTCCTGTCGCTGCCAGATATGAAAAACAGTTTTGATTTTCGCACTGGTTCTTTCACGTTGGACCCCAAGGGAGACACTCCCAAAACATTGTAAAATTTGTCGATAATTTGATAACTATTTGTGTGTTTTTTCTCTGACTTAATGCTTCGCCGTAGTGAACTACCAGTAACTTGGGGGCCCTAGCTATCGTACGGTGCTCGTGTTAAAATCAGGGCCAGCAATGGAACCAAATTGGTGATTCGTGACAGGGTTACACGCTGTCCGCTGCGAAATGACGCGCGACACGTTACGGTAAACCACAAGATAAAGCGATAGGATTGTTTTCGGGATTTGTATCGCGCGGATTTATTTGTCCGCCGCTTCAACGTGACCAGTCGCCGCACTCACAGGTACACGATTTCTCATTATCGTTCGAATTTTCCGTGTTGCTTGGCAAGGAACAGGATCTTCATTGCGATGTTGACTGCAATACGCAATAGGCTGCAGTGGGCCGTTAAAATGACGCAAGTTGCAAGAGTCACTTGCCGACGACATACGTCACAATCGGAAAGCGTTGTTTTGCAATGCCCGGGCAAGGAGGCAACACATCCACTAACTAGCCGAAGCTGCCTCGCTTTTCCCTTTGATGCACAACATCCTCCGCGCGTCTGAGGAGTAAGCTGCGCTTTGTTGGCGATGAATCGATCGTCTCCCGTTCGGGGTCGTGCGAATGATTTTTTGCTGCTTTTCGGTCAACTGCGGCCGGTCCAGGAGAGCGCAACTTTGTGGGCTGTGTAAACAGCATTGTTTGTTTTGCGCAGGACTGCGTTGGCGTGGACGAAGACTTCAGGACAACCCAGTGCGCCGAATACAACAACAGAAACGTCTACAACTCTGCGAAACTCAATTGGCTGCCTCACTACGGTACGGTGACCTTGTCTGCCGGATTTTGTTGTTCAATTTGCTGTGCACGTTTGTTCTGCTGGTCGATTCTGTCATCCCGATGTTGGCGATGCGCACAAAATACGTCTTTGCTTTCAGTCGCGTAGCTCTTTTCAAACGCGATTGTCTGTCGCCACCCTAACGGTGCAAACCGCGACAGCACAGCAGCGATGTGTTCCTGCCGCTTACACTTGCAGTTCAAAACGTTTTGTCTGGTATTTTAATTTCAAAAACTCGAAAGACGATTGCCAAGCAAAGCCATGATTTCGCGAATAAATACGGAGACATAACGTGCTCCTTACGATAGGAAGGCACTAGAACAGGGGTGCACAACCTCCGGCCTTGGATAAAGCTTTATGCAGACGCACACATGTAATTGAAAATATAAGGCGGCCGTGCATTAATCAAAACTCTTTCTACTGTATGAGGACACTTAGTAGAAAGACTGCCATATAGATGTGTGGAAGCAGGCTATAATAGGCTGTGTGTGGAAGCAGAACAGAAGCAATGCAAAAAATTAAAGTGTCTTGAAACTCACTGGCCGGTCGTAATTAATTAAAACAAACGTAATGCGATCGGCAAGAGCGAAAAGGTTGTCCACCCTTCCCTAGAACATGCAGCCAGGCAAAAGAAAAGCAAAAGAATTTCAAAACAAAGAAGGTCGTCACTAACATAACTTTAACGTCTTGACCGCACCAAAACACCTTCGCATGCCCATGGCTTTGCTAAAATTTTCGTTTTTCCGCTGAGTGGTTGCGCAGCAGCGCGAAAAATCTGTCATCACCTCAGCGCCGAAACTGAGGCGTAATTGAGGGCTGTATAGGGTTGCGGTTGGCACATTTTAGCGTGGTTTGACGCTCAGCACCGGTGACCCCAGGCGATTGCCAGATCTATTGTTGCTCCTTATACGGACATGCGAATCTTGCTATGTCACCACATTCACTACGTAGCACGGTGACTGGGTTGATTTTGTTTGCTGGTTATCGAATTTTTGAAATATTTTTATCGTTTCCAATGTCGCCTCTTTTCGCTGCTCTTTACTCTCGTAAAATATCTACTTTCTGGCCATTTCCGCAACCTCACACGCTTGAGAGTGACGGCCGAGAAAGAAAAGCATTTTTGTGAGTCCAAATTGACATATTTCGTGTGCTCGTTAAAACGATCATAATCTTTCAAAGTGTGGAAAAAGTTCACGCTTTACATTTAACTGGTTCAGGCAACTCGTGCTTTTGGCCAAAGTAATTTTTTGCCTAAGCCGTTTTTTTCTATAATTTCTCTGTCAGTTGTGTCCTCTGAAAGCTCATTTTAGAAAGCAAAGAGAATTCACAATTATTGTTCTTGTTACCTGGTATCAACAGGTGAGGATGCGGAGCCATGCACTCTCTACTGCAGATCGGAGAGGTACAATTTCTATAAAAGCTTCGGTCCGGTGCGGGACGGCACGAGGTGCTGGAGAGACCGTTACGACACGTGCATTGCTGGGAAGTGCATGGTACGTCGAAAAAAAACTATTTTCAGACACAATGCTATATATAGTTGTGCACATATTGTTGATTGAGTGTGGGCGGAGACACACCCAAAAGTGGGCTGTCCGTTTTTTTTCCAACTTTCCCACCACATGTTTGCTCCCAGTTTTCGCACAGAGGTATCTTATGTACATATAATGTAGCGCTGCCTCACAATTTCGTTGAGTGGTATTTGAGGTTCAGTTGACATCCGGTACAAGGCGTTTCGACCTTCGACTGCTGTAAACCTCGTTGCGCTGGAACGAAGTCGTAAAACCGGAGTAAACGTCTGGCAAGAGACTCCTTTCGTGTTAACATGAGCCCGCCCGCCGCATTGTTATTGGAAATTTCGCGTTTTTTCAAATTACTTCGTGGCTGACTGCATGACAAACCCGCCGACATGATAGCAAGACGCCGTGAGAAATGTTTCCCTAAATTGATTTGACATTCGAAATGCGCGGACATCGAGAATCGCCTCATTCGTCACAGAAGAAGTTGTTGGCGTAACACCGGCTCTTGGAAAGGCTGACGATGGCAGGGCAGCAAGGCGACAAAGCGCTGAGGCGCCAGCAATCGGCGCACTCAGCTTCGTCATGTGATTTTGTTTGATTTTGAATTGAACATATTTTTCCTGACGCTGCAGTTAACGTTGCGATGCCAGATCTGCTTTCAACCAATGCGTGATGAAAACTATGATTTATTTTATATTAACATGAACGACGATAGATTCAAAATGCTCCAAGAAAGTATTGGATTTTCGGGTGAAACATGATCATACGGGTTTGGTCAAGCAGGAAAATTTGCTGAAAATAGAGCTTTGCCAAGTGTGACTCGGTGTTTCAACGCTGGAGAAAAACTTTTTGGATCGGTTGAGCATTTGTAACTTTTCTGCCTTTTGCCAAGCAATAGAATCAATTAGTTTGCTCGCCATGAGTTGTTCACTGACCTCTTTGCAGCAATGTTTTTAGGAAAACTTAATCTTATTGTGCAATTCGAAAAACAGATTCCTTTGACTTGCTGCACCGCATGCGGTAATTGAGAGTGGGCGATCTTAACTGTCGCCTTTTTCTGAAGCTGCTGGTGTGCGTCAAACAGTTGGGTTATTGTCGGTATGGTTTACTGCAGATCTGTTTGTGGGTCAACCGTAATCGCCGGGCGAACGGTAAAACGCCTTCCGAACCGTAAAAGCAACGGTCGCGTGTATAAACGTAATTAAATGACGAATGTGAGCCTCAGTGCTGCTTTTTTGAGAAAGACAGAGACCTTTCCTCTTCCTTGGAATTTCGCTTTTGATGAACTTCTCAACATTCTCAGAGCCGATCTACCCTTTAAAACTGACTTTAAGCTTGCTGTTTCACTACATGGGCAAATATTTTAATGAATTTAAGGAAACATCTGCACGAAGCATTTCTTGAAGGTGAAGTTTTGGTGGAGTATCACCGCCAAACATTGGGCTGCAATTTCTTCCAAACGTTTGGGGTTTAATAAGCAACCAGGGCTCGCAGAAGCATGAATAATTATTCTAGACGTTCGCACATGGCAGGTGGTCTGTCACGAAATCCTATCCGAAGAGCGATGGAACGGGATATAAGCCCTGTGTCAGTGTAGAGAATCAGGTTGATTTCTGTCTGGCAGGGTTTCGTTTGTTTTGACCCGATTTCAGGCGGAGGGAAACCGAAGTCGAATATGAAACCGGTGAATGAACTGGGCATCAGCTGAGACGAATTGCTTGTTTACTTTAAAGCGCTGATGGTGTCGTTGGGGTTCTTGAGTAACCCTGACTCATGTCGCTAAGTGTGGTAAGCCACCGCGACTCGTGCTAGCTGATGAATAGGGGCTTTGTCGACGCGGTAACTGCGTTCGTGCTTACCCATCGCTAATTGCGTACGAACACATCAACCCAATGGAAATTGGCAGAGCTCGAGCTGCTTGCTCGCACAAGCGAAAGACAGATTTACGTCGATGACCTCTTTACAATAAGCGTCTTAATCTTTGCCGTTTGTTTTTCGATATGATTCACCTCTTGCTGTAAGTTGCTTGTGGGTTGCTTTAAGAACGCATTCGTCTTTTGCTGTCTCATTTGACGTGCATGTCGTCATGCTACTGCATTGATAAGTAATCATCCACTGAAGGTTCGGTGTCAAAGTCGGGCGGTAGCGATTCAATGTCCAGAGTGAGTGCGTGAGAAAACGCTTGCTGTTGTATTGTTGGATAACGAGTAGAGATAAACTTGAAATCATTGACATTTTTGGAACCAAACAGACAGAGATGAAGGATTTGTCAGTAAAAAAACTTTCTTAGAGCTCTTTACATGACATATTTAGCGCTGTGACATCCCGCTGAATCTAGGGCACACCTATGTCGGAGTTTGCTATTTGAGCCGTTGTTGGCGGAATGCCGTGGATAGTGGTGGATGTCGGAAGGGGACCGCACCCGGTAGAGATTTTCCGGTTATAGCATCACAGGTATTTACAGTATATCTCCACTTGCTCATCAATCATATCGGTTGTCATAAAGCTTAAAAGATCGCGCTGGCATGACAGCAATCACATTCCGTGACTACAACCTTACTTGAACTCTAAACGCTTGTTGCGCGAACGGAAAAGTGCTGTTTTGAAAACCGCATGTAATGTCCTGGTTCTATTGCGGTGTTGCGATTAGAAAGATTTGGTAATCTTGGCAGTCTAAGTCCCTCATCGCATGCTGTGCTTGGCGTAGCAGGCGCATTATTTCTGACAATGAGGTAGGATCGGCCACCGTAATCTCACAAATTTCATTCGGATCAGCGAATTGAGCTACTCGGAAGCTGGAGCTAGTTCGTCTGTTGTGAAGGTTGACATTTCGGTGTTCAGCGAACGTTGCTTGTGACGTAGATGGACCCCAGCACCTTGATGTAATGCAACTTGTTATGCACATGACGGCATTACGTAATGGTTTAAATTGGAACGCGGCTTTTTTCAGTTAGTAAGGCTTTGCGTGGTGCATACAGTGATTCATTTTGAAGTAACCATGGTCGTTTTCTGCCTGAGTGTCGCAAATAAAACAGTAAAAAAACTACAAAAATCACGGAGCAGTGTTATGTGCATGCTTGTTGGCAAAACACAAATGGGCATCTGTTGTTTTAATAAGAAAATTATTGGTGGCTGATCTCTGATGGATGACAAAAAGCCTTTGACTTTTTTCAAGTCGTTGTTGCTATTCAAACTGTTAGTAACATTTGGCCGCTCGGTATTTTCCGTAAAACCAACCTTTGCTTGTATCCTATAAAAGTTCCTCACATGGTGTGTTTGTGCTGCCGTCAATCTGCCGCCACGAGAGCATGTAACGCGCAGCATAGAAACTTCAGGAGGAAACTGTTACCAAAACAATTATTCACGTATAGCACAACCATAATCAAAAAGATTTCCAGGGAACGTACTCAGGAGAATTTTTAAGGTACAAGTGCCGCGTTGGAAGCTGTGAAAACGTACCGCTGACAGTTTAAAATTTAACTTCTAGCAACTGCGTATTTCCAAACACTAGGTAGTTCTTGAACACAAGAAAGCTTGGAAGTTGTGCAGATTCGTACTAGACACAACAGTGAAAAAAACACGGATGTTAATGGAATCTTGTTGGACGTTAGAACAGAAGCGATTTTCCAGTCTCTTTCACATTCAATCAATTTTAATGTTCGGCTTTCAAATGTAGTTGTGCAAAACTCCAAGTTCTAGCGTTTGCGAAGGCTTGCATTTACCGAATGAAGCTTTTGAAACCACTTGAACGCGCAAAAACGGACAGAACTTCGTGCTATTGCCCCTGGCTTGTCACTTCCGCTGTTAGCGCCACTTGTCTATTTGACCCGCTACGACTCGGTCACTTCAACCACAAAGTCATAACAGAACAAGCTCGTGCTTAAGACGGCAAGACAGGTAAGCGTGACCTGCAGTGCTTTTGTTTAATAAGCCAACAACTGCGCAAAAAAGATTCCGAGCTTCGACTGTCGGCCTACCATCACGGGCTTACCGGTCAGCGTCCCGCTTTTTCGAACGCTGATGGAGTGGTGTACGAGAGTGCAGGGAGGAGGCACCAGTGATTTTTGTAGCCAAATTTTTTTTACATGATTTTTTTCTATTTGTATCAAAAAAACTCTGTTTAGGTTGTGCGGATTTTCGCGTTGGATAAAAAATAAACCAGTTTTTCTTTACGCTTTTGGTTTCAGTCCGTTTAGAGCGTTACGGTGGATGATCTGCTGGAAGCAATGCTAAAAAGCTTTGAATGAGTTGGTAATGCAGCCACGCCTTTTGTGCAGAAAGTGGGATGTGATCACATCATCGGCTCGAATTTGACCGAGGACGCTTGTGGTGTTTGCGGTGGTGACAACACGACCTGTTCCTTCTACAAAAACACGGTTACTCGGCTACCGGCGAACGCAAGTATGCGACTGTTTGTTCCCGAACGTATTTGTTTAATAAACACATCTTCTCTGGTCGAAGAACGCTGATGCCTGCTGCTGGGATAAATCTTGCGCAGATCGCACCATATCCTAATCAGCAATCCACAGCCAACCTAACAAAGACGACATTTGACCCTGCCGCAGATTCGTTCGAACGCCGCAGCTCCGCAAACTTACGTATGTTTAAAATACATTGATTAATTACGCCTCGTCATCTTGGTGCGTTGCAGTGAACTTCAACTACATGGTGATGGTGGTTATTCCAGTTGGAGCGATGCACTTAAGGATTTCTGACGCAACAGGCAATTACCTTGGTAAGACTGCGGTTGAATCTACCTTTGATTTATTTTGAAACAAGAGTGAAATTGTAACGACAGTTTGTATCGATCTCACCAAGGAATTCGATCGCGTTCGGTTAATGCGTAAACGACCTTCACGCTTTTTAGTCCATCTTGTATATGCTTTTAATTTACCGCGCAATGTTTTGAGCAACTGCAGTACATTTTGCATAGGCATCGTGAAATATGATGATAGAGTTTTGACCTTTCGCATACAGCTTGCAATTATGGACACAGCACCCTGAGCCATAGCCTGAAATAACAACCGCAGATTTTTTTTAATCGAAGAATTGTTTGCTTGGTTTTGATACAGTATGTAGCGCCAGTAGCAGCTTACTAATTCACGTAGTCTTATCCCGATTCCAAGCCCCAAGACTTGGGTCTGAGTTCCAGCAACGGCGACGATGTTCAATTTAGAAACGTTTTACCATAGAAAACGCTCACGAGTCTGCAGCAAACCGATGTTTATTGTTTGTATGTCACTGGCCCGGAGCGAGTTTTAAACGACCAGCACGGTCCGCGCTCTCGAGATTTTTTGTCTAAAATTTTGTGCCCGAAATGGGGGGAATAAATACAGTAAGGTCAAGTATGGTTGGCAGATTTTGCGACCACGATCGACAGTTAACTGAGTCGAAACCCGATCNTCGAGACCACTTCGGCATGTCGAAGTCTGGACGACCGTTGCTTGGCCTTCGGTAACAGTATCTCGGTGGTAACCGCAGCTGCCTCGTGCACAGTAAAACGGCTTGCAAATGAGCAAGTATGGCCAGGCATGTTTGAGCTTGGTTGTTGTAGCTTATTCCGCATTGCTAGTCACCACACGATTGCACTTATGCATTCTGCACTGAGGTGGTTTCAGCTGTCGTTGCTGAACAAATGCGTATTGTTGGATATTTTGCGTGAACACTTGCGTCAACCTTGGAAGGCAAAACGCTCTAAAGCTGTGGATTAGACTGTACAAGTTTGGGTTAGAATTTCACTGTTCCTTCAGTGGTTAGGCTACACATTAAAAAAGAAAGCAATTGTAGAGCAATGCAATAGGTTGAAATAGTGAAATACAGTAAGGATGTAGAAGTGGTTGCAAGCACGCGTCCTGCACCGACGTTGTGTGAACAGTGTTTTGTTTTATAACACGTTTTCTATCCCAAAAAGTTTATGCTTAGTGTTAAAAATTCTCATATCAAAGTGCTAGGGGCTTTTTATTCAAGGTACATTTCAAAACTTTTCTTTTCTATTTTCTTAATTCTAATTATTTATGGATGGGCTTGGTCTTTCAAATAACCGAAAACAGCTCTGAAATATGGTGAAGCTATAGCGAAACTGCAATTTAGTTTTGCAAATATAGTAACTGTAAGCATGAAATATTTGCTCAAACAATGACTGTGATCACGTTATTTAAGTGCCGTACGAGAGAAAGGTGTTGTTATTAAAAATAAACATCTGATTTCGATGCAGCCGCGATTATCCAGTACAAAACGTTTTTCTGGCTTGTTTGTTGCATACCGTATAAAGAAATACTTGTGTTAGAACAAGAGAAGAACACCCCCGTCTAAAGTTTCCCACAGTTTGCAAAATAATCTGCGGGTTCACAACAACGGAGGGAGACACAAGAAAGTTTATGTTTCTCATGCCGACGTGTCAACTGTTTGTTGCTTAATCTCCATAACGATTAGTGCCACATGCCTGAATCAAGATAAGTCTGCAGTTTTGCAAGGAGAATACATCATACAGAGCATGTTGCACAAAGGGAAAAAATAGAAATAGTTCAGGGAAAACACAGTCTTTGGCAAGCCAACCCTCGGCCTGTAACTTTTTTCTCCGTACGGCTTCCAGCTTGTGGAGCTCTCTCCCAATCATAATGAAATGTTCAGCCAGTCACCCCATTTTCATGAATCGCCTAAGTTCCCATTATCATTTATCATAAAACAGTACCCATCACCTGCTAAGAATCAATCCCCATCTGACATCTATACGTTGCATGCTTCGTTTCGCCCACAGCCCGTTGAATACCACCAAAACTAATAACCGTGTTTGTGTATGCGACAATTTGGGAAGTCATCCAGGTCCTATTTGTAAGATCTGACATACAGACTTTCAAGAGGAATATTACTCGCACCATTAAGTCTGCATGAAAGCATCTTTTTTAAAAAAAACTAATCGAAGATCTCGGTTTTTCGAAAAACCTGGGTGTCCTTGTCAGGAAACAGACTGGACAGGCTTAGTGATAGATAAAAGAATTCGTCATTTCATTGAAGAAAACTTAAGCAGGGAACGGAAAACTAATCTTGAAGTGAGAACCTTTGTTAAAACAGGTGAGGTCGCATTCTATCGGCTTACCGTCAAGGCTGGTTCCAAGCAACCTTATAAGTGGTTTTGTAGGCTGTCAAGGGCGAGGCTTGTTGGCCTGTAAGCAATCGAAAGGTATTCTGATACCACAGCTCACCGTGTTAAAATTAATCAGTCTTCCTGCGAAACGATTCATGTTGAAGACGTATACCATACCTATAATATAAACATTTTATGAAAAAACATTAGGACTTTTTCCAGTTTCCACTAGTGACAAAAGAAAATTACTTGACAACAAAAATATCATCAACATGTCTTAAAACTTCAATGAAATCTTTGAAGTTTGCAAGGCTTCATATGTGTTCGTGCGAGGTTCCGAATTTACCCTGGTATTACATTTTCTCTTCTGGTGTCGCCTCAATATTTTCTGAATTGGTAACACAACGTGTTTAAGCGGGTAGCGGTGATGGCGTTGACCCTGCTTGCTGCAATACTCGGTTGCAAAACAGGCATTGCTTGGCTTTGTTGAATCAATAAAATCTGCGTATATTTTGATGGCCAGTAAAGTCTTTTGAAGCGGTAAGCTCATTTATCTCACAATGTAAAGGTAACAATAGGGATTACCTACTTGTGGTCTGTTGGGGTCAGCTGAAGATTACAGACATTTCTTGCCTTTCTTTGCATTGCCGGTAACCGAGCATAGCAAGCTCCGAATGCATAGTTTTGCAGACATTGCAAAAGACAACTCTTATTTCTTTGCAAACATTGGCTTTCGACCTTAGTCAACATGGTGCAGCCAACTGTGGTGCAGTTTGGTGCTAATTCATTCAATTTATAGGCAAAGCACCTGAGCTGCTTCACCCTTGCTGTTTAGTTGGAAACGGTCTTCACGTATGCATGCGGAAAACCAGACTTGACGTGTGTTTTTGTCACCGTTGTGTTTGGCCCTAATGGTTAAATTTCACATTGCAGATGATTGAATACTCCCGGCTGTCACTTAACACAAAATGTATCATGAAAAACGAAACAATTATCCTGTCGTAAAACGTTCGTTGGTTATTGACACTCGCAGCACGTTGCTTGCAAAATGATACAGAAATCCACGTGACGAAGGCTCGCTTGAACGAAAAGCATTATAATTGTGCGTTTATAAAGTGCCCAACAGCAAAGCGCATTTGTGCCGTGAAGTCGGGCTGGGAATCACATGCATCTAAGGCCAAGCGCACCGGCCTTTATTTGGAGTTGAGGGCATCTTCGTATCGATTTATGTCACTCGTCATGTCACCCGCCTTCATCCATCACGCGCTCGAAGATGCATTAAAGTTTCGAATGTTTTTTCCCGACGCGAAGCAGGGCGACGCATTACGCTTTGACAAACAAAGACTGACATGCGGAAACGATTGTTCCGCATGCGTTGATTTCCTTCAATTACCTCGGGAGTTTTTCGAATTCGTTGAGTTCTTCTGACATGCACTGTCTTTGCGAAAAAGGTTTACTCTTTTTTATACCGAGAATGAGGTTTTTGGCGCCATGCGATGTTTGCAAAGTAAATGCGTGCTTGGCGTGGTATGTAAACTGCAACGGATATTGACATGTGAAACTTAATTACTTGAATCAAAAGCAAAATAACTTGAATTTAAAAGTTCCTTTGTTTCTAGCGACATTTTTAAAAATTGCACGACTCATTTTCAAACCACATCACTTTTCATTGCAGCTCTGGCAGAAGAAGGTGATACTGGTGCATTGGATTACAAAGTAAATGGGAATTGGGTGATTAGTTGGCCCGGCGATTTTCGTATTGCCGGAACTGTGATGAAGTACGAACGAGCAGATGATGACAAACAAGAGACGATCACTATTGCCGGACCAACCGTGACGAACATACACATTACGGTCAGTTCTGCTCAGAAAATTATACCAAAAGTATTACCGTGTTTGAAGAAAATGGATGCGAATTCCTACTCAAACATTTTTCGTATTTTTTTTATCGAATTTCAATGAGATTCGGTTGAAAACGAGCTCATATGTAATGTATCAATTGTAGAGGTACTGGCTACAGACAAAGCATCGCCGAAGGCTGTATAGTTGTGGAATATTCTCTTTTAGTGCAAAATTTGTAATGAAGATGTTATACTGCTACTGTAAAGTTTACGTTCCCCTCAGAATAGATGCTTAACACGATTTTTTAAATTCGTTGGTCTGTGATTTTTAAATGCGTTGGTCTGTGTATCGCTCAGATTAGACTGTGGGGTTCGCGCCAAAAAAAACCTCAGATCTTTTGTCTTGATAGGTGCGGTACATTACCATGCAGTGAGGCGCATATTAAGGTATTTATTGCAAAAAAATCGAACCGAACTTTCCGCTCTTGATGGTTTGTGAATCGTGAGTCCAGCCTGACTGCCGCTACAGTTTTCAAAAAAAACGGAATGGGAAAAAACGTTATTTAGTAAACAAGTATCCAGCACCACCCCAAGGCGACTGAGTTGAATCCATTCGCAAATTTTAGGACTGAGGATGCGTAATGTTAAGTGAAATCGATTTCCTAACAATTTGCGAATGAATTCAACTCAGTCGCATTGGTGGAGATTAGTTACTTGAATGCATGATACGTGCAAGTTTGAATCATCGCAAAGCGAAGAAAGCAGAGCCCAGTTGGTTGATTCCTCGAAAACTTACAGCAAACCTCTAGAGCTTTCGAATGTGTTAAGTAATCCTTACCTCATTATTTTTCAGATCCTCTACGTAGGCGAGGCGCCCCATGTGGAATACGAGTACTGGCGGCCAAAACACAACGGGAGCTTTGAACTCGGTGAATTACGAATACAAGAATTTCATACCCCAGACGATGGTACATTGCAACTCCACCTGTTGCATGTCTGGGATGGCGCCATTAGTAACACTCCAACAAAAAGCCTTACGTTGTTTTGTTTGCATGTGCTCAGAAGCATTCCAAAGCATGATTTTTCCAGTGTAACATTGCTTTATGACAGGGGTGGCCAAACTACAGCCCGCGGGCCGCATCCGGCCCGCCGAACAGTTTAATCCGGCCCGCCAAATACTTTTGCACATTGTTTTCAAGCACCACGTTTCCGACTGTGGACAGCAGTGCAACAGCATTGGCTGATTCCTGTCATGTAAACCGCACTGTATCCAGCCCTCTATTGGCCAGACAGTCGCGAATTCGGCCCTCGGGACAAAAAGTTTGACCCCCCTGTTTTATGACTACACTGTTTTTGGATTTGAACTTTGGTTTCAAAAATAACTTTTTCATTTCGCTATAACAAACATGTTGCATGGCCTTGTCTTTCCTATTGGTCGCTATCCAATCGTCCAGTTTTATTAATACAGCCCATGTGTCTTTACTAAACTTATGCATGCTAATGTGGTTTGAGAAGTTTTATTTGTGTTTTGCATAGTTACTCAACGACATGCGATGTTAAAAGGTGTGGTTCATTCTTTGCCCGAAGGAAGCCCAACTAACGTGTTTTTGCTGCTTACACAATCGACATTACAATGATTATGCGGCCGAGATACATCTGGCTAATTTCATATCACATTTTTTGCGTGACTTGCTTCCACTGACGATGCTTTTAGAAAAAGAACAAAACGGATCCTATATTGATGTATGCTCATTTCTTGCATATCTTTACGTTAGATTTATTCAGTCTAGTCGAGACACGTACAAACTACAGCCCGCAGGCCGCATATGATAAGCTTTTTAATCCGATCCGCTGACCTCGTCTAAACTATGCCGATTAATTTTCTTTGCATATACATCATGTGAATTTGTTGACACAAGTAATTCACCCATCCGCTCCCGATACGGCCGTCAATTTTTAGAATCCAATTTGCCCCNTCGGTCAAAATTTGCCCGCCGCTGGCCTGTAGTCGGTTGCAACTGAATCGTAATTAACCTTCGTTTTTTCTTCAGCGGACTATGATCTGACCAACTTTGATGTAATTGGGCCATATTCAACAACCACCACTTCTGCCCCGACCACTACAACAGCAACAACCACAACAACGACGACCACAACAACGGTTGCTCCTACGACAACTACAGCAACTGTGCCAACAACCAAAGCCGCAGCCATATTTCAAAATGTAAGACCTCGACTCGATTGCGTGATGTGTTTGGTAGAATATGGTTGTAAGAGACAGTTTTGAGTTGTGTAAACGAATCCGGCAACACATGTCAGGTCCGTGACGTCAAACTGCAGAGTTTGACATCAAGAACGCTACACGTTTGTGAAGTTGTGGGCGATATTTTCAACCGGAAAAGTATCTTCGAAACTAAATGTTTATTGGTCATCAGGAACAACATCTTCGGACAGGTTTGATGGAAAACCTCGGTGACCGGACAACAAAACCCTTGTGATTCGAGCTTTTCACGTGCATTTACTAAAACCTATATATTTCCGACTAAGTTTTACTTTCATGGGCTCATCAGACTTTCTATTTCAACCAACAATTTTGTAGAAAATGTTGAAGGGTATAACGAAAGGGAAAAAACAAACCATTTTGCTGCGCACCGCCTGAGACGGAGTATCGTGGAAGAGTGCTGTTTATTCTATGCTCTGTAACACCTCGGTATTTTGTGCTTGTGACATTCACTGGCTAGAAACGAATTGCCCAAAGAAACTGCGGAAAGCGACGTTTCAGCCGAGTCATTATAAATTCCGCCAGGCATTTTATAGCAGGTCTCATTTAGTGTGTTTGCTTATGTTATAGGCAAACAATTGTCATTTATTTCACATAAAATACGTGCAAGCCTTACTTGGGAGTCCGAGAACTTTGGCCTGGTTTACAGCGATCAAGTGCTCGTGCGTGTTTGCTGCAGATCGCAATGTATCCTTATGTTGTTTGAATACGCTACGCAGAATGTTTATGTTTTTTATTATTTCAAGTTTTTCTTTTACTTTTGTGAGTTATTTTGCGTTTGAGACACTCCTTTTTAAATTTATATTCTGTTTTTTTTATGTCGCAGAAGAAAAAGATCAAACCCGCCTATTGCACTCCATGCAAGCGACCACGAAATCGCAAGAGGCATTTCTGTCAGAGTGATTTCGGTAAGTACAGTACATGGTGATATGGCTGGTACCGTACTACAAACGTGAACAATGAACCACGACTGAGGCGCGTGAAAACATTCAGTCTGCGTCTCTCAACTTGTAATAGAAGTCTGCGGTGTGTGGGGTTTGTGCAACTTCAACTAATATGTAATGCTGGGTTGGAAAATTATTTTGGTACCATTGTTATCAATGGTTTCAAACAGAAGTTCAATCGTTTCTTGTACATTGTAAACTGAAACAGCTACAAAAAGAAAAGCTTGAGAAACAGTCTGGTATTTTTTAAAGTCAGGAATGTTTGATCCCTGTCAGCAAGCACTAAGGCCAAAAATATTAAGAGTACTTTTCACAAAACTGAAAAAGCTTCGCAGTTTCAGCAGCGGATATTTGATAAGTGGTTTGGACTACACTTAACTTTTGTTTCGTAATAAATTCGATTTTAGCTGTTGTTTCGCGCTTCATATACATTATAGATTAAGACACTGGCGATAACATCTTTCAAATAATAGCTGCCAGCGTTTTAGAAGTAAGAAGACTGTAGGGAAAGCGCAAACGGTCATGCTGAGCCTCTAACATCTGTGTACTGCGCGGAAAAAGCGGAGATGTACAGATACCGAGACAGCAACAAACAAAGTCTTTGCTATCAAGCAGTGGTCTGGCTATCGGCAATACTATCGCAGCTAGCACCGCATCAGTAGCAGTTGATATGTGAAAAATGTGAGGACCGTAGATGGCATGGCATCGTATGCATCTTATTTCATTACGTTCTATCTTTGATAAAGCTCAATTACGTTTTGTTGGTAGCATTAGAGACTGCTAGCTTTTACTTCGGTAACATTTTGGTACATCATGAGTTTAGGTAAGCATAGAAAGAAATACAGTATCATTCTTCTTTTGCAAAGAACTTAATCTGATGTTGAACTTTGTATATTTTTATATTCATTTTGCACATCTAAATCGAATTTTTCAAAAGAACAGCGGTCAGGCCAGATAAGGGCCGATCAGATAAGGAATGGATGTGGTGCGGACTTTTTTGATGAATATGTGTTATTGCCGACGGTACCCTCTCTCTCTCTCTCTCTCTCTCTCGTGCTTTGCAACGAATCCATAGTGGTGTTTGTTAGTTCATTTA
>JGI24159J19872_10000785_pt1 | contig 31448 bp, 20 predicted proteins | sample Ectturendosymbi4_FD_19872 | JGI IMG/M metagenome (IMG submission 19872)
AAATTTGAAAGTAAACTTTAAACAATTCAATTTTTCATCAAAGAATCGGGACATCTTTCCGCCATTCTCGAATGAATTGCTCTTGACCAAATGTTTCTACCTCACCTGCCTAAGATTACCGTAACTCTATGAAAATTGACGAGTTTGTCCTGCCGTCTACCTGAGCATTTTATCAATCTAATCGCGTTTATGCGTGCTTTGGCTGAATTGTTCGTTCAACCACTTCCCTGCTCGTGACGGTTACCCTTTCTGATCATTAGTGCCAGTGCATGCACACCCACAGTGAACTGGAAGATGGCATCCGTGCATTTGGGCAAAAGGTATGAGCGTTTAGGGCTGTTCTCGGCAGGATCATCCTAAACGCTATCTTTAGAAAGGAAAGACCGTTCGACTGTGACTGGAGGAAATTATTTCTCCCAAGTTTTTCGTTTTGCTTATAAATCATGTTAATTCTAAAAATTTACTTCAAAGGAATCGGAAATCGGTTCGCCGCCTGGAGGTGCATTGACTCTCATAACAATGTAGGAAATGTAACCACATATTCCAAAAAAATTAAAATTTAAAGAAAGTCTGACCTCAGAAAAGGCAACTTCAAAACGTAAGAAAGGAATTGCAGGCTATCGCTGAATTTTAAAAGATATTTAAATAAAATTGCACTACGCTATTTGAAAACGCAACGGCTGATAAACCATTTTGGTACAAATCATTAAACGCTGCACATGTTTTTCAAGAGTCACAGCCGATTTTCAAACTATATGTGTCACTTGAGGGGGTTAAATAGACGAAGATGCTTGGTGTCTTTATGCTTTTCTATCTTTTGAAAAATTATCACAGACAGATGTTATTTATAAAAATATTGAACATTGTGGAGTGAGTGGCACAACTGTCTAAAGTGTTACGAAAGACATGCTGATGATTTGTATATGCACTGTTTGTAAATCATCACGACGGATAAAATAAAGCAGTGGGAAAATATTTCTGCAAAGATTTTGATAATTTTCTGGTAAACAGCACTGGGTCAACAATATTTTGAAAAATGATGTCCATTTGAAACAAAGTCCACCATATTTTTTAAGACAACAGCTTTGTATTATTAAATGAATAGGAAATTGCTTCATTAGAGTTTTTTTACATTATATTGCAACTGAAATTAAATCAGAAGTCTAATTCTTATCGCTCTTGATGAGCCTTTTAACTAAAAAAAACTAATTAAACTCATGGCATGTGAATACTTTCATGCTTGCTCAAATTCATCTCAAACTGCAACCAAAAGCAAGCAATAGNTAAATTTGAAAAAGTGTAAAGGTGCGCAAACAATTGATGCATCTCTTCCGTTTGATCATGAAGCCATTTTGCGTTGGCGCACGANAAGCAATTAGTTTCAGGGAACAAATTCTTCCACTGGAACTCTCAAAGTCCTGCATCTTGCTGAACACGTTTTAATTTAAGTTGAACTCCGTTTTTCGACTGCAAAGTCACTCCTGGAGCTATGTCTGGCTCCTCCGTTTCGGCATCGCGATAAAATTCGTAGTTTCTCAGAACTTGCGCAAGCACAACCTTCATCTGCTGCATTCCGAAGTGCTGGCCAATGCATGCTCTGCAAGTTACAGAATACCAAAAGATTTTGAAACAGTCCTTTCATAGGCTTAGCTCATTCAAACTCATATTTTTAGTTTTTGGTAAAAATATTCCAACAAAGATATCGCATTTGGGAAAAAATCCTAGAAATATTTATTTGTCATGCGTCTCCTAGTGCTTGTAAATCAATCTCAAGCAGATATAAAGCTGAAATTTGCCTTTTAAAGGGTGTGTAATGGGTTTCAGGTTTTCAATTGTGGCGTACATTCCTGTTTGGCTACTATGAATGTATATATTTCAAATTATCCTTACCTCGATCCAGCAGAAAATGGAATAAAGGCAAAAGTCGATCTTTCCGCGGAATTTTCCAGACTAAATCTCTCTGGATCAAAAACCTGGATTAAAGTGCAGAATTTAAAAAGTGCAAGAAGCATTCGTAAATACAAATAAAAATAATTATTTGTTATCTCAGCAATATCGAAAAGTTTTTGACAGGTCTGCAACGAACGTTTGCCGCAGACAAGTTTTACAGAAACGATGTTTTATTCAAAGATTCCTGAACAGAAGCATACACAACAAAGTGGTGAGTGCACGTCAAATACAGGTTGATCTGTGATGTTCTCAAAACGCAAAGAAAAATCGTTTCCAGAAAAAATCTGCAAAAACACAGAAATGAGAATACTCTGAGACATACCACGAGCAAGAAAACCTTTCTGTGACAATTTATTTCTGAACTAAATATAACCAAAAACACATTAAATATTGATGAATCTCTTTTCTCTCACAAAAAAATGAAATTCAAAGGAAAAATTACTGACACTACCTTGATTCTAGACAACGTTCACTAGCAACAATAAAACTAGAACCTTTACTATTAAATTTCAAAGAATACATACTTGCTCTAGATTGCTCTATAAACCAAACGTTCAGCAAGGCATTTGCAAACAATTGTTTCACGAAACTATGCTTCATTTTCTGTTCCTATTGCTTTATACAGCAATTTTTGTAATGACTACTTTTTAATGAACGATGCAAACTGCACATTGCGTTCAAACTAAAAGTTTGGTAACCATGTTTGTGTTGCTAAAATAAGTTTATAGCATTTTAATGGATATACCTAAACATCACCATTGGCGCGTATCCAGCTGAGTCATGTAACTACGTATACTTTGCGCCACCACGTCACTACCGAAACAGCCTTTTGCGTTTTTCATTTTTACAGCGTTTTCTCCTGAATGATCAACAAGATCGCTGCAGCTCTATTTGCAATGCACTGATGATGATAACAGGAGTTATCGAAACGTTTGCAATATGTCATTTGTATCGTTTTCTTTGGCCGTGATTTTCGTTATGAGGCTATTCAGCACTTCCGCTTTTCGTATACCTAAACACGATTACGTGTTTTTTGTACTGAATATAGAACGAAAAGTTTGAACATATTTGTCAAAAGGAAATGAAGGTAATGCAGTTGGCAGAGTGCTAGGAATATTTTCTCTATGTTAGCAATGGCATTGCAGTGTATTATTTCATAAAAGACGGAAATAATACACAGCCCTTTTACAGTCATTAACACAACGCTACATGCTTAGTTTCTGTGCACTATCTCACTCTCAGGATATTGCTTACATCAGGGTTATTCCACACGTGAATATTACGGTGCAAGGCGTATATATTCACTGTCACTTGGCTCCCCGCTGGCAAAGTAACTTCTTTGTAATCGTTGAAGCGGTGTGACACTGTCAGGTCCTCCGTCAGCTCTCTCGATATAGTGTGTACCAGCGGTTTTAGACGAAGAGACTCTTTAAGACATTGTGTCAAGTAGGTCAGTTGATTCAGATGATTTCTGAAAGAAGTAATTAAAATTTATAAATTTATGTTTTTTCAACATCTTGTTGAAGTAGAGAAATGATTTTTTTATTAAAACTACAAAAACTGTTAATTGAGGAAAGCATTTGAAGTTCATTTAAACCTATAAAAGCACCAAGGTTTTTGGGGGCATTTCATGTATGCAAAGAATATCATCACCATGCTTACGTATCTATTTCTTCCGTTTTTCCAATGACCTCCTCTAATTCATCTCTGCACTTCTGCTGGTATTTTGTGTTGCTTGCCAGATAATACAATGTGTATGACATGCCTACAAGGAAATGGCACTTGAGCGGTTTAGACACTATAGTAAAACACGAAAGTAACTACCTAAATCTCACTTTATCTATTCAACTCACGCCCATTCTGGTCAGAGAAACCAGAAACAGAACCAAAACTTGTTAATGAGTCAAAAGCTGGCTTATAATTGAACTGTGCTAAAAGCATGTGGCAAAAACTGCAAGCAACCGAATGTCCTTTTTGGCCTGCTCCAGTTTCAGATTTTTATGTGTTATATCAATGGAAATCATGAAGGATGTCAGAAAAACCTCTCGGGGTGCTATTGTGCCAGGAGTATGCTTATTGTCACAAACGGATGAGAATAGTTCCGACGATTTTCTGGTGGCAAAACCAAGATTGTTCAGTCTGAATTTCTAGAAAGTACCAAATTATAGTACCACTGCAATGAAAAGGTTGCAAAGTCATTATCAACTTGAAAAAATTTTCAAAGTAGCATAGTACTTCAAAATTTTTCACAAAGCTGCAGTATTAACAACATTTTTCCATTTCATTTCATTCTTTTCGGAAAAAAAACAAACAATAGTTACCGTTTGCCAGAGCTTCCTGCCCAGCACTGAAAAATGTCACAACTTCGTCCATAATTTCTTCGTCACTCAAACCAGCACCACTGCTATCCTAAATTGTAAACACAAAAATTTTAAACTGCATTAGATATCTCTCTTGCACCATTTCAAGGTAGCCTAGAATTTTTCCAACCTTTGTTTGCAACAAAACATCAAGGAAATCAACCAGTTTTCCCTTTTGCTTGCGGAACGTGAAAGTTTTTCCAGTTTCCTTGTCTTCGCAGACAATAGAATCTTCAAATTCTTTTTCTGCTGTCATCGATTCTAAAAGTCGTCTTCGTTTTTGAATAATCTTAATAAAAATCACGAAGCATTTTTTGTTAGCGTAAAAGAGTTTGTTCTTGGCACAGGGTGCCACAATTAAACAACAAGTGTGCCCCCTTTCAGATTCAATTGCAATGTACGACAATTTTGTAACAAAGCATATTAAAAATTTGGCGTTGAATTTCTTGCCTCAAGGTTGCCTCAGTTCCAATTGAAAATATTTTAAGAGTAATCCAAAACATTTCGAAATGGACATGAGTATTTTTTGAACGCTTTTTCAATTTTGATTAACTCTGTCCCAAATTACGCTCCAAAATATAAACAATTTTAAGACATGTGCGGACGTAATAATGTACAATTATTATTCCAGTAAATTTTACCTTCAAACATTCTTTGTGAACTCGTTGGCAACACTCGTTAAATTCTTTGCCTTGTTTTGTTAGACGGTAGATGTTATCATTCCACAACATAGGATTGACTATTCGTTGAAATATATAAGCAGATACTTTCTTCAATGATTGAATTATAATAGTGGCTGAACTGAAAGAAGAGGAGAATAAGTCAAGTCCATTAATGACGATCGGATAGAGCAAGCTAAAAGCGAATAATTTGCTCGTGAGTTTTTCGCTCAGTTTAACCAGCGTTCAACGACGCGGACTGCAACTGTGATTCTTCAGAGCACGAATGAAGACGATGTGTGGCGATTAATTCAATGGCAGAGTGTCCGCCTCTCAACTGGAAGGTTGAGTGTTCGATACACGACCACCGATTGAATCGCCGTAGCATTCCTCGGCTCCTGGGACGTCCACCTTAACCAGCCCCGACAAAAAGCATTATTCAGGCTTCGGCCTGCAGCCTTTTGTCCTTGAACGAATCTGTGATCAACTGCCTAAAGATATGAACATGATGATCAAAAAGGCATGTGATGCTTAATCATGTATGTTGGTGGAGGAGCGTAACGAGGGAAAACAAGGGGGGTCATTTCCCAGGGCGACGAATCATTATGGAGACGTCGAATCACTGCGTGGGGCTCCGAAAAGTCCCAATAATTTCAAAAGTACTTTCTTCAACACAGGAACACATTGCTTCCAAAAGAGTTCAGTTTCGAACATAGGGGCGCCAAGTGGCCAAACATCCGGAAATTAATAACGAAATAATAAATGATGAAAATCAGGATGTTTTGTTGTGAAGGCCATTCGGCCTCGGAATGTGCAATAATGTCAATTTTTTTTAGAAATTATCACAAAGGGGGTCTGTAACCGTTGGGGGGCAGATTTGGGCTGNTNCGGCACTCCATACACCTTTTTTAGTTTAAAACTTGTGGATCTGTTATTTTTGAGCCGAAGTCATTTTGTTGGAAGTGGTCCGGAAGTAGCCACGTTTTTGTGAAGAAGCCCGATGGTCAAAAGTAGTTGGCCCAGGCTGCCCTAGTTATTGGGTGGGCTAATCAACATTAAACTTTGACGATTGAAGTGAAGAACTCTGCAAAGGTAAGGTTGCTCAGTTTCAATAGAACTGCTGTTTTTCTATGTGACGTAATGGTGTTGGAAAATGCCATTCTTGAAGCGAGATGGTGCAGTTGGTGTGTGCGTAGGTAGCTTAGGGTTCAGATTGTAGGTTTGAACTGCGTAGAGTGAATCAGAGCCAGCCGATAGGCAATGTGGGTTTCCCAGAAGTGTCCTTTCTTCAACGGTTCACGTAACATTTGCAGTCACAGAAAGGTCATTTCAACAAGAAAGTTTACAAAAGTTATTGCACTCATTTTGATGAATTTGAGGCATGAACCTTACTCTGAAAACCTAACACAAGGGCAAACGATATGTTTAGGTATGATTGTGGTGAAAGCTTTCATCAAAAGGGGCGTTAATTGAAGCAATTGCACAACTTGGCAATGGCTGTAGTGAATAAAGTTGTTCAGACCAATCATCCTAGAAAGTAAGACGTTGTAACCACTGTTGAACATTAAAAAGGCCTATCCCACCTGGCCAGTTTAGTAATACAATTTTCCAAATAGACGTATGTTCGTAACGAACGAAGGCAAGTAATAACACTATGAACGTGTAATTTGATCAAGCCTAACATTTAGACCAAATCTGCAGGTCACGATGAAGGTTGCAAGCCAGTGCTCAACTCCAGCCTGTTTTAAAGCTATTTCACCTATTTTATAAAATGGGTCCCACACCTGCAAAGGGCCCTACAAAAAGTGCCGACAGAGTTAACATTCGAATCTTTGTATATATTCCAAGAGGATTAAACCCAGGGACGCCGGAGAGCGGGTGCATTACAACGTGACCTTTCATAAAGGGGACAGCGGGGGTGGCGGTTCCTTTTCATGAAAATATCATAGGTAATTTCATGGTTTAACAAGATTGATTGGAAACAAATTTATTGCAGTTTTTCGCGCACCACGAAACTTCAGACTACTTTTCTATGTTTTCTGGTATTACTGTATTTTGAGGTCAACATAGTTGCTGAACAGAAACAAGCATGGCAATGATTTTCGTATTGCCCNCAACCATTTGGCTGCCTTCCCCTGCCCTACCGCTGNTCCAGCGTCCCTGATTAAACAGTGAAACGATTTTTACATCACTGAGATCATAGTATCAGATTTATTTTATAGCCTGCCTTATGCANTACATATATACCTGATTTAGTTAATGATGNGGATAATACGCGAAACATTAACAAACAGAAATGTTTTGATCTGCAACGTAGGTATGCNACTATCANGCCCCTTAACTTTTTTATTTAATCGCCTGGAATGAGAAAATGATNAAAGGTAAGTGGTGGGTTAAGCCGAGACAACAAAACAAGAGGGAAGAAAATTTGACGAAACATGCCTTTTCTATATATGCATATGTACAAAAAGAAGAAAAAATAGGAATTTTTACCCAAAAATTTTTACCCAAAAAAAATTTTTACCCGAAAATAGGAAAAACAATTATGAGAAAGGTGGTGACAAGCGGAAAAAGCAAGACTCGTCATCGAAAATGAAAAACAAGACCCATTTCAGTTTGTGAGGGTCTGATTGTGTTCTTCACGATGCTTTGTTGGATCCTTATATCTCTAAATAAGCACGAAACATTATCTTCTTTCATTTTAAATTCTTGCAAGCAAATTTTAGGGGTGAAAAAGGTGGCAATTTTATGATGGGCCCCGGGCGGCACTTAGCCTCGCTACGCCATCGCTCAATCGGCTGGCGACTTATCGAGTTGTAAAGTTTTGTCAAAATTTGCCAGCACGAAACTAAGAGGGATTCTTTACACATACTTTTCTTGTTGTGACAAGCATTTCATTCAAAATTTCTGCATTACAAAATCAGTTGTCTCCACGACATCTTCTGATTTGTCAGGTTCAGTTTCATTCTGATCGCTTTGTTGCTCCGTCTGGAGTGTCAGAAGTGGTCTGGCCGGCCGTGTCCATCTGGGAGCAGCCAGTTAATTGCTGCCGCAGCGCAAAATGCATTGGTGAAAAATGACCATTAGTACCATAAATGAACCTCATCTGATTTATATCATCTCAAAGCTTTTGATATAAAGTAAGCGAAAAGAAGACTTTTCATTAGATCTACCAACTTAATAGCTGATCAATGCTTTGCATGCTTCACATTTGGCAAATTATTTCGAAGTTTTTCCTGGTTAAAATCGCAATGCGTTGTGCCTCAAAAATTTAAAAGTTAGACTTCCTTCGCCCAAAATTTAAAGAGTAACTCCCACAATAAAACTTCATTTGAAACCTTCTTTCAATTTTTCTTGACAAAGTAAAGCAAAGCATGCTCTTACTCCATACCTTTCGCTGTCTTTCGATGTTTGCGACATTACGCATTCCATCATATTGCAATATGTAAGGTTGGACATAGTTTCGCTAATATCAAACACTCTTCCAGAATCAGCGAAAATCTCGCATTGATGCACCAGCGGCATGGAATTCTTGTTGAAAACACCAACATGGCTGAAAAGAGTTTTGGCTCTTAGTAAAATCGATGAAAAGAAAAGCTATTTTGATAAGTTTTATTCTCAATAAATCCTATTGTCCTTTTACTAATGGCTTACTAGTATATGAATCGCACTGATTCATTTGTCACCCACCATGGCATCCACGCAATTGGTTTAACTGCTATACACTTCAACAAGTATGTTTCAAATTGGTGATAGGTTCCTAATTCTGAAATAACCTGTACATAAATAGAGGCAAAGTACTTTTCTTAGTTACTTGCAACACTTTCGCTTTGTTCATTTATCAATTCATCTATTTTTCTTATGGATTATTGTTTTATTTATTGTTTTTTGGTAGAAAACACAAAGATTTGCCAACCCACACACCAGGCAATCATTCAAACACACGAACCTTTTCAACAAATCGAAATGGAAGATTGGAGTTAACAAACGTCGATGGCGCTTCCATTGTTTACCCGCAGATGTTATCAATCCGTTTCTTAATATTGGTTTAAGAAACTTGTACGTAAAGCCCTTTCGCGCTGCAAGACATGAAACAATTTGCAGAGAAAGAATTTCAACTTACTGTAAAATACAGCTCAAAAATTGTGTGCTGCGGGATAACAGTTTTTCAAAAACTAAAATTTTGTAAATGCTATAATATATTTATTTTCAGCCGTTGAAGGGCGACCCACACTTTTGCACAACTACGATTAGAAGTAGGAAAAGAGAAACCCTCATTTATCACTTTGTTAAAAAGTCATAATCAAATCACAAGATTGAAATCAAACGACAGAATAGTAATCAATTTACAACATGGCAATCACATTACAAAATTGTGATAAACGATTGTAATCAAATTATAAGATTGCAACCACATTACAAGAATGCCATTAGACTACAAGACTTTACTCGCACTACTAAGTTGTAATCAGATTGCAAGAATTTCATATCAGTCAAAGATGTCATGATTTGCTTTCGGTTCCCAATATTTCTCTGACCATGTACCCCTTCAGCATTTCGACAGATGCGCATGTACACTAAAATTTGGTTATGACACAAAGGCTGAAAAAAATAACAAAAATTTACTTAATTTTTATGAAATATTATCTTAAAGTTCTATAAAAAATTGGTCAACTTTTCTACAAATATTTTATCGCGACTAGACTTAGATATATTTAACAATAAGCATATAATGAATTTTGAAAGTAATATTCACTAATATATGCATAAATATTCGGAAACAAATAATAGATAAATATCTTTTCCTTTCCAATGCCATCCCGGAATGCACCCCTTCCAAAAGTCAAATGTACCCACAGGCGTACATGTATCCCAGCTTGGGAATCCTGCTTTACACCAACTATTTCTTTTTATTTTATGAGTAAACTTTGTTAATTCACGTAAGAAAGAAAATAGAAATCAATTGGACATTCACGCATAATCGACAAAAGAGAGATCTGAAAATTGATTAATTGTTTACATTAATCTATCAAACTGAAAAAATTAATCTATTGTGCATTTGATGCAAATTTGGACTCACATACATGTTTTTGTCAGGACTGTTTTAATAACATCTGGGTGATAGACTTGAACTTGCATGTGCAATGGTCCCATCCACTGACTGCACATAGCTGGAAAATTCAGGCATCGTGTGACGCTGTTCTGTAATCCTTTCAAAGTGCTGAAATTGTACTGAAAAAGCAGTATACCGTATATTTCAAATTGCTGGTGATTTTTCACTATTTTAGTGTGCTCCATTTCGCCAATGCAAGAAAAAGGGCATACAGCATTGATATGCTGTATTTTAAAAGAAAAAGACGTAAATGGTTTAGAAAAATTTTATGCACTCATCACACTACACTGGCAAGACATTTTAAGCCCTATCGGCATGTTATTGTTTTTACTGTTGAAAAATCTTTTTCATCATTCAGTCATACAAATTAAAACTGTTTTGCATTTACTAATGCGTCACACTGCCCGTTGCTTTTATCATTGGCAAATAAATGTCATGTGGTTGCTAAGAAATTGCTATAATAAATAATGTTTGAGTAAATGGGCGAAACGTCGGCAAAGGAAGAGTACGCGGAAGAGAAACTCCGATTGGTTGAATCGTTAAACCTGATACTGTAGCAGCTGTTACGACTAACCGTGAGTAGCAAACAAATTGCGGCATTATGACCATGTTTATATTCATTTGCTTTCATGCTCGCATTTTCGCTGGAGAGGGTCGTGGGGAACGCAGCCCTAGGAGCATTTCAAACACCACATGGTCAACAGCATTCTCAGATAGCTCTGCTGGTTCCACACCAAGGCGGGACCAAGCAAAGTCGGAGATGTAGTCACTCCACCTATTCCTGGACTACACCTCGAGGTCGCTTTCCCGCAGGTGCACGAGGCCAGCAGGACGTGTCTCGCTAACCTTTCATGGGACATTCTGGATACATGGCTGAAGCAACGTAGCTGGGATATCTCGATTCGGAGGAGACGTGGCTCAACATTCATGGCTTTAGCATGTTTACAAAATGCAAGACCAAGAAAGCAGTCATCTCAGTCTAATTTTAGCAACAAACACTGCATCAGGTTTTTGAGATGAACTGCTATTAAATCGCACCTTAATCGCTCCACCCCAAAACCAGTGTTCTTTGTCTTTTCCAACGAGGTTTGAGGTTTGTCTGTTTTTCCAAAATCTTTGAACAAATTGCTTCATCAACATCAATATTATAAAAATAACCAATACCCATCCAACAACAGGTTTACAAAGAAGCCAAACTTTGCTTCCAGCAACTTTGAAGAAAGACTCCATTTCACGTTAAAAATGGTAATTAAAAAAAGAAATGTTTCGCTTTACTGCTTGCACTTGCACTCCAAACTGCATTAGTTGCCCTGACCGCCGCTCATTTATAGTATATAGGTTGCGATAACAATGGCAATAGGTGTTTGTCGTAGATGGTTTACTAGTGTACACAGAGCATCAATAATTTATTGATCGTTTCTGATAATTCTTCTCGAGAATGCTCACAAACGACCTTGTGACAAAGGGCGATGTGCCGAACATTCACTATCCACAGGATGAAAAGTGAAGTTGAAGAATTTCTAACCAACGTCGTCTCTGTTTTGTAAACGCTTTGACATCCAAACAATCGAAATATCTAAAAAATGTAGAGAAGCACCCTTACGCAAATTTCGAAAAGGTTTGTAGTACAAAAAGGAAAGAAGTTGTTTGTCAATCTCTATCAACTACCACACTGTAGCCTGCATCGACATTGCAGTTATAAACTTCAAAACAAATTAGTGCGATCGCAAATATTCGACATCTTCAGCTAAACTATGCGCAAAGCTTCGAAACATGTGGTGTTGTCTGCGAAATTTCCCTCTTTCACCAAAAAAATGTGATTTGTTTTCTTCAAGAAATAAAGCAGAATATAAAGTCGTCGAAGTTACCTTAAAACAATATTTGGTGAAACAGGGAGCAATTTCTGGAGTAATAAGTCATTTTTATTTCACAAAGTAAATTACTATAAAAAATACTTTAGAGACACTTCTTTTAAAGTAAAAGTTAGTAAAAAATCTTTCTTTATTAAAAGCATGAACAGGGATAAAGAGAACTTTGCAGCACAAAAGTTTTCAAACTTCACTTGAGGAGAGTGATCTTATATCGCAGAGTTCATACACTTTTCGTGTTGCGTGGCTTTTCAAAACAACAACCTGATTTAACATTTGCTTTTTTAATAAACGGAAACATGTTAACATTTTGTTTAATCTGCACCGCCGCCAAATCTTTTCAATGCTTGAACTTGGTTTCACCAAACTTATCCCTCGAATTAAATCACTGTAAATTTACCTACACCCAAAAGATTAACTCAGTGGAACTCCAATAAAAATTCTGTTTTCCCGAAATGATGCATTGCGAAATTGACTTGTCCATCAATGATTACAAAAAAGATGTTAGTGCAAGGATTTTCACTACTGCAGCGGACCGTGCGGTTTCGGCCCGCAGCTTGATTGCAGTGTAAATCACACTTATCGAACCCACCTCGTGCGTGGTGGCGCGATGTGCCCTTAAGTCCGCGATCCCCAAAATTTTGGCACAGGATTTGCAACGCAATAACTCGCCAGCCGATTGAGCTACGAAGATATTAAAACCATCTACAGATTCAGCATGTCTTCTAGTTGAGATCGAAAAAAAAATTATTCGTTTTGGGTCTGGGGTTCGCTGAGGAGGGCGTCACAAGTGGGGGTGTCATTTTTTTGGCCTATTTTACGCGGACCTGGACGCCAATATAATGAGTGCATTTTTTCTCTCAAGTTTTTGTCGAAACTAAGCTATCATCAGAGACTTTAGAGCCCTTGATTGGCTTTCTAGCATATCTGGAGCCAAAATGATGCCACAAAAACCAAAAAGTGGTCAAAATTTCTACCCCTACAAAAGGAAACCTGGGTTTAATAACATCCACTTTGGATATGGTCATAACTCGCCACCAGAATAGGCTAGAGAGCTGTTCAAGCCCTCTAAAGACTCGTGAAGACTTGTAGTTTAGACTGCAAAAAAATTTTTAGCTTGAGATCTTGGGTTGCTTGTTGATGTTTACATAATGAGAGGATGTTTATGCATACTTGTTTACATTTGGATGACGTCATCATCCCCTGGGAGACGATTTTGTGGTTCAAATATTTTTGGATTCTAGACTACAATACGAGTCTTTAGAGGCTTTGATGGACTTTCTAGCATTTCTGGTTCAAAAGTAATGGAAAAATAGGCAGAAATTAATTAGGGGAATCACCACTAATTCCCTAGGGAATTGTTACAAGATCAGGAGTCTTTCGGCCATAACTTGGGCACCAGAAACGCCAGGACGTCGATCTAGGCCTCTGAAGCTTCATATCACAGCCTGGATTCCAACCAAAGTTTGTGCCACAATTTCATCTCATTGTGCGGGCGATGACGTCATAAAAGAAACACCAAATATAATAAAACATACCCCAATCCTGACGACATCCACCGAAAACCCAAACCCAAATCTCAAAAAGTTTTTTTTCAGTGCAAACTACAAGACTTCACGAGTCTTTCTAGGGTTTGAATAGCTCTCTAGCATAAGCGTCTGGCGAGGTATGGCTAGTCGCACAAGCCGCCAGTGGGAAGCTCATGCTTTTTCTTCAGTTTTTGGATTTTTGTGAACATCGGGATATAGAAGGTCAGTCAAGGGCTCTAAAGACGCGGATGATCGTTTAGTTTCCAAAAAAAGTTTGAGCCATACAAATGGCTCGTTCGATTAGCGCCTAGGGCCACTTAAAATTGGTCAAAAATTCAAAAACATGCCCTAGTTGTGACGTCATCAAGAGAAAACCCCACACCCAAATCAAATAGTTTTTCTTATCGAAACTAGAAGACTTGCTGAATCCGTGGATGGTTTGAACAGCTCTGTAGCTGCAGTAGCTGGCGAGTTATAGCGTTATAAGCGTTTAAACGTGCGCCAAAATTTTGGCCGGCGCGGGACTGAAAGCGAGACAAACGAACTTCAACTCATACTGGGATGAATGACTAGAACCAGCCCGTGGTAAGTGAGCGGAGCTGGAAGGTCGAGAGTTCGACTCTCGGACGGGTTACGGACAGTCTTGTCGCCATGGGGATTTTTGGGGGCTTAGCCCTACAAACACAGCTCTAAGCCCCCCAAATTGAAACATGAAACACTATGAATCCGTTGAGTTTTAGTCAGTTTTTAGAATGTCAAGCCCCCCGCACAACGCAAAGGCCCCCTATTAAAAACTTTCTGGCGACGGTTCTGCTTACGGGTCGTACCAAGACCTTGTAAATTTACCAGGCACACGGTGTACATAAGAGCTGCAGGGAGAACATCCACGACAAAACACGAGTCAAATGAAAGCAGACATTGCACCAACGCAGTCATGGAGCTACAAGACCACTGTCGGTATTAAGCGCCATCAACAAAACACCATACGAATCGTGAATGACCAGGTAATCGACAATCGGTATGTGAAGAGAGAGGTGAGAGCCAGTATTATCATTTTTCATTTTCGAAACGTCTCAAGCTTTTCTGTTTGTATTCTGTTCGTGTTCATGCAACTAGACAAGAAATAAAGATCGTCATTCACGCGACGTCTGGTCTCAGAATGCACAAGGATTATAAACACTAGACTCCTTGCACCTACAAATACTTCGTTGAACCTTTAACCGCTACAACACGTTTCACAGACCGGTCGTGCTGACTTAATGAAGTTGTAAATGATTCGGTCAGCAGCACTCTCGCCATGGAGTTGTTCTCGTCGTTTGGACTGTGCTTCAACTACTTGAACGGCGTGAACTTTTCATTCCGTATATCATCTTTTTCTCGTGAACGGACTTTCATTTGCCAGGACAGATTACCTTCGGTCGTGGACATCATCGAATCGTAAGCTGTTTTATTTCATGTTTTCGTCTCAGCGTAGCATGCCTTATGCTGACTGTTTTGGTTTCGCTGCATTTTTTCTGACTCTCGCGTTTTAAATCGATTCATGCCTTGGCATTCTCATAAGATCAGCATCGCTAGTGTTCACTAGCTGTTTATCATTTAATTTTCACCTCGCTCACGTGTACGCCGTCACTGACAGTTGTTTCCTGCTTTGCGCAGTATAGTTGCTAGTTATTCTCAATTCTAGCTACTGCTCGGCCATCACCCTGCAATTCCAATTTGCCGTGGCTTTCGCAGAGGGCAGCGGCACCAGGCCTCACACCAGCAGTCGCTACAGGATGTACCCTCTCTGCGGTTTGCCCTCCCTACCACTAGGCCCACAAGCAGTCGCGTTCGACCACATTCCGCCTTCTTCCAGGCCTATTTCTCGTTTCATTGTTTTATGCGACGTGGTCGCTGTTTTTTTGGACGTTCTGTTAATCCAGTGTCCTTCCCGTTTTTTTAACTTCCCTTGCTAACCTTTCGTCCTTTTTTTCGTCAGCGCCCTGTTCCACCACCACCTTTCGTTTTCCACTTGCGTTTTTTTCTCCTCATCGTTAAGGGGCTCCAGTTCGTCACCTATGACGAGCCCCTTTCATGTTCGCACCCATCTGCTGTCCAAAGTTTGAACAGTCTTTAGGAAACACTATGTGCTTTGCTTTATCGTCTGGACCACTGAACGCAACCATGTCGCTAACCCAGTAGCCTGCCACGGAAGTACCGAACTCGCTACCCCGCGCCAGGGTCTGACTATCCCAGGCTTTTCCGACGTCGGTCGCGAACGTCTGTCGGATATACTCGGGGCGTTTTCCTTTCTGCGGACAATTCCCCCCGAACTCCCCGTGACTCCGATTTCCACGGGCAATGGCCCAAATATTCGTGCGGCCCGAGTACTGTACACAGGCGACCTTACTGTGTTGTGCCGCTTCGGCATCACTTTTGCCGCCAGTGCAGCGACGGAGGAACTGCCCTTGGGCCGCCGGATCTTTCATGGTAGAGCTCGGATACCGCCTTTCTCGCTCTTCCTGTATTGTCGTTCGTTTATCGCATCGTGGAAGCTCGGCTACCGCCTTCCTCGCTTTGCTGTTGCCATCGTTTGACCGTTTTATTCCCCCTTGCGTCAACCAGTCTGAGTCATTTTTTGCTCAATTTATCACCGACATGCGCTGTGTCATTTTTGCCTTGTATCTTTTTTTCCATTGTTTTTGGTTTGCGAATTCTCCGGACGCTTTTGACGTATGCGTCGGTCTCTCGGCGTATTCCCTGTGCCGTGTCAAGTTTCCGTTACCTATCCACGGTGCTTTCGCCTAGGGGTTGTCCCACTCCTGTAACGGACCGTTGTCTCGGCCCGCGGCTTCTTTGCAGTGCAGTGAAATCACACTTATCGAAAGCACCTCGTGCGCGGTGGCGCGATGCGCCCTTTAAGACATACGAACTTCGACTCATGCGGGGATGAATGACTAGATAATCAACAATCGGTATGTAGAGAGAGGTGACGGCTAGTATTATCATTTTTCATTTTCGAGACGTCTCAAGCTTTTCTATTTGCATTCTGTTCGAGTTCATGCAAGCAGACGAGAAATAAAGATTGCCATTGACACGACGTCTGGTCTCAGAACACACAAGGATTATAAACACTAGACTCCTTGCACTTACAAATGCTTCGTTGAACGTTTGACCACTAAACTACAACCGGTATCTAAAATAAATAAAATCTTTTCGTTGCCAGTTACGTCGCTCGAGGTGGGTAAATGATCAACAATAGCATGATCGTAAATGAGGCGATCTTCAAGATCAGTGGCTGCAACGTCTGCATTCCATGGCCGAGGTTTGCCAATAATCCCCGAGCGGCCTCGAAGCTTTGCTTTCCAGTACACTTGCTACAACTTTGTTATAGTGAGTAAGAAGTCCTAAACTAATCCTGTCAAAACAAGTTTTTTGGAAATGACAAATTCTGAAAAATGCCACTTTTCAATCAATTTATGCACAAAACATTTTTGCGTAGTTTGAGGCTGATTTGTCGCTGGAAAAATGTGGTAACCACCTCCACAAGCAGAGCAACACGGATGATGCGGCAAACTAGAAAAGCATAGACTGTAACAAAAACGATCTGACATAGAGTGCCGCACCATCCAACCACAGTCACATCAAACATAATGCGGACAGTGATCGTGTGGTCATCACAGGAGAAACTGCCAGTCAAACATTTCATTCCATCGCATGGTTGGGCGTTAACCAGTGGTTTACCGAAATTTAATTTCTAGGGCAACCAAATGTCAATAAAGTAAAAGTTTTCTGCCTTTTCAAAAGTTTAATTAACGCCCCACAAACCAATTTCGCAGTGACACCATGAGCGACTCCAGGGTTATTAGGTCAAAAAAGGTCAATTTTTTGTTAAGTCAAAATTTTCTTGCAGCAGAGGTTTTCTTTTTATCGATATTTTTTAAAATTTGCAACAACACATATTGATTTGCTTTTGCAAGTTTAGTTGCCATTCTGAAACATAATGTTTTTTGAGACTTCTGACATAGCAATATTATATTACCCGTGCATTACTGGACGATTGAAAATTAACCAGGCTAGGCGTAGTAAAGCAAGAAACGTGGTCTTAGAGTGTATTGGTTCCGTAAATGCTCAATCCATTATGCACAGGGAAACTCTGAAGGCAATAATGTGAAACAGCACTTGATATTGAAGTATAAACAATGCAGAACCATCTCAGTGACTGCAAGATATTTATTGACCCTTGGTATTTTTCCTGTGCTATCGGATAGATTTTCGCCTATGGCTTGTTACCTCCACATTCGTTGGGTCTTTCACACTTCGGTTTTGTTTCATTTCAACAAAATAAAGATGTTTTAACTTATTTTTTTTGTTGCTGTTTTTTTTTTAACTTACCGGTTTCACTAATATATTTTTTGTATTCTGCATCTCCGTTGCAAGGGCTGGAAATTTATATGGTCAAAATAAAGTCAAAGTTTGTAAATTGTAATGTCAAAATTTTACGTTTTTGGGTCAAAAAATTGGTTGCCCTAGTAATTTCATAACAGAATATGTCCTTGTTGCGGAGATTAATGAAACCACGAAACGTTACGATTTGTGAAACATCACGATATGTGTAAACCACGAACGTCACGATTGTGAAAGAACACAATAACTTTTGAAAAAGGCAAAAATTGTGCCCCGAAGTACATGGAAAAAGAGAAAATCTGCAGGAAAGCACCATATGTGCAGTGTGAAAACGTATTCTTTCTCGATTGATTGTTAGAATAGGTTTGGTAATTGGGAACGCAAGCGTGCGATGCAGCATTCCGCAATTATCATCTGGCAATATTTTGTCAAAGTGAAGTTCTGCCTGTCTGAGTTGTGCAATGATGTTTGCTGACTTTTGTTCTGAAACATGTTGTCGACTTAAGTGTTTGCCTGCATCAATTTGTAACAGCTGCGCAACGCAGACAGCGCAGTTATGCGAAATCTGTGTCTTTCATTCCATAATCACTTCACCCCTTTTTGCAATAATTGCGTTAACTCAAAACGCATTTTTGTACGGAGAAGCAAAAGCGTTCAAATTCACAAACGTCGTTATTACGCTTCGCTTAACGGACATAGAATACATTCACGATCGTGAATCATATATCGTTAATTTGAAATTTTGACTACAAGCGAAAATGCTAAGAGTATTCTCTGTCATCGCGTAGGTGCGTCCTGAAGCGAACACAAAAAGGCCCCCTCACCGGTTTCGCAACGGTTCAACCCTGGATTTCGACATGCGGCAACGAAATCTACTGGGGCAAGTCGCTCTCTGAGACGTGCTAAATTGGCTCGTGAAACTTGTTAAATATTGTTAAGCCTAACGGGGACAAGCACTGGTTTCACTGACGCTTTTAGCACCTGTTTCAAACCCTTCCACATTTTTAGTTCCATTCATTTTTGGTTGATCCCTGAATTTCTTGAAAATATTTCCTACCAATGGTATTTTCCAACAAGTGAAAAGATTGCAGTCGCTTATTATGGCCTACAACATAATGTAGAGTAGGTTGAAAAGCGACGTGGGATTTGCATTGGTTTCCTTCTTCACTAATAGATTTTAATTCAAGGCTCAAGACATGCATGAAAAGCTTTGGTTCTATCGCACCTTTTTATTGTACATTCTAATGTATTATCAGTTTTTACCTCTGTAGACTTCATAGCAAGAACAAAAATTATCCGAACTGGCTCATGAGAAGTCAATACAAGATAGTTTGTTGCCGAGAGCACACTTACTACAGCTGAAATATGTGATGAAAAATTCTTTTAGTAGTAAAAATAAACCGTATATAGAACATTGCACAGCCATATGCAAGAACATGTGTTAATGGATATCTCAAAATAATTTTGGTTTTCTTCGTTTGTTTATTGGTGTGCTTCAACCAAGTGCTATGATTCTATAATGCTATTAGTACGTAAGTAGTTGCATGAGGTATTTCTGTATCCCTCACACAACTTGCTTTTGTTGAGTTCAATGCAGATAGATTTTATTTTCTACATTAGACTCGCGTACAATGTAGTGGGTGTCTTCTCCAACCGCACTGCGAGCATTGCAAATCGTGCAGCTGCAGAGCAGTTGCAGATCTTATGCGTGAGCCACCACATTGACGCTCCGTTCTGAGCAGTGACACACATTGCAGCCCTGCCACAGTCCACAGCTGTCGCGACGCATTTCCATCTACAGCTATCCGCAGTACTTGAAATATAAGCGTAAAGTTCAAACATCGCATGTGGAAAATTCTATCAATTTCCACTGGCACCTTAAATTTGCCTGCATCGCGTTTTGCTTCCAATCCTACAAACGGATATAACCGTGCACTCAGAGAAATTATCCTTTTCAACCAACTGTTCCCTTTGCACCGTAATTAGCGTAAGATCACCCCGGGGAGATTTGTAACCCAAGAGAACACTGGTTCTTCGCAGCCGCCCACTTCCCATACATTTTGGGACTTATCACAGCACTATGCTGCGGTGCTAAACATCATAGCAACCGTGTTGGCGTCATCTATGTGCATGCTTGCTTGCTTCCGCCACATACTGTATCTATGCTTGTGTTCGTTCTTGTGTCTGTATGTTCCTTGTTAGCGCTATGCGAATCAAAGTTCTTCTCCGTTGTGTCTGGGTGACAACACATTTAATTATAAACATCTATTTTATCGTTTGCTTTTGTGCTATTCTATTTGCACAAAACAACAAACGTTCATTCATGTTTCACACCCGTTTTTCTACTTAAAGTTCCGGTTCAGTCGCCCCAGGAGGTTTCAAAACATCTCACGCTTGTCAGCAACCTCTGATATTGCTGGTAAACGGTAGACGCGAAAATCAAAAACTTTAAAGAGCCAATTCAACTTTTATCAAAGAATGAGTATTTCTTTCCGCCACTTTTAAGTTAATTGCTCTTCTTGACCAGACTCAGCGACCTCATACGCCCAAGAACAGTGGTTCTTAGCTTGGGTTCGGTTCTATCGAATCCCCGAGGTTCGACAAAACCATTTCAGGGGTTCGACAGAGGTCCTCTGAATTACAAAAATTCAGCCAATGTTTTTGGTTATATTTTATTGCGTTGGAACAAAAACGTCGAATCAGTTTCAGGCAGGAAATAAAATGCCTCCACTGGAAATCTCAGAAACCAGCATCTCACTGAACACTTTTTAATTTAAGTTGAATTCCGTTTCTCGACTGCAAAGTCACTCCTGGAACAATGTCTGGTTCTTCCGTTTCCGCATCGCGATAGATTTCGTATCTCCTGAGAACTTGCGCAATAACAACCTTCATCTGCTGCAATGCGAAATGCTGGCCAATGCAATTCCTGCAAGTTTTACAAAGGCAAAGATTTTGAAACAATTTTTGCATGGGTTTTGCTCATTCGAACTAATTCATGTTAATCATATTTGAAAATCGTGTAATAGAATTGCTTTCTTTCGCAAAATAATTCATTCGTATTATAGGGGAAGAGCATGTAACGAAAAACTGCTTGACTTTATACATATTTTGTAGGGGCAAACTTTTATGCTTGTTAACTTTGTTTCATACTCAAAATTATCATGTTTTCTGAAGTCTTTCAAAACAGTTGTAATTAAACAACTTTCATGAATTTCGGTATTGACCTACAGCAAGTTGTGCAGAAGATCTTAAGAATTTTAATTTGAATTCAAATGTGCGAAATTAATTGATTTAATTAACTGTGCAGCTGACCATAAAATAAACTTTTGCCGTCGTAAAAGAGACATACAAACCTGTACAAAAATAATTTGAATGTATGCCGCTGTCAAATGCAACATTTTTCACAAAAAAATTGTTTTTTGCAATACCCCGAAAATTTTGACGTAGTGCTTCTTGGTATCAAAAACAAATTTAAAAGCAATAAAACGAGCTCTATAAATTTTGATTTACCCTACTACAAATACAAGAAACATTTGCTTTGTCTTGAATCCCTGCTGGTGCTTGCAAACCAATCAAAATCGCATTTTAAATTGGACTGACTTTTTAGATCGCATCTACAAAACTGGTTCTTTTCATATGTGGCGAACAGTCCTTAAAACTGCTGAAAAGATGGATATTTCAAGTGACGCTTACCTCGAGCCCGCAGCAAAAGGAATAAAAGCAAAGGATGACCTTTCCTTTGAATTGTCGGGACTAAATCTTTCTGGATCGAAAACCTGAATTGACAATTAGTAAAGAAAACCTGAATCGATTGGTAAAGCTTGAAAATACCGTTAAGCGGATTTCGTACAAAGAAAACCAAAAAACATTCCTTTCTGTCTTAGAAAATCTTGAAAGATGTTTTTGTTGGTGCACATAAGCATTTGCATTGTCGTAGAGATAAGATACGCCAAATATATTTGACTCAATGCTTCCTAATAATAAGCAGAGAAAGTAATATAGCAAGTATAAATTCATCATAGGATTGAGTTTGGAAGGTCTCAAATCAGAAAGCACAAACCTTTCTAGCACAAATTTTGTCGTTGGACAGAAATGACAGCAATATAACGCAACTTGCCAGAGTCGGAAAGCTGCTGATGTAACGATTTGTTTCTCACCCACGCATAACAATGAAACAAACTCTCAAATCTAGATATTTTGTTTAACGTTAACAAAAACGAATTAAATCAAATGGAAAGTTACGGACGTTGCTAAAAATCAAATGAAAAGTGACGGATAGATTTATGCGGGACCATAAACATCGTTTGCCCTGTGGGGTCAAGAAAAGCTATAGAGCAAATCATAATGTCTCTTATTCAAGTGCAGCGATTCGTGCATGTCTGCGCTTGCACTAAAGTGACTAAACCGTGTGAAAGGTCTCTCCTACACAATTTTTCACGCAACTCACTGTGGAGTCCCCTGATGCTGATATTGCAAAAGTTGCATTGGAAATGGCGCGACCGGTTTGTTCTCCGGTATAAGCTGGGCACTTATACAGCCATGATATTCGCAAATTTAATCAATTCCATCGCAAATCGACCGCTGCGCGCATTTTCAAGGAACGTGCTCGAGCTGTAGGCAGATAGGAACGTTTGAAAAATTCGCTACAGTCGCGCCCTCCACCTATCCACAAGCGAAGACCCCACTTTGCCTCCGCAAGCAGGGAGGCGGCAAAGGACAAAGCAGAGAACTTCGACTCTGGGAGACTTGAAAGCCAAGGGTGAACGGCAACATTGCCATAGCTGACAAGTCGTGTTGATGACTTGATCCCACTGGAGGAAAGGGTGTGCATGTTAAGATTCAAGTAGTATCAAACGGTCCCTGTGTTTGATACAGGTACGTGGCCCCACCTCGTACACAGTATCCGGAATTCGTGGAGGAAACTATTGATGCACTGTGAGGGGGTTCGGAGATTTCAGTTCACATGTTGCGGACGTTGCTGGTGTTTGGAAGGGTGTGATTGGCCATCATGGTGATTCTGACGTAAATGATATTGAAAAATCGCTGCTGCAACTGTGCTGTGACAACGAACTGTGCATCATGAACATTTTCTTCCAACTCGGAGATTTGCACAAGTGCACCTGGTGAAAAGGTGCTTTGAGTAAACGGTCACTCGTTGATTTAGACAGAGTTTCAACAGAATTATGCAATCCGTGTTGGATCTTCATCTCAAAAGAGGTGCAGAACTGTTGACCGATCATCGACTGATGGTCTGCCACTTATGTCTAAAAAAAAACAGGGCCTACGCATACGTGCAAGACTACGAGGTCCTACTGAATAAAGTGGGAGGTCCTGCTGCGCAAGGATGTAAGAAATATCTTTGCAGACAGCGCATCGTCTATATTCCGAGAGATTCCAGAATGCACAGCAGACGCGAAGGTGGAGTTGCAGCTCGTCAAAGCAACTGTAGCTCAATTCGTTGGTCACATATGAGGCATGTAACCAACTTGGGACACCAGGGAGGGGGCGAAGGGTTTTCTGAGTTGGGCCCAAATTTTTTAAACTATGTCCAATATTTGTGAACTATGTCCAAAACATTTTTTCAGGGGGGGGGACAAAAAATTTTCCACGGGGATTTCGCCCCCTGCACCCCCACTCTAGTTATGGGTCTGTAGCGTATGATGACGGAAACGGCTCGATGGGGCAGATAATGGCCAAAACGTAACTCCATTTTAGAAGTAACAAGTGAAGGATGCTATTTGAGGAAAGGAAGTAACATAAAATACTTAGATATAGAACAAAGACTAACCTACTTTGCAATGGCGGTCTACTGAGTTGTGAAAGTCTGTAGTTTTCGTTGTTGAAAAATGCAAATGCAATCTTGGAAACGTTTCGGGCATAAATTGGATTCCAATTACTGGCAAGCCAACTAAGTTTTTCTGGCAAACCATCCGGCGTCTCCGCGACGAAAGAGCTAATAATGTTAGATCCATCAAAGATCAAAATGGTGTCTTGCTCAGCAATGGCGTGGAGATTCTTGGCAGATGGACAGAGTATTTCAAGATCTTTAAAAAATTTTCAAAAATATTGATTTTTGGCCATAACCTGCCAACTGCGAATGCTAGATGGCCTACCAAGGTATCTGAAGACGCACATTTTCGTCTAGCTTATTTTAAAAGAAAAAAGCCATAAATTACCACGTGAATTTTTTCCCAGGTCCGATGACGTCAACGTGACTACCCCGTGAAGTCACGAAAAATTAGAAAAAATCAACCTTAACTTCAAAAACCAAAAGTGCCTAAGTTTTTTAATCGAAAGAAAATGTTTTTCATCATTAGCGAGTTCGATTAGCTCTCTAGCTCTATCGCTTGGCGAGTTATGACTGAAAATGTCCGAGCTACTTCACGGGCCCGCGCGAGCTTTAAAAGGTACCCAGACACTCTCACATCATCAAACACACAGAAGATGCTTTTGTATGTACAGTATTGACATGAATATGAGATATGGTTGCTTTATGCGGCCACAAATGTTTTTTGATATTTTAGCGAATTTTGTGTGAATAACCAAATAATGTAACATCCTCGTGCAAATTCATCAACACACTTCTGCAAAAATCTTAAAAAANCCATTAGTACCATAGTTTAAAAGTTAGGAAACCTTATTTTGATAAATTATTTCAAGAGTCGAAGAGTCGAGCACAGTAATTTTTCTAAAACATGATATTGAAATTTTTTAAATGAAAGGTTACAGTTTGCAAAAGAAGTGCTGACTCAAAATAGTCTGTTTAGAAATGAACCAAGTGTTGTTGATCTTCAAACATTACCTAAAGAACGGTCAAGAGCACCCTTCTTAATCAGTTAACCTGTAACAAACGTATTTGACGAAACAAAATACTACAAAGATCCTTTTGTGGGAAGTAAAATTCAGTTTTTGATTGGAAGTAATCAAAGGTTTTTTCATTTGAGAGAACCAGGTTGAAAATACAGAAAATACCATCGGCTGAGCAGGTTACTCAGAATGCAGAGTTAGTGATAACGAAAATTGCTTTATCAATTGGAATTTCTTTACCAAAAGAAAGCTAGATCTTTGCCGACGAGTTGCTGCGCCCGCTTTTGCGCTGGTGTCTGGAATTCGACTGATGGGCGGTCAGACATGAGAGATGGAAACCCTAGCCGGTTGTCTTTGGCTGCTTTTCCCATCGGAACACTTCATTGAGAGGCACGTGAGTGTGGCTGAGGCAGTGGCAACCTCTGCACAGCCCGAAACAAACATCTGCATAGGCGTCGCTGTGTGTGTGGTCTTGTGCATCGCTCGCATGCATTTATGGGTTCGTGTAATTGTGTATTGTACTTATGTTCACGCTTGATTAGTGGAAATAACTTCATGGTCTTCGAGAGAAGGATGGAATATAGTTGGAGATGAAGATCCCTATTCTGTAGAAGAAGTATATACTGTATTCTGATAAAACCATAGTGGCTGATTCTTGGCTGTGAATGGCTTCGTTTCGATAGATAATGTTCAAGAAAGTACATTTGTATGGATAGACTTTTCGTATACCCACGATTGGTTCAAATGACAGTTTTCATACTAATCACTTTGAATTAAATATCCAACCAACGCATTCTATTCAAACTACGAAAGTTTACATAAAATAACATTCATTTTGCTTGGCCCAGCGGTGTTGCAATTGAGTGACTGCATCTACATTCGTTAGCGCACGTATTGCTTTGAATCAAACCAACTGATTGCAACATTATTATTCTATTATTTGATGAAAGCAAATGTAGGTAGTGCAGTTGACAGAGAGCTGAGGGTACTTTCTCATCGCTTTTGCTTGTAATGCGGTTTACTATTCCACGATGGACGGAAACAATACACAGCTCTATTACATTCATTAGCTCAACACCACTAGTGTAGTTTAGGTGTACTATCTCATTCTCAGGATGTTACTTACATCAGGATTATTCCACACGTGAGGATTGCGATGCAAGGCGTAAATGTTCACAGTCACATCACTCCCCGCTGCTACAGTGACTTCATTGTAATTGTTGAAGCGGTGTGACAATGTCAAGTCCTCATTCAGCTCTCTCGATACCATGTGCACAATTGGTTTCAGACGAAGAGACTCTTTGGTGCATTGTGTCAAGTAGACCAATTGGTTCAGCTCATTTCTGAAATAAGTAATCAAACTTTATGATTTTTCAAAATCTTTTGAAGAAACAAATATTATTTTCGTTCCCTAAAACTACAATAACAGTTAATTGGTAAAAGAGCTGGAATTTTATAAACTTGCAAAAGTGAAAAGAGTTTGGATGCACGTGTCTCATGTCTGCAAGAATATCATCACCAAACTTACGAATCTATGTCTTCCTTTTCCCCAACGACCTCCTCTATTTCATCTCTGCACTTCTGCTGGCATTTTGTGTTGCTTGCCAAACAATACAATGTGAATGAAATGCCTAAAAAGAAATGACACTTGAAACACCCAGCGAACAAAGCTACAAGACAGAAAAAGCTTGAAACGTTGATGACTTTGTCTAAGATTTCCCGAGTTGTCAAATGTAAAGTTTAAGAAAAAAGCAATGATAAATTGTTAACTACTGTAGCATTACCATCCAAGGACACGATGCTGAAACAGTGTTTCACCAATAAAAGTATCGGATCAATTCACCTGCGACAACATGCTTTCCCGTCCTGGTCGATGAAACTAAAAAACAAACCCTAACAGACTAATATGTCAACAGTCGGTTAATCATTTCACTGTTTAAAAAGCAAGTTCCTTTGTGAAAAGCTTAGGATATCGTTGTTAAAGCTATGAAATAAAACTGCGAAGTTTGCAGACACGCCAAGCACCAAATTGTCTTTGTTCTTTGGTCTCCTGCGGATTTGGTTTCTACAGATAATTTCATTTAAAATCACCAATGACGAAATTTTCTTGTAAAATTGTGTAAACATAGTGTTTTCATTCGTGAAAAAATTTCGGAGAAAGAAGTACATTTGAACATTTTTCTGGTGAAAAAATTAAGACGTTCCAGTCTAAACTTCTGGAATAAAAATTAGCACATTTTCAATGAGAAATTTTCAAACGAGTTTTCTGAATGTGATTAAAACCACTGACGGTTCGAAAAAATCCAATACACTGTACATTAGCATTTCAAAAGTTTTTAGAAAACTGCAGTACTGATAGAAATTTCGTAGATCGATGTTGCGGTTTGCAGAAAAATGCAACAAGAACTACCGTTTGCCACAGTTTCTTGTCCAGCGCTGAAAAAATTCACAACTTCATCCATAATTTCGTCGTTATCCAATCCAACACCACTGGTGTCCTAATTTGAAAGCAATGAAAAGTTGAAAATTAATCAATTATTTTTCTTGCCCATTTCAGTGTGTCGTAGCTTTTTTCTAACCTTGGTTTGCAGTAAAATGTCAAGGAAATCAACCAGTTTTCCTTTTCGTTTCCGGAAGATGAAAGTTTTTCCACTTTTGTCGTCTTCACTGACAAATGAGTCTTCGCATTGCATTTCTGATACGAATGACTCCAAAAGATGTCTTCGTTTTTGAATAATCTTAATAAAAGTCACAAAGCAATTGTTAGCGTTGGAGACTTTACTCTTCAGAGAAGTTGCCAGCCAAATTACAAAATTGTGACATTTTTTTCAGATGTAGCTGCAATACAAGATAGTGTTTCAACAAATATATTCTAAAAATAACCAACATCAAAACCTGAGAAGAAGCGTTAAGACACAAATATTGCATCAAGAAAGCTTACCTTTAAGCACTCCTTCTGAACTCGTTGACAACACTCGTGAAAATCTCTACCTTGTTTTGTTAAACGGTAGATAGTGTCATTCCACAGCAAAGGATTAGCCATTCGTTGAACAATGTAAGCAGATATTTTCCTTATTGACTGAACTATGACAACGTTTGATCTGAGAAAAAAAGTGAACTACATGAAGTTACAAAGCATATGTTGGTAAAACCACTGCACCTCTTTTTGATATACCCGATTACGTTTATTTCATGGTCTTTTACAGCGTTTGATAATGCTGCTGCACACAATAGTGAAACATCTGAGGGTCGCAAATTCAATTAAATGATCGTCAAAACTACCAAGTTGTTCGTAATTATTATTCGTCCGTTTAAGTACAAAAAGAAGCGTTTGCATAAATCATACGAGACGGTAGATTATCGGGGCAAACTTTTCAGTAGAAAATGTTTTTATTAGTTTCGGAGTTGGTGAAATGAAATTTCACCACTGTTTCTCCCCCTGGATAATCATTTTGTCCACATCCTTTACAATCCACTATTAGCCAACACCTGGAAAGAATCCTTTCGACGACCATGATAACCGGCCAAATTAGACTTCGGGAATGCCTTGATCAGCCAGTTGTGAGTTGTACCATCTAAATCGGCCAGATCATACGTACCAATATAGGAAGGTGTTTGTATGGGACACTTCAGTACAATCTTACCGGCAGTTTGTTTCTCAGCGCCGTACTCGCAGACTACTGATGTAGTCAGACTCCATTAGCACATGATGAAGTGGAAACTTCCCACACTGTTACGGAGCCAGTTTAGTCTGTGCCTTTGCTATCTTAGGAGAGACATTCCAGAAAGTTCGGTACTGACGTAGGGTGTGAAACTTCGGAAGGTGGGGTCACTTTAACCCACTCCGTGCGAGTTTGGAGACTGCTGACACCATTTTACTTGTGTCTATGCTACAATGTTTAGGTATGGAGCTGGAGGTTTGCTATTACAGAGTCACCATATCTTTGGACAGATGGTTTTCCACTGAATACCAGTAAGACTGCTGAAACAAACCGACCCAAACTATAACCGCAGTTTAATTTCCTCCTATTGAAAAATTTGTTGTGGAACATGTAGAACCTGGCCTCAAAGCTTCGCTCACCACTGCAAGGCATGAGCTAACCAAAACTCATTGTCAACCAAAACAGATGTAGTTTTTTTTACAGATTTTTATTACTTGCCATTTCACATAGCATTTTGCCTGAAAAAATTATCTGAAGTTGCGACATTTTATTTAATTACTTTTTATACATTTTACGTACAGTAAACGCAAAGAAGATTCTCCTTTGTTAGGTCTGCTATCTAAGAATCTGATCAAAGCATGAAAAATTTCACATTTGACAAGATTTCCAAACGTTTTTGCCAATGTCGAGGTGCAAAATTATGACCAACCACCCTCCACTTCAGCACACCTCAAGTTTCACACCTTCCTTTGCCAAAATTTAGAGAGACATATCTTCGAATTAATTCCAAAATACCAGATTGTTTTGGGCAACAGATCCATTTTGTATCAGCTCACATATTTTTGGTGTGTTTGGTGCATCCTTTGTCTTGAACTTTTCATAAAATAAGGTGGCATGCTGCTTCCATGTTAGTAGCTTGATTTGGTATTTTCAACGACCAAGCCACAAATTCATTGTTACGAAATTTTTCTTTACAAACTTAAGCCAAGCTCACCTTATTACTTACCTTTCGCTGTCATGGGATGTTTGTGACATAACGCATTCCATCATATTAGAAAATGTCATGTTGAACACATGTTCGCCAATTTCAAGTACTCTTCCCGAATCAGCAAAAATCTCGCATTGATCTATTAACAGTCTGGAGTTCTTGTTGAAAACACCAATGTGGCTGAAAAAAGTTTTGGTTCTATGCAGGACCAATCGATATAAAGACATACGTTTCTTCACAAGACTCATTCATAATGTGTTTATTGCTTCTATTTTATGTTTTTTCGAAGGCACGATATTTCATCCATTGCCCATCATAGCAGTCACGAAATTGTTTTATTAAAGTTGCCTTTCACTTCAACCACCAAACAGTAATTTTGAAAACTGCCTATTCATTTCAGAAAACAACTTTATTTCAACATTTTGATAAACAGTTCTTATTGTAGGCTACTGTACGTATCCAAGGAAAAGGTATAGTGTTCAGTAATCTGAACAGCATTTTAAGGTCAAACCTGATGGAGCTAATGATTTTATTCTTCTTCTATAACCAGGTTTCTTCTACAAACTGTAAACATTCGTGATTCTATTTCCTTAAATTTAAGCAATCCATCTTCACTAGTGCTTATATACCGGTTTATTATGCTTTGTTTTTAGCGATTCACCGATTCATTTACAAAGCCATTTCTTTTTGCCTCATTTTTAAGTTAACACTCATTCCTTTTGCTACTGTTCAGAGTAAAATAACCTTTGAAAAACACAAACCTTTTTAATAAATCGAAATGGAAAATTGGAGTTAACAGACGTCGGTGCCGTTTCCACAGATTGCCCGAGGATGTTGTCAGTCCATTGTTTAATAACGGCTTAAGGAATTTGTACAAAAAACCTTTTGGTACTGCAGAAAGAAAACAAGTTGTTGAGTAAGCACTTTAACCAGCAATAAAATAATGCTCTCTTGGGTCACTTGAAACGCAGTGCTATTAAAAGAGATCTGACTGCAAATGAACAAGGCTCCTGGCATGTCACGCCAAAAATTGTTTTGCCTTCTTTTGTAAACGAACTTTATTCGTTCACAAAAATCGAAATCCACGTTAAGATTCGAACATGGTTGACAAAAAACTGATGAAAATTCAATAATAATTTTGACAAACTTGATCAAATATTTAAAACGCACATATTTCTCATTTAATGTAACATAAATTGACGTACATGATTTTGTGAAGATTGTTTTAACCACATCTGGATGATAGACATGAACTTGCATGTAAAAAGGTCCTAACCACTGCGTGCACATAGCTGGAAACATCATGCATCGTGTGACGCTGTTCTGCAATCCTTCGAAAGTGCTGAAGTTATACTGAAAAAACATAATATAAGTTAAAATTTGCTGTGATTTTTTTCCAAACCTAAGTGTGCTACATTTCACCAGGGCAAGAGAACGTTCATCAGCTACTGATAGGCGTTGGAAACTACAACTACAAAAGACTGAAAATTTTAATATCTATCATCATTCCACGCTTGCAAAGCCTTTTTGTCAGTCTCACCTAGATACTGATGCTTTTGCCGCTAAAAATTTTTTGGTCAGTCTAGTCCAGCAAACTTCAAATTGTTTTCAGTATTTGCAGATGAATGTTGAAACTGCACATCGTTATTTTGTCGTTGATAAATTATATGTGGTTGTTGTTACAATATATCTCTGATCAGCCGTGCATAGTGAGCGAAAGTCCGCAAATGAACAAAATAAAGAATCAGGTTGAGAATAACTCCTTTGAAATAATTAGACTTTGTTGCAGCCGTTACGAATCAGCATGAGGAACGGAAAGAAATGAAGGCATGTTCAACATGTTTGCAAAAACATTGGTGAATCTGCATAAGAAACCAGTTTTTTTTTGTCTAAAGCGAGAAGCAATTGACTACTCATTAGAATAAACTATTAAATCGAACCTTAATCGCTCCACCCCAAAACCAGTGTTCTTTGTCTTTTCCAACGAGGTTTGAGGTTTGTCTGTTTTTCCAAAATCTTTGAACGAATTGCTTCATCAACATCAATATTATAAAAATAACCAATACCCATCCAACAACAGGTTTACAAAGAAGCCAAACTTTGCTTCCAGCAACTTTGAAGAAAGA
>JGI24159J19872_10000786_pt1 | contig 31447 bp, 28 predicted proteins | sample Ectturendosymbi4_FD_19872 | JGI IMG/M metagenome (IMG submission 19872)
TTTTTGTATTGGCAGCGGGTTGGTTATCCTTCACTGCGTTAAGTGATTGCTACCTTTGAATTGCATTGAGAGATTTCTGACATTAGTTACGCAATTTCTGAAGCAGCGGTTATTTCTGACTTTCCTAGTTGAGACGAAACGTAAATTTTGTTGGAGTCACCTTTGTTTTCAAGATGTTGTTTTGCTTTCTCCAAGCGACAACTATGGTTAAACTTACATTAAACAAAACTTGCATGTAATAACAGATTGCTGTGGTCCCGGTTTCCCGCTCGTCCAGCGAGGGTGCTTGCTACGTGAGATGGAGTGCGATAGGTCCCCCCGAACAAGTCGACCAAAGGCAGTCCGCTGTATCGGCATCGTCATCAGTGTCGTCATCATCGTCTGAAAACGACGAACAAGGATCCGAAGACGGAATCGTACGTTAGAGCTGCACTTGACATATTAATGGGCGCTTACGTCTAAGCTTAAAACATTTGTAGTCAGCTGGGAATAGCCTGTTGCTCTCATGCATCCAATTTAGCCTGCAGTGAATCACAAACCAGAAAAGACCGATTTTGATATATTTTGCTTTGACTATGCGCTGTAGTCACTGACAAAAGTGATGATATGCCGTAGCGGAAATGTAAATCGTCGTGGGCACTATTAAACAATACGCCAATAGTTTAAAATTTGAGGTAACTGCTGCTTTGCTTGCTTTTTGTTAGCAGCTTGTTCTATTTTTTACATCCTTAGATTATCTTCCAAGATGGCCAGACCTCATCTTCCATCGAGCTTTCGCTGGACACGCGACATATCCACGATGCGCAAGTCAGCATCCTTCTTGAGCTGACGGAAGTTGAGTGGAAGGAGGATAGCGACAACGAGATACGTCTTGGACTCAAACAAAGCGAAGTCGTCGTCCTGAACGACATTGGTACAAAGCGAAAACAGCTCTAGACTATTTTTAAGTGTGCATTTTTTGGTCCAGCGCTATTCTTAATGCGGCATTGCACGTAGGTCACGAAATGCACAAGATGATTAAGTTATGTACTGTTGCATGTCTGACTTTTAATGGTGTGATGTAGTGACGTTATTTCTAGCTTTTCGTTTATGGTGAAACCTCACGTAAGTCTGAATGAACTGCTCGTTTTCCATGGATGGTCTATATTTCTAGCGAGCTCTTTCCGTAAGTTCACACCAACTCGCACAAAATGCCTCGCTTTGCGTTTTTCATAGAAAGTAAAACACTGTTTGTTGTAGACGCGGGAACCCTCGGATTTTCGAAGGCGACCTTTTCGTTCAAAGAGAGCGAATCCATCGTCGCGATTCCCATTCATAGACTGGGAGGCATGGATGGGAAAGTCAGCGCTAAGTGGCGCACTGTTGACTGTTCCGCGCTCGAAGGCCGCGATTACGAAAGTGGGAAGGGAGTGGTCACGTTTGGCCATAATGAGGTCAGTAGTTTGCTGAGGGTCAGATAAACTTGCCCCAAACTTACATTTTGCAATTTGTTGTTAGGAAGTGTGTAATGTGATGTTGACTTTGGGCATTCCTTTGAATTTTTACTCCGTTGTAGCTAACCTTCTGGTTAATGAAATTTTGCAAACGATTCTATGGAGAGAAATGCACTTTGTATAGCGTTGCTGAAGCATACAACGATAAAGAGGCCAAAACCTCACCAGAGCTAACGTTGTTTCGATCAGGTTAGAATTTACCCTTGATGCCTCTAGTCTCTACACAACAACGGAAATCCGACTGCAAAATCTATGTATATTTTGAAAAAATATCACAGTAATAGAATTACTTTTGTCTGACGTATAGATCATAGAGAACATTCACGTTCGCTTGCTGGAGGGCGAGTATTACGGAGAGGATGAAGAAGATAGGAAATTCACCATCGAAATTTATGGCGTAAGAGGTGGTGCCAAATATGGTCTGCGAAGAACAACAGTTTTTGTTGTTGGAGACGAAGGTATTTAAAACGGCTTTGATTGCTTAGATAGGAGTTCGCCACTGAATTTTGTTTTGAAAAGTCGAAAGCGGCTCGTGCACATCCTATAATGAATGCTTGTGTTTAGATATAAGGAGCCCACCTTCACGTGTTCTGTGTTATTTCTTTCCGCCAAAGTCGCACGTTTCAGTTGTCTTAACTGCTCTTGTTAGCTGTTCATGTATCGAGGGAAAAATAACAGTGAACCGACAGAAGTTTGAATATTTTTTGCCCAGAACGAAGCGTTGTTCAGTTCAGCAAACCTTCGTATCCAATCATCGGTAGTTCCCCCAATGTGAAACTGCCGGTGCTGCGAACCGGCAGCTTTCAAAGAGAGGTTGTCGTTGTGTGGCGCACTGCGGACGGGTCAGCAAAGGCTGGAGTGGATTACGCTGCTGGACAGGTTAGTGCTTCCACTTTAAGCCGAGCTCGCATACGTGTCTTAAATGCTTGCGAGCCACGTGCCAAGATCTAGCTTTCGAAGCTGATGTTTTTTACAGAAAAAAAAACTTAATGCGGGAAACATGAAGATAGCTGTGGATGTTACAGTTTAGACAAAAACGTGACATTAATAAATGGTACAAATTAAACGATTTGAGCTTTTATTTGTCTGTAATTTGAAAGCGCGCTGTAAAAGAATTTCAAGTAGCTTCGGTGTCAACTGCAAACGTATAGATTCCTGAGAATTGGCAAGGGAATTTTACGAAACAGCCTCTGTTGATTTTTCAAAGAATGTTCTGGTCTTTAAACCTGGCGAAACGAAGGCATTTGTTGAGATTGAACTAAGTGGAAAAGCATCTGAACCGAAAGCATTCACGGTTGAGTTGGAAAATGCGGACGAAGCGACTCGTGCCAAGTTTGCCGATCCCGGAAGCAAAGTGTTTCTGGGAACGAACAAGTCAGCTACTGTGTCTATTATCAGTAGCCAAGGTAAAACCCAACGCTCCTTTATTTAACTTTTTCATGCTCTTATGATACTTGTTGCTGTTTTGTCACTGAACTTGTCGCCAACGTAACCATCAACGATAAGAACCATGTTTGATGAGATGTTCACGACATGACTTGCATGAGATCAATGCTGTCTGTTTTTTGGACAAGTTAATTTTTGCGAACGCGTTTCGAAATGCTCTTTTGTTTACATACACGTGTGCAAGTGCGAAACTAGTCAGTTTAAATTCATTTGTCTTGCAGATCCAGGAAGGTTTGAGTTCAGCAAGACGTCATTCGTTTTCAAGACGAGCGGTGGCGTCGGAATGGTGCCGGTCATAAGATCAGGTGGGACGGATGGCGAGGTCATCCTTTCGTGGAGGATTGAAGCGCTTGGAAAACCTTCACCTTTCGCTGGTACATCGCGGGTTTGGTTTGAGTTTCACTGGTTTCTAATTTGACGCCTTGGAATTTTGTCGTCTCGCAAATGTCCACTTTGAAGCTGCTGTTTTATCTTTTGGTTAGTTATAGTGATAAATTTTTGAAATGCGCTTCTGTACTCAAACTTCATGGCTTTCAGCTTTCCGCTAGGTACGTGCGCGTGGAAATCATTCGCTGTTGTTATTGTTGTGTCATGCGTAACAACGTGTGCGCGATAAACTAGTTGTTTGACATCTCATTTAACTTCAGCTAGAACCAATGCGATCCAATGTTGAACGCTACTCCGCAATATATTTCGTGAAATATGAAAAGAGTTTTGAGTTTCTTTAATTTTTTTTAATAGGATATTTTTCTTTGCTTAAATGTTAGTGTTTGACTAAATGTTAACGTTTACAATGTTCATAGTTTGCAATAGTTTTAAAGCAAAACGAGCATACACGCTGCACAGTTGAGATGTTGCTCGATTCAAAACTTACTGGTCACACTTGGTCAATCGCTTCCGAAATATGGAATAAAAACTGATGTTGCAAACGACCGGAACCTTCCAACACCGCTTTTACTTTTCAGGAGCCGAGGGTGTCTTGACCTTCAGAGACGGGCAGGTTAGCGCTAATATCGAGTTTGGCCTTGAGGGTGTTCCGTCGGATGAATTTGCGCTGGTGTTGTTTGCGACAAACAACGACGCTGCAGAACTTGGGTCCGCCACGAGAGCCACGGTCACCATCATCGGGGAGATAGGTATGGACTTGGAAAAGACATTTTTGGTTCAGATATGAATCCTTAAACTTCAAGTATCTTAGTAAAGCTCAATTCACTTTCGTGTGGAGCAAATTTTTGTCTGATTTATGCCAGTTCAGTGGCAACAGATATGCGATGGAGTCTTCGCTAAATCCTCCTTTCCAGAAATAAAGCGAGAAACTTCTCGTGTATGCTGTTCTTTATCAATCTTGGCTTTCCCTGAACCTGAACATAAAATAAAATCACCCTATGTTGTAAATAAACGGTTGTGACTTAAAAAAGGTATACGAATAATTCAAATACTTCATCCGAATCTTCCAAGTGCTATGTCAAATTTTCAGGAACTCCCCAAAAGTTGCTCGTAAATCTTTAATGGCTCTGATTAAAAGCGTTTGTGCTGTGAGTTGACTTCTCACGAATGGATTATGCGACACTCCAGAACAACCAACGATTGAAATGGATCAGCACCAGATGGCGCTCAACGACCCAGAAGTTGTTGAAGTTCGAGTCATACGTAAAGGCAATCTGGAAGAAACGACATTTGTTGCTTGGAAGACTGAAGACGGCACTGCTATCAATGGACAAAATTTTATTGGGGGCTCTGGTATGATTAGTTATCTTAGTCCTTTCATGCGTATTGATATACTTGCTGCACGAACAGAATTTATTCCATTCGTGTCGAGTTTCAGGAAAGTTCTTTGTACAACATGCTCTTCTTTGTCATTCTTGGTTTTCCATGAACCTGAAAATGAAATAACATCAGGCTTAAACCGGATTGAAATATCAGCTTGGAAACGATGTCTAATTTTTTGTGGTATGAATCAAACCAGTCCTCAACTACTGAAATAATACGTCGTTGGCGGTAAACTTTACTTGTCGTTTCACTCGTTTCTGATTAAAAAGCAAATTCGGCCAAGTAACACGTAGCAGATGGTCCCCTAGATACGAGGTACAGTGCCGAACAATACAACGAGACCAGTTATAATTTGCAGGTACAAGGCATTTCAACCATGAACTTGGAAGTTTATGTAACTGTACTACCATGATTGGGCACTTTGCTGCATATAATATTGGAACTTCACTTTTGACACCCTTGTTGCAGAGTCATGTCATTGTTTTCTTTTAAGCATTGGTTTTGAAAGTACATATAAGTGAGATTAAACACTCATAGATTTGATTTACTTTGCTCCATCCACGTTCATGGCCTAAAAGCACAAAAAATCCAAAAGGAACTCGGAAGCAACGTTTTGAACCTCGTCTTTGGTTCAACGTTGCATCCCCGATACTGTGCAGGATTGGGAAACACTGTTCAGTGACACGAAATCGCACTCGCGGCCAAAAACAACACTTAAAGCGTCCTTCAGCTGAAAAACTCGTTCTGTCGCAGGTAACCTTGTTTTTGACCCTGAGGAGACGGAAAAGAACATCATAATTCCCATCATCGCATCGCCCCACGACGCCCCAGGGACCTTCGTTGTGAAGCTAGCTGACGTTCGCGGAGTAGGAAAACTGGGTGACCAGTGCAAAACGGAAGTGACGTTAGATCCAGTTCCAAGTACGTGCTGCTTGCTCTGCGCGATAAATTTCCTGCGATTGTATCGCACGACGTAGCTTTGAAGTTGTTGTGCTTGAAACTGTTGAAATTGTTTGTTGTTGGGTGGAGCATGAGAGACGTAACTTATTGCTGCGTTCGTGAAGGAATGGCGTGAGTTTTGTTTTCATCCAAGTTGTGTGTTTATTTTCGGTTAGTTTTTTGGCAAAACCGAGTGAATTCGCAATGTCTCACGTTTGCATTTGGTTAAATTGAAGACTTTTAGCACACTTGAAAAAATGCAATGAATTTTCAAAATGTTATGGCAATGGGCGCATTGGAAATTATTGTTTCCAATTTACAAGTTAAGCTGCTTCGCTAGTTCGTGGCAGGTGTCAATAGTTTTACAAAAAATAAATAAAAGCTTTCAGTAGTGCTACACGCCATAGTTGTAAAAAACAGCGAAATGTTACTTGTGTTGAGATATGCACAAAAAGTGCAGGAAATTTTTTAGAAGTTAAAGTTCTTTTGTTTATGTTCTGAGACGCATGCTTGCGAGCAGCGTTCATTGACACTTCTTCAATCGCAGGAGTCCAGCGAGTGATATACGAGCAAGCTGCACCCACAGGTAAACACTGGTCAAGCTTGCCCGAGCTCTCCGCTTAACGCTTTTTACAGATACGAGCCGATTTCGCAATTCCATTGCTGATTGTTTCAGTTTAATTCAAAGTTTATCTTCCATTTCGACTGGCGAACTCATCTTTTGCGCTTTTCTTACATTTCTATCATTCTGCATTCTCGTGTGTTCATGGCTTGGTAAGCGGAGATTTCTTTAAACATACCAACGATGTGCATGTTGTTGTTTCCCAGCCTTGCATGCAGAAAAGAGTTTGCTTGCTCTTTGATTTAAACGCAACGCCCTGCTTGCAATTCTGTCTTGCGTTGTTCTCGGCTTGATGCGTTTTGCACGCCATGCAGAACTGCTTCTGTTGTTTTACATTCATTGTTTAATCTTATGCTCACAGACCAAATGGTTGCATGACAAAATTGAAGCACTGTGCTATATTTCAACGGAAGAAACAATTTTAGTTAATTCCATTGCCGTTATCAGTTAAAACAACAGTGTAGGGCTATTGATCTCCAATCGCTTTATGCAAGTAGCGTTTCCGAACACATTTTAGCGTATCACCGGGACTGAAACTCGTGTTGTCGTTGGTAAGCGCCTGTTAATTTTGCGTTTGTGGTGGCTGCGTCGTAACGTCAACCTTATGATGTACAGAAACAATTGTGGAATTCCCACGAAAACGATACATGTTCCGTCAGTCCCAAGGCTCGTGCTTCATACCCGTTCGGCGATCGAATGCACAAGGCATGTTGGCGTTGAGATGGCGCACCGAGCCAATCACCGCCCTCGACATTGGCTTGAAGTCTTCTGCTGTCGGGAGTCTCGAACGAGAGGTATCGCGGACGTCCGTGTCATCGGAGGAGTCGCACCAAAGCGCCAAAGGTGTAAAACAAATTGCCATGGATATGAACGCTGCTTATGACGACAGCATGATCGACTGGGGCTCAGGTAAAAATGGAAGTCGTGTAAATACTGTAATTTTTTAAGAGTTCACAAGCAGTCTTTGCAGTTTTGCGAACGTGCAAAGCTTTCTCTGCTAACTCTTGGACTTCACCCGCTCTATGGATGAGACGTCCGTCCTCTCTGGTTAAAATGTTGCCTCAGTTTGCGTAGTAATCGTTTGCAGCAGGTCGATACGATAGGCTTGTCAGTGTGGATGTGACTAATTACATTTGTGCAAATTTGTTCACTTCAGGAACGATAACGTTCGACGATGGTGACCACGAGGCAAGTGTTGAAATCGTCGTCTGCCGCGAGATAGCGCACCGAGAGGCTAACTTCAGGGTGGAACTTGTAGACCCTTACGACCGAGTCAACTTTGCCGCGCCGTCCACACTTGTGACTGTTATTCGCGACAAAGGTGAACAGACTTGTGACCTTTGGTGTTTGAATGTCACTGACTCTTCATCCATATCTAAAATAGTTGATGTTGTTCCTGTCTATTCACGGTTAACTACTTTTTCCACTAATTGTTTAACTTTAACACAATCTACTCGATTACTTAAGGTAAGGGAAATTGGCCATTTTAAATTTTTTTTCATTGAGATTTTGGCGAACATGTAACACTAGCAGTGTATTCTGTAGTGTGCTTTCGACAGGCCTGTGCTCTATTTTGGTTTGTCTTCTTTGTGAAAAACACAAACAGACCCGGGCATGCTCGGATTCGCCAGTCCCCAGCACAACTTCCGCTGCAGCGAGCAGCAGCTTGTTGTTCCTGTGCATCGCAGCTCCGGAGCGGACGGGACAGTCGCTGTACCTTGGTATACGCGGGACGCAACAGCTATTGGTGAGTGTTGCAAGTGCTTCGTGTCTCACGGTATTTGTTTTAGACCTGGTGGTTTTGCTGAGCAATCAAAATCGGTATTGATTTTGAACCTCGTCGAGAAGGATTGACAACCTTGAAAAGCTTGTGCTCTCTAGCCAGGGTCGGTTGTGTTTGAAACAAGCACGTTCTGCGACAGACGCTGCACTTCGGTAAACGAGGCGGGACGTTACATAGGTCTTTGATCGCTCTTTTGCTGTGCTAGGTCCATTTACTTTGTAAATTTTCTGCTACGTTGTTGTGCAACCGTGTTTGCCAAACTTTCTTCTATTATCCGAATTCTCCATCTTCTTTTGCTTGCAGCCATGCAAATAATCCAATGTCCGCCAATCTAGTAGACATGTTTGAAGTATTCATCTCATGAAAATAGATTAAAGGTCAGATTTCGGTTTGGAGCTGCTAGTCGTAACAAGCGCTGGTCTGTGGGTTGGGAATGTTTTACCCTTTACTCGACAAAACATGCTCTGCCAGTGTGATAGTTTCCAAAACAGGAAAATCAAATAACTTGGCGGAAAACCTCGATTTTGTGCTTCCTCAGCGGGAATGCACTACCTGCCTGCGGACGGGAACCTCGTTTTCGGCGACGGCGAAGTCGTGCGCAACATCGTAGTGCCCATGCCGAAGCGCGTCGAATACTTCGACGAGGACGAGGTTGCGTTCAAGCTGTGCTTGGGAGAACCAACAGGCGGAGCATCACTCAATGTCTACGAAGCTAACGTTGTCCTACAAAATGACATCGGTATGTTGCGATGTTTTCATGAGATTCGATTTGAACTCGAGGAACCAAAAACTGCCCTATGTTGTTTGCCAAACAACTTGATCCTGGGCATGTAGTTTTATTTCAATTTAGGCCTCATGCTTTTTTCAATAGTTGAAATTGAAAACGCTCTTCATAAAGAACGCTATTGAAAAACTTTTTTCAATAGCGTTCTTTATAAAGAGCGTAACGTCACATGGCTATATCGTTGTAGAGGCGTACCTACGATACCTAAGGCATGCTGTTTACGGATATTTTCATTTTTAAAATGTAAGTAAATCAAACAGACTCTTATTTTCACGTGGATCGTTCGAAGCAAAAATTTTTCTGGGCCAATCCTTCACTTTCAGTGTATGTCCAACCAGACGCGAATATCCTCTAGAAGTCTAAACGAACTTTCCTTTTTTCAGTGCCTTCCAGGATTTCATTTGCAGAACCGAGTATTGCGTGCAAGCAGTCGAGCGGAACGCTGCTAATACCCGTTAAGCGTGACGCGGACTGTTCCGGTCTGGTGACCTTAGCTTGGCAAATTCGTGGTTTCCCCGGAAAACCGAAATGCCGTTACGAAGGAACTACGGGCACACTGGTGTTTGCCGAAGGAGATGATCGCAAAGGTGCAAAGTTTTACTGAAATGCAATGCGCTGTTTAATTCTCCTCTTAAAGCGCTGACTTTAGCATTTTCACGGGTAGGAACCCCACGAGCGGATTAGGTTGCTCGCGTGCCAGAGAATCTTTGAAATTTTGTTTAAGTTCTGTGCGAAATTGTGACGAACCTAAAAGCAAGTTCCTTCTAGCTAATTATGTTATTGTGTTTAATAGCTAAGCTGCATTATGCACTAATATGAATTTGAATTTGACATTTACCAACATTTGTTCGCCGACTTATCGTTATAAAGAGCACAAGCCTGATCTTACATTGCTTCAAGTCAAAACAGATTACTTGAAATTGGACTTGTGGGAAATTTCTTCTCTCCTCAAATTAGTGAGACGGCTTATTACAGCCCTTATAAAATCTTCTGTCCTGCCTTCAGACATCACCATCAAGCTACCTCCCCATGTCCAGCAATCCACGATGGATTCGTTTGCTGTTATCCTCGAGCAGCCGACTGCTGGAAGAGCGGAGCTGGGCGATCACACGCAATGCGTGGCCAACATTGACAATGACATCAGTACGTTGATTTGATCGCAAAGTAGACGTCTGCTTTGTTGCACAAGGTTTCTCGTTTCACGATCCTGTCGCGAGTATTTCAGTTCCGGTTTTCTTCGCCGAAGGGTCATGTTTCCGTGATAAAGGCTCAGTATGCGCTACCTGTTAAGGTGTGGTTTCTAAGCAAAGTTGCTGAAACAGTTGTAGGACGCCGAAAGATTCACAGTAATGCATGGACGTGTGAAAACGCAGTATGAGAAAGAAATGTTTGGCAAACTTAGCCAGGGTGCTCACTTCAACCATATTTTCCCAGACGTATTCAACTCAGCACTTACAAAGTAATCACAACATGTCGTGTTTGCAGTTCCCGGGCGATTCTACTTGGACAAGAAATCTTATCGTTTCAAGCAAAGTCATGGAAGAGATACTGTCAAAGTAATGAGGACTGGTGGAACTAAAGGAGCAGTTTCTCTTCCGTGGAAGGTAGATACTTCTCTTTTGATACAAGTGATTCGACGTCACAGATTGACTTCTCTGTAACTAAATATCCTATATGATGTAGAGCAGCAGCTAAATTCAATCCTCTTGCGTTACCAGATAATGCCGGCATTGGAAAGCTCACCGCCGTCATCGATGCATGACCTTCACGGAACAGTGGAGTTTGATGATGGACAAACCAGCGCTGACATCACCATCCCGTTCCCGCCAGACACAGACGAAGACACAGAGAGGCAATTATAAGAACATTTCGTTTTTAATCTAACACGTTTTGCTTCACGTAACGTGCAAAACTTTTCATCATACAGTATTGCTGAGTGCACTCTTTCAATCGTTGGCATTTTCAACAAATTTATGATCCTCTGGTTGATTACTAACCTCTGATCCAGTAAAGCTGTGATTCTAAGAAAGATTTATTTCAGTAACTCTTAGACTCAACATGCTGCTTTGGTATGCAGGTTCGTTTTCATTCTCCTTCCGCCAGATGGCAGAGCTGCGCTTGAGGAGCCGTACAGATCAGACATGGTTCTCGACAACGACCTTCGCTGTGAAATCACGTTTACTAAGCCAGTGTACGAAATACGCGGCGATATTGACAGCTTCCTGCTGCCTGTCGTTAGAGACGGTCCAAAAGGCAGGCCAGCGGCAGTCGAATACAAAACTATAGGTTTGCACGTCTGCTTTTTTATGCTTTTGTGATACACACTCACGTAGAACCACGAAAGTTTATAGCTTGCGGCAAAGAATTCGAAAAATGTGTGTGGATCACAACATTTGTGTTTAAAAATCACAGTTTTGACGTTCACTGGTTTTACCAAATACGTTGCGTGTATCGTTCTGGTAACTGAAGCAATGCAAAGCTGAAGCCTGTGAATATGCCTTCGTGCATCGGGCACCAGTTTTGCAAACGTTCGTCGTCAGAATATAAATCTCAACATTATTCGTGATTGGAAAGGACATTTGTCTTAAATAAGACTTAATGATGCTAGTTTTTTTTGAAAAATGTCTTCGGCCCTGTAGATGTTGCTTTGTTTCCAAGAGTTTCAGGTTAAATAGCTGGTCTTGCGTGGAAACTAACACAAAAGCCCACGCTTTTTTGAACAGCCTACCATTCGTGTTTCGCGTGGAACTCAGGCAATTTTGAAACTATCCACCAATGAGGAGTCACACTCTTCTCGCCCGAGTCGACAAATCAAAATGGTCAGTGTGGGTTAATTTGCATCCACAACCTATCCCTTTCAGTGAACAACCCATCCGCGTTGGCATCACCGCTGCAACACAGAATTACTTGTAGTTTACTCATCGCATATGACATTTTGCAGACGGATCGGCTGTTGACTGCATGCACTACATCGGAGGTGAAGGTGTGCTCAGTTTCGAATCTGGCGAAAACAAGAAGGACATCCTGATCCCGATCATGAACGACCCGAACGGAGGAAGAAGCACTTTCACTGTTGAGCTCGGTGACGTCACAGGACCTGCTGAGCTTGGCGCGAATGAGAAGACGACAGTTCACATTGACAACGTTGCTGGTGAGCGGTGCCTTGCTCACAAGTCAACGTTTTTTCATCTTTTCGTCCTTTGTAACCTTTGTATTCTGTCTCGGGACATTTGAAAAATTCCAAACCTGTGAGCGACGCATAAATGGTACTACTAAAATTACCTTTCTACGCCAGGAAAAATATTCGCAAAATTTTCATGCTGAAGTTTTGTTTGCACAGTGTTTAGAAAACTACCTTGGCACAGTATTTTCCTTGTGTCAACCTCCTCGCGCATTCTTGTAGCAATGGCGTAACCAAGGCAAAAGCAGTCTTTAAGTCAAGTGGCTTGGTAGAATCATTCAATATTTTGCGTAGGCGTAAAACCACATTCTCAGAACTAAACCACATTGTTATTTTTATTGCCAAGCTACAATGTGATGCTAGAACCTTTCTTAATATTCGAGGTACACTTCCTTTTTTTCGCCGAAAATATATCTTGAATTTGAAATTAATTGCTTACTTTTCTTGATAAAACGTACTGACTTAATGGGAATAAAGCAGTCAGTTGTGAAAGAATGTGTTAGCGAACAGATGTACGGTGGCAGTGCTNTGGCTTAAAAATGTGCGTTAGCATGAATTATCTCTTGTGTTACTAGGAGGTCACTGTTTTACCGAACAGTCGCTTTAGTAGCCCTTTTNTGAGTTTGGAGTAAACTCTGCAGGTGTTGGAAAATTCGAAATGGCGTCGCGACAACAGAAGGTCAATCAGACGGAAGAGATTGTGAAAATAATCATTGTCCGAAAGCATGGCCGAAAGGGCAAAGCCGAAGTGCCCTGGTTTGTGGAACGCGTCGCGAGTACCCCCACTATAGCGTCCCTTCCTCCTATGCAGAGACCAGACAATTACGACCATCTGGAAGGCACGGTATGTTTGGTTATAAGCATGTTATGCTTTAGAAACTGCGAAAGAAACATTTAAAATCAGACAAAGTTGTAATCAAAGTGCGATCAGAACGTAGATAGATCTTCACTCACCTGTTCGTTTTGTTTTTTGGCTTTGAATGTTTTTGGTGTTTTCTCCTAGACAGGTTTTAGCTTTTCATCTTTGGGGACAAAGAGGATCTTTTACTAATGGTAACTTCTCTTCTTAGAGAGACCTTCGGCTTTCAACGCAAAGGTGTAACATTTCCATAGCAACCTTTCTTTTAGAGGGTTGTTGCTATGCATCTACCGGTTTTGTTGCTCCTCAAGTTTCTCCCAAGAAAAAGCTCGTGGTTGAAACTGAGATGTTTGCTGATCAATTTATTAACCAACGAGTAGCATACCACTTATTGAGCAACAAAATTCGAACGTTCCTTGCTATTTATTGGAAAAGTTTTACACAGTTTTAATTCGACTGAGGTGCATGAAGAACAAGCCCTGTGCATTGATCCTGGTTTTCGCGCAGGTGACGTTCGACGATGGAGAAGACGAGAAAATTTTGGAAATTCCCCTGTCCTCCAAGCCACAAGAAGATGACGTCACCACCATTGACGTCACGCTGCTAACGCCAACGTCAGGGGCAGGTGCTGCGCTGGGCGATCAAACGTCGACGAGAGTTACCATCAACAATGATGTCGGTGAGTTAAACCCTTTCCATTGGCTGGCTGAAGCATGGATGAATACGCGCAAAGTAATCCTTTTTTTCAAACAAGAGCGTTCCTTTTTCAGTTGTAAATCATAATCAGAGCGATCTTCTACGGAGCTGCAACATTTTCTTTTATGTTTTATTAAGGGACCTTTTTGCCACTTTTAAGCCTGATAACAACAACCGAGGCTCGCTCCTCTGTCCAAAGTAATCAACCAGAACCACTCACACTTTAGCGACCTCTGAAACCCTATAGTTAAGATGCGCATACCTTGATTAACAGGGCAGAAACCAGCTGATATTTTCGGGGCAGGGAGCAGGGAAATGAACAACTAAACATGTTTTTGAAAATTTCGGCGGGGAATTTTCCCGGTTGCCCCAGTGGCTGTGGGCCTGCCTTGACATTTACTTACAGCAGCCCACGTGATTTCAGCATCCACCCCTTGGCAAACTTTAATTGCCGAGTTTTGAAATTCTCTTCTTTTTCAGACGGAGGCACTGTTAGCTTCGAAAACGTTAACTTCGAGGCGTTCGGCACCGACGGAGACGTGCGCCTGCCTGTGATCAGAGCTGGTTCGTGCGCTCATCCGTGTCAAGTCACGTGGGAGGCGAACGATGACACCGCCGTGCGAGGAAAGCACTACAGAGCTGGAAAAGGGTCACTCAGCTTCGAGCCTGGTGAAGACAGGTATGACGAAAAGATTTTTCCCGCTGCTTCTGCATGTTCGCGATCAGGGGACGTTTTTTCCATGTTTTGTACGAAACGTATTTTGTGGAAAATTTATTGTTTGCGTTGCATGCAACAAGCACAACAATTACGTTCGCAAAAAACAACGTTTGTGTTTTGCTCCACAATTAGAACAACAGTTTTATTTTCATCATCATAATATTTTGTTGGGACGTCCACGCCCATACTTTTGTCTGCAGGTTACATAATGTGTACTGTACGTAACATGCGTCTTGCAACTTTTCACCTTCCTGTTCGATTGTCTACGTTGCTCTTATTCGTTGTTCAGGAAGGAAATTGTCATTCCGATCGTGAACGATCCTTCCGGTGACGTCATGTACTTTAACGTCACTTTGGGAGCAGTGAGAGGTGGAGCGAAGATGGGAGCGGCGTCTCGAGCGCAGATCTTGATTGACCACGTGAAAGGTTCGTGTTCATTTGAGCGTCGGTATGAAGGAATGCAGTTTTTCAGCTTTTCAGTTCACTATACGCACTTGCTTGTACTGCCAGTGTGCAAATGATACGCTAGTTTTGCTTTGCGCGTTATTTCATGCATTTTCATGTGTTTGTGCTGCAATGTTCAGATTGGTCATTTGTAACGTTCAAACGATTGGTATCGAGTTAAAGCTAACTAATTTTTAAAGAATTCGTCGTAAATGTTATCACGATCATAATTGACCTTGCCAAGGCAGGTGAACGATTCAGTGGTTTGCAGTTGGAAAAACTCAAAAATGATGGAAATACAGTTTGATTCCATGTTAGCGTAATACTGCTTGTCTTTGCTGGCCTTGTTTGCTGTGAACCAAGCACAGTTGTTTGTGATTGTGTTTTCTGTTCACTTTTCACTGCATGCGTGTGTTGCTGGCTTTGCTTGCAGAACACAAAATTGAAGTTGACGTACTGACCAAGAAGGCGCCCGAGTTTGGTAAGATAATGTGATAAAGGTCGGCGTTTTATTGCTTTTTGTCATGTGTAATGTCTTTGCACCTATACACAACGGTGCAAGTCACGCATGTGTATGGCGCTTACGAGGAACACACGCGTATATGAAACAACACGGGCATAGATACGTGCCGCTAACGACGAACACACCTATGAATGGGGCTAACACGGTAATTTTGGTGCTAAAACCCGCTTTAATTTTGCTGCCATAAGGTCCAAGCAGACCACTTGGTAACATGTATTTATGTGGCAGGTTTCGAAAGACCAGGGGTTATTTGGGATGGGTGCTTTTATAAGCGGGCATTTTGGTTACTACAAATTGCTTTTAACCTGTAAATGAGCGTTGATGAGCCCTTGCGAGAATGAAAGTGTTGGTAGCCAAAAAAATGCGAGGAAACGATATGTGCTTTCACAGAACCATGAAACTACAGTAGTGTAGTTTCAATGCATACTGTATCTGGAGCAAATTCGAATGTTTTGTGTCAAGAAAGGTTTTATTCGGTAACAGGCCAAGTAAGTTATCGAAATGCCATTAGCGAACTGCTTGGTAAATGTAAGGAACTGTTCGAGTGCATGGTTTGAAATATCACCTGCCCGGTTGCATTTTGTTTTCAGTAAGTACATTCTAATCACCTATTCAACACTATTTTCGCCTTTGCGTTATGTTTATCAAGTTTATTTACCAGCCAAGTGCTGTGTAAAATTTTTTTCTCTTTTAATGCTATACGTGAATGGCCCTTCGTCTGCTACGCAACGAATGACAAGGGAAAAGTTGCATCTCCGTCAGACGTTAAACGCTGTATACTTGAAATACTTGAAACGATGATTGAAAAAATACGCAGGACAAGGGTTGTTTGATGAAGAAATATTCGATGCACGCTCAAAGAAATCGCCGCACAATGTTGGAAAGGCTCAATTGTTTGCTTGCATGGGACTTGCGCTGACTAACTAGAAACTAACAATTGGCGTCCGATTTCAGTACACGGTGAGATCGGCTTCGCCGACCCGGTTGCAGAGCAGAAACAGAGTAATGGGAAGATTATCTTACTCGTCAGAAGACAGACTGGCACGCACGGCCGCGTGGTGGTGCCATGGAGCATTGAAAGCGCGGGAGTGAAATCTCCATACACTGTGAGTTCGCCAGAATCATGGACTGTGATCTGATTCGATTCTTATAAAAATTAGTTTTCTATTTACCACGCGTTTGTGGAGAGTAATAATTAGAAATATATCTGCCATTGGTAATGTTCAAACGTTTTCTTTTGGTGATTTAGAATGTCTTACAATAAAAAAATAATTTAGCCCTCTTCCAATATACCCTGGAATATGTGCAATACCTAATCCGTCAGGGTCGATGGATAAAAATAGGATTTTCCTAAAAATTCATTGCAAATTTTGAAAGACGCATTATGCTAACAGCATTGAGCCTCGCTTAATTTTTACCACTCCAAAACGTTTCTTTCGCTTGTTCCCATGCTCTTATGAACTGCAAACTTGAACGTCACCATGTGAAAACTCGTCTCCTGGAAATAATGGTTGGGTACTTGCTGTGCTGTTTCGTTTTGTTTTGGTTTGCAGGTAAAAACAAAAACAATTGCTCTGTTTGCAGCTTATCCGTTGCGCGACATAAGTAAACACCAAACCCAATGATTACTTCGGTTGTGGTGCTGCTTAAATATATATATAGATATGCACATATATGCACCATGGTGCATGTACATAATACACATAGGCTTAGGTGTATCAAAGCGAAGAGTGCTGTGGCGCAAGTGGATTTAGAAACTCAATAGTGCGTGATTTTGTTCGCGCTTCGATATTATTGTCCTGACTGTAGTACATTTAAATTAATAGTAAGTAGCAATGGAAGATAGTTGGATGGACAAAAACACGCAAAAAACGCTCAAATGACGTGTTTGAGATATTTTTTCAGGACTTACGTGGACAGGAAACGTTCAAGGATGGGGAAGATGAAAGTCGAATTGAAATCGAAACGCCGGAAATGCCTCAGAACGTTCCGCAAGAAACATTCAGGTAACGATTGGATCGTGATCGTCCTAAGATAGAAATCGTACAAGTTAAAACCACTATTCGTGACCCATACCTCAACTAACTTACTTAAGTTTGCTCGGAAACATCTGCTTGTTTGTATATTTGCTTGTGGTACTTTAAGACAACTCCTTTCACTAAAAATATCCACAGAGCAAATTGTAATGGGCGTAGGTTTTGAAGACTGAAAAGGTCTCTCGTATTTTTCCAACGATCTCTCAAAATACAGGAGCACCTCGCTTTACTGCCACCATCAAAATGCACTAAAACCTTGCTTTGCAACCATCTCAGTATTCGGATAAGCTAGTTGCGGTCTCTCAAAATGTGTTTGCAGTCAGCAAGGTCAAACCTTAAAAAAACTGACTACGATCACTGCTGGCTTGCGCAAACGCACGTCACTCTGTCTTCCGCAGTGTCGTTTTGGGCGAGCCAACCGGCGGGGCAACTGTGACCGGCGTGAAGGAATGCGAGGTGACTGTGATCAACGACATTGTACCTGGCAAGATCGCTTTTGACGAGCCAGTCGTGGAAGCGAAACAATCGGACGAATGCTTGAAAATACCTGTTTGGCGAACAGAGAGGACCGACGGTAAATTATCGCCTATGCTTTCCTCTGTAAAGCATACTGTGCTTGTATGTGTACCAACTCTTGCCTTGTCTTCCGCGGTATCAGCGAATAATTGAACTCCAACAGTAAGCGATCCTCTTGCAATCACGTGACGTGGTGCTTCGTTCACTTTGAGATTCTTCGAACAACGTGTACTTACAGTACTGCATCTGGAAACGACTGTCAAACTTAATGTGCATTGGCGTTAAAGCATGAAAGCAGGCCTTGTTGAGGTTCACGTGAACGGCGTTGTTTGTGTCTGTAGTTTATACCTTTGCAATACATGAATTCGTAATGGCCAATCCAAATTCCTGAACCAAAGCACATCACCACTAGCATGCTCTGTACGGTGAAAAAATGAGTCTTCCGTGTCGGAACGTAGAGATTGTACCAAATCTTCTGGACGCTCAGAGTCCCTGTGCACATCTACTACCTAAAAAAATCACAGAAAAGCCATTCTCATCTCTCGGCTGGTCGCTGGGGCTAGGTTATACATTACACATCTCAGTTGGTTGCTGAATGCAGGCAAAGTCCGCGTGCCGTGGAAAACAGCCAGCTCCGACCCAAGCTCCCCGTACGCCAATCTGTCCGGCATCGAGACTTTCGAAAACGGAGACGAGGTCTCGCACATCAAGATCCCGCTACCCCAGCAACCACGTGACTTGGATGAAGACGCCTTCAACATCACCCTTGCGCAGCCTAAGAGCGCTGAAGCAGTTCTGGGAGAAATCGGCCAGTGTGCCGTGAAAATCGCCAACGATATCCGTAAAAACCCTTGTGAAATGTTTAAGTACTAAGACTGTTCAAGAATGATTGTGTCATCTTATTGATTGTTTACAAACTGAAGCAGTGGCTTCGGTTTTTGAAAAAACGCAGTTGCCGAATAATTGTTTGAGGCTATTCTGCAAATTTTGCAGAATGCGCGGTGATATCATTTGAGAAACCAAAACATGACGCAGTACAAAGTAAAGGCAAGGTGCAGCTTAAAGTAATACGAACGCAACGGACAGTGGGAAGAGTAATCGTTCCGTGGAAAGTTGTTCCCGAAACGCCGGACTCCGTTTACCTGGGATGTTCAGGTAAGCATTTACAACTTGCTTATTCTGCAGAGTCATCAACTCAGTCAGGGCTGTATGACAGCAAAAGGTAAGCTTTGATAGGATGTTTGCAAGGCAGATGTTTCGGTTTTTAAGCATGACAAAGATGAAAGCGTGCACGATACTTGTCATTTTTGGTCGCTCCGAAGGTGGAACTGAAAAGAATTGGTTTTTAATGAAGTAGTAGCACGATCGGTTCAGGCCTGGCACTGAGCTGTTCTGCATAAACTTGTTGTTTTTCCCAGATCACGGGCTGTGTCGATCCGTGTTGACGGCTCAGAAACGTAAAATTTGAATAATTTCATAGTCTATCACGAAAATTCAAATGTGCAGTAGATATGACAAAAATTTTGACATTTATTTTTACATTTTTTACCTGCTTTTTCACGTGAGGCATGTATGTAGTGAAGAGGCATGTAGTGAAGACAAATGACTCCAGTTTAAGCGGTTTTTAAATATCGTTTTTGCTTTGAGTCAGGTCCATAAATCCAAAAGGTTTGATGTAATTCTTGTAGTCCATTGGTTCTCAACCTTTTTGAAGTTGTGTTCACTTTTGGCAATATTTTGTCTATCAAGCACTCGTTGACTGTGATCACGAGAACAATAATTATGAATGTAACTACAAATATTAAACTTTTGCGTTAAAATTTAATTATAAAAAATTCGTTCAACCCTTGGAGCACCTGCATACCCCAAGGTATACATGTACCCCCAGTTGATTGTGGTCAATTGGCAAAAGCAAAACAATCTTGAAAAAAAACTACCACTGATACTGCAACCATTTTTCCATGCCAAGGACGATTCTGCGGCTTTCGTTGTTGATCAAAAGACAATATTTTGTATAACATCTTCAAACATGTTTTTCCAAAGGTTGGCTAAAAGTCTTAAAACATTTTACTTCAAAACTACAGTAGCCTTTTGCAGAAGTCTGATACCTGGTTTTTGACTTTGCAGGTGAAACAATTCTCGAGGACGGTGACGACCATGGTCACGTGGACATAATCTTGCCGCAACTTCCGCTTCCAGATCCTGAAGAAACTGTGGCTGTGGTACTTGAGCCGCCTGTCGGCCATGACGCCAAACTCGCTGATGATGATGCCACTTGCACCACAACTATCGTCCACGATATCGGTGAGCTTACAAAAGAAAAATCAGTGGCCATATCAAGACGTACCCAGGCAGTATATCGACCATTTTGTAGGCGGCTGAAATGTCGCTAGTCCGTGTACGCAATCAATCTTAAATTCAGTGTCTCTTTCTTCTGCAAGCGTATAACTGAAAACGTCTTCGCCGGTTTGACACGAACAGGCGAGGGACTGATCGAGATGAGGTCACGTGACGTGACGTGTCAAAGCGAAGACGGCGAAGCGCTGGTGGCGGTCGTTCGAAAACTCGGCTACGACTTCCCTGGGGAAGTCTCCTGGGTCTCCGAAGACGGTGACGCCGTGTTCGGCCAGCACTACAACGAAGACCGAGGTAAATGCATGCGTATCACTCCGCGTATGGACAGTACTTCCTGGATCTTAGTATCTGCCTTCACAGACAGCGTTTAGCTGTAACACAGCTCCGTTGTTTTTTGACAACAGTGCAATCGCTGTTCGTACAGGCAAACTCAAGTTTAAGCCCGGCGAATCGGAACGAAGTATTCACATACCACTGGTCAACGACCCGTCTGGCGAAGAACGTCATTTCCACGTTCACCTTGAGAATGTGAAGGGCAGAGACAGGATTGGTGACGTAGGATCCTGCAAAGTCACCATAGAAAATGAAGCAAGTAAGAACAGGCGAACAGCGGTTTCTTATTCTGTTTGGCATTTAAAGTTATGCCTTGAAATTCAATCTTTGTTTGATGTCTAAGTTTACAGTATGGTCAGTGCGACAATGTTTATCAAATGCAAGAAATTTTTCTTTTGTATAACTAACTTTTTTATTCTCTTTCAACATAATTGAAAAATTCAATGGCCGCTGAGGTCACTACTTCTTCTATTGGCGCAAATGACCAGTGTGCCAGTTGTCAAGTGACCCACTAATTTTATAGTTCAAGTTGTCGGCGGTGGTTTGGTGATCTTTACTTCTCAGAAACGTAACCTTTTTCCTTTTATGGTCGTGCTCTGGCGTCGATGGTTCATCTAATAGCAAGTATGTGGCTCGCTATGACCAGTAATTTACCAGACGCACTAGCAAAATTGACTTGTTAAATAAAGCGTCTTATTTTCAAATTTTCTTTCTGATCCTTTTTTCAGAGAATGTTCCCGAATTATATTTTTGCGAAACCTCACCCCTTAAAACTTAGTTGATACCTATGAAAACGTTTTGGCCGCCGTGAGTCCTGTTATTGAATTTTAATTAGCGAAATAGGCTGTTTTACTGAAAAACTAGAGTGCTTTTGGAATGTTAAATTCTACTCGGGGTTAATGATAACACGAAGCTGCGGTGGTTACATTGCGGCTTTGATTGTTGAGATGAATCGAACATAGAAAATTGCGATACCTGTGTTCGTGCTTTTGCTTTTAAGCTCCACCAAACGTTGTGAGCGATTTCGACGCCGACTTGTCCGGCCCACAGGAAATCACAGCGTCCTGGTTGCCCGCGGACGACGGTGCACCGGTCAAAGGTTACAAGGTCACGTACTGGAGTCGGCCAGGCTCCGTGAAGTCGACAGAAGTGCCACGAGAGGTGGGTGGATTGTGCGCTTGGGAGATCTGAAAATGTTTAGGGCAAGTGGTCGCAAGATGCCATCAAGCAGAATTTCCTGCATAATTTTTGCAATCTTTCGGCGGTGAATTACTCAGACTGCTCTTTTGCAACTTTTTGTTCAGTAGTTCGAATTGAACAAGTGTTGCTATCTAAAATGCAGCGTAAATATCTGTTACAGGAAGGGCAACATCCATCGCTTGTCCGTTGACTTAAGTGAAATGCATTTTAGAAACAATGAGCAAAGAAAGGTGCCCGAAGCGACATTGTCAACATAATATGGACATTTTAAATAGCTTCGGATTGCATACAGTCAAAACGACAACATTGAAATATGAAATAATTTGGAAAAGAGACATAAAACAAAAATAGCGAAGTCTGCTTTCCACTATGATTAAAAATGTCCGCTTGATCATGTCCATTATCGAATTACAGTCGTAGGTTTGCTTGCTCGTGAATAAAAAAATGCAGTGAAATAGGTGCGAATCAAATTAAAAAGTTCTTTAAAGAACTGCTTTTCACATAAGTAACAGTTTATAACTACGAGCAGTGTCCTGGTTTGAACTTTATCCTAAGTATTTTATTTGCTTCTTCATCTTTCTTGCTTTGTTTTACACCTTATTTTTTAAACAGCATATTGGTCGTTACCGGATACTGAGTAAACTCTTTTCGAACACCAATTGTTGATCACTCCAGCAGATGAAGCAAGGCGTAATTTTACTTCTTGTCTGAAATGAAATTAGAACTCTCAGTCCCTTACAAGTTGTCCTCCAAGTTTTAGCAGGTTTAGGCAATCAAACGTTTTGTGCAATTTGGAAATTTTAGATGTTTATTTTTATCAAAGGACGTTGATATATACCTACACTAACGGATGTGCTGTCAGGTGCAAAATTTGTTCAATGTGCTCCTGCGTCTGATGCATTTCGATAGATCATTTGCTTGGATTTCCTTTATTTGATCACAATCAAATACGATTGATCAAGTTTTCGCAATCAGAACAGTTGTGTTCATCTTCATGTTTTTCTGCATTTCCCGCAGGAATCCCAAGCGGTTCTCAGCGGCTTACAGCCGAACACAGGCTATCAGGTAAACGTGCGACCCTTCAACGAGGTTGGGGATGGACCGGCGTCCGAGACGGTCGTCGTCGAAACGCAGCCGGGTGAGTTGAAGTTTTGAGCAAAAAAAAGAAAACGAGCTTCTCGTTCTCAATGGTTCACGCAAGGCGTGCTTCACATCAGTTGCGCAAGTGCCCCTAAGTCTTTAGCAAACATTTTTGGACTGCTAATGCGAATGACAAAACGCATACAATGCTTTAGGACGTCTCGGTTAAGAAAACGAGGCAGAAGGCGACCTTGTGTGGGTGTTCACTTGCGTGTGAGACCATCTGTCCGTGCTCCGTGATAATATTCCTTGTGATGAGAAACATGGCAAATTTATGGCAATTAACACTCGCTCACTGTCATATTGATAGTGCGGAAAAACGCTTTTGCTAAGTTTGAAGAACCCGTGCTTATATACCAAACAAACAGGGCCATTTAAAACTGATGAAAATATGACACGCCCAGTGTAGATGAGAGCGACGTAATGTTTTCAGCCACTACCAATGTATTCTCTGCTATCGGCGAACAACATTTATGTTAAGAAGCGTACTTGCCGCAACGTCAGTTTTAGTCATTTTCGAATTGCACAGTCCCAGCACATCTTGCATCTTGTTTCAATCTGCCTCTGTCATGAAACTCGTGGTGATTTGTGGCAGAGCTCCGTCTTTCCTACCAAAGTCCGGTTCAGGTCAAGTCAAGTCAGCAGATAATCGAGTTCCCACTCAAGCGGAACATAAAAGAGTTCAAAGATGTCGTCACGTGGAAAATTGTCAAGGAAATCCGCAGGAAGAAAGCACCGAGCTCTGTTTCGTCGAGTCAAACAAGCTCCTCAAGGTAGGGTGCCTGCAATCATAGATCCTGAATAAATGAGTAGTGTTTCTTTCATTGTGGCGCAGCGCTCAACTTTGTCTCGTTATTCTAACGTATCGTCCACTTATTTCACACGTACCCTAAACTCGTTCAGCATGTTGGTGCTGGCTGAAACTACAGCACAGGGCTGTAGCCATTGGGGCATTCGGGGACATTGCCTCCCAAATTTTCTTGTGCCCAGAAACATTTGTTTAAAACATATAATGAAAACTATAATCTTGCCCCCCTAAAAATGCATTGTCCCCCAAAATCTTAACACCTGGCTACGGGCATGAACAGCGTCTTCCTGACATAACGCCGATGAGAGCAAAGGTCTTGACACGTTTCCCCCTTTACAAAACCTGTTCAAAACTTGACATGTGCGATGCTGCTGGGAAGAAAATTTCAACAGCACGTTGTAACCAACATTGCAAGACCGCGTCACGCAACAGTGAATTCGTCAAACTAACCTTGATTAAAAGTCGGGTTTCGCTCTGTTGCGTTTGTTTCGCCGTTGCCATAGCGATTGACAGTTCACATTCGCGTTTTGCACACCTGCAGCTCCGCATCGAGCAGCGACGAATCATCGGAATCGATGGTTCCAGTCGTCAACAGCGGCGTCCTCGAATTCCCACCCGGTCAAGACCAGTTCAATCTGGCGTTTCCTCTCAAGCAGGACATGCGTCATTCGTCGCAGCTCTACCGCCTCCTTGTGAGACGACAGCCTCGTGATGACGAAAGTGAAGAAGAGGTGGAACGCGAGCGTCCCCTGGCGAATGTCGAACTGAACGTCATAAATGACACAGGTTATAGCTGTCTGAATTCGGCTTGTAGTTTTTGGTGCAACGTCCTATTCAACCATTCATTAGAAACGGATTAATTTTTTTTCATTTTACAAACCAGTCAAACTATACGCAACCCCACCAAACTCGCGAAAACTGTCACGCTGAGGAAAAGCTGTTCAAAGAAATGCAGCTGTCAACGGACCACAGTCGATTGTTCATTGCAAACAAAGTCTACAACGTCGCAAATGTCTATTGAATGTTACTGTTTGTGCTAAGTTGGATTGTAAGGAAAAAGACAATGACTCACTGCTAAGCAAAGAAACATTTGATTCAGTTTGGAAAAAACATCATTGGTATTACTTGTGAAACGAAATCTAATTGTTTTGGGGCATTCGAGCATTTCAAGTACTTTTTACATTACAATGCTTTTTATTGTTTTTCAGGTTATCCCGGACGAATTAGGAAACCTTTTGCTGCATCGATGGATCCTCACGAATGCACCGTGTCGTGGGAGCCCCCCGCTTTTGGGGGACCCGTGCAGGGGTACAAGGTTGTCGCAAGGCCAGATGGTAAGCTGAGTAAAGTTTTACTGTTTGAATACGTTTATATTTTCCACCCATTGTACCGACTTTCCCATTACTTTTTAAGTCTTAAATTAGAGCGCTCACATCGGACAGTTGTTTCAATGTGTTATAAATTTTTTTCAAGCTAGCATGTGCGGGAAACCAAAATTGATACAATGCTGAAACTCTTGGTAATGTTGTATTTGTCAGATGGCGAAGAGATTGTTGCCACTGCTGAACCTGATGATCGGAAAGTTGTTTTAACTGGCCTGAAGCCTTCTACAAAGTACAGCGTTTGCGTTCAGCCGTTCAATGATGTGGGTTACGCCAAACCTTCACCAACTGCCACAGTTACTACTCAAGATGGTAGGAATCCCAAAGACTGCTCAACATGTTTGGTTTGTGTATTAGATTAGGAGATAGACTTGCCCACGTTGGTAGAGGGTGTGTAACTTAAACCTAAGTCAAGATCCATCAACGGACTTGTCCATAGGAATGTCATTCCTATGCGAATCCCATGGGATGGGATGGGACAGCACACATTTGTGTTTCCCATGAGACAGTATCCATGTCATAGCAACTTCTTAACGTCAGAGCTAACCGTAGTTTATATACTTTTTACCTTTTAAAGGTTGAGAATGATACTGAATTGTCATACTTAGACTATACTTCTGAATTTTAAAGTCAATATATTTTGTCGTTTTGCATGTCTCTTTGTACATGTAGTCCTATTTAGTAGATACTAAACCTAAACTTTCATGAATTCAATAATTTTACTTGAGTTGTATTCCATATTAATATTATAATGGGAATCCCGTGGGATGGGACAGGCATAAATTTCTATGTGATGGGACGGGACAGACAAATATGTCCGATGGACAATCCTGTCCATTAGTGATATAGCATTGCAAAATGAATGTATTTTTTTCGGTACTGCAAGCGTAGGAGTATTTATGATCTGAAAACCTATATCTGATTGAATTGTGTTTGAGAGTGAGACATTTCTGAGGATTTGCATTTCAGAACTAAAGGTCGAATTTTCGGAACGCTTCTTTTCATTCAAAACAAGTGACAAAGTAGCGGTGATTCCCCTCAAGCGACACTTCACCAGGGGATACGCTACCTTGAACTGGAACACTTGGTGGTGCAAACGCGCTGACGCATCTGACACCTCGTCATCTGATTCTGAAGCAGAAGCAGAGGTAAGAAATGACAGACTGAACTGAAAGACATTTGCTTTAGATTTTAAGAGCATTGGACTGTCTTCTGTCTTTGTAAGTTATTTTCAGTCTTGTTCTGCAACACTCAAGGGCGTGTCACAAAATGTTTCCAAATATATCTCTGAAACGCGGTGCAAACAGTGTTTAATCGCAGTATTCGTGTGTCATCTGCAAGCTCAGAAAAGGAAAGTTAGTGGTGCTACTCCCGTTGCTTTCTCATGCCGTGCAAATGCTAACTTGCTTTTAGAGCTATGGATATTAATGTGATAATCCACGCAAAGCACTTCGCATTAAAAACGCATATTCAAGAAAAAACTGTTCTTGCATGTTTTGCAACACATCTGTTGATGGCATCAACCTTGATGTCTCGCCAGACCAGTTACTCATGTAAGCATTGGGGTCTGCATGTTCATTTCTCCATTTTTCTATTCGCAGCCCCCAACTCGCGGCTGGGCAGCAGGATCAGTCACGTTCCCCGACGGGGTTGACACCGCCGAAGTTCGAATTCCCCTTCAACAGGCCACACCAGTGCCACGCAAGCGCTCGTTCTTCTGGCTGCACGTAGTTGACCCCAATAAGAAGAAGCGACTGGCAGCGATGCGCTGCAAGCTCGTTGATGACAAGGGTAAGCCGCTATGATGTATTGGACAAGGTCTGTAATTGATTGCGCGCTGTGTTGAGTCGCATAAGCGCACGGATTATTGTTTACGACTGTGAGTGTGTAGACTACCCATTTAAAACCTCAAAAAGGCGATGGAATTGCGCAATTCGATTTTGCCAGACTGCATGGTTGCTTTATTGAAAACAGTAAACAAACTGAATTGTCTGCGTTGGATAAACTGGTCCGTGCTTGCACTTTGTTTAGCTGTTTCTATTCGTTGTAACCTTGTATTTCATTCTTCCAAACCCAACGTACGTACACAACACACTCCCACTCACTTTCCCGCAATTATGTGCACTTTACATGACATTTGGTCGGTTGCAACCACGATACGTGTGGACTTTGCAGCATACGGCTCGATCGGCTTTTCCAAAGATATGATCACGCTGCAGGGCGGCCATGATGCTGTCGATGTCGTTGTTTTGCCGCTGTCACGTGACAACGGCAGCGAAGGTCACGTGTCAGCCGAATGGGTCGTCCACGTAGAAGATAGATTCGTGACCCTGATCTCCCCCGAGTCCGACAAGGGAACCATCCCTTTCGTCGACGGTGAAAGCAAAGCGAGCATCGCCCTGCGGCTAAACCCAGACTGGGTAGAAGGGCTCGAAGCCCCCGATCCAGTTGACGTCGTAGTCGTTCTGACGTCGGCGAACCGTGGGGCGGAGCTTCGGAGCGATAACCATGTCTGTCTGGTTAGGCTTTTGCCTGGTGAGGAAATCGACGGTTTACTTCGTTTTCTGCATCTTGTTTTCCACGACGCGGTGGTTCTGTCCCACTCGTGTACTCTTCTATTGTCACGGCTAGATGTTCTTTCACAATCTACGCTATCCAGATGCATGGTGTTTTTGTCTTATGGCGAGAATGGCCGTGTTGTCAGCAGATTTCTCTGTACTGACGCACTTACCTGAAGGCTGCGAGGAACATTCGTGGTTCGTACTAGCCGCTATGAAAGGTAATGAACTAACCTACCTTGTAAACGCATTTGTGTTGCAGGCATCCGTTTAAATATCTCTCAGTCTTACTAATTGCAGCCAAATAACCAAGATGTTTTGTCAAAGCTGTACGCGGTTCCTTCCTAAACCGCAGCGCTCTCCTGCGTACAGACTCAAGTAGCATGAACAGTGATTTCTGATCCTGCGTGTAGATGCAAGGTAACTGACCGTTGCATGTTATTAATGTAATATGCGAATGAACCGGTCGTTTCTTTAAGCAGTTTGCGATGTTTGCTGTTACTTACAAAACTAATCAGTAATTTAATTGCACGATTTTTTATCGCAAGAAAGCGTTAATATTGTGTCGTTGTTCACTATTTATTTGTACCTAACTTACCACGGTAGTTGTAGTGTTGTTGCATTCCTTCACAGAGTGAAACAACTGTTCGAAATAACATAGCTTAGCTTTCTTGCTCTTCGAAAGTTGTTTTATATTTCGTGTGCTTTGCAACACTGCAATCTTCCTCTTGCTCCTGCAGCTGAATGTAAGTGTAGCACAGTGATTCCCAACTTCTTTAGGCTGGTAGCACTATTGTTATAAGCAAATGCAAGATTGTTTCGCCCTTAATAAATGAATTGAAATCTGGCGCAACCTTTTGCAAAACCTTTGACTTGTTTTGGGTATGTGTTTATTTTTTTCTACTAGAATCGAGCAGCACCGACGCCGGGCCACTAGAGTTGCAAAACACTGGTTCAGCAGTTCTGCAGGCCGATAAAAAGCTTATAAAAATTTTTGGGACACGCTTGATGATGCAACGTTGCCGAAAGGTTAATTTAAAGACCAATAGTGATACAACATAATTTTCCGTGAGCTACAGTCTGTAGAAAAACTCTCGCTTAGGTCGATTTAAATGAGTAACAGACTAGGTTCTGTTTTGAGTGATTAGGTCCCATTGGCTTTGTGATGTCTGCCCTAAATTCTGTAGCCAGTTAACTCTACAAAGTAACTTTGTGTTGGAGCAACGATAGTATTGTGTTACGTCTTCACTCCCATACACAATGCGCTAGACTTAAGCATGCATCGCAGTAACAAAGAACACACAAATACATGAAAAAAACACGAGGATATATACGTAGCGGAAGTAGAAAAGTATACGCTTGATGGCGTTAATATTAACTTTGATATATTGTAAATCTTTGCGTTTGAAGCTTAGACTTGCTACTATCTATGGTGGTGTCTTAGCAAACAATTCTGCACGTATTTTTAGCCAAGGTTTTTCTCTTCGCAGCCGAACGCGGTGTGGTCTCAATCACTGCGCCATCAGAAAGAATCAAATGGCCCCCACCTCGAAATGGCATGGAGTTCTGCATTCTGCGAGAAGAAGGCAATTTCGGTCCAGCAGCCGTGAGATGGAAATTACTGGAAAAAGAGTTCGACAGAAGAAGCACTTCATCAAGCGATTCCAGCTCGGAGGATGCATACTTACCTGAATACTTTGAAAGACAATCCGGGGAAATCCAGCTTGCTGACGGCGAACATTTGACGACTTTATTCATTCCCACCAAATGTGCTGGAGCGAACATTGAGCATCTGTCAGAAGACGTCCCTGCTTGCGTGAGAATTGAGTCAGCTACACCTGGAGTTGCTGTGAAAGAAGGTGGAATGCAATTTCCATTTATTTTGTTGGCCGAAAGGGGACGGATTGTTGTGAAACCGGAATCCGACTGTGTAAAATGGCCACCACCTGATGACTCCATCACATTACACTTAGCGAGGGAACTTGGAGCTTACGGGCACATCTACCTCCAGTGGGAATTGACTGACGCTTCTCGTCAAGAACAAGTAGATGGTAAAGAATCGGAAAGAGCCCTGAAAGATATCTTTCCTGAAACGTACGGGGACATCCATCTCGCAAACCACGAATCGGAGCGTAAAATTGTCATCCCTGTCTTCACAGATTGGTACGGACCACGCAAAGACCGAGATGTCGTAATGAAACTTTTCACTGCAGATCCGGATGTGGCTCTGGCAAAAGGCTCAGATGGCATCCGTTTCACTTTAAGCCAGCGCGATCCTCCGGGAACTTTTGACTTTGCGCAAATGAGCTTCGAGTGCAGAACCGCGGGAGAATCGCACGCGCGCATTCCAGTCGTCCGTCGAAACGGCGCCAGAGGAAAAGTATGCGTTGATTACGTCCTGAGTGGATACACTGCTTTGGCAGGCGAACATTACAGTGAAGAGGCCTCTGAAGGAAAATTGAGCTTCGAAGATGGACAAACAGAATCTGAAATTGTCGTGGAGCTCAACCAGAAGGCCAAGTATCGTAAACCACTCCAACTTTTTGCTGAGCTTGGCAGAGCCACGGGTTATGCTGATGTTGGTGACTGCTGCAAGGCGGAAGTTGTACTTCTCCCAACATATGTTGAACCACCCGGCATTATTGGTTTTTGTGATGAGAACACAGTGGAAGTTTGCATAAATGATACCTCGGAAGTCGAGCTTGATGTGAAAAGAATCGAAGGAATTCAAGGGACTGTCAATGTATTTTGCAAAACTGAGGAAGACAGTGCGTTGGCTGGCTGCCACTTTGAAACCCTGCACCAAGAGGTGATCTTCGAGGATGGCGAATATGAGCAGAAAGTTTACATTAAACTGCTTACCGAAAAGTATAGAAAACCGATTGCTTTCAACGTGATACTTTCCGATGCAAAAGGTGGAGCAGTGATGGGAAAATACCACAAAAAAACTGTAACTTTGCTGCCCACTCACATTGAGCCACCTGGCACATTTACCCTTCCAAAAATCGTTTCTCCAAGTCTGGAACTTTCTGCCAAGCACAATGACGTCTGCACATTTGAGGTTAAGCGCATTGGTGGCGTGGGCGGAGACGTGAGCTTACGTTTTCGAACAAAAGATGGGAACGCTATTGCTGGAACTCACTATCACAAAACAGAAGGCGTTTTAACTGTCAACGATGGCGAAGAATCGGGTCAGGTGGATGTCAGTCTCCTGCTTTGCGAATACAGAGAAACCAAGTATTTCTTCATAATCTTCGATGACCCACAGGGTGGTGCTTCCATGCACGAATGCCCATCAGAGCTAAAGGTTATGTTGCTACCCACAGATACTGAACCTCCGGGAACGCTTCAACTTCCTGAATATGTACAAGCACAGGCCGAGACAGGCGCAACAACTCAACTGTCTCTCGCTATTAGACGCACCAAAGGAGTCGGTGGTGACGTTGCGGTTAAAATCCAAACTACAGATGGCAGTGCACTGCAATCCGTGCATTACGAAGCGGTTGACGAAACTATCGTAGTCAGTGATCGGAATAGTGAGGTCCTGGTGCCAATAAAACTTCTCCCATATGAGTACCGTGTTCAGCTGTATTTCACTGTTGAAATCAGCGATCCATCAATAGGTGCAAAACTTGGAAACAAAGCAACAACTGTCGTCCTGCTTCCAACAGACATGGAACCAGAAGGGCACATAGCATTAGCAGATGAAACAGAAGAACCAGAAATCAGAGTGAACGCCAACGACAACACAGAAGCTGTAATTCCTCTGAAACGAATTGGTGGAGCTGGTGGAATAACATCAATCAAATACAAAACAAAAGATGGTTCAGCAAAAGCTGAAACCCATTTTGTTCCCTGTGA